>Ga0208514_100266_pt1 | contig 34414 bp, 27 predicted proteins | sample LakWasMet70_HOW9_2_FD_183900 | JGI IMG/M metagenome (GOLD analysis project Ga0208514, IMG submission 183900) | Freshwater sediment methanotrophic microbial communities from Lake Washington under simulated oxygen tension - Sediment Metagenome... | ecosystem: Environmental > Aquatic > Freshwater >...
CCCCCGCCCGCTGCGCGGGCTCCTCCTTGACCTGCGCAGAACGCTCTGCCGCCCACGCGCCTTGTTGTTGTGCTTCGCTCACAGCGACCACTCCGCTTGTCGGTTCAGCACGGGCAGTGGGTGACGGCTTTGACCCAGTTGGGGCAGGCAACCCAGCAGGCCGCGCGTGTAGGGGTGCTGGGCGTTGCCCAGGTCGGTGGCCGCAATTTCTTCCACGATCTTGCCCGCGTACATCACCAGAACCCGGTCACAAAAACTGGAGACCAGGCGCAAATCATGTGACACAAAAATGAGGCCCATGCCGCTCTGCGCGACCAGCGTGTCGAGCAAGGCCAGCACTTCCAGCTGCACGGTGACATCCAGCGCCGACGTGGGCTCGTCGGCTATCAGCAGCTCGGGGTTGGCGATCAGCATCATGGCGATCATGGCGCGTTGGCCCATGCCGCCCGACACCTCATGTGGGTAGAGCGCAAACACGCGCTCGGCGTCTTCGATCTGCACGGCGCGCAGGGCAGCCAGTGCGCGTTCACGCGCTTCGCGCTTTGTCAAGGTGGCGTGGGCGCGCAGCGATTCCACCACCTGGGCGCCAATCGTCATCACCGGGTTCAGCGAATACTTGGGGTCTTGCAGCACCATGGCGATGCGCCCGCCGCGCAGCTGGCGGCGCTGCTTGGGCGGGCAGTGCAGCAGGTCGATGCCGCGAAACTCCAGCCGGCGCGCGGTGACGATGCCACCCGGTGCGGTCAGGCCCAAAATGGCCCGCCCGGTTTGCGATTTGCCGGAGCCCGATTCGCCCACCAGCCCCAGGCGCTCGCGTCCCAGCGTGAACGACACGCCGCGCACCACATCGACCAGCACCCCGTCGCGGTTGGGGTAGGCCACATGCAGGTCTTCCACGACCAGGATGGGGTCGTGGGTGGCTGCGGTTGGAGGTGTGGCCAGCGTCATTTCGTCGACTTGGGGTCCAGCGCATCGCGCAGGCCATCGCCCAACAGGTTGAAGGCCAGGCTGACGATGAAGATGGCGGCGCCTGGTGCAGCGGCCACCCACCATTGGTCCAGCACATACATGCGGCCGTTGGCGATGAGGGCGCCCCATTCGGGCATGGGGGGCTGGGCACCCAGGCCCAGAAAGCCCAGGCCGGCAGCGGTCAGAATGATGCCCGCCATGTCCAGCGTGACCCGCACGATGACCGACGACACGCACAGCGGCATGATGTGGCGCAACACGATGCGCCAGGGTGACGCGCCAATCAGCTGTACGGCGGCAATGTAGTCGCTGTGGCGAATTTGCAGGGTCTCGGCGCGGGCAATGCGGGCATAGGGCGGCCACGACGTGATGGCGATGGCCAGAGCCGCGTTGGTGATGCCCGGCCCCAGGGCGGCGACGAAAGCCAGTGCCAGGATGAGCCGGGGGAAGGCCAGAAACACATCGGTCACGCGCATCAGCACCGCATCGACCCAGCCGCCTGCATAGCCCGCTACCGTGCCCACCAACAGACCGATGGGAGCCGCCAGTACGGCCACCAGAATGACCACGGTGAGGGTAATGCGCGAACCCACCAGCACGCGGGAAAAAATGTCGCGCCCCTGGTCATCCGTGCCAAACCAGTGCGCGCTGGAGGGCTCCAGCAAGCGCGTGGTGCGCAGGTCGCCAATGTAGGGGGAGTAGGGCGCCAGAACGTCGGCAAAGATGGCGACCAGCACCAGCGCCACCACAATGGCCAGCCCCAGCAGCGCCAGGCGGTTGCGGGCAAAACCCCGCCACGCCACATAGGCGCGTCCCCAGGCGGCTTGCCGCCGCGACAGCGGGTGCTCTGACATCAGCCAGGCATGCAGGCTCTTGCTTGTCATCGCGCGCGCGTCCTCGGGTCCATCAGTTGGTACAACAGGTCTGACACCAGGTTCAGCCCGATGAAGACCGAGCCCACCACAATGGTGGCGCCCAGCACCGCATTCATGTCGGCGTTTTGCAGCGAGTTGGTGAGGTACAGGCCCAGGCCAGGCCATGCAAACACGGTCTCGGTCAGCACCGAGCCCTCCAGCAGACCGGCATATGACAGCGCAATCACCGTGACCAGCGGAACCATGGCGTTGCGCAGTGCATGGCGCCAGATGATGCGGGTCTCTGACAAACCCTTGGCGCGCGCCGCCACCACATATTCCTGCGACAACTCGTTGAGCATGAACGAGCGCGTCATGCGGCTGATGTAGGCCAGTGAAAAATAACCCAGCAGCGAGGCCGGCAGGATCAGGTGCGACAGCGCGTTGCGAAACGCCTCCCACTCACCACCCAGGGCCGCGTCCACCAGCAAAAGTCCGGTCACCGGCTGCAACGTGTACTGGTAGACCACGTCGATGCGGCCGGGGCCGCTGACCCAGCCCAGCCGGGCGTAAAACAGCACCAGGGCCATTAGCCCCAGCCAGAAGATGGGGACTGAATAGCCAATCAGACCCATGACCCGCACCACCTGGTCCACCAGCCCGCCGCGCCGCACCGCCGCCCACACGCCCAGGGGCACGCCGACCAGCACGCCGATCAGTATGCCCAGCGTTGCCAGTTCCAGCGTCGCCGGAAAGGTGCGCGCGATGTCCTGCAGCACCGGGTTGGCGGTCAGCACCGAAGTGCCAAAGTCGCCGTGCGCGACCTTCTGGATGTAGATGCCGAATTGTTCGTAGAGGGGCTTGTTCAGGCCCAGCTCCTCGCGCACGCGGGCCACCACATGCTCGGGCGCCCGGTCGCCCACGATGGCCAGCACCGGGTCGACCGGGATCACGCGGCCAATGAAGAAGGTAACCGCCAGCAAGCCCAGGTAGGTCAGGGCCAGCACCAGCACAAAACGGCCAGTGGCTTTGAGGGCGGCTAGCATGCGCGCAAGGACTTTGAGCAGGGCCTAGCGTTTGGAGACGCCAAACAGGTAGGTGGAATCCGAAGTAGGCCCCAGCTTCAGGCCGTCCACGTTGCTGCGGTAGGCGGCCACTTCGGTCTGCTGGAACAGCATCACAAAGGGGCTGGTCTTGCGGAACTCGGCTTGCATGGCGTCGTACAGGGCGCGTCGCTTGACCGGGTCGCGTTCCAGCACGGCGGCGTCGGCCTTCTTGGTGAGTTCGGGAATGGCCCAAGCATTGCGCCAGGTCAGGGGCTTGGACTTGGCGTCGTCCGCGTTGTCGGGGTTGCGCACAAAGGTGTCGGCATTGGTGTGCGGGTCCCAGTAGTCGGCGCCCCACTGGCCGATGTACATGTCGTGGGTGCGGGCACGGTATTTGGTCAGCGTCTGCTTGCCGTCACCGGGCAAAATTTCGATCTCAATACCGGCACGCTTGGCGGTTTGCTGCACGGCCTCGGCGATGCCTTGCACCGGTTGCACGGTGCGCACATCCATCGTCACCTTGAAACCGTTGGCCAGGCCGGCCTTGGCCAGCAGGCTCTTGGCCTTGTCCACATCCAGCTTGTAGGGGTTGACCGTGCTGGCGCCCAGCAAGCCCATGGGCAGAAAATTCTGGTGCACCACGCCGATGTTCTTCATCAGCGTGTCGCCAATGGCAGCGTAGTCCACCAAATATTTAAGGGCCTCGCGCACCTCCGGCTTGGCCAGATTCGGGTTCTTCATGTTCATGCTGAAGTAAAACAGCGTGCCCTTGGGCGTGGACGTGGTCTTGATGTCGGCGTTGCTGGCCAGCGCGGTCAGGTCTTGCGGTGACAGGTTGCGGGCGATGTCAATGTCGCCTTTTTCGAGCAGCAGGCGCTGCGTGGCGGCTTCCTTGACGTGGCGGTAGATCACCCGCACCAGTTTGGACTTGTCGCCGTGGTACTGCTCATTGCGCTCCAGCGTCAGGATTTCATTGGCGCGCCACTCACGGATCTTCAAGGGGCCCGAGCCTGCGTAGTTGGTCTTGAGCCAGGCATAACCCATGTCGCTGCCCTGCTCTTTGGACAGCAGCAGCTTCTTGTCGACCACGCTGGCCACGTTGGCGGTCAGGCAGTTCAGCACAAAGGTGGTGGCGTAGGCCTTGTCGGTTTCCAGGGTCAGGGTCAGCGCTCCGGTGGCCTTGACCATGTCGCGAACATTGGCCTTGCTGAGCCCGAACTGCGTCAGGATAAAGGCCGGCGTCTTGTCCAGCAGCACCGCGCGCTGCAGCGAGAACGCCACGTCCTCGGCCGTCAACGGGTTGCCCGATGCAAACTTGAGGCCGGGTTTGATCTCGAAGCTGAAGGTCTTGCCATCCGGCGAAACCGTCCAGGATTTGGCCACGTCACCGTAGAGTCTGGACGGGTCTTTGACATCAAAGCGGATGAGCCGGTCATAGGCATTGCCCATGATTTCGCCGGCGGAAATCTCAAAGGCCTCGGCCGGGTCCATGGTGATGATGTCGTCAAACGCAAAGGCCAGCACCAGCGTGTCTTTGGGGGTGGCGGCCAGCACGGGCGTCAGGGCCGTGCCGACACACAACAGGGCGCCGATGGCAACGTGGACCGCGCGGCGGCTCAGGGTGATGGAGTCAGTGTTCATGGCGTGTGCATGGGGGGTGGCTGCGATAAAACCAGTGTACGGGAAGTGGTGCAAGCAGCCACAGCACAATGCACCACTTTCAGGGGGGCGTGCATAACCTTTTAGCATGGCCCCATTGCCACCCACGCAGCGCTCTGCCGACGGCGCATGTACGTGGCAAAATCAGCAAATTCCCATTCGGTCATTGCGACCGCACCACCCATTCCAAGCCATGTCCACATTTGAAATTGAAGGCGGCGTACCGTTACGCGGAACCGTGCGCGCGTCCGGCAACAAGAACGCCATATTGCCGATGATTGCGGCCTGCATCCTGACCGACCAGGAAGTGGTGCTGGACAACGTGCCCGACATCATTGATGTGCGGCACATGCTGGACGTGATCAAGGCGCTGGGCGGCAAGGTCGAACGCAGCGGCGAGCGCATCAGCGTGCACGTGGCCAGCGTCAACACCAGCGAGATCAGCCGCGAACTGTGCAACAAGGTGCGCACCTCCATCCTGTGCGTCGCGCCGCTGTTGCACCGTACCGGCAAGGCCACGCTGTTCCCACCCGGTGGCGATGTGATCGGGCGGAGGCGCCTGGACACCCATTTCTACGGACTGCAAAAGCTGGGCGCCACCGTCGAACTGGGGGACAGCTACGACTTCACGGTGCCCAATGGACTGCACGCTTCCGATTTGTTCTTTGACGAGCCCTCGGTCACGGGGACCGAGCACATCCTGATGGCCGCCGTGGTCAGCCAGGGCCACACCATCATCCGCAATGCCGCTTGCGAGCCGCATGTGCAGGATCTGGCGAACATGCTCAACGCCATGGGCGCCAGGATCAGCGGCATTGGCACCAACCAGCTCAATATCGATGGCGTGGATTCACTCACAGGCACCAGCCACCAGGTCTGCCACGACCACATCGAGGCGGCGTCCTACCTGGCACTGGCGGCGGCCACGGGCGGTGAGATCAAGGTCGAAGGCACGGACCTGCATTCGTACTGGATGTGCAAGCGCGTGTTCGCCACGCTGGGCGTGAAGATCGAGCTGTACAAGGACCACATTCACCTGCCCGCTGCGCAGGACATGCGGGTGCTGCGCGACTACGACGGCTCCATGCCCGTGATTGGCGACGGCCCCTGGCCGCAATTTGCCACCGACCAGATGAGCTGCATGATCACGCTGGCCACGCAGGTGGAAGGCAATGTGCTGTTTTTCGAGAAGATGTTCGAGTCGCGCCTGTACTTTGTGGACCGCCTGATTGCCATGGGCGCCAATGCAGTCGTTTGTGATCCGCACCGGGTGGTGATCAGCGGAAAATCGCGACTGCGCGGCACTACCATGGTGTCACCCGATATCCGGGCTGGCATGGCCCTGTTGGGCGCCGCGCTGTGCGCCACCGGCAAGAGCACGGTGCAAAACGCCAACATGATCGAGCGCGGCTATGAGCGTGTGGAAGAAAAACTGCTGTCCCTGGGCGCAAGGATCAGCAGGCGTGCCTGAGACGATGGCAGACGTTCAGGCCACTCTGCAGGAGTTGGGCATTGCGTCGCACTGGATAGAGGCCCGCAGGCTGGTGGCGCACTGTGAACCGCCATCATTGGTGGTAGCCCACACCGGCCTGGCCGGGCGTGAGTTCCTGCTCACGCCCCAGGCCGCAGCCGCCTGGTGGGCCATGCAGCAACAGGCCCGCGCGGACCAGATCACGCTGGCGCTGGTGTCGGCGTTTCGCAGCGTGGCGCGCCAGCGGGAGATTGTTCTGGAGAAGCTGGGGCAGGGCCTGCCGATTGACACGGTGCTGCAATCGGTGGCACCCCCCGGCTTTAGCGAGCACCATACCGGGCGTGCCATCGACATCGGCACCTCCGAAGACTGCGCACTGGAGGAAGTGTTTGAGGACACGCCAGCCTACCAGTGGCTGACCCTGCACGCGGCGGATTTCGGTTTCCACATGTCCTACCCCCGCGACAACCCCTGCGGCTTTGTGTTCGAGCCGTGGCACTGGTGTTACCACGAGGGCCGCGTTTAACCAGGATTGTCCAATGGACCTGCCTCTTTTTGTGTGTGGCGCTGAGCCGACTGCGCACGGCGGGCGGCGTGGCCGGCGTTCTCCGGCTCGCGTCGCGGGCGGCCATGTTTGGGTTGCCACCGTTGTTACGTCAACGCGGTTGTTGGGACGCCTGTTCCGTAGCAACCGCAAATGCGGCCTGCGCCCGCCCGCCACACCACCCGCCTTGGGGGCGAGGTGTTGGGGCGCAGAGCCGGGGAAAGGTTGTGAGTAAAAAGAGCCTATAGCCCTCGTGGGTATTGATTTTGTAGCTATGTATTTTGTAGCGATCAACACCCCGCACCGCAAGGTCGGTGGGCCGGGTGTCCCTTCGTCGGCCCCATTCGTGGTTGCTGCAGAGTAGGCGGGCCAACATACGCGTTGACGCAGCAACCTATGCGAACCGAAAACACCCGCCCGCGAGCGTGGGCCAGAGAAGGGATACCCGGCCCACCGGCCCCGCCAACCCCGCACCGCAAGAAATGACTGTAATGCCCACCATGAACCGCCACAAAGGCGATCAAATTCGCAATGGACAATTGCGGTTTAAGGCCTTTGTACGGCCAGTTGCCACAGCGCGTCCAGCGTGCGCTCCTGCCAGATGGAGTACGCCGAGTAGCGGCCCCGGTTTTGCTCGGGGTTTGCGCTGACCCCGCCTATCGCGTAGACCACGCCGTTGCGGGTCAGCGGGTCGAAGATGAAGCCCGACTCCAGGCCGTACGCAAAGCCCATATGCCCGACTCCGGTGAGCCCGCCCTGCGCCACAAAGCGGTCGCCGGTGGACGGCCCGCTCACATCCACAAAGCGCTGCATTCCCAGCCCCCAGGCGTACAGAAAACCGTTCAGGGTGTCGCCGTTGTCCTGGTTGGGGTTCTTGCGCCACTGTGGTTGCAACATGGCCGCCACCGCCTGCGGGCTCAGCATGCGTACACCGTTGACCGTGCCGCGGTTCATCAGCATTTGCATGACCCGGCCCAGGCCGGCCACGCTGGTGCGCAGCCCACCCTGCGGGCCAAAGCCCGTCGCGTTCGTGCCGGGAACATAGGCGTCCAGCCCCGCGCGCGGGGTGGGAGTCGTGCCCTGGTAGTCGTCGACCTGGGGTACCCAGGGGCCGTTGGGGTCCCACACGTCGTCGCGGGCCTTGCGGTACAGCACGGCGACATGGGCGATGTCGGCGGGGGTCAACGTCTCGGGTGTGAAGCCCCCGGCGATCCCCAGCGGCTGCAGCACCTCCTTTTGCATATAGAGGTCAAAGCGCTGCCCGGTGATGGCCTCGATGACGGTGCCCACCACGCCAAAATTGAGGTTGCAGTAGGTGAAGTAACGTCCGGGCGAGCGGTCTGAATGTGCGTCGGCCGCAGCCCATGCTGTTCCTGACCCGGCCTGTCCCGCTTCTGGTTGCAGCACACTTTTCAGCGACGTGTCCAGCGGAAAGAAGTAGCCGCCATCGTCCCGCAAAGACGAGGTGTGGGTGAGCAACATGCGGGTGGTGATGGGCTGGTCTGCAAAGTGCGGGTTGCGCACCGCATATCCCAGGTACTGGCCAACGTCGGCATCGAGATCCAGGCGGCCCGCATCCAGCAGTCGCATCGCGCCTATGGTGGTCACCAGTTTGGAAATGGAGGCCATGCGGTACAGCGTGTCGTGATCAGCTGCCTTGCCCTGTTCCGCACTACCCGCGCCACTCGCTATGACGCGGCTTCCGAAATGGCCTTCATAAACCACCTGCCCGTCACGGATCACCAGCGCAGACAGGCTGCTCAGGGGTTGCACAGGGTCCGACACAACGGATTGCAGGGTGCTGGACAGCGCGGGGTCGGCAAGGGTGGCGGCGTGGATGCTGGGCATGGTAATCAGGGCAATGGTGGCTAGCAGCACGAGTCGCAATGCGCGCATCTCGGCTCCTCAGTACTGTTGCACATCGGTCAACCCGTGCACCGCCGTGATGCCCAGACCCGGCGCGTCGCTTAAGTTGATCCACGGGCCGTTCATCGTCAGGCCGCCGTCAATGGCGCTGCCCTGGCACAGCTGGGGCCCGTCCAGGTCAACCAGCGTGACGACGTCGGCATGGGCAACCGCAAAATGTGCTGCGGCGGTGACGCTGATGTCGCTTTCCAGCATGCAGCCGACCATGCAGCTCCGGTGGTGCTGGCGCGTGAGGTTGGCTATTTCAATCGCCTGGCTGATGCCTGCGGTTTTCATCAGCTTGATGTTGAGGATGTCGGCGCTGTGGGTGTTCAAAATGTGCAGCGCGTCCTGCACCGAAAACACGGCCTCGTCGGCCAGGATGGGAGTGAGCGTGTGGTCGGTGACGAACTTCAACCCGGCCACATCGTCCGCTTTGACCGGTTGCTCCACACACTCCAGCGCCAGGCCCGCGGCCTCCAGCGCCTGGATCACCTGTACCGCCTGCTTGGGCGTCCAGCCCTGGTTGGCGTCCAGCCGCAGGGACACGCCGGGCCCCACAGCGCGGTGGATGGCCAGCGTGCTCTCCACATCCTCGCGCCAGCTGCGCCCGCCGACCTTGATCTTCAGCGCATCAAAGCCTTCTGCCACGGCGCGCAAACAGTCTTGCACCATGGTGGCGCTGTCGTTGACACTGATGGTGACATCGGTCTTGAGGCGCGGCGTTCCACCACCGAGCAACTGGTACAGCGGCACACCAAACTGCTGGGCGCGCAGGTCGTACAGCGCCATCTCCAGCGCCGCCTTCAGGCTGCTGTGGTGCACGACGGCCTGGTGCACGGTGGCCAGCAGGGCGTTGAAGTTCAGCAGGTCGCGGCCCAGCAGCCGGGGCGCGATCAGGGCCAGTGCGGCGCGCATGGAGCCCAGCAGGTCGCCGGTGATGACGGCCGTGGCCGGTGCTTCGCCGTAGCCCTTGAGACCCGTATCGGTTTCGATGATGAGGACAAGATCGTGCACATGGCTCACGGTGCGCAGGGCGGTCTTGAACGGCACTTTCAGTGGCAGCCGGATCTCGCCAACCGTGATACGTTGAATCAGCATGGGCGTGCCTCCCAAAGCATGTGATGTTTATGAAATGCTATCGTAAATATAGCGGTACTGTCATATTCCACGAGGGCTACAGCCTGGTTTTTCATATGAAAAGGGCCAGCCGGGCGGCCGTGACGTGGGCGGCCAGATCGGGCGTGGTGCGCAGTGCAATGTCTGCTGGCAGGGCCTCGCGCATGCCCTGCTCCAGCAGGGGGCTGAGCAGCAGCGCACGCCCGCCAGCAGTCACCGGGCGCGGGCCAAACCGCGCAAGCATGCTGTGCGCCAGCTCGCCCAGCGCAGCGCCGGCCCGCAGCAACAGGGCGTGCGCCACAGGGTCGTCGTGTGCTGATGCGGCTACCTGCAACGCCAGTTTCCCCATCGCACCCCGGTCCCTGCCGTAGACAAATGCCCGCGAGGCATTCCAGTCGCTGCCACCGATGGCCTCAAACAGCCGCTGCGCCATCGCAGAGCGTTTCCAGGCACCGGGCGTGTGGTCTTCCTCCCGCCAGATGTGGGCCAGGGCCTCGCGCGCGATCCAGTAGCCACCGCCTTCGTCACCCAGCACGGCACCCCGCCCACCGGCGCGGTGCTCCTGGCCCTGCTCGTCGATGAAGGCCGATATCGCCCCGGTGCCGGCATACACCAGATAGCCAGCCCCGGGCGCAAAGGCAGCCCGGTAGGCAATGTCCATGTCGTGGGTCAGCGTCGTGGCCTGCGTGTGCACCGGGAGCTGTTCCTGCAGCAGCGACAGCAGGGCGGCTTTGTCCTGCTGCGCGCCCAGCCCGGTGAAACCACCGTACAGCGCCAATGGTTGGCCTTGCACCGTGGCGTGGACGGACTGGGCCAGCGCCCGTATCGCGCTGCGCAAATCTGTCAGACCCTGTGGTGAGTGCAACTGCAAACCGCTCATGCCCGCCACATGGCCCTGGTCCAGCAGCGTGCCCTGCGCGTCGGCCAGTGCCCAGCGGGTCTGGCTGCCGCCCGCGTCGAGCCCCAGTCCCACAATGGGTGTAGTGCTCACGCGGCATTCCCCTTTGTCCAGGCAATGCCGACGCGGGGCGATGCATTGCCGACCCGGTCCAGCGCGCAGATGACCATGCCGTTGAGCGCAGCGCTGGGATCGCCCGTCTGGAAAACCGGCACCGTGAAGGTGCGCTTGTGAACCACCTGAAAAACCCATTGGGCTCCATAGCGTTGCCACACCGCCCAGTGCAACGCGGGCTTGCTGCCATCCGGCGTGCGCAGCGTCAGTTCCACCAGCCCGCCGGGGAGGTTGGTCACCTGCACGGTGGGCGCGGCCGGGGCACCGCCTTCGAGCCAGGGCGAGGCAGGCACCAGGGCCACCGTGTCATAGGTTTGCGCCTTCAGGGTGTCCGCCAGCCCCTGGCGGTTTTGCAGCAGCGCCACCATGCTGAAGTGCACATGGCCACTGCCGGGTGCACGCAATCGCACGGCGGCAATCTGGTTCACGATTTCCTCGAGTGCCCACGCGGACTTGGCTTCGGCTCCGGCTCCGGTGGGCGCAATCCGGCTCGTGAACAGGCCGGCATAGATGTGGCGGCCCTGCGGGTTTTGCGCATGCCAGTAGTCCAGCAGCGGAACAAAGGACTGCGCGGTCTGGTCCATGCGCCAGTACAGTTGCGGCACCAGGTAGTCCAGCCAACCCTGCTGCAGCCAGCGTTCGACGTCGGCGTACAGCTTGTGGTACTGGCTGAAACCCTGAATGCCGGGCGGTCGCAACTCCGGGCGGCCTATTCCGAACGGACTGACACCAAAGCGCACCCAGGGTTTGATGCTGCGGATCCCTGCATAAATACGTTTTATCAACGCATCGACATTGTTGCGCCGCCAGTCGTTGCGCTCCAGTGTTCCGCCGCCGTCCACATAGCGCTGCCATGCGCTCTGATCGGGAAAGTCCACCTCCACCTTGGGCTCCTGGCCTTGCGTCACCGGGTAGGGATAGAAGTAGTCGTCGATGTGGATGCCGTCCACGTCATAGCGGCGCAGCACATCCATGAAGACGGCCAGCGTGTGGTCGGCAGCGGCAGGCTCGCCGGGGTCTATCCACAGCTGGTCACCATAGGTTTTGACCCAGGTGGGTTGCGTCTGGCTCAGGTGGTTGGCGGCGGGTGCTGACGCGGCCTGGCTTTGCCGCGCCCGAAACGGGTTGAACCAGGCATGCAGCTCCAGCCCGCGCGCGTGGGCCTGTTCAATCCACAGTGCCAGCGGGTCGTAAAAGGGTTCCGGGGCCTGGCCCTGTGCGCCCGACAGGTATTCGCTCCAGGGCTCCCGTGCAGAGGCGTAGAGCGCATCGGCACTGGTGCGGACTTGCAGGATGATGGCGTTCAAATTCAGCGACACGGCCTGGTCCAGGATGGTGTGCATCTCGGCCTGCTGCTGGGCAGTGCTCAGCCCTTTGCGGCTGGGCCAGTCGATGTTGGCCACGGTGGCGACCCAGGCGGCGCGGAACTCGCGCGGTGCCGGCGGGGCCTGTGCGTCCAGCTCCGGTGCCAGGCGGTAAGAAGGCGTATCGGGTGCTTCGATCAGGCTGCCGCAGCCATCCAGGCCCGCAGCGATCAGCGTGGCTGCGCCGCTCGCCCCCAGTATTCGCCGTCGGCTCCATGCTGGCATCGCGCTATACCTTGACAAACCAGCCCTTGCGCCACATGGCCCAGGCGATTACAAAATGGCATGCCGTGAACAAGAGTGCGAACCACAGCGATGCGTTCACCGGTGCCAGGCCCAAAGCCTGAATGGGCGCATACAGCCAGGCCTTCAGCGTTTGCTGTGGCGCAGTGTGGACGAAGCCCAGAAGCTTGGCGACGAGGCTGGACAGGGCAAACAGAAACAGGGCATTCATGCCAAAAATCACCAGCGGTTGGGCCCAGCGTGCAGCTGCGGCGCGGCCTGCGGGGTCGGGCATGGCATCCAGCAGCCAGTAGAAAACCCCCAGCACCAGGCAGGCCCAACCGGCCATGAAGAACACATAGGCCGGGCTCCACAGGTTTTTGTTGATGGGCATGCTCCAGGCGCCCAGCACCTGGCCGACCCACAGCAGACCCAGACCGGCCACCAACATCCAGACGGACTTCTCAATCGGGGTGCGCTGGCTCGCCAGCCAATGGCCCACCAGCACGCCTGCCAGCTGGCTGGCCACTGCCGGCACCGTGGACAGCAGGCCCTCCGGGTCCCAGGTCTTGCTGCTGCGCCACAGATGGCCGTCCATCAGTGTGCGATCCAGCCAGGCACCCACGTCTTCGCCAGGCAGCAGGGAGCCGGTGTGCCACACGCCCGCGGCATCGGGCACGCCGACCCAGGTCTGCACGCCGGTGTAGGCCAGCAGCAAGCCGAGCAGCCAGACCAACTGGGCGCGCCAGCCGCAGTACAGCACGATGGGCGCTGCGAGCACGGTGCACAGCCCCAGGCGCTGCAACACGCCGGGAAGGCGCAGGGTCGCCAGATCGAAGCCCGGGATCAGGTTGAGCAACAGACCGATCCCAATGATGATGGCGCCGCGCTGCACGGTCTGGCGCAGCAGGTGCAGCTTGTCGTCGCCCAGCGCCGCCCGCCGTCCCAGACTCAGTGTCATGGAGATGCCGCTGATGAAAACGAAGAAGGGGAAGATCCAGTCTGTAAAGGTCCAGCCATCCCACGGGGCGTGCTTCAGCGGGGCATACAGGTTGCCCCAATCGCCCGGGTTGTTGACCAGCAGCATGGCGGCGATGGTGAAGCCCCGGAACGCATCCAGCGACAGCAGGCGGTGGTTCTGCTTCATGCGGGGGCTTTCTTTCCAAACCCTTCGGGAATGCGGATCAGGGCGGCCATGGCAAACGACGGAATGGTTGCCGCCAGGACCCAGACGAAGAATGGCAGGTAGCCCAGTTGCTGTTGCAGCCAGCCGCTCCACATGCCCGGCAGCATCATCCCCAAGGCCATGAAGCCAGTGCAGATGGCGTAGTGCGCCGTCTTGTGGGGGCCGTCGGACACCAGGATCATGTACATCAGGTAGGCCGTAAAGCCCAGCCCGTAACCAAACTGCTCCACGGCCAGCGCTGCGCTGACGATGACCACGTCCTGCGGTTGGGCCATGGCCAGAAATACAAACACGGCATTGGGCACATGCATCAACAGGATCAGCGGCCACAGCGCACGTTTCAATCCCACTCTGGAAATGACCCAGCCGCCCAGCAAGCCGCCCAGGGTCAGCGCCGTCAGCCCGACGGTGCCATAGGCAATGCCCACCGCCTTGGTGCTCAGTCCCAAGCCACCCAGCTCGGCCTTGTCCAGCAAAAAGGGCGTGGCCAGCTTGAGCAACTGCGCCTCGGGAAAGCGGTAGAGCAGCAAAAAGCTCAACACCACCAGAATGCCGGGCTTTTTGAAGAACTCGGCGAACACTTGCAGGAACCCCTGGCTCAGTTCTGCCAGCTGGGCGTGGCCTGTGCCGCGCACGTCCGCAGCCGGTCGGGGCAGCACCAGCCAGTGGTACAGGGCCATCGCCACGAAGAGGGCGGTCAGCACGGCAAACACGATGCTCCACGCGGTCTGCATGCTGCCGGTACGTTCCTGCAGCTCCCCGGCCAGGTACACCAGACCGCCCTGGCCGCCAATATTGGCCAGCCGGTAGAACGTCGAACGCACGCCGACAAAGGCCGCCTGGCTGTGCTCGGGCAGCGCCAGCATGTAAAAGCCGTCGGCCGCAATGTCATGCGATGCCGATGCAAAGGCCATCAGCCAGAACACCGCCAGCGTCATCTTGAAATAGCCCGGGCCCGGAATCGTGAGCGCCACACAGGCTAATGCCGTGCCCACCGCAAATTGCAGCGCCACGATCCACACCCGCTTGGTGCTGAACAACTCGATCAGTGGGGACCACAAGGGCTTGATGACCCATGGCAAATACAGCCAACTCGTATACAGGGCAATGTCGGTGTTGTTGACCCCCATGTTCTTGTACAGGATGACGGACAGCGTCATCACCACCACATAGGGAATGCCCTGCGCAAAGTAGAGCGTGGGAATCCAGGCCCAGGGATTCGTTGCGGTGCTGCGCTGGGCCGTCACGCCAGGTCCAGTGCACGCCGCACGCTGTCGCCAGCGGCGGCAAGCCGTGCGCGCGCCGTGGCGATGTCCACACCGCAGGTGATCGCGACCACCGCCAACTTGACGTGGTGGTCACAAGCCAGCAGGGTCGCGCGGGCCAGGGCCTCGTCGCACCCGGTGGCGTGCATGGTCAACGCAACAGCTCGTCGCACCAGTTTGGCGTTTGTTGCCTTCAGGTCAACCATCAGATTGCCATAGACCTTGTTCAGCCGCACCATCAGGGCGCTCGAGAAGGCGTTCAATGCCATCTTCTGGGCGCTCCCTGCCTTGAGCCGGGTGCTGCCGGAGATGACCTCGCTGCCGGTGTCCAGCGTGATGCCGATGTCGGCCTGTTGGGTGACCGGTGCATTTGGATTGTTGGCAAAGCCCACCGTCAGTGCCCCGGCACTGCGGGCGGCATGCAAGGCCCCCATCACGTAGGGAGTGGCCCCCGACGCGGCCAGCAACAGGACCACATCGTTGGCGGTTACGTGGACAGCCTGCATGTCACGTGCACCCTGGGTGGCATCGTCTTCGGCACCTTCCACTGCTGTAAACATGGCGTCGGCCCCGCCCGCCAGCAAGCCGATGGCACGGTCGTGCGGCCAGGAAAACGTGGGGTACAGCTCCACACTGTCAAGCACCCCGAGGCGCCCCGACGTGCCCGCACCGGCGTAAATCAGACGCCCACCCTGCTGCATGCGGGGCACGGCGGTGTCCACCGCCCGGGCCAGTTCTGCACCAGCGGCGCGCACCGCATCCACGGCATGAACCTGGTCCTCCACCAAAGCCGACACCAGGTCCGCGGTGGCATACAAGTCCAGCTCGGTGTGCCGGGTGCTGGGGCTTTCGGTGTTGAGCATCTAAGCAATCACCCGCGTGCTGGGGTGGGCCAAATAGAACCATTCGTTCCCCGTTTGGGCATTGGCATCGGGGAACACGATGTAGCCATCCCGTGGCGCACGCACTTGCGTGCCGTCGTGGCGCACACCAATGGCATCGCCTGCAGAAACGCTGTCGTAGCTGGACCAGGCGCGGGTGAAGTGGTCCTGCGGATGGTGGCGATCAATGACCTCGGCCAGGCGCAAGAATTCAATGTCTGTCCGCGCGGGTGGCGGCGCTTCGTCCACCAGCCCCAGGTGCGCCAGCGTGTTGCGAATCGCCCGGTAGGCCACCTCGGGTGCGGCGGGGTCGTCGTGCTGGCCGCATTCCAGCGTGATCGCGTAGCCGCCCGTGGTGCGCATGTATTCGGTGGTGCCCATGCCGTAGCTGGGGTGGGTACTGAGCAGCCCGGAGCGCTCGGTGGGGTGGGTGCGCGCCAGACGCTGTTGCACGCCCACCGCGTAGGTGGAGAGCCAGCCCTCGACGATCCGCCGGGGGCCAAGCCGCAGCGCCAGGGCCTGCTCCAGCGCCGCGTGGCGCACCGGTTCCAGATCACCGGCATTGTTGGCCGGGCCAATCATGGCAAACGCTTCGCCCCCGGCCCGAAAGGAATGCAGGTCCAGCAATACGTCGTGTCGTGCCAACAGGGGGCACAGCACGTTGGCGATGCGGTCTTCATTGTCCTGTGGGTCGTCGCTGGGCCGCAGGTTGCGGTTCAGGTTGCGGTCTCCGTTGCGCTCGCCCTTGCTGTAGGCCAGGGGGTTGGTGACAGGCACCAGAGTCAGGCTGCCGCGGACCACCGCGAGTGCACCACTGTCCAACTCGGACAACACCCGTTCAATGCCCCGCGTGCCACAGGTTTCGCTGCCGTGCACGGCACCGGTCACCATCAGCCGCGGACCGGTTTGCAGCGCGGAGAACTGGTGAATCCGTAGGTTCCCGGTGGGATATTTCATCTGGGGATGCTCGGCGAAAAAACGAAAAATCATTGTAGTCACGCCCTTTTGGATGAACCTATTGAAGCGCAAGTACCCTCCATAATCAAAAGATATGGTTGGTGGCGTGTTTCCCATGTTCAATGGTTATGTGTCGCGACACATTTGACATGGGGCCGACGCCGTGGCACGTAGTAAGCTGAAACGATATTTGCCCACTGGATGCACACCGTTATGGATTCTGGTCTTTTTAGCCCCATGCGAGCCCTTAGGCGCCGCGCCACCGGTTGCCTTTGCGCCGTGGCGGTGCTGTTGTTGAGCGCCTGTGCCTCGGGCGTTCGCATCGACACCAGTTACACCTCGGAGAACCAGGACAGCCGGGCACTGTTTCTCGTCCTGCACTACACGGTGGGTAATTTCGAGAGTGCGTTGCAGACGCTGACCAAGCCCTCCAACCGTCCGGTGTCCAGCCACTATCTGGTGCGCGACGAACCTGTGATCACCTACAGACTGGTCGACGAAAACCGCAGGGCCTGGCACGCGGGGCCGAGCTACTGGAAGGGATTCAGCAACCTCAATGCCAGTTCCATCGGCATTGAGATCGTCAATGCGGGCCCCATCACCGCGGCCGACGGCGCAGTCCGCTACAGCCCGTTTCGTCCCGAACAACTGGATGAAGTGATCGCGCTGTGCAAGGAGATAGTGGCGCGCCACCAGATCAAGCCGGATCGCATCATTGGACACAGCGACATTGCGCCGGGGCGCAAGCAGGACCCCGGCCCGCTGTTCCCGTGGAAGCGACTGGCCGACGCGGGGCTGATTGCCTGGCCGGACGCCGCCATGGTGGCGGCCAAGCGGGCGCTGTACGAATTTCAGCTTCCGGATGCGAAATGGTTCCAGGACAAGTTGGCCGACTTTGGCTACAACACGTCCCGCAGCGGCGAGTGGGATGCGCTGACGCAGGACAGCCTGATCAGTTTTCAGATGCGCTACCGGCCCGAGAAATACGACGGCCGGCCTGACGCCGAAATTGCCGCATTGCTGGATGTGGCGACCATCGAGCACGGCATGGTCCTGACCCAACCGCTGGTCGGCACCCGCCAACCCTATACCGCCCGCTGGTAGGCGCATCCATGGCACTTTCCTATATCTGGTCGGGCTTCTTCCTGGTGGGTTTTGCAGCCGCGCTGGCGCAATGGCTGTTCATGGGGGATGTGGAGGTTTTCAAGCGCATCATCGACGGCACCTTCAGTTCTGCCAAGGTGGCCGTGATGGACATCGCGTTGCCGCTGGCCGGGGTCATGACGCTGTGGCTGGGGCTGCTCAATATTGGCGAGAAGGCCGGGGCCATCGAGTTTGTGGCCAAACTGATAGCGCCTTTCTTCTCCCGCATCTTCCCGGGCGTGCCCAAAGACCATCCGGCATCCGGCCACATGGTGATGAATTTTTCGGCCAATTTTCTGGGCCTGGACAATGCCGCCACGCCCTTTGGCCTCAAGGCCATGGACAGTCTGCAAAGTCTCAACCCCAACAAGGAAGAGGCCAGCGATGCCCAGATCATGTTTCTGGTGTTGCAGACATCGGGCCTGACCCTCATTCCGCTGTCCATCATTGCCCAGCGCGCCATCCTGGGTGCCAAAGATCCCTCGGATGTGTTTCTCCCCATCCTGATTGCCACCTACGTGGCCACGCTGGTTGCGCTGGTGAGCGTTGCCATCCGGCAGCGCATCAACCTGCTGGACCGCGTCATTGTGGGCTGGGTGGGCGGCATCACCGCCGCCATTGGCGGCATGGTGTGGTACCTGGTGAACTTCATGAGCCGCACCGAGATCGAACTCTTTTCCAAGGTGGCCAGCAACCTGGTGCTGGCGGGCATCATTGCGGCCTTTCTGATCGGAGCGTTGAGGAAGAAGGTCAATGTGTTTGATGCCTTCATCGATGGCGCCAAGGGGGGCATTCAAACCTCATTGACCATCATTCCGTATTTGGTGGGCATGCTGGTGGCGATCAGCGTGCTGCGCAACTCCGGCGTGTTGTCATTCGTGGTGAGCGGGTTCACGTGGACTTTTTCGCAACTGGGCTGGAACACCGACTTCACCCCGGCCTTGCCCACCGCCCTGATGAAGCCTGTCAGCGGCAGCGGTGCCCGCGCCATGATGCTCGACGCCATGCAGACCTACGGCGCCGATTCATTTGTCGGCCGGCTCGCCTGTGTGTTGCAGGGGGCGACCGACACCACCTTCTATATCATTGCGCTGTACTTTGGTTCGGTGGGCGTCAAGCGGGTCCGTTACGCCATCGGTTACGGGCTACTGGCCGACCTGGCTGGCGTGGTGGCATCCGTCTGGGTTGCCTATCTGTTTTTTCATTGACGGGGTTTCATGCGGCTGCGACATATTGAGGTTTTTCACGCCATCATGCAGGCCGGAACCATCACGGGAGCCGCGCAGATTTTGCATATATCGCAGCCGGCGGTGACCAAGGTTTTGCAGCATTGCGAATTGCAACTGGGGTTGCCGTTGTTCAACCGGGTGCGGGGCAAGCTGTACCCGACCCCCGAGGCGCAGCGGCTGCGCCTGGAGATCGACAAGCTCAACAAGGACCTGGTCTCCATTCGCCGGCTGGCGTCCAACCTGCGCACCGGCGAGTTTGAACTGTTGCGCCTGGTATCCACACCCGCGCTCGGAATCTCGGTCCTGCCATCGGCCATCGCGCAGTGGTGTGCTGCCTACCCGAATGCACGCTGCACACTGGCCACGCACCACACGCGCGAGATCATCAGCGCGCTGTTGTTGAATGAGGCCGATCTGGCCTTGTCGCTGCACGACCCGTGCTATCCCGGCATCGTTGCCGAGCCCCTTGCTGCCGGAATGATGATGGCGCTGTGCCCCTTGAACAGCCCCGAAGGTGCTGTGGGCGGCGCCCTGAAGGTTGCTGACATCCGCACGCCCTTGATTGCGATTGCGGAAGGTGATCCATTGGGGAACCTGGTGATGGGGGCCTTTGAGTCAGAGGATCTCCACCCGCAGAGCCGCATCACGGTACAGACCTACCAATTGGCACGGTCCCTGGTGGAGGCCGGTGCCGGCATGACGGTGGTGGACCCTTTCACGGCGGCCGCTGCCGACCACACACGGGTTCGCGTGCGGGCGCTGGAGCCCAGTGTGCCGGTGCAGCTGTATCTGTTGACGGCGGTCAGCTCCCCCCCCGCGCAGTCGGCCCGGCGTCTGGTCAAGTTCCTGGGCGAGACGGCGCGTGCCAGCCTGGCCACGGTCGGCGTGTAGCCCATATTGCATGAGGCCGGTCATGATTGCGTGTGAAGACATTCCAGGCCACTCCCAGTTCATGGCGCTCAGGGACCTGGCGGCCATTGATGTGGATTTGCGCTACACCACCCGCAACAACTTTTTGATGCGGGTGCTGTACCAGGGCATTGACTGCGCCTACTTACGGGTGGAGGCCGCGCTGGCCCTGGAGCAGGCCGCCCGCTGGGTGGCAGCCCATAGACCCGGAACCCGCATCCGGGTACTGGACGCTCTGCGGCCGCAGCGGGTGCAGGAGCAACTGTACAAAGAGCTGGAAAACACGCCGCAGTCCATGTACCTGGCGCACCCGGAGCGCGGCTCGATTCACTCTTTTGGCATGGCGCTGGACGTGACCCTGCTGGACGACACAGGCCAGGAGCTGGACATGGGGTCTGCGTTTGATGAGATGACACTGGTTTCCCATCCCGATCGCGAAGCGGAACACCTGGCCACCGGTGTGTTGACACCGGAGCAGCTTGTCAACCGCGGCTGGTTGCGCGCGGCCATGCGCCATGCCGGCTTCCATGGCATCGACTCGGAGTGGTGGCACTTTGATCTGGGCGACCGCGATGTGGTGCGCCGCGACCTTCCCCGCGTGATGTAGCTGGATGCATTGCCCATGACCGTACAACGACGCCAGTTTGTCCAGTCCCTGTCGCTGGGTGCAGCGGCCATGGGGAGCGCCGCAGCCGGTGCGGTAACGACGGTTGATGCGGGCGCTGCGGCATGGCCAACCCTGCTGGCACCGCGGTTGCGGCCCGGCGACACACTGGGTTTGGTCAGCCCAGCCAATGCAACCTATGAGCGCGAGCCCCTGCAGATTGCCATCGAGGCTTTGCAGGCGCTGGGGTTCAAGGTCAAGGTCGGCGCCCATGCGCGCGCACGCTATGGCCACTTTGCCGGAACGGATGACCAGCGGGCCAGTGACATCAACAGTTTTTTTGCCGACGATGGGGTTGCCGGACTGATCGCCGTGACCGGCGGCTCCGGCTGCAACCGGATCATCGACAAGCTGGACTATGCGCTGATACGCGCAAAGCCGAAGTTCTTTGGCGGTTTCTCGGACCTGACGGCGCTGGTCAACGGCATTCAGCGCCAGACTGGGCTGGTGACCTTCCATTGCCCGGTGGCCGAGTCGGAGTGGAACGACTTCAGCGTGTCGCACTTCAAGGCCATGGTCATGCAGGCGCAGGCGCCGCTGTTGCGCAACCCGACTGGCGAGCGTGGCGACCATCTGGTGCAAACCCAGGACCGGATCATGACGCTGCGCCCGGGCAAGGCTAGTGGTCGCCTGGTGGGTGGAAACCTGTCGGTGCTGGCTTCTCTGGCAGGTTCGCCCTACATGCCCGACTGCCGTGGCGGCGTGCTGTTCCTGGAAGACATCAACGAGTACATCTACCGCGTCGACCGGATGCTGTCGACCTTGCGCCTGTGTGGTGCGCTGGACGGTCTGGCCGGCGTCGTCATTGGAAAGTTCACCAAATGTGAGCCGGGTGAAGGAAAGTTCGGCACGCTGACCCTGGACGAGGTTTTTGACGACTATTTCCTGCCGCTCAACGTACCGGTGTTTCGCGGTGCGATGATCGGCCACATCAAACGCAAGTTCACGATTCCCGTGGGGTTGGGTGTGGAAATGGACGCCGGTGCGGGTACTTTGCAGTTGCTGGGCCCCGCCGTGCAGTAAACCTTATGCGTGCCATGCCAATCCTCCTCAAAGCCGCCGCCCTGTTGTTGTCCTTGTATCTGGGCCATTGCTGGGCACAGGACAAAGGCACACTGGCACCCCAGCCCTTGCCACCGCTGACCAGCCCGGTGGATGCCAGCACACCGGCCAAGGCCCTGTTTGGGCGGGCCATCGACGCGGCGGCGCTGGAGCCCGAGCCCTTCGGGTTCTATTCCAGAGGCTGCCTTGCCGGTGCCCAGGCATTGGCGAGCGACGGGCCACAGTGGCAGGCCATGCGGCCATCGCGCAACCGCAACTGGGGTCACCCGGAGCTCATCCGCTTTTTGGAGCGCTTTGCACCGGCTGCGGCGCAGGCCAGTGGCTGGCCCGGCATTCTGGTGGGCGACATGGCACAACCGCGCGGTGGCCCCATGCTGACGGGCCACGCCTCGCATCAGTTGGGGCTGGACGCCGACATCTGGCTCAGGCCCATGCCCCCGCAACGCCTGTCGCGGGCCGAGCGCGAGGAGGAGTCTTCACTCACCGTGGTGCGTGCGGACCGGCTCGACACCGACCCCGCCACATGGACACCTGGGCACCAAGCGGTGCTGCGCACGGCTGCCATGGACCCGCAAGTGCAACGCATCTTCGTCAATGCCGCGATCAAGCGCACGCTGTGCCGAAGCGCCAAAGGAGAGTCCTGGCTGCGCAAGATTCGCCCGGAATACGGGCACGACTACCACTTCCATGTGCGCCTGTTGTGCCCGCCGGGTGCAGACAAGTGCAGTCCACAGGATCCGACACCGGAAGGGGACGGCTGTGATGCCACCCTCGAATGGTGGTTTACGGATGAAGCGCTGCTTCCCAAACCGCCCGCCACGCCGCCACCACCGCTGACCCTGGCGAAACTGCCGCCGCAGTGCCGCCGGGTTCTGGAAGCGCAGGGGCTGGGCGCGCGTCAGTAAGCGCTGCTGGGTTCATGTTGGGGCTGGCACACCGCTGCCCAGTCCATGTCGGGCCGGGTACTGACGATCCACGCATTGGCAACCGGTCTGGCTTGTGGTTCGTTGTCGGGACGGCTGGTGCGCGCCTGAGCATCGACGTGCAGGGCCGTGCTGCCACCACCGTCAAAATTGATGGCATCTGCCACCCCCTGCAGCACCATCTGCAGTGCCAACTCCGCCAAAGGCATACCGGTGACCGCCTGCTGGCGCCCTTCGGCCGCGACCCACACCATGGTCTGCCGGCTGGAGTCCAGGCCAACGGCCGAGCGGGGGTGTGGGGTCGTGCAAAATTTTCCGCATTGCACATCGTCTGCCGCAGTGCGGGGGGCGCCGGACTGCACCAGGGAATACACGCCCCCGGCGGCGTGCTTCCACTCCGGAGCGACCCGCGCGGGAGCCTGGTGCAGCACCTCGCACTGGCGGTCCGCTGTGCAGGCCAGCAATGGGCTCTCCGGCGTGCGATAGTTTCCGGTCCACAGCGTTCCCTGCGATACCGTGTGTCCCAGGGTGAAGAATTCCTTGGTAAAAAACGAGGCATTCAGGCTTGCAACAATGGGCTCCCGATCCAGTGCCGTCATGCGCAGTCCGGCGCACGCCTGGGGCGTCAATGCAAGGTGCAGGTCCGGCTGCACCAGGCTCAGCCGCAACCAGTGCAGTCGGTGCACGGTGCTCGATCCTGCTATCGGAATGTCCTGACGGGCGTAGAGCAATCCGGGGCGAATCTGTTCCCATGCCAGATCGGCCTGCGCGTTTTGCAGGGCGAGGGCGCTGCAGGACGAAGCCCAGAGGCCCAGCGCAAGCGCCGCGCTGCGCCCGATGGTGTTGCAGATTGCTATTAATTGCATAGCATACTACTTAGAGTTTACTAGGGCTAGAGGCGCAAAATGCTCCAAGGTCATTGCTGGCCCGCTACCCACTCCACAATGCTGTCCAGAACAGGGCTTCCTTTCCTTGACGCATCGTCATGGTTCAGCAGTGCCACCACCACCCACATCCGGTCCTGTTGGTCACGCACATAACCGGCCAGCGCGACGACGTTGCGCAGGGTTCCGGTTTTCAGGCGTGCGCGTCCTTGGACCGCCGTGCCTTTGAAGCGGCGAGAGAGTGTGCCATCGACGCCTGCGACCGGCAGGCTGCTCAGCAGTTCGGGCGCGTAGGGGCCGTTGTAAGCGGTGGCCAGGACTGCTGCCATTTGCTGCGCCGTGATGCGCTCGCTGCGTGACAGCCCGGAGCCGTTGTCCATCACTAGACCATTCGTGGGGATGCCCTTGGCCGCGAACCACGCGTGAACGGTACGTGCTGCGGCGTCCAGTGTGGGTTCGCCTTCGGTGGCCGCTTGGGCGCCCAGCCGCAGGTAGGTCAACCGGGTCAACGGGTTGTCGGAGCGTTTCATCATGCCGCGCGCCACCTCGGCGAACGGTCGGCCCTGGTGACTGGCCAGCACCACCGCCTGGGCTGGGGTCGAACCTTCCACGTCCGGGCCACTGGTCTGGCCCCCGAGCTGGCTCCAGATCTGGCGCACCACCGTGGTGGTCACCCACTGGCGGTCGACCAGGTTGAGATCCAGCCGCTGGGTGCAATGGCGTGGAAACGCGCCCTGGAAACGCAGTTGCGGTGTGCCCTGGGCCACTTGCAATTCCGGCAACACCCAGGTGCTCTCCCATTGCGGGCAGGCGTTGTCATTGAGCACCAGTGCGCGGGTGTCGATGGGCAGACCGGGGAGTGCGGGGCTGGTCCGCACCGACAGGGTTTTATCGTCCGACTGCACCACAAACCCCAGCAGGCTGGTATTGAGGTTCAAGGCATCCGGGATCACGTTGTACTGGAACTCCGGCGACTCATCAAACGGTGCTATGCCGACATCCATGCGGGGCGGCTGGAAGAGGTTGCGGTCCACGACCAGGCCACCCTGGATGTGGGTGACGCCTTGCTCGCGCAGTTGGCGCAGCAAGCCCCACAGCGCACCCCAGTCCAGGTCGGTATCCGCACCACCCCGCAGGTACAAGGGGCCCTTGATGACACCCGATTCAGGCATGTCGCCGGCCAGCAGGTCGGTACGGCCCCGCGCATTCGTGCCCAGGTGCTCCAGGGCGACGATGGTGGTGACCACCTTCATCGTCGAACCGGGTTGCTGGGGCAGGTTCGGGTTCAGCCGCAATCCGCGCGCGGGGTCGGCCAAGGGGTAGGCCACCATGCCCAGCACCGCGTCCGTCATGTCGGCCTTCTGCAATGCCGCGGTGACCGTGGCTGGAAGGGGGCGGTCGGGCTGTACCGATGCGCAGCCCGTCAGTGCCAGCAGGCAGGCCAGCCCGACACAGCGGGCCAACGCAAGTCCAGCGTAGCCGCGGCGAAATTCGTCTTCTGGTGTCAGATGCATGGCGCCATTTTCACTACATTGCGCCGCCCCGAGCGCGCGCGCTGCCCGCGTTCACGCCACAGAGTGGAAGCAACGTATTCCAGCAAGTTATGCTTTCCCAGCAAGCATTCATTGCATCAAAACCACATTTCGGATCTTTACCTATGGTTTGCAATACTTTTCTGCGTCAACATGCAGACAGTGCCGTCTCCAGCGCGGCGATTGTTTTTCCTGAATGAATGTCACCCGTCTATTTGCAATCAAAGGAGCTTTACTGTGAACATGAAGAAGTTGCCACTAAGCCTGGCGCTGCTGGGATTGAGTACCCATCTGGTGGGCATGGCCCAAACGCCGCCCACAACCCAGTCCTTGGGGCGTGTCGAAATCACGGGCTCCAGCATCAAGCGGATTCAGTCGGAAGGTGCCCTGCCGATTGAAATTTTGACCTCCGACGACATGGTCAAGCGCGGGATTGGCTCGGTACAGCAAATGCTGAATCAATTGTCCGGCAACGCCTCCGGTGCGGACAACGCCGTATCGAACAACAACGTGTTTGGGGGCGACACCGACCGTTTGACCGGTGGCTCGTCCAACGCCAATCTGCGTGGATTCGGACCCGGCAGCACCCTGGTGCTTCTCAATGGCCGGCGCGTCAGCACCCATGGCATGAGCGGCGGCAGTGTCGATATCGATGCGATCCCCTTTGCGGCCATTCAGCGGGTTGAAATCCTCAAGGACGGCGCTTCCGCGATCTACGGCACGGACGCCATTGGCGGTGTCATCAACTTCATCCTGAAGAAAGACTACGAAGGCGTGTCGATTGGGCTTGATGGCGCGCGGCCCTTTCAGTCCGCCGCGGGCTCAACCCGACAGCTGTCTTTGACAGCCGGTAAAGGCACGCTGGAAAAAGACGGTTTCAATGTGATGGCCAGTCTGGCGGTTCAGAGGAACGACATCCTTCGCGGATCAGACCGCGACTGGGCCAACGGCTTCAACCCGGCCTTGGGCCTGTCGCCCAACTCCAGCAGTTCACCCTTTGCCAACATCATCACCGCCAGCGGTACTGCCATGGGTACGGCTGGGTCCCGCGTGGGCACCACGGATGCAACCAAGTACACCCGCATTAACCTGCTGAGCATGCAGAGCCAGTGCGATGCGGTGACCGAGGGCGTTCAGTTCCAGCCTGCGTTGTGGACCACGCCCACAGCTTCCGCGGCAAGCCGGGCCAGCAATATCGCCAGCGGACGGTACCTGTGCAACACGGACTACGGCAGCCAGTACATGCTGGCCGCGCCCAAGGAGGCGACCAATCTCGTCATGCGCGGCAGCATGAAGCTGGCGGACAACCATACCGCCACCGTGGAGCTGACGGGGTCGCGAACCGGTGTGCGGTCCGAGTTGACACCCACCCAGTTCAGCACCAGTTCATCATCCAATGCGGCCATTGGCAACAACTTCTATCCCGTGAACGGCCCGCACTACCTGAACCTGAAGAACTATGGGGTGCTCGATTTCGATCCGACCAAACCCATTGCCTACCGGATGCGGATGCAGGACTGGGGTAACCGGGTCATTGACAATGTTTCGAACAATGGGCGTCTTCTGCTGGCACTGGACGGTGTGGTCGGCAAATACGACTACAAACTGGGCTTGTCCACGGCCCAGGCCGAGGCCTATTCGGATTTGTATGACGGCTATGCCTACTCGACCAAGCTCCATGCGGCTTTGAAGACCGGCATCATCAATCCATGGGTTTTGCCGGGCCAATCCCAGACGCCTGCAGCGATGGCCCTTATCGAGTCCACCAAAGCGCGTGGCCGTGTCATGGGTGGCAAGACCGGCTTGACCCAGATGGATGGATCGTTGTCGGGCGAGTGGATGAACCTGCCTGCGGGACCACTGGGCTTCGCCGTTGGATTTGATTTGCGCAAGGAAACCTACGAGTTCGCCAACACCACGGCGGACACAACGGCGGCCATCACCTGCGTCAGCACGCTGCTGACGACCGTGGCATCCGACGTGCTGCTGTGCCCCGGCAATACCGGCGTGCCGCTTGTGTCCCGCAACATTCAGGCGGTGTACGGTGAGTTGGCCGTGCCGGTGACCAAGGGCCTGGAACTGCAACTGGCGTTGCGTACCGACAAGTACGAGGGTTTCGGTACCACCACCAATCCCAAGATTGCCTTCCGTTACCAGCCTGTTGCATCTTTCCTGATGCGCGGTTCAGTCAATTCGGGTTTCAAGGCCCCCTCGTTCCAGCAGCAGCAGATCAACAATGCACCGCAGCTGGACGTCACCAAGTGGTCGGACCCGGTTCGCTGCCCGGTCGACCCCAGTCAATGCGACATCCAGGTCAATTACACCAGCAGTGGCAATCCTGACTTGAAGCCGGAGAAGTCCAAGCAAGGCACCTTGGGCTTTGTGTGGGCACCCGCCAACGCGGTGACGGTGTATGCCGATTACTGGCGCGTGGACCTGTCCGATCGCATTCGCACCCTGACCATTGGCGATCTGCGCAACAACTACAGTCTGTTCACGGATCGCTTCATTCGCGACGCCAGCGGCAACGTGGCACTCGTCAAGGCGGGTTGGGTCAACGCGGCTGGCAGCTCCACCAAGGGTATCGATTGGGGCGCCAGCGCTTCCTTCGACGGAATGGGCAGCAAGTGGATTGCAGCCATCAACGGCACACACATGTTGAGCCACATGGAGTCTCCGATGGAGAATCTGCCGATGGTGGAGTACGTGGGAAGCTTTGGCACCCGTACCCTGTACTTGCGCAACAAGTTCACCACCAGCCTGACCTGGAACGAGGGACCCTGGAGCAGCACGTTGACCGGAACCTTCAAGTCCGGCTACAAAGACCAGGACCTGAGCAACCGCGCCACCATGCCCGCGACCGCCAACACCGATGTTGACAGCTACACCACGTTCGGGCTCAGCGCGACCTACAAGGGCTTCAAGAATGCGTCCATCACAGTGGGCATTCGCAACCTGCTGGATGTGAAGCCGCCGTTCACGCACCATGACGTGGATGACGTCGCGGGTGCCGGTTGGGACCCCCGTGTGGCCGACCCATTTGGGCGCACCCTGACGCTGGCCATGAAATACGACTTCTAAAGAGTCGATCCCTGCGCAGGGTTTGCGCTTTCTCTCAAAGGTTTTCAGGACCCGCCCGGTGCAAACCAGGCGGGTTTTTTTTATCCGTGGAGTTGCAGTCCGTCCAGGCTCAGCGGGCTGGGGCGTCCTGCAATCAGGTCGGCCACGATGCGTGCCGAGCCAAAGGACATGGTGAAGCCCAGAGCGCCGTGGCCCACGTTGAGCCACAGCCCTGCGACCGGGGTGGCGCCCAGAATTGGCGCGCCCGATGGGGTTGCCGGGCGCAGCCCGGCCCACTCGTCTGACGCCCCATAGGCAGCGGCCCGGGGAAAGGTTGCCTGGACCGAGCGGTACAGCGAGGCCATGCGGGCCGGGTCTATGCGGGTGTCTTCACCCACCAGGTCGGCCATGGCAGCGACGCGCAGTTCGTTGCCAATCTGGGCGTAGAGGATCTTCTTCTCGATGTCGGTCACGCTGACTACTGGTGGCTTGTGCTCCGGTCCAATGGGTGCGGTCAGGCTGTAGCCCTTCAGCGGGTAAATGGGCAGGCGTATGCCCGCTGTCAGCGCCAGCGTGCGGCTCTGCAGGCCGGCCGCCACGACAAATGCATGGGCATCCAGCTCACCTTGGTCGGTTCGCAGGGCCACGGCCTGGCCACCTCGGATGACAAAGCCTTGTGCAGTTGCGTGCACGAAACCCCTGAAGTGGGAGTGCGCGCGCAAACGCTCGGCCAGCTGCAAAGACAGGGCGTAACAATCGGCCACCGCTTCGCCCGCAGTGAACACACCGCCGGCCAATGGGACCGGGCTGTGGGTCAACGCGGGTTCGACGCGCAGGCACTCCCGGTAGTCCAGCACCTGTTCCACGTTGTGTGGGTCGCTGCGCAAGCGGGATGCCACGGTCGCAAACTCTCCGGCGTTGCGGTAGATGACCAGCTTGCCGGGTGTGCGTAGCGCCACCCCTTCGAGCTCGGCGCGGGTATACAGGCCCGAAAACGACGCCTGGCTGAACGCCCCCAGCGCCAGCAGCCGCTGCGTGGTGCGGCGGTTCACCGAGCCCCGGCAATTGCTGAGGAAAGAGGCCAGCCAGGCCCACTGGTGCAAACTCCATTCGGGCTTGAAGCGCAGGGGGCCATCGGGTTCGAACAGCCAGCGCAGCGCCTTCAACGGAACCCCGGTGTCCGCCAGCGGCGATACATAGCGGTAGCTGAGCTGACCGCCGTTGGCACGGCTGGCGCCCTGCGCGAGCGCCGATTCGCGCTCCACCAGGCTGACCTCAAACCCGGCCTCCAGCAAAGACCAGGCGGTTGTCAGACCCACAACGCCCCCCCCAATGACCATCACATGCTGCATGTTCGCCCGTGTACAAATTTGAACAGGAGCGTAAGTTGTTTCAGCAGATGAAACCAATGAATGCACGCCTACGTGTCATAACCCGGGTCAATGGCTGGTAGATACCCAATGTGGGTTTATTGTGCGAACTTAGAAAATATTTCGGGTCGTTTAGCCCACTAGCCCTCGTGGAATAAAGGCAATCAGCTACTAATTCAATAGCAACCAATCAGGCCTACTGCAAATCAAACCGCACCCCCTGCGCCAGCGGCAGCTCCCGCGAGTAGTTGACCGTATTGGTCGCCCGGCGCATATAGGCCTTCCAGGCATCGGACCCCGATTCACGCCCACCACCCGTCTGCTTCTCGCCACCAAAGGCACCACCAATCTCGGCACCCGACGTGCCGATGTTGACGTTGGCAATGCCGCAGTCCGACCCCGCCGCCGACATGAATTGCTCGGCCTCGCGTACATCGGTGGTGAAGATGGAGGACGACAGACCCTGGGGCACATCGTTGTTCAGCGCGATGGCATCAAGCAGTTCGGTGTACTGCATCACATAGAGGATGGGCACAAAGGTCTCGTGCCGCACCACCTCGGTCTGTGCAGGCATCTGCACCAGGGCCGGGCGCACGTAGTAGGCGTCTGGATAGCGGTCTTGCAGCACGCGTTCACCGCCGGCCACCACACCGCCTTGTGCCTTGGCTTGCTCCAATGCGGACTGCATGGCGTCGAACGCCGCGCTGTCGATCAGCGGCCCCACCAGCGTGCCGTCTTCCAGTGGGGAACCTATCGTGAAGCTGGCAAAGGCGCGGGTCAAGCGGGACACCAGATCGGCGTGGATGGAGCTGTGCACGATCAGGCGGCGGGCCGTGGTGCAGCGCTGGCCGGCGGTGCCGGCGGCTGCAAAGGCCACGGCGCGCACGGCCATGTCCAGGTCGGCCGAGGGCGCGACGATGATGGCGTTGTTGCCGCCCAGCTCCAGCAGGCTGCGCCCAAAGCGCGCGGCCACGCGTGGCCCCACGGCCTGGCCCATGCGGGTGCTGCCGGTGGCCGACAGCAGCGCCACTTTGGGGTGGTCCACCAGGGCCTGGCCGACATCGGCGCGGCCCATCAGCAGTTGCGACAGGTTGGCCGTGCGCTCCGCACCAAAGCGTTGGCAGGCACGGTCAAACACGGCTTGCACACCCAGTGCGCACAACGGAGTTTTCTCGGACGGCTTCCACACCACGGTGTCGCCGCAGACCAGGGCCAACGCGGCGTTCCAGGCCCAAACGGCGACGGGGAAGTTGAAGGCGGTGATGACACCGACCACACCCAGTGGGTGCCAGGTTTCCATCATGCGGTGGCCGGGGCGCTCGGATGCAATCGTCAGGCCGTACAACTGGCGCGACAGGCCGACGGCAAAGTCGCAGATGTCGATCATCTCCTGCACTTCGCCCAGACCCTCGGACAGCACCTTGCCGGCCTCCAGCGACACCAGCGTGCCCAGGGCCTGCTTGTGGGTGCGCAGTTCCTCGCCCAGCAGGCGCACCAGCTCGCCGCGCTGGGGGGCGGGCACGCTGCGCCAGGTTTGTTGTGCCGCGTGGGCGCGGGCGATGACGGCTGCGACCTCATTGAACGGTGTTGCATGCGCCAGGCCCAGGGCGTGGCCGTCAATGGGCGAACGCGATGGCAAGTTGCCGCCCTGGTAGGCGCTGGCGGGGACGCCCAGGGATGCCAGCAGGGTCTGTACGTTAGGGTTTGTGTTTGGCATGGTGGCTCCGCAAAAAATCAACCGATGGACTCGACCTGGCGCGACTGCTGGTAGGCGCTGCCAAAGCGGTTGGCCAAGAATGCGGGCAACTCTACCTGTTCCTGGCGAATGAAGCCAGACTGCGGCAGCTTGCCCTCACGGAACAAATCCACCGCCGCGCAGATGCCGGCCGCGGTGGTGATCTGGATCGCGCTCAGCGGCGCCACCTCACTGCGGTCAGCAAAAATCTTGCGGGCAAACACTTCCTGCACCAGTTGGCCGTCGCGCTCGCCGCTGACGGTCACAAACACCAACACCACATCCTGCATGGTCAGCGGTATGGCGTTGCGCAAAATGTTCTTCAGGTTCTCCTGGTCGAACTGCATGCCCAGTTCCTGCAGCAGCATCTTCATGATGTCGCAATGGCCCGGGTAGCGCACAGTCTTGTAGTCCAGGTTTTGCACCTTGCCCTTGAGCGTTTCGCACAGCGTGCCCAGGCCGCCCGAGGTGTTGAAGGCTTCATACTCGGTGCCGTCCAGCGAGAAATGCTCCATGCCTTCCAGCGGCAGCACCTCGATGGTCTGGCCGTCACGGATGGCTTCGCAGGGGTGGCAGTATTCGTTGATCAGGCCGTCCACGCTCCAGGTCAGGTTGTACTTCAGGGAGTTGGTGGGAAAGGCGGGCAGGGCGCCCACGCGCATCTTGACTTCATTGAGTTGCGTGAACTTCTTGCTCAGGTGGTGGGCCACGATGCCGATGAAGCCCGGTGCCAGTCCGCACTGGGGCATGAAGGCGGTCTTGGCGCCTTCGGCCATGCGCATGATTTCGCGCGTGGCGCCCACGTCTTCGGTCAGGTCGAAGTAGTGGCAGCCGGCCTCCAGTGCCTGCGCGGCCGCCATGGTGGCCAGGTGGTAGGGCAGGGCATTGACCACGGCGTCATAGCCTTTGAGGGCGGCGCGCAGTGCGACGGCGTCCGAGGTGTCAATCAACGCGGTTTCCAGCGGCAGGTGCTGCAGCTTCTTCAGTGCGTCTGCACTGCGGTCCACCACCTTGACCTGGTAGTCCCCCGAACCGGACAACAGCGTCGCAATTGTTTGGCCAATATGGCCCGCACCCATCAGAACTACACGCATTGAAAGTCTCCTGCTTTTGGTTGTTGATGCCAGAAGTCTAGGTGCGCCTGCGGACGAAATAATCCGACAATGTGACGAAAGCGTAGTCAACACAGACGTTTTGTCATACCATTCTGACGAAACGTATTGAACACCCTCTCCGGTACCCCCCATGAGCACCCGCAGCAAACCCGCACCCAGCCCCCAAACAGCCAAGGCGGGCGCCGCCCAGAAGCCCGCGCCGCCGCCCGCTACCGTGGCACTCGAACGCGTCCACAACGCAATGCGCGACCAGCTGGACCGCGACCTGCTGGCCCTGCTGCAGGCCAACGCCCGCGCGTCCACTGCCGACCTGGCGCGCCAGTTGGGTACGGCGCGCACTACGGTACTGGCGCGCCTGGGACGCATGGAGCGCGAGGGCGTGATCGCGGGCTACACCGTGCGCCTGGGCCAGGACCTGCGCGACCTGGGTCTGCAGGCCTTTGTCGGCATCACCGTAAGCCCGAAGGCCGGGCGCGATGTGGTGCGCCAACTGTCGCGCATGCCCGAGGTGCGGCAACTGTGCGCGGTGAGTGGCGAGTTTGACTACGTGGTGCTGCTGCGCGCCGATTCGGCGCTGCGCATGAACACGCTGCTGGATGAAATGGGCAACTTCGAAGGTGTGGTCAAGACCACGACCTCGGTGGCGCTGGAGTGGAAGATAGACCGGACCTGAGTCCTTCAAATACCAGGATTTACAATACACGTATCAGCCCGGCATGGCGCCAGGCTGTAAACGCTAGGGGTGCTGACGGTCGCAAGACCTTCGGCTGAGATAACACCCTGGAACTTGATCAAGGTAATACTTGCGCAGGGAAGCGTGACGAAAATGCCATAGCTCCGTTTGCGGGGCGCGCTGGCCTATCTGCACTCCCCTGCCGTCGACTAAGGACTGTCTCGATGGCAACCCGTTCTCATTTCAAATTGACCCCCAGCGCTGCGGTGCTGACCCTGCTGTGTGCTGCGCCCGCCTGGGCCCAGACCGCCGCAACCACCCAAAGCCTGAACGCCGTTACCGTGACAAGCAAGGCGGCTCCCGTGCTGGACATTGACCGTGCCGATGTGGGCGGCTTTGGCCAGACGCTGGCCAAGACGCCGCAAAGCATCACCGTGCTGGGCGCCGACCTGCTGGCGGCCAACGCCAGCAGCAGCCTGTCGCAGGCCATCAAGCTCGACGCCTCGCTGGCCGACAGCTACAACACCACGGGCTACGTCGAAGGCCTGTCGGTGCGCGGCTTCCTGCTGGATGCCGGCGCCAATTTCCTGCGCAACGGCTTGCCGATTTCCAACTACGCGCCCATAGCCATGGAGAACAAGGAACGCGTGGAAGTGCTCAAGGGCGTGGCCGGCTTGCAGTCCGGCGTGTCGGCCCCTGGTGGTCTGGTCAACTTTGTGACCAAGGCTCCGCAGCGCGATGCCTTCACCACCGTATCACTGGGCGCGGATGGCAATGGCGGCAGCAAGGTGCACCTGGACAGCAACGCCGCCTGGGGCGCTGTGGGCGTGCGCGTCAACCTGGCGGCCGAGGACCTGCACACCGCCTTTGATATGGCCGATGGCAAGCGTGAGTTCGCCAGCCTGGCGCTGGGCACCAACGTCGCGCCCGGCACCAGGATTTCGGCGGACCTGGAGCATCACCACAAGAAGCAGCCCTCGGTCCCCGGCCTGGGCCTGTTGGACAACAATGGCGACGGCGTGGCCGACACACTGCCCGCCAGCAATTACTCGCGCCTGAACCTGAACAACCAGAGCTGGTCGCAGCCCTTTGAGGCCACCAGCACCAATGCCCAGTTCGCCATGGACCACCAGATCAACGCCGACTGGCAGGCACGGCTGGGCCTGGGCACCCAGCGCACCACCATCCAGGACCGCCTGGCCTTCCCCGATGGTTGCAGCACCGGTCCCAACTACCTCTACCCCGGCCTGTGCGCCAATGGCGACGTGGACATTTACGACTACCGCAGCGAGAACGAGGAGCGCAGCACCTGGGCCTGGGATGCCAAGCTCAACGGCAAGCTCTCCGCGCTGGGTGTGCAGCACCGTGTGAGCCTGGGCTTGAGCGCCCGCAACGCCAAGACCGAACTCAACCCCACACAGGCCAACAACTGGTCGGGCACTACGAACATCAACAAGCCCATTGCGCTGCCGGGTGACGGCACGGCCCTGGACCTCAACACCAACAGCCGCGAGCGTGCCATCGATGCCTCCGCCTCGCTGGTCAGCAACCTGACGGCCACGGTGCAGAGCTTTGTCGGCCTGCGCAGCACCCGCGTGACCCGTTCCAGCGAGCGCAGCGATGGCTCGCGTGCGATCAGTTTCGAGCAGACCGTGACCACA
>Ga0208514_100269_pt1 | contig 34240 bp, 24 predicted proteins | sample LakWasMet70_HOW9_2_FD_183900 | JGI IMG/M metagenome (GOLD analysis project Ga0208514, IMG submission 183900) | Freshwater sediment methanotrophic microbial communities from Lake Washington under simulated oxygen tension - Sediment Metagenome... | ecosystem: Environmental > Aquatic > Freshwater >...
GGTGCGCAGTTGTTTATGGTGCGGCAGTGGCGCGTGACAATTGCGGCAAAAGGTTTTCGGCGCTGTCTCCAGCTCTCCAGATTGTTTATGGAATACCGGTATTACCGGTTCTTTCTGAACGGTAACGTCCTTGTGCTCTCGAATTAGTTTTTCTGAATGCGCCAGTGCTTCCTGATCCGGTACAGCCGATTCAACGCGCTGTTGATATAAGCTGATTGGGTCAGCAAGCGCTGTCATGCTGATGATTAAACCGAACGCGGCTAGACCTAATTTAATTCCATTGATCATGCTTCGTCCTCTGGTTTAGCTGGCGGCTCTTTAAGCTGTGGCGTTTCAGTTTTAGTCGCCTCCAGAATGGGTTTTTCTGGCGCTGATTTACTGGCATGGGGTTTAGGCTGGGCGGAAGAAATATCTGCTAACCCAATAGCCCGTTTCAACTTACCCCAAAACCCTACTTTAGCTGTCTGGGATTGCTTGCCCTTACTACCAATAATAATGCGTTGAAAATTTTCAGCGCCCAATATTGAGTTATTCCTGGTATCACTTAGCTTGCTCGGATCGTTAAATAATCGCCAAATGACATGTCCAAAAAAGAATATTGCCGCTAACACGCCCAAAACAACTGCGCCAACATGCCAGTTGGAATAGGTTTTTAAGAAGTGCGGCAGTTTGGCTTCCACACCCAAGGCAATGGTAGATACGCTGTGCATGTCTGTGGTTAAAAAACCATAACTGCCGCCATTTTTAGAATAATCTTTGTGACAACCGGATTGCCCGCAGGTTTTGGACAAATGCACTTCATTAACCGCCGATAACGGATCTTCATCGCGCTTAATGCCATGATGCAACCCTTCCGGCGCATGGCATTCAATACAAGATGCCCCTTTCAAACTGCCGTCACTTAACAAGCGTCCATGTAGTGTTTTTGCGTAAGTATGTGTTGAGTAAATAAAACGTGGCGTCACCGGCTTCTTTTCTTTAGTAACAGGATCTTCTTGCTCAACTTTTGCCATTTCATCGACATCGCCGTGACAATCAATACAGATTTGATTGGACGTAACTTTGTTTATGCGATTACCAATGTAACGGCGCAAAATATGTCCGCTAAATTGCTCCCGCCAGACATCACCCGCATGGCAGGTGCCGCATTCGGCATCATTATGCTGAAAGGCTTCTTTAAATGCCGCCATTTGGCTTTCGGCAATGTACGGGTCATTGGCGTGACAGCGGCGGCACGACGGCAGACTGGATTCTTCATCTTCCTTAGCTCTGTTACCCGCGGCAAAATCTTTAGTCCAGCCTTTGCCGTGCGTAGAATCTTTAAATTCTTTCGCAATATCTTTGTGGGTAAAGGCCTTGCCATTGGAAGGCTCTTTAACATGGCAGGATTCCGCACAATCCACCAAGCCATCTTTTTCTTCATGCGGATAATCCGTGATTTTACGATGACAATCTTTGCATGGCACAGAACCATGCAACGACCCGTAGTAATCGGCTTTTAAAATAGTCGCTGAGCGCAATTGGCCCTGCTTATCAATGTATTTTAAATCCGGCAAACCATGACAGGAAAAACAGCCATCAGGATCAGGATGGCGTTTTTCGGCATGAGCAAGCCCAATAAACAATTGAAATAGCATTAGCAAACAAGCAACTGACCACCAGGTCAATCCATCAGCCTTTGTGTTTGGCATCGTTCCTTTTTATCCGTATCGTTGTGGTAACGTTAGTATAAGTGCGATTGAATGGGTATCTGATGTTACTCAAACCCAGAAAATTGCCCTTTGCTAAATTGTTGGTTAGCAGCGCATTCCCATTTACCGCGCCGAGCACCGGAACTTTTAGTTGGAATAGCCCGTTAGGGGCGCGGCTGGGATGCCGTGCACTGGCAAAGGGACAGGAGTCCCTTTTGCCAGCCCCAGCTAAAAGCGAGGAGCGCAAGGAAGCAGCGGTAGTGGGTCGCCTTTTCTTTGGATACTTTCTTTTGGCGACGCAAAAGAAAGTATCTCGCTTGTCGGTGCGAGAACCGACGTAAATCAACTGTCGCGCTAGCGACTCCTTATTACAGTCAAGAATGGTATCTAGTTTCATCTAACTGTGTATCTTTAATGAATCACAGCAGCAATCGCTACCGCAGCGGTAAATCCAATCACAATCACCCCGTTAACTACCCTGCCCCATTGAATGGCTTTAGGTTGCACAACCGGTTCCAGACGGGGCGTAAATGTAATAACCTGCCAATCCGGCTCAGGAAAAATATCGACGCCTTTTTTAATACGTTTTGGGGTTTTGTTACGTGATGCAGTTGTCCATTCAATGGCGTTCCAATCGCACACATCGACACATTCATGGCAATCCATGCACGATGATTGCTCAACCACAGCAATTTTATCGACCATTTTAATCGCACCACACATGCAGTTGCGCGCGCAGACATTACAGCCCGTGCAACGCTCTTTAGCTACGCGGATACGATGCGTACTGCGAAACCGTGAACCCAAGCTGTTAACTATGCCGTCAATCGCGCCAATCGGACACATAAACTGGCAATATGCACGGCCTTTGCTGGCAAAAAATCCCAATAACAATAGCAATGACAAATTAACCAAACCCACTGCTGTAAAAATAAATGCCAAGCCGCCAACTCCGCCTGACATGGCTTCAACCAGTCTGGGCACAGTAACAAAATTACATAAGGTACAAGCGCTTACCCCCATTGCCGGCAACACAATCATGTAAGTGCCCAGATAACCGTACCGAATTTGAAATTGCGGCAGCCAGCGGTATTCGATTTTCCAGCGATCATTTAACAACCGGCTAACCAGCTCACTAAAACCACCTACCGGACATAAATAACCACACCAGATGCGGCCAAAAAACAAGGTGGTTAGCAAGATTAAACCAAACGCAATCACCCCTATCATGGCGGCCGATGCATGCGTAGCGAAATCCTCCAAAGACATGCCAGGGAAGTACAAGTAAAACCGGCGCATACATAAGCGTCCGCATAAATCGCTGTTACCAGTCAGCTTGGGCAACACGGCAAGCGGCCCTAAAAACAAAATGCAGGATATAAAAATTGTGATGTAACGAAACCGTTGGACTTTGGGTTGTTCGTACCATTCTTTATGCCATTTGCGCAGAATATTCATAAAAAACCTCGTAGTCGTACCATTAATAATTTGATTTGATGGTTACAAATCATCCTGAAGCCCTAGCGATCAAATTCATGACAACTTAGACACAACTTGCCGTTTTTGGCTGGCAAACGCAGCAAGACTTCTGTTTTGATTCGTTCATATGCCAGTGGATAAAGCTCTCCAGTGGCAATCTCCAAATCTTCGAATCTATGAGCCTTATCCGCCTGATAAACCTGATCCCAGGAGTGCTTGCTGTATTCAATTCCTTTTTCCACATCACCTTTGATTTGCTTTCCAGCCGGGTTACTGGCTGCATTAATCACGCCTTCAGGATGTGGCGAGTGGCAGCTCACGCACATTACTTTGCCATCAGCGGCCAATGGCAAAATAATGCCTTGCTTGCGCGCTGACTCTTGCATGTGCTGTTTCATTTTCTGCTTGGGCTTAACTTCCTGATGCTCTACCGCATTAAAATGTGGCGTTTTCAAGTGACATCCCAAACACACATCTTCAATAGGCAGGCGCAAATTGGTTGCTGTTAACTGCCGGGGCTGATCACGTTTTTCATTTACTTCCTGATGGCAATACAGGCAGTTAGCCTTTTTGATTTCGCCATTTTCGTCCAGCATGACATGAATATTCGGCCGTTCATTTTCCTTTTTGGAATGACATTGGTAACAAAATTTTTCAAAGTCCTCATACGGGCCACCACGCAAAAATTTTGGATCGGTGACATCCACTTTATCGTATGGAATTTCATCCATTTTGTTTAAACCGTGGCAAGTTTTGCATTGCAAAATTCGGCCTTCTTTCAGTTCAAACTCTACTGGAGGACGCATGTTAGCCAGCAATTTAATATCCACGGCATGATGCAACGCGGGTAGTCGTTTAGATTGTTTATATGACTGATATTGCCAAGCGCTATCATCTTCTTCTGCAACAGCAAGCCAGGGCAGCAGTAGCCCAAACAACAAAAACAGCATCCTCATAAGCCTTTTTGCACCCGCTCACCGTGGTTGTGGCAAGTTACGCAATCAGAACCAAAATTAAAATGCACGCCACTTAAGCCATTGCCTGTGTCGCTATCCCCGCCATGAATAACCTGCTTCATGCTGTGGCAAAGCACACATAACTGGCTGTAATCGCTGTTACCAAAAACTTCTACTTTGTACGGTGTTTTACGGATTTCCTGGTCCAGCAAAAATGCGCCTTTACGTGAATCATCCAAAATCAAGCTGTGATTGGTTGTGCCGTGCATAGTGTGGCAATCGACGCAATCGACAATGGTTTTGTAGTTATAACGACCACTGCGCAACCCGTTATAAACACCCTCGCCTGAGCCATCAGTTACGCCATGTTTATCTATATGTAAGTAATCATCTTCGGCATTGATGGATTGATCACGTTTGCCGGCGTTTTTGATGGGATGTTTTTTTTGCTGATGCGTGCGGTTGTGACAACGCAAGCAAAAGTCATTGACATCCACATAGGGCTGCTTACCCGCCAGTTTGTCGTCCAGCAAAGTTAAATCCTTGCTAACCACAAATTTACCGTCCATATCTGACCCTGCATGGCAAACCACGCATTGCGCGCTAGTGGTCGGCAGATCCTTTTTCAGATTAAAATCGTGCCTGTGTTTTCCAGTGCGAATGGGGTGTTCAGGCAAATCTTTTGGGTTGTGGCAAACCAGGCATTCTCTAATCGCAGTAGTGCCATTGGTTCCATGACACCCCGTGCAGGTTACAAATTTTTTCCTGTCCACAATGGTTTTAATGTTGGGCACATTTTTATGCATGCGCTGTAATACATGACAACTACTGCATGTTTTTTTACCCCAGGCTTCACCACCGCCATGACTGGGACTTAATAACAAGTTGCCGGATGCTCTTGATACTTCAAGCGCTTGCACAGGTAGTGTGATAAAAATCACCAGGAAGGCAAGCACCAGTAAACGCATAAAGTTATCGTTGCGAGGCATGGCAATCACTACAATAAACTTCATTATGGCAACGACCGCATCTTGCGGCATCAAAGCGCGAATCAATGCCATGCAAAGTCCGATAGCCTAATGGATGATAGCCCTGCCCCGATGTGTCTCTACGCAAATGGCAATCCGTGCAAAAATTCATATCCAGATGACAGGTTTCGCAATATTTTTCATTTTGCCGGGCGATTTCACCGTGGTGATTGATGTAATCAGAACGGTGGTCGGCAGGCCAAATTTTTTGCTTGTCGTCGTGGCAAAGATTACAACGCCACGGCGCACGTTTTTCTTCAACATGGCAACTGTGGCAAATCGGCTTCAAAGCTTCATTGGCAATCACCGTTACTTTTTGCAGCTTTTTGATATCCGTCACATCCGTTTTATTGAAGGTATGACACAACATGCAGCTGTCGCCTTCTTGCTCCATCACTTCGATATGGGCATTGTGCGGATAAAAAATATCGCTACGCTTTTCGCGCTGTTTCCACCATTTTTTATCTTCCGCGTCTTTTTGTGCGGGCGTTAATTGATCGGTTTGTTGCGCGCCGGTAGATGGGGGTAATTCCGTCGACATACTCGGCGTAAAAAACAACAGTAATAATAAAATCCAAAAAATACGGATCATGGTTTTCCAGCCTGAAAGCGGTCAAAGTAATAAGTTACCTGGAAAGCGCCCAGATATTCGTTAGTCAGATTGGAGTTATCGATATAGCTAGCTTTTAAGCCAAGCACCAGATGATTTTTGAGCATGTATTGCCATTCCGTTTCAATACCTTTTGCAAAATTATCACCATAAAGCGCTTTTTGTTCTTGTCGTATGGCCAGATTAACGGAGTAACGCGTTTTAGCATTGAATGCATGAGAACCTGACAGATACAGGCTTTTCGCGTTTTCATTACTGCTTAATTCCAGATAATCGACATTAGCCGTTAAGGTAATCGCCGGTTGCCACTGATAACTCAGCCCGCCATTAAAGCCGTAACCACTGTAGCCCTTATCCCGACTGGCATATTGAGCGCCCAACGAATAGCGAATCTTGTCATTAAATTTATGCTCAACAGAACCACGCCAAACCTGTTGCTGTCCTAAGGCATAAGCACTGTAAAAGCGGTCACGAAACGTTACGTACCGGCTTTTTGGCCGGTAGGCTTCGTAATAACTGCGCACGCGTATTTTTTTTATAGGATCCCACCAGCTATCAATAAAAGCATTTTCGAGCTGGTTTTTGTCCATGGCGTAAGAACCCTTAATATAGGTTTCCATGGGTTTATCCTGACCTAATAAATGCCCTGCAAAATGCGTTGCGGCATTTAATCGGTAGGTGGAAATCGCTGTAGTTGATGGATTTTTGCTGGCACCTTCAATCACATCAAAATTATTATCAACTCCATGCGATACCAATACATCATCGGTTACCTGAGTATCGTCGCGCTGAGCAACTTGCAAACCAAGTCGGGCATCCAACGTATTGATGTGCGCTAACTGATTACCTATATCCCATTCCGGCGTCAGCTTTAAAATGCCTTCCGTACCAAACACAAAATTACCATGGACAGCTTGCACATGATCAATTCGCAACGGCCTACCGCCATAGACTTCAAATCCTAATGGCTTGCTGTATTGATAGTTTGCAGTTATGCCATCCAATAAATACAGACCTAAGTTATCGCTTTTTTCAAACCGTCCAGCCCTTAAAGTTAACGGTAAACTGGTAAAGTCTTTTTCCAGATAAGCCTGGTAAAACTGCTGTTTTTTTCGGTAAATATCGGTACTTAACCGACCTATCAAGCTAATCCGCGCTTTTAGATGCTTTTCCGGCGCATCGTAATAGAGCTGCCCCCAGGTTTCGCCAGTAAAATCACCACCTCTAGGGCTGTAGCGATTATCGGATTGTACTTTGGTGCGTAGGGAGCCTTTCCAACTATCGGCCACGGCGACTATTGGCAAACATAAAAGCAAAATCACAGCAACGCTTGTACTTGCGGCATTTTTAGTTTGATTAGAATTTACAAGTCGTCCTAAAACTAAGACTTCCCAGTCACGGCCTATCATTTATTATTATTTTTAGTGTTGGTTAGGTTGTTTTAAATAAATCCATAGTGGAAAAACTGGATCGCAGACAAATAGGTTTTTAGGTTATTTTTATTGCCAATCTTGCGACCCAGCTTTTCCATACATTGCTCCTGCATCACCCTGCCGCCTGCAACCTTGCAGTTTCCATCTGGCGGGCAAAATCACTAACAGATTATGGTTTGGTACAAATCTCAAAAGGCTCCAAGCCATGAATTTCCCTGCGCTGCTTTGTTTGTTTACGACGACGCATGGCCCAACTGGACAAAGTAATCACCGCAACCACGCAGCTGCCGCAACCAACGCACTTACCCACTTTAGGTACCGAGCAACCCGTTGCTAAAAATGCTTGACCAGCCGCCATTGCCGATCCGGCAGCCCAAGGTGCGGCAAGATTGAACAAACGCATTTTTGCAGCCGACTCGTGTTCGTCATCTTGCGGATTTTGTAAAGCCAAGTCAGTTATGTTGATCATTTCTTTTTCTTCGCCTTTTTTAAATCAATTAACAACACCCGTTCCGGCAATCGATCAAGCATAGCCACCACATAGCCTGGTTTGACTGTATTTCCTGGTTTAACGGCAAGGATTTCTGCGGCCAATACTTTTAGCGGGGCCAATAACCTGCCAGACAGGAGCTGTGTTTCAAATAAATCAACCTTACGGTAATCGGTTGCTCGACCAGCGTAAGGCAGCTTGATATAAAACTTGTTTCCAGCCAATGAGTCGGCTGCTTGCTTTTGCTGGTCTTGAATTTGAAAACGATACACCGGACTAGTCACAGTACCTTGCGTTACCAAGTTAGTTTTCTTTTTGGGTTTTTTAGATGCAGGACTTAGCGTATAGGAAAGCCAAGTGGTTGCGGCTGCTTCTATACGATAATTAGGCACAATCAGTTTGCTGGAGTTGTTGTAATTAACCAGTACGGATAACTGCTTTATGTTTGAGCCGACATTGGCGTTATTAAACAAATAGACGGATGGCGCAAGCTTATTACTTAAAGCACTAAACCCGGCGGCATCTTGACCAAAATTAGCCGCGGTTAATGCCTCACCTTTAGTCGCCAGTCTAAATTGCCCGTTGGCAATCTCTTGCGCGTTACTTTTAATGACAGAGGTAAAAGGATTCAGCTTGGTTTCGTACAGAATATCATCGACATTTTCGACAATTTTGCCGGCACTGGACACGGAAAAATAAGGCATATCCAGTTTAACCACGCCTTCTTTAACTAATCTGGCATAGGCTGTACTATCAGCTATGGCAGAAACCACACGGATATTTTGTTTACCCAGGTTAAGGTTAGGCTCAACCAACGAACTAACCGAACCGTTGGATTTGCGAATATGACAACCTTCACAAGGCATCGCAGAAACCGATGGACGCGTGTTATGACTAATTAAATACTCGTTACTTTCCGTCCAGACCATTTGAGTATTGGGTTTAGCATAACCTTTATCACTTAGCAGCTTGTCATAGGCAGCTTTCAAATTTTTAATTTCCGCATAGGTTTGGGGATCAGAATCCACACCTTTGCTCACGAACAAGCGCTCCGCCCTGGTTAGCACGCGCTGACTGGTTTGATCTATCCAGTAATAGCGACTGGAGGGTATATATGGCATCATTTTTAATATGCCGTCTTCACCTTTACGATAACGGTACCGGATTTTTAGATCAGCTCCTTCATTTTGCACATTGGGTATATGGCAAGTCTGGCAGGCAATTTCATCCAAATGCACTAGGGTGACTTTATTCAGGGTATTGGCTGGATAACCCACCATATCACCACGCGCTTTCCATAATTCCCGGTGCGCGTCCAATATATTGGAGTGACCAGACGGTAACGCCGGATTGTCTGCACCGCCGTAGGCAGTGCCATTGTGGCAACGTTCACAGGACAGCGGCCCAGGTTGAAAATTTAAATCACGCCGGACGTCTTCATCCGAGTTGCCCATCAAAAAGTTATGATCAGCATCCAGATCGACGTTTAAATACAACTCTTTGTAATATTGTTTACTGTGGCAGGAATTACAGTTCTCAATCGAGCGACAGCTAGCGTTAGTATTAGTTGCGGTGCAATACCCCGTTCTTTCGGACCAGGATTTGCCTTTGTGAATATCGTCTTTATAGTCTGTAACCAGGGTACCATCAGCATTCAATTCTGATTTAGCCACATCACCAAAGCCATAAAATCCACGCCGAGAGTGACTGGTGACATGGCATTGCATACAATTATCGTCGGCAGGAAAGCGCAGCATAGGCATAGTCAACTTACCGCTGCTGTCAAACGCATCGGCGTTCCATTGCAAAACCGGCAAACCATCAGCACCGATTGAACCGTCAGTTTTAAGCACGGTTTTACCATCGGCCGAATCTGGCGCGATGTTTAGAAAGGCGAAAATGACTGAGTTAGCGTAGCGGAAAAAACCTTTTTCGATAAACTGCTTGGCACGTAAATCCACCCAGCTTTGCACTGGCTGTTTAAATTTGGAAAAATCAGCATGGCAGATTAAGCAATCCGGTTCAATCACACCACTTTTTTGCCAATTCCATTTAGCCAGCACTGATCCAGTAGTATTGGAGCCAGCGGCGGTTTGCCAATCGTAATAATCACCATCCAATGCTTTAATATCGACATCGGCGGTTTTATCATAGCGATTGCCATCGCGGTCTTTTTCGGCAAACCCACCGCCGTTATGGCATTGCGCACAGCTTTTTATCAGCCCTGGCGCACCGTAATCCAAAAACTCAAATTCATGGCTATTACTTTTTTTGGCTAACCACTGCGGATTATTGGTTTGAAACGGGTTATAGCCGCAATTGTAGCCGCCAAAAAAGCCAGGGCCAGTTAAGGCGGCCAGCCCTCGATCTTTTCCAAAACTATCGCCGGTTTCTTCACGGCCCATTTCAAAATGGTAGGCCTTACTGATTTTATCAATATCATGGCAGCCGCCACCTTCGCCGTTTCCACAGCTCATACGGGTGCTATAAGGTTTGCCACTGGTTAAAACATGCTGCCCGTCTTCATCAACTAACGGTATTGCCGGGTGCAAAACCGGTTTATCAAACACATTGACGCTCGCATACACATCAAGCTGCACGGCTATTAAAAGCACACACAATAAACTTAACAAACGAGACGAGCTACGCATTTGAGTCAACACCCTGAATTAGTCGGAATACGTCTTTAAAAGCAATATTCACGCCAAAAATCAAACTTGGGAGCAGCTCAATTGGAAGCCAAATGAAAATCAATATTGTAAATTGACAAAACCAATTGATTATCAACAGACTAGGGAACCAAGCTAAATAAATTCCTTTTCACAATCCAGCATGTTTTAACTCTATCTACTCACGTTTTAATGCGAAAATCGGTTTACTCATTAAATTATTAGCCCAAAAATCTCAGAAGTACTTCACAAAGATATTAAAAAAATTAAGCCATATGCCGCACTTTCTTAATTGAACTATGTTATTTGACACAAAATCTTAAATAATCACCTGCAAGCAGAGTTAGCAGCTATCAATTTTGATTAATCCAGCCGATTCACTCCCCACGATCTCTAATTCTTTTACCTTAAACCACTGAACTTTATCAAATCCCGCTTGTCCGGTACGAATTTTGCTTAGGTTTAAGCTGCTCTTAATGGAGTACATTTTAGAAAAAATGTGTGCCCTAAACATGTGTGTTTAAAGAGCAATTTTAATTACAACCTAGGAGAGGTCTAATGTCCCACAAAACAATCAAATCGGGGCGTAGCGCCAGTAGGCTCGGACTACTGGCGTTAACCCCGATCATGGCAGCGATGATGGCTGGTTCGCCGACTGCGGACGCAGCTGCGCCATTCACCGCCACGGCTAAAGTGAAAGCTGGAAAAGTTATAGTTGCAGGTAAAACCGCAAGGAACATACCTGAAAATGCCAGAATTTCGGTCTACGATGCCAGTAATCAAATGATTTTGTATACTGCAAATACCGATAGCAAAAAAGCATTTAACTTTAAATTATTAAGCGCATCGACTGTACCGTGCTTGGTAAGGATTGAAATGACCAATCCAGATAACAATGTAGTCAGCAAAGCTAACCTTGCAGTTAGCGGTGCGCCCAAAAGCTGCGCAGCCACAGCGCCCCCTGCTTGCGTAATTAAAACACCGGACAATGACAAACAAATAGTTATCGGTGATACAGTCAACTTTGAACCTGCAGCCATAAAAGGCAAAAAAGCTGTTACGCATACCTGGTCTATTAGCGACGGCACTGCAGATATTGCAACATCAAATGCCAGCCACGTTTTTACTTCAGCTGGTCGCTATAAAGTTACCTTAAAAACAACATCAGCTTCAGGATCGCAATGTACGGATGACGTAATTATTTCAGTTATTCCGCCAGCGACAACTAACCCGGGAAGAGTACCCGAACAGGCAAAACCAGCACCGGCCTCCGCCATGCCTAACAATGGTGGCAATGACAACGGTGCCTATGTCATTTTACCATTTGAAGAAATGGGCATGCAAGGCGGCAGTCAAATCAGTTTGCCATACAATGCAATGATTAACTATAACTCATTGAATGCCCAGGTAATTCAAAAATTACCACATAAGCCACCCATTATCGGTAACACTAATGTGGATGTATTTTACTCTGCGGCGTCGAATGACAAAGATCCGATTGCCAGCAACTCTATCAACTCCACGAGCCAAAATCTGTTTGACTCCAACGTTTTAGGGCCAAACTGGGATCCAAAGAATTCTAAATTTAGCAGCACTACCCAATTGCCAACAGACATCAAGTTTATTGACGGGCAAGACTACAATAAGGCAAAGATTCGGAAGTCTGAACAATGGGATAGAATGCATCAGCCAATTAATGAAGCATACAAAAGCCTTTCACTTGAAGACAGGACCAAGTTACTAAATTCTCTTGCTATTCCCGACTTAAACAGCCTTCATCCCGATAGCGCAAAATCCCCTGCAACTGCCGCCTACACCGCTTTTAAGGCTTTGACTAAAGCTGAAAAAGTGACAGCGATTATTAGTATGATTGACGCAGGAACAATCAAACGCTATGACATCACAGCAGCTACTTTTGCAGAAAAGCAAAATACTTTTACGCCTGCATTGCCAGTTGAAAAACCTGACCAAGGTATTCGAGGCTATGTTGATAACGGTCAAGGCGTTAGACAAATGCCTGGTATTAGCAACCCATTTGTGGCCAATGAACCGCAAAGCATTCCATTCAACAGCTATCAGGATGCTTTTGTCGCACAGTTTATTCCAGTGAGCGATATTGATGACAATGGTAGAACGAATCCTTACCCATTATTAAGAGTGCAGGCAAAGGATAAATCAGGCAATACCATTGCTACCACAGATGCGGTATATACAACGGCTTCTGAAACACGCTGCCGTGAATGTCATACACCAGGTGGCCTTGCGGCCGATGAAAACGTGTGGCGGATGCCAGTGTCAGAAGACGAAATGAAAGACTATGTCGATCCAACAAAACCCGGACCTGCGACAGGAAGAGGTAAACCTGGCACGGGCGGTCCAAATATTTCTGGTTTCGTAGATGGCACAGATGCTTCTAAATCCTGGCCACCAGCCATCCATAACAAATTTGATAACAAAAATGCTGCAGATGCCACTTACACTAATTTAGGTGTTCCATTGACAACTGCCGACACTACTCTAACTAATATCAAGGTAGACCAAAATGGTTTGCGTACAGACAGAGTAAAAGCATCTCGATGGGTTAAATTGGATAGCAAAGGCTTTCCCACTAGTGAAACCAGTGCCACCAAACCTGAAAATGCTGATAAATCTTGGCGATTGCAAATTCAAGTCAAATTTTATGACTATAGCAAGTATGGCGCTACAGATAATAGCTGGGTAAACCAAGAAAAAGCAGCATTATTCAACACCTTGATCATGCACGATTACATGGTTAAATACGGCCCAACGCCAGCCACAGGCAGCGATTGGCCCGCCAGCTTTTCCACACAAGTTGCAGACAACTATGGCGGTGATGATGTCGGTAAAAGCCCCGTTACCCCCATGTACTTCTGCTCTGGCCATCATCAAAGCCAATTAAAGTTTGATGTGGGCGTTAATGGTGGCGCTGGTAAATTTGCCACTAACCGGTCTGATTATTCCCGAGCCTTCCACGCTTTCCACGGCAAGTTTCAGGTTTATAAAGACAACGTTACTGCCGCACAAAGTGCCGATGGTTTAGTACATAAAAAAGGCGACTTAATCCGTGACGTTCGTGGCCATCCACTTGAATTTGGTGGTCGTGGCTGGGATTCGCAAAAAGACGATGACAATGGCGTACCATTAAAACAAGACAGTAGCGGCAATTTTACTGTCCCAACCACACAGACATACAACGTAGTGAAGAACAACTGGGATCCGGATTTATATCCCATGCATGAATTTGGAACATCTATGCTACCGTTTGGCAAAAATGTACCCGTTGAAGAAAACTGCGCTAAATGCCACACTGGTCCAACAGAAAAGAGCTATCGTGATATTCACCATACAGTGGGCTTAACCTGCGAAAGCTGTCATAAAGACATGCTAGCAGTTGGCAACGTCTACTCTAATGAAAAATACAACGCTAATCTGACAGGTGGCGGTGCTTATGGCCCTGACACCGCCTCAAATGACAAAGAACCTGCCGACTTCCGCCGCCCTTGGTTAGATGAACCTAACTGTGGATCTTGTCATATCGGTGACGCCAATATGTCTAAACTAGACAAGCACTTTTTTAGCTCTGGCGCGCTTGATCAAGCATGGGCTGATGGTGATAAAACCGGCTACTCGATGGATCCAATGAATGCACGGTTTGCAGTAATGCCAACCACCAGTTCATTAGGTGATGTTGAAAACCGGCCTGAAAAATCAACAGCAACGGCTGCTGATGTTGAAGTTGCTGCCGCTAAAGGCTACAAAAACGCCCTCGGTCAAACCATAAGTGTAGGTGACACATTCTACAAACCACAACCACTGTCTGGTGCTTTATATCGGAAAAGTGGCGATGTACATGGTTCAGGAGCAAACGGTACGCTGACTTGCTCAACTTGTCATGGTGGTTCACATGCTATCTGGCCTAACCAAGACCCCAATGCTAACGACAACCAAACTGCTAAGCAATTGCAAGGTTATGACGGCAATATTGCTGAGTGTTCAGTCTGTCACGTAAAAAATGACTTTGTAACTGGTTTAGTTGCAACCGATGGCGGTACATCCGGTTTAGGTGTTGGCCAAGGTAAACGTGATGGCACTGTTGTTGCACCAGTTGTGGGTGATAACACTAAAAAAGCCTATTTAGCTGGACCTCATGGTTTACACCCAATTGGTGATGAGTCTTGGTATAAATACGCTGATGGCACTGAAGCAAGCAAAAGCACAGGTAAGCATCTTGCTAATGTAAACGGTGGCTGGCATAACGATATGGCTAAAAAGCCAGGCCCAGACGGCGAAGACCAATGCGCAGCTTGCCACGGTGGCGATCACAAAGGGACTCGGTTATCCAAAACATTAAAAAGCCGCGACTTGATTAACGATAAAGGCAAAACAGTTAAAGTTGTTAAAGGCCAAATCATTGGTTGTAACTTGTGTCATACCTTAGCTAAAAGCTTTACCGGTTCACCAGTTCCTTATAACGTTAGAAAAGCGCCAACTGGCGGCTGGCCGGAAGCGAAAATGCACATGCCACCATCACCAGGAACCTTTACAGGCACCACTGTAACGGGAGGTGGTCACATGTAATAAAGTCTGGCTGTCTTAGTTAAAAATTAACCAACCAGCCAGTAGTGACTTTGCTCCATTAACAGTCACAAATAAGGTTAAAAGAAGGGGCACGTAAAGTGCCCCTTTTTTAAAACCATCTTCGAATGATTTAGTAAAAAAATTAGAGCACAACCTAGATGACTTTTGTAAATAAAAAGTTACCCAGCTTGTACTTTATAAATAAACACACTTGTTATTGTTTCATCTATGGATCTCTGAACCGGACAAACCTGGATGCGACAAAAACTGATCATTTAAATTTATTTTAAAACCCATGACTGCACACCGCATAACCAAATCAAGATTGTATTTAACTTGCTGGCTACTGATACTGGTGATCATTTCACCCGTTGGCATTGCCGTCACCAAACCAAAAAATGTTAAACCGGTTGCATTAGCTGGCAACAGTCAAACTGTTTTAATAAATACCAACGTCACTTTAGATGGTAGTAACAGTCTGGACAGCGATGGCCTGATAAAAAAATGGCAATGGACACAAACAAAAGGCACTAAAGTTAAGCTAAGCAATGCTAAAAAAGCGGTTGTGTCGTTTACCAGCCCTAAACTTAAAGCCAAAACGACTTCGACATTATTAGGTTTTAAACTTACCATCACAGATGACAGAAAAGCTAGCGCAAGTTCTAATGTAGCCATTACGGTAAAAGCCCTGCCCGTTTGTAAACTGCCAGAAGTACTGCAAAACGGGAGTTGCACTATCCCTGCCCCCATCTGTGTCTTGCCAAAAGTCTTATTAAATGGCGAATGCTATACCCCAGTACCCACCTGCACCGCGTCACAAATTTTACAAAATGGCGGTTGCGTTGAGCTAAAAGCAGCATGCCCGCCACCCAAGTTATTTTTAAACGGCTTATGCGCAAACCCGATTGAAATCTGTAAAGCGCCACAATTTTTTAAACAGGGCAAGTGCGTCACGCCTGAAAAAGCCTGCGATTTGCCCTTAGTTTTGCAAAATGGCAGTTGTGTTCCGCCAAGCAGCTCAACCCCAATCAATGACACAGGCATTATTGAATGTTCCAATGGCGACATTAATAGCGACGGGTGCGGGCTTGCGCAATTTCCTAAACAGGACGCTGAAACTGGCCGAGACGTAACCCACTATAACGACATGGATGGAGCCGCTGGTTTTAGTTTTACAAAAATCAGCGCTGGCGGTGCAACTTTACCCATCACTGCCAATGAGTGGTCTTGCATTAAAGACAACGTTACAGGCTTACTATGGGAAAATAAAACCAATGATGCCGGTCTGCACGATAAAAACCGCACTTTTAGTTATTACAGCCTAGAATCGAATCCTAAAAATCTTTATAACACCGTTAACGATGCAAATGGATTTATCAATGCCGTCAACTCGCAAGGTCTTTGTGGCATCAATAACTGGCGCTTACCAAGCAGTATCGAATTACAGGGCATTGTTAACTTTGCCTTTCCCTTGCCAGGACCGGCAATTGACCAAAACTTTTTCCCAAATACAGTAAACAGCGCATTTTGGTCATCATCCCCATTCTCCAGGGATCCTAATAGCGCCTGGATTATACATTTTGATGATGGACGTATTTTTGAAGACTTTAGAAATCGTGAAGGGGGCGCCTCAATTCGCTTAGTTTCTGGCGTCAATAATGCCCACGCCTTTGTCATCTCAAATGATGGACACGAAGTCACTGATAATTCAACCGGCTTAACATGGCAGCGCTGTGTTGTTGGCATGCAATGGAACGGAAGTACTTGTGCAGGCTTCCCGAGAGGCCATATGTATCAGGAATCCTTGCAATTGGCAGAAACTATTAGAGTTGAGTCCGGCGTAAACTGGCGCTTACCTAACATAAAAGAACTTTCAAGCATTGTGGACACTAGCTACATAGGCATTACCATTGATGAATCCATGTTCCCAAACGCCCCCCACGACCAATACTGGAGCTCATCGCCTTTAAGTAATGATGCTTTTTTTGCTTGGATGGTCAGTTTTTTTCAGGGCTCGGTTTATTACAGTTATACCGAAGATTTGGGCATGGTGCGTTTAGTAAAAGATAAAGATTAAATGTCATTCGATAAATATTCTGATCCTCCCGCTTCCGAAATCACCCCGGAAGCCTTATTTAAAAGCTGCCGCGCTTTCATGCGCATGGCGGCAGCGGCATCAGTTGTGGTGGTTTCTCCTGAAGCTACAAGCGCCTTACTGAATTGTTCAATGGCTATTGAAAATACATTGCGAAACTTTACAAAAGATTGGATTTAACCACTAATTTCTAAGAACTAATCAATAGCCCATCTGCTCTTTTTCAATTCACAGCCAACTTTAGCTTGGTCATTTACCTCTGAGCTTGGATAATAAGCTATCATTGAGTATTCATCTTTCCATAAAGCCGCCAATACTCTTTTAAAACACCGTGATAAGCTCTCGCATTTTTAGACCTTATTCCAACTAAATTTTTCTTGATAACTCCCCGTTGTACCTATGAGAACTATTTCCTTCGCCGTATTAATTATACTGCTCTACAGCACCGTCGCCTGGTTATCTAATTTACCGCAAGATGCAGGTATTGATGTCCCTGATGGCAAGTTAAACAGCCTGTCTTTTGCACCGTATCACGAAGGCCAAAGTCCTTTGGATGAGATCTTTCCTTCGGTTGCTGAAATTGATGCCGACCTTAAATTATTGGCAAAAAAAACCCACACCATCCGAACGTATGCCAGCTCAGAAGGCAATATGCCGGCCGTGCCTGGTTTAGCCAGAAAATATGGCCTGCAAATGATACAGGGTGCCTGGCTGGGTTCGGTTAAAGCCGATACCAAACGTGATGTCGACATGCTGATTAAATTAGCTAATGAATATCCCGATGTGATTAAACGGGTTATCGTTGGTAATGAGGTGTTGCTGCGCGGTGAAATGGAAGCTGATGAAATTATTTCTTATATCCGTGAAGTAAAAAAAGCCATTAAACAGCCGGTTTCATACGCGGACGTCTGGTCTATGTATATGAAAAATCCGCAAATTATTAAAGAAGTGGATTTTATTACAATCCATATTTTGCCTTATTGGGAAGATGAGCCCATTTCTGTTGATGATGCTCCGGCGCATATTGAGCGCATTTATAAGCATGTTAAACAAGAAGCTGACAGCATATCACCTGGAAAACCGATCCTGATTGGCGAATCCGGCTGGCCCAGCCAAGGCAGACAGCGCGGTTGGGCGTTGCCCAGCGTGGTCAACGAGGCCAAGTTTATCCGGGGCTTGTTAAAAGTTGCCCGAGACAATGGGTTTGACACCAATATCGTTGAAGCGATCAACCAATCCTGGAAAAGTGAACTGGAAGGCGTGGTTGGTGCAAGTTGGGGGTTATATTCTGTTGATAGAGAAGAAGTATTTCCGCTCACTGGCAAAGTGTACGAAAACCAAAACTGGTTTAAACAGTTACTGGCGGCCACATTATTGTTATTGGTGATTATTGCCTTCTCTTGGCAGCATTTAGCCAAGCTAACTAACACCCGTCTGGTATTGTTTTTAGTGATTGCGCAGGTGCTAAGCGCATTACTGGTCAGCCAAATTGAGCAACTTTGGTACGTTAGCTTTTTTACTTGGCAACGCATTCAAACCCTTTTTATCGTTGGTTTAAACATCGTCATAGGCACCTACATCCTGCAACGGATTTATGATTTGCTGGCAAATAAACCGGCCAATCGCCAATTGGGCAGCAAGTTACATAGTCTTTATTTAGTTGTCGCGGTTTTTGCCTTTATCAAAACGCTCATGTTGGCCATTGATGGCCGGTATTTAAGCTTTCCATCTGTTGCGACCTATATCCCAGTGGTTGGCTTGGCTGTGATGATGTTGTTAAAGTATTTTTCCAGCAACCCAACATTGGAAATCAATGCCGTGCTGGGTAAAGCCCAGGATTACAATCCGTGGCACAGACGCATTGCCGTTATGCTGATTTTTATTGCCTTTGATTTAATCATTGGCGAAATGATTGCATTTTTAATTGGGCGGGATTTTATCCAATCGTATCCAGACCTGCTGGAACGCTTCAAATGGGTAGTGATTTATACTTTTGGAAATGGTCAATTACTGGAATGGCTGCTTTATTTGCTGATTTTGGCCGTGCCATTTTGGGTGGCGGGGAATTATAAAAAGTTGGGCTGAAATTGATCTTCAGCTTACTGCTGATCCATTAGCTCCCAGATTCCGGTTTGGGAACTTTGTTAATGCAAGCGGTTAAACCTTGTGTGGTAGGCCGGAATTAACCGGTTTGAGCGGGAGCGAAACTCGGTGTTTCCGGCACAACGATGCCCCAATCGCCGGAAACTCCCACACAACGCTTCGCTCGTGCGGGCTTATTCCGGCCTACCCGCTTTGTTAATGCAAGCGTTTAAACCTTGTGTGGTAGGCCGGAATAAGCCAGATTGAGCGGATGCGAAATTTGGTGTTTCCGGCACAACGATGCCCCAATCGCCGGAAACACCCACACAACGCTTCGCTCGTGCGGGCTTATTCCAGCCTACCCGTACACAAAAATATCAATCACCCCCGCTCATCCCACATCTTATCCATGCGTTTAACCGAAATCGGATAAGCCGTTTTCAATTGCTGGGCAAATAAGGACACTCTAAACTCTTCCAACGCCCAACGGAATGGGTCAAGTTCCGGTACGACTTTTTCTTTCTTCAGCTGTTTCTCAATTGATTGCCAAAACCGTACCGCATAGCGATTAATTTCAGCAATCTTTTGCGGCTCGCTGCTTAACCGATCCAACCGATACAAAATGGCTTTCATATAACGCGGAATGGCTTTCAGTTGCTCATAAGGCGTGTTGTGAATAAAACCGGCGTAGATTAAATAACTCAATTGGTCGTTAATATCTTTGTTTAATGGATCATTGGCGTTTAACGGTTTGAGCAGGGTTTTGATTTTGGCGTATTGCTCCATGATGTCTAAAGCCAGTTTGGCGGCTTCATTAGCGATATTCAGCAAACCGGCTTTGTTTTCGCGCAGACTTTGTTCAAAAGCTTGTTGGGTGCGAATGGTCTTGCCTTCTACGAACACGGCAAACAAGGCCAGATGTAACAACTCATTTTTATAGTTGGCTGCTACACCGTTATCAATTAACGGATGCTTGGGCAGCCGGTTATAGGTGAGTTCTATGCCTGCGGAATTGGGGATATTTTTGAGCAGGTAAGTGCATTCTTTGCGTAAACACAACTGGAACAGGCGGAGCAAACCTAGTTGATGATGCAGCGCGGCTTTGGCTTGGGTATCAAATATACGCACGCCGACGGAATCACCTTCGTCAACAATCGCCGGAAAACCGATGAAAGTTTGGCCATTTTGGATAAACTGGTAGGTTTCCGGCAAGTCGTCAAACGCCCATTGAATGCAGCCGGTGTGATGCAATTCATCGGCGGCGATTTGTTCAAAACTATCGACGGCTTCCGTGGTGAATTTGGCTTGCAGTTTTTTAAGATCGCGTCCGTAATCCAGCATTTTGCCTTCATCCACCACCCGATAATTCATTTTTAAATGCTCGGCTAAACTGTCTGAACTCCAGGCGTTTAGCGGAATGGCTTCGCCAGTGAGTTTACGCAGGCGGTTGCCCAGCCATTCGTATAGCGTGCCTTTAAAATCCGGTTCAACTTCCAAACATTGCTTAACGGTTTCCGGCACGGGTACAAAATGTTTTCTGATTTGCTTGGGCAAGGCTTTAATCAAGGCAATACATTTTTCTTCCAACAAGCCGGGCACCAGCCAATCAAACGGCGCGCTGGTGATTTGGTTTAATTGATGCACGGGGATAACCGCCGTTACGCCATCTTCATCGTGCCCTGGCTCAAAACGATATAAAAGGTTAAAGGTTAGTGTGCCAACTTTTTTGCTGTCGGGATAATCCCATTCATTCACGTACCCGTCTTTTTCGCGGGTTAAATCTTCTTTGGTCAAAAACAAAAATTTGGGATTTTGGCGCTCAACGGTTTTGCGCCAGGTGTCCAGGGTAATGCCATTAACAACTTCGGGCGGCAGTTTGCTGTCGTAAAACTGGTACAGCCAGATTTCATCTTCCACCAAATCCACGCGTCGGCCTTTGTGCTGGATCATGCCGACTTCTTCCAGCAACTTTTGGTTGGCCACATAAAACGGCGCGTTGCTGTGATATTCGTGGTTAACTAAAGCCGATTGGATAAACAGCTCGCGCGCGCCTTTAGGATCAACCCGCTCATAAGGAATTTTGCGGCCATTTTGCAGAGTTAAGCCGTATAGCAAAGTGCGTTCGTAAATGGCGGCGCGACCGGCTTTCTTTTCCCAGTGCGGATCGTAATAGTTACTTTTGATTAAATGTTGAGCGCATTCCTCTATCCATTCCGGCTCAATTTTGGCAACGTTGCGTGCGTAGACTTTGCTGGTCTCCACTTGCTCGGCGGCCATAATCCATTTGGGTTTGGCTTTATGTTGACCGGAGCCAGGGAAGATAAAAAACTTTAAACCGCGCGCGCCCAGGTATTCGTATTGCTCATGCCGGAATCCAATGTTGGACAGCAACCCGGGCAACAAGGCTTTATGAATTTGCTCAAAATTGGCCGGTTCCGTGTTGGGCTGCATTTTTAAATCACCTTTAACCACTTGCATGATTTGGGCATGAATATCAAACCATTCGCGCATACGTAAATACGATAAGAAATTGCTGGTGCAATATTTACGCAGTTTGCTGTTGGATAGGTGTTTTTTCTGCTCTTCGAAGGTGTTCCAGATATTTAAAATAGATAAAAAATCGGATTCTTCATGTCGAAATGCTGCATGCTTGGCTTCGGCTTGCGCCATTTTATCGGCGGGTTTTTCGCGTGGATCTTGAATGCTGAGCGCAGATACAATAATAGCCACTTCCGTTAAGCATTTGTTTTTATCCGCCGCCACCAGCATACGCGCAAGCTTTGGGTCAGTCGGAAATTTGGCCAGCTGTTTGCCAACTTCCGTAATTTGGCCGGATTTATCCAGGGCATTTACTTCTTGCAAAACTGTTTTACCGTCGCGGATCATTTTTTCATCCGGCGGTTCCAAAAACGGGAAATCCTCAATATCGCCCAGTTTTAAGGAAATCATCTGCAAAATCACGGCAGACAAGTTGGTACGCATGATTTCCGGTTCGGTAAATTGCGGTCTGGCTTCGTAATCTTCGCGGGAATACAATCGAATACAAATCCCTTCCGCAACCCGCCCACAGCGCCCTGCTCTTTGGTTGGCACTGGATTGAGAAACGCGCTCAATAGGCAAGCGCTGGATTTTGCTGCGATGACTGTAGCGACTGATACGGGCATGGCCGGTGTCGATAACACAACGAATGCCCGGCACCGTTAATGAGGTTTCTGCCACGTTGGTTGCCAATACTATGCGGATTTTGCCGCCTTTAGGATTAAACACCCGTTCCTGCTCGCTGACACTGAGTTTGGAATACAGTGGCAAAATCTCGTATTTACTGGGATGGAATTTTTTTAACGAGTCGGTGGTTTCGCGGATTTCCCGTTCACCACTTAAAAAAATCAGAATATCGCCGCGTAAATCCCGATATAACTCATCAACGGCATCTAAAATGGCGTTTTGCAAATCGTCGCTGGTTTCATCATTTTTGGCATCCTCGTCCTCATCTTGTTTGGTTTCGATGGGACGATAGCGCATATCTACCGGATAAGTTCGACCGGACACTTCAATAATGGGCGCATTGTTAAAATGCACGGAAAAGCGTTCGGTATCAATGGTAGCCGAGGTAATAATTAATTTTAAATCAGGGCGTTTGGGCAACAGCCACTTCATGTAGCCCAATAGAAAATCAATGTTTAAACTGCGCTCGTGCGCTTCATCAATAATGATGGTGTCATATTGGCTTAAGTAGGGATCATTTTGGGACTCCGCCAACAAAATACCATCGGTCATCAATTTGATTAACGATTGATTATGGGTTTTGTCATTAAAACGGATTTTATAACCAACTGATTTTCCAACCGTTTCGCCCAACTCCTCGGCAATGCGATCGGCCACGGTTCGCGCAGCAATTCGTCTTGGTTGGGTATGTCCAATAAATCCAGCAGCACCGCGACCAATCGATAAACAGATCTTTGGCAACTGCGTGGTTTTGCCGGAACCAGTCTCGCCACAGACAACAACTACTTGATGTTTTGTGATCAATTCAGCAATTTCGTCTTTTTTTCCGGTGACGGGTAAATCCGGAAAATTTAAGGGCGGAATACTTGCCAATCGCTGGTTTCGCAACGCCACTGAACGCGCAATACGACTGGCTAAGGCACTGAGTTGATCTGCCGGAGCCTTACCCTTTTGCGCTTCACTGCGCAGCCGGTCTAACTGTCGCTTACAGACATGCCGATCCTGGTTTAAGCACAGCGGCAGTTGTTGGGTAAGTTGTTTAATTTGCTCAAGAGTCGCCATCAAAATCGTTAACGAAATTAAAACATTATACGACAACTCAAGCCGATAACTTGCCTGGCTTGCAATTTATCTATGTTAATCAAGCAAACTAATTGCACTCTGGAGCCTATTCAAATGGGATATTTAAGACCGCTTAATAAAAACGTGAACTAAGTTAAATAGCGCATGAATCCTCTTGAAAAAAAAAGCATAAAAAAATAATTAAACTACACTTCAGTCATAGCGGCTGTTGCTGTTACGTGCTGTTGCACTTTTGCGTAAAGATCAAATATCCAATGGAGAACACAATGGCAAGTATTCTTGCAGTTGACGATTCAGCGTCAATGAGAAAAATGGTGACATTTACCTTAAAAAACGCTGGCTACGATGTAGAAGAGGCAGAAGACGGCGTTGATGCTCTTAACAAGGCACAAACCCGAGTATTTGATTGCATAGTGACGGATGTCAATATGCCAAATAAAGACGGTATCACCTTAATTAGAGATCTAAGGGCGTTACCGGAATACAAGTACATTCCCATGCTGATGTTAACCACTGAATCTGGGATGGAAAAAAAGATGGAAGGCAAGGCTGCTGGTGCTACAGGTTGGATTGTTAAGCCTTTCGATCCCGAACAATTAATCAAAACCCTAAAAAAAGTCCTGGGTTGAGTAACCTCTTGCTGTTTAACGTATTTTTAGGGATGCGCAGGTAATTATGTCTATCGATATGTCTCAATTCCATCAAGTATTCTTTGAAGAATGCTTTGAGAACCTAGAGTCCATGGAGTCTGGTTTATTAAACCTGGACATAGGTGACATAGATTCAGAAGTCATCAACACCATTTTTCGAGGCGCCCACTCCATCAAAGGTGGAAGCGGTACCTTTGGGTTTACCATTGTGGCCGAATTTACGCACGTTATGGAAACCCTGCTTGATGAAATGCGTGATGGTCGCCGTAAAGTAACCCAAGGCGCCATTGATGTGTTACTAGGATCGGTGGATTGTCTTAGAGAAATGTTGACATCGATCCAAGCTGACCAGGAAGTCGCTGAAGCTAATGTAGCCAAACACAAACGTGCTTTGGATATGGAATTGAATGGAGTTGCCTCAGAAGAACCTGCGCCTGCTAAACCTGCAACATCACCCGCACCTTCAGCATCAAAAGCCAAAGCCTCAACAGAAGAATTTGAAATGCAGGAACAGGGCTGGAATATCTCATTCTGCCCCTATCTGGATTTATTAAAAACCGGCAATGATCCGGTCCGAATGTTCCGAGAATTATCGGAGTTGGGCGAATTGACTGTCACCGCCAATATACAGGATGTTCCGAGTATATTTGAACTGGAACCGGAAGAATGTAATATCTCCTGGAACTTGATTGTGTCCGGCAGCGACATTCCTTTAAAAGAAATTCAAGAAATTTTTAACTGGGTTGAAGGTGACTGTGAGTTGGATATTTCAGCCAACCAAGTCAAAGTGCCCAAGTTAGTTAGCGTTGCCGCCCCGGAGCCACCGGAGGAAATAGCGCCAATTGACGAACCTGAAATAGAAATCAAGTCTGAACAATTATCACCCGAACTTAAAAAAACTGCATCAACACCTTCTGCATTAGCGACTGAAACCGACCAATCTAAAGCGGCCGTTGCTAAACCATCCAGTTCAATCCGTGTGGATACGGCAAAAATTGATGCTTTAATTAACATGGTTGGCGAAGTTGTCATTACGCAATCCATGTTGGGATTGGTGGGTGAAAACTTTAGCATGGATAAAGTTGCCCAATTAAAACGCGGACTTGCTCAGTTAGAACGTCATACGCGCGATTTGCAACAAAGCGTGATGAATATCCGCATGCTACCGATCAGTTTTGTGTTTAGTCGTTTTCCGCGTCTGGTGCATGATACCAGCACCAAATTAGGTAAAAAAATTGAGTTAAAGCTGGTGGGTGAAAGCACTGAAGTTGATAAGGCCGTCGTCGAGCTTATCAACGATCCATTGGTACATTTAATCAGAAACAGTTTGGATCATGGTATTGAAAAACCCGCCGATCGCATCAAAGCGGGTAAGCCGGAAACCGGAACCATCGAGTTAAAAGCCTACCATCGTGGCGGCCATATTGTTATTGAAATCATTGATGACGGGCACGGCCTGGACCGACGCAAATTAATTTCCAAAGCCATTGAAAAAGGCTTGCTGGACGAAAGCGCTCAACTGACTGACAAACAAGCGTTTGAATTGATATTTATGCCGGGATTTTCTACAGCCGAACAACTGACCGACATCTCCGGTCGCGGTGTTGGCATGGATGTGGTACGCAGAAACATCCAGTCCCTGGGTGGCAATATAGAAATTCTGTCCGATTTAGGCAAAGGCACCACCATTGCTATCCACCTGCCCTTAACCCTGGCCATCCTGGATGGGCAATCGGTTGCAGTGGGACAGGAAACTTACATCGTGCCATTGGTTTCGATTATTGAATCCATCAATATCACGGAAAAAATGCTTAATAAAGTGGCCGGTAAAGGCGAAACCTTTAAGCTGCGCAACCAATATATCCCGATTATTAGAATGCACGACATTTTTAATGTGCAACCACTCGCCACATCTAAATTAGGTGAAGGCGTCATTGTTGTTGTGGAAGGCCAAGGTGGCATGTGCGGACTGTTTGTTGATGATTTGCTCGGTCAGCAACAAGTGGTTATCAAATCACTGGAAGCTAATTATCGCCGGGTAGAAGGCGTTTCAGGAGCAACTATTTTAGGTGATGGCTCTGTCGCGCTTATTCTTGATGTTCCCGGATTGGTGCGATTCTCAAATCGTTAAATCCGCTTAGCCTAGAGTTAATTCAAAACTATGAAAGCCAATATAAGCCAAGAATCAGAATACAAAGATCCTAACCTGGATTCGGATAACAAAAGCCAAACCAATTCCGTGCAATATTTAAGCTTTGCACTCGGCAAGGAAGAATACGGCGTTGATATTTTACGCGTGCAAGAAATACGCAGTTGGGAACCAGTTTCAAGAATTCCAAATGTACCATTTTATGAAAAAGGCGTCGTTAATTTACGTGGCTCCATTGTGCCCATTATTGATCTACGCGAACGCTTTAACCTTAAGTACGCAGAATATACGCTCCTGACGGTGGTCGTGGTATTACAAACCAGCGTTGGCAACAAAACCCAAACAATGGGGGTTGTGGTTGATTCTGTATCCGATGTTATTAGCGTTGATAAAACAAAAATTCAGGCAGCACCCGATTTCGGCACTAAAGTCAGCAATGAATTTATCAACGGCCTGGTGTCAGTAAATGAGCGCATGGTTATGCTGCTTGATGTTGACAAGTTGTTAAAGCTGGAAGAAATCAGTCAATCGGACAATTAGTCCATAGAGGTAAAACCGTCATGAAAATTAATATGCCCGTTACTGATAAGGAAGTCTTCATGAAAGAAGGCGAAATATTAGTGAGTCGTACGGACCTTAAAGGGATTATCGTAGATGCCAACGATTCCTTTGTTGCAATGAGCGGTTTTACCCGACAAGAATTAATCGGCATGAATCATAATATTGTCCGGCACCCTGATATGCCTGAAGCGGCATTTGAGGATATGTGGCAATGTTTAAAGCAAATGCGCCCCTGGACAGGATTAGTTAAAAATCGTACAAAAAAGGGCGATTTTTATTGGGTGGATGCTAATGTCATTCCGGTATTTAAAGGCGGCAAAGTCAGTGGCTACCTGTCCGTCAGAAGATTGCCCAAGCGAGACAAAATTGCCGCTGCAGAAACGCTATATCAAAAAGTAAATGCAAAATCTGCCACTATTAAACCGACGGGGGTATCTGCATTAATCAAGACAGTTACTGAAATTGGCATCTGGCACAAAACCACTGTTGCTTTAAGCGCTTTGTTGGCCCCAAACTTATTTTTGCTTTATCGTTTGTTCCAAACCCAGGAAATTGGCCTCATGGCCGTTGTAGGCTTATGCGCTGCTCTGGGTGCCGGTATCATTTATAGCTCGATTAATTTATTTTCAACTACCTTAAATAAAACCATCGGTATTTTCTATCGTCTGGCAGAAAAGCGTTTTGGCAATGTTAAAGACTTATCCAGAAACGATTTAGTCGGTGACTTTTACCGGGGCTTATATTCAATGGAGGTGAATCTAAACCTGGACTTGTCTGAAGCCAATGATACAGCCACAAAATCATTGCGCACGGTTAGAGCACTCGACAAAGTTCAATCCGGTGTGATGGTTGCCAATAACGATTTGGAAATTATCTACCTAAACGACAGTATTCATGACATGTTCAAGAATGCTGAAGCCGACATTCGGAAAGATATTCCGCATTTTGATGTCAATAAAATGCTGGGGGCCAATGTGGATATTTTTCATAAGGATCCAAGCCATCAACGAAAAATGCTATCTTCGTTAAAATCTACTGCTACCAGTGAGTTATTAATCGGGGGCAGAACATTTAGAGTAGTGATTAATCCGGTAGTGGATAGTAATGAAGAATACATTGGCTTTATCATCGAATGGTGGGATAGAACGGCTGAAGTTTATATCGAAAATGAAATAGAACATCTGGTCACCAGCATTAAAGCCGGTGATTTAAGACAGCGGATTGATGTGTCTAAAGACCAGGGCTTTATTAAAGCGTTAGGCGTTGGCATTAACGAATTAACCGATGTGATTGAGCGGGCATTCATGGATATCAACCGGGTGATGGAATCAATGGCTGGAGGCGACTTGACCAGTTCAATTTCCAATCACTACCAAGGTGTTTATGATGAATGCAAAGTCAACATCAATGAAACCATGGCCAAAATTAGTGAATTTATTATTCAGATCCGTGATGCCGCGGTATTTATTGAAAACTCTTCGCAAGAAATGGCCAGTGGCAATAACAATTTATCGCATCGCGCAGAACAACAAGCTGCCAGTTTGGAAGAAACTGCGGCCAGCATGGATGAGTTAACCAGCACAGTAAAACATACTGCTGATAACGCCTTACGAGCAAATCAAGAAGTAGGCTCCGCCAAACAAGTCGCTGAGCGCGGCGGTGATATTGTCGGGCTGGCAATATCCGCCATGCAGGAAATCAATGAAAGCAGCAATCAAATTGCAGACATTATCAGCGTAATCGATGAAATTGCTTTTCAAACCAACTTATTAGCACTTAATGCCTCCGTGGAAGCCGCCAGAGCGGGCGAACAAGGCCGTGGTTTTTCTGTTGTGGCGACAGAAGTTAGAAATCTGGCCCAACGTAGCGCCAATGCAGCTAAACAAAGTAGCGACTTAATCCAAAACAGTGTGCAAAAAGTACGCGCTGGAACCGCATTTGTTAACCAGGCGGGCGATGCTTTGAAAGAGATAGTGGATGGTGTAGCAAAAGTAGGTGCCATTGTTGAACAAATTGCCGCCGCCACGGCTGAGCAATCGGCTGGCATTGAGCAGGTTAACAAAGCTGTTGGTCAAATGGATGAAATTACCCAACAAAACGCCGCCTTAGCTGAGCAGGCGGCGGCTGGCAGTATCGCTATGAGCGAGCAGTCCATCAATATGACTAATCTGATCAATTTCTTTAACGTAAACACGAAGTCAGGTTCCAAACAGTCTTCGTCTAAAGCAGCCCCTAATCGGCCACAGCCAGCGGCAACCAATACACAGGCGAGAAAGAGTTCAGCGGCTGAGAGTGAATGGGAAGAGTTTTAACTAGCGTATTCAAATTCATTTCTTAATTGCATTTTTATTTGTCGGAAACCAACCATGTCAACAAACGCAAAACCTAGTCATAGTCAAATTGAACAATTTCTTACCTTTCAATTAGCGGGTGAGGCTTATGGTGTTGAAATCTTAAAAGTGCAGGAAATCAGAGGTTGGGAAGCTGTCCGAATTATTCCTAACACGCCAGACTTTATCAAAGGCGTACTTAACCTTCGGGGCTCAGTGGTGCCGATTGTGGATTTGCGCGAACGCTTTAGCCTGGAAAACGTGGATTACTCGCCCAAAACAGTTGTCATTGTGCTTTGCGTGGAAACAGGTTCAAACCAATTTATTATGGGTATTGTGGCTGACGCAGTTTCTGATGTGTTAGATATTAGAGTTGACGAGATTAAGAAGTCCCCCAACTTTGGCTCAAAAATTAACACCCGTTATATGCGCGGCATGCACGTCTATAAACAGAAAATGATTATGCTGTTGGATGTCGACAAATTGTTAAATCCTGATGAAGTTGAGAGCATTGATACCTTGGGGTAATGAATGAGGGTTGTCGCAATTATTAATCAAAAAGGCGGTGTTGGTAAGACGACGACGACAGTTAACTTGTGCCATGCCATTGCTGAAACCGGCAAAAAGGTGACCGTTATCGATATGGACCCTCAAGGTCAATTAGGCATTTCATATGGTGTTCGGGTGCAAAACAAAGCAGGCATAGCCGAAGCCATGTTAACTGAAACAAATGTAAAACAACTTCTGATTCCAGTTAGAAATAACCTGCAATTAGTGGTCGCTGGACCCAAGTTAAGAGACATTGAACATTTAACCGACAGCAAAGCAGGACGCGGCGTATTACTGAGAAATGCCATTAAAGGCAATTTGGACGATCAGGATTTTGTATTTTTAGATTGCCCGCCGTCATCAGGTTTATTGATTGCCAATGCCATGATTGCCACGGATGAAATCTTGATTCCGATGACCAGCGATTTTTTAGCACTACAAGGTTTATCGCATTTAATGGGCACGGTAAAACGATTTGAAACAACGTTAAAAAAACAATACAAATTATTGTTGGTCATGTCGCGATACGCCTCTACTCGGCGCATATCGACACAAGTTCTGGAGAATTTGAAAACCTATTTCCCGGGACAAATTTTAGCCACGATTATCAGGGAAGCAGCGGTATTGGCAGAATGCCCCAGTTTTGGCAAAACCATTTTGGAATACAACCCCAAAAGCCGTTCAGCCATTGATTTTAAAACGCTTGCAGTCGATTTTCTTGAAGGAAGGGTGATACATGGCAACGAATGAAAAACACAACTTGATCGGTTATGACCCATTAGCATGGATGGATGAACCCGACATTGCCGCTTTAACTGAAGTGGGTGATGCCGCTAATGCCATCGAAACGGAAGGTTTTGATGATCAGGAAAGCACGGAAATGGAAGAACAGGAAGACCTGGATCTTGCTGGCCTAGCCGAGGACGACCAACTAACAGACCTGTCTGACATTGCAGATGATTACGCTGCTGATGAAGACGCTACTGTTCAAGAAAACCTGGAGGAAGTGGGTGTGAGCGATGAAACCAGCATAGAGAATTCAGCAGCCGAAGCAGTGACTGGCTGTCCATTTATTCAATTGGAAGGCAATTTAAGTATCCAGCATATTGTCGGTTTGTTTGAAACCTTCAAAGCATCGTTGTCTTCAAACGATCAAATTGACATTGACGCTTCCGCAGTCAGCTCAATTGACACGGCAACACTTCAATTATTGGTTGCCTTAAAAAAGGCAGCGGACAAACAAGAAAAACAGATAACCATAAGTCATCCTTCAGCAAAGTTTATTGAGTCGGTCAAACTACTCGGTTTGTTAGAAGCACTGAATATTGACTGATAACTGATCCAAAAATCATAGGAGTTTTGTACCGTTTATGGCAGTACAAGAAAAAGAGCGTGAATTTAAATTTACGGTTGAGGATTTTAACTTTTTAAGAAAATTATCTAACCAGCATTCTGGCATTATCGTGCCCGATGAGCGGTTTGATATGTTTTATTCCAGACTATCAAAACGGGTTAGAAAACTGGGTTTACGAGATTTCAAAGAGTATTGCAACTTCTTACAAGCAAATCCCGAGGACGAATTTACTGAGTTTATAAATTCAATTACCACCAATTTAACGGCATTTTTTCGTGAAAACCATCATTTTGAATTTTTAAAAGAACAAGTCATACCTGAGTTACTAAACAGAAACAGAGCAACTAAACAGATTAGATGCTGGTCTGCCGGCTGTTCTACAGGCGAAGAACCTTATTCACTGGCAGTTACCTTACGTGAAAATGTGCCTTCCGATTGGGATGTAAAAATACTGGCAACGGATCTGGACACCAATGTTTTGCAAACGGCAATGACCGGCGTTTATGCAGAAGATCGAGCCACGGGAATTAGTGAAGACAGATTAAAACGCTGGTTTATGCGCGGTAAAGGCGCTCAATCCGGCCAGATTAAAGCCAGGCCGGAACTACAAGAGTTGATCCAGTTTAAACAGCTTAATTTAATGAAAGAATGGCCAATGACAAAACCCTTTGATTTTATATTTTGCCGTAATGTATTGATTTACTTTGATCGTGAGACAAAATCTGCGCTTGCGAAAAGGTATGCACAAATGCTGTTAGACCATTCCTGGTTATTTATAGGCCACTCGGAATCGTTAAATCAATTATCTAGCGAATTTCAATTGGTTGCCTGTACTACTTATAAAAAAATCAAATAACACCATGACTACTGACACAGAGCATAACTCTACTAAGATTGCCATACCCAGACCATCAATCACTGGATTTGTACATGTCAATCGCTATTTTGATAAGGAACACAACGTGATTGCAGCCAAGATTTTGCCGGGTGAATATTACGTTACCAAAGAAGATGAATTGATTACCACCGTTTTAGGTTCTTGTATTTCAGCCTGTATTCGTGACAGAGAAGCCAAAATTGGCGGGATGAATCACTTTATGCTGCCGGAAACCAATGCGGATAAATTAAAAGGTAACGAAGCGGTGGTCGGAAACGCTACCCGCTACGGCAATTACGCAATGGAACACTTAATCAACACGATTCTAAGTAACGGCGGCAAACGTAAAAACCTGGAAGTTAAAGTGTTTGGCGGTGGCAAGATTATCCAAACCCAAACTGACGTCGGTATAAAAAACATAAGTTTTGTTTTGGACTATATTGATCAAGAGGGACTGAACCTTTTATCCAAGGATTTAGGTGATATTTACCCCAGAAAAGTGATTTATTACCCAGCTACAGGCAAGGTGAGCATGAAAAAACTGCAAGATTTACACAATGACACCATTGTGCAAAGAGAGCGGCAATATTTCAACAATATCAAAAATGCGCCAGTGGAAGGCGATGTGGAACTTTTTTAAGAGTTAATCATGAGCAAAATACGTGTATTGATTATTGATGACTCCTTATCAGTTAGGACAATTTTGACCGAAATTTTAAATTCATCGCCAGATATTGAAGTAGTTGGGGCAGCCGAAGATCCGATTTATGCAAGAGAAATGATCAAGGCGCTGGATCCAGATGTTTTAACCCTGGACATTGAAATGCCAAGAATGGATGGCATCACCTTTTTAAAGAATTTAATGCGCTTGCGGCCAATGCCGGTTGTGATGATTTCAGCCTTAACTGAAAGCAATGCCGAAGTGACATTAACAGCATTAGCCTTGGGCGCGATAGATTTTGTGGCAAAACCACAAGCGGATTCGGGGGATGGTTTGGAAGAATATGCAGAAGAAATTATCGCCAAAGTAAAAATGGCGGCGCAGGCCAATATTCTCAAGCCGGAATAATGTTAATTAATGACATCAACCGTTTTGTTTTTTGATCATTTTATGTTCATCAAAACCTTAGCGGTAAAACTGACTAGATTTCATCGCACTCGTGCTGATTGCGAACATTTTTAGAGTAAATTTATGGCAAAAATACGTGTACTGATTATTGATGATTCTTTATTGGTAAGAAAAATACTGACGGAAATATTAAATTCTTCGCCGGATATTGAAGTAGTCGGCAGTGCCGAAGATCCGATCGTTGCCAGGGATTTGATAAAACAATTAAACCCGGATGTTTTAACATTAGACATCGAGATGCCGCACATGGATGGCATTACTTTTTTAAGAAATCTCATGCGTTTAAGGCCCACGCCAGTGGTAATGATCTCAACGCTGACCGAAAAAGGCGCGGAAGTCACACTGGAAGCGTTAACCATCGGTGCGGTGGATTTTATCCCCAAACCGAAGGTAGACGTAGCCAATACCTTAAATATTTATGCAGACGAAATTATTACCAAAGTAAAAATGGCTGCTCGTGCAAATGTTAAAAACATGGCTGCCAGAGTAGCGCCTAGAACAATCGAGCCAACTTCAACTGCCAGCGGAATTAGCCGTAGACAATCATCCGCAACTAATAAAATAATTGCCTTGGGTTCATCCACGGGCGGCACTGAAGCCATCAAAACCGTGGTTAAGGATTTGCCCGGCGATACGCCGGCCATTTTGATTACGCAACATTTACCAGCCGCATTCAGCTTATCTTTTGTAAAGCATATTGATTTAGTCACCGACATGCAGGCCAGTATTCCAACGCATGGACAAGTCGTGGAACCAGGCCATATCTACTTGGCACCTGGTGACAGGCACATGTTCGTTATTAAAGACGTAAACCGATATATTATTCAGCTAAGTGACGCTGAACCGGTTAATCGGCACAAACCGGCTGTGGACGTGTTGTTTAATTCTGTGGCCAAGTGCGCAGGTGCCAATGCTCTGGCGGTGTTATTGACCGGGATGGGCGCGGATGGCGCTGCCGGTATGAATGAAATGCACAATGCGGGCGCAAAAACCATTATTCAGGACGAGCAATCCAGTGTGGTTTGGGGCATGCCAGGCGCTGCTTTCAAGCTAGGCTGTGCTGACCATGTTGTGCCATTGGATAAGGTCGCCGATAAAATTTTATCTTTGCTTAAATAAAAGCAGTTTATTAGCTGTGTTTGAAATCAGTATTTTGCAGATTAACTATACTCATGTTAAGCACGGCAAAACGTAACAATTA
>Ga0208514_100271_pt1 | contig 34190 bp, 27 predicted proteins | sample LakWasMet70_HOW9_2_FD_183900 | JGI IMG/M metagenome (GOLD analysis project Ga0208514, IMG submission 183900) | Freshwater sediment methanotrophic microbial communities from Lake Washington under simulated oxygen tension - Sediment Metagenome... | ecosystem: Environmental > Aquatic > Freshwater >...
GCTGGACGCCGTGGGCAATACCACCAAGGCCGTGACCAAGGGCTACGCCATCGGTTCCGCCGGTCTGGCCGCTCTGGTGCTGTTTGCTGACTACACCCACAAGCTCGAAGCCTACGGACGCCACATCACGTTTGACCTGAGCAACCCCATGGTCATCATTGGCTTGTTCATCGGCGGCCTGATTCCCTACCTGTTTGGTGCCATGGCGATGGAAGCCGTGGGCCGTGCGGCGGGTTCGGTGGTGGTTGAAGTGCGCCGCCAGTTCCGCGACATCAAGGGCATCATGGACGGCACCGGCAAGCCCGAGTACGACACCGCGGTCGACATGCTGACCACAGCAGCTATCAAGGAAATGATGATCCCGAGCCTGTTGCCCGTTGTGGCGCCGATTCTGGTCGGCTTGGTCCTCGGCCCAGCCGCTTTGGGCGGTCTGCTGATGGGCACCATCGTGACTGGTCTGTTTGTGGCCATTTCCATGTGTACCGGTGGCGGTGCCTGGGACAACGCCAAGAAGTACATTGAAGACGGCCACCACGGCGGCAAGGGTTCAGAGACCCACAAAGCAGCGGTTACCGGTGACACCGTGGGTGACCCCTACAAGGACACCGCCGGCCCGGCCATCAACCCGCTGATCAAGATCATCAACATCGTGGCCTTGCTGATCGTTCCATTGATGATGAAGATTCACGGCGGCTAAGCACCGTCCTCCTATACCCGGGCCCGCTGCATGCGGGCCTTTTTTATGGACAATACCCAGCATGACGGAACGTTTCAGCCCCAAAGTTATTCCTCTGGTCGATCTGCGCGCCGGCACGCACCCTCTGCCACCGGCGTCATTGCTGCCAGCGGGCCGAATGGTCGCCACGGGCAGTGTGAGCGACACCCTGGGGCGCCATCTGCGCGATCTGCGCATCAGCGTTACCGACCGGTGCAATTTCCGCTGCGGCTATTGCATGCCCAAGGAAGTTTTTGACAAAGACTATGCCTACCTGCCCCACTCCGCGCTGTTGTCGTTTGAAGAAATTGTCCGGATCGCACAGCAATTCGTGAACCACGGTGTGCAAAAAATCCGGCTCACCGGTGGCGAGCCACTGCTGCGCAAGAACATCGAGGTCCTGGTTGAAAAGTTGGCCGCCCTGCGCACTGCGGATGGCCGCCCTCTGGATCTGACGCTCACGACCAACGGCGCCCTGCTGGCCCGCAAGGCCCGCGCGCTGAAGGCCGCAGGGTTGCACCGCGTAACCGTCAGTCTGGACGGTCTGGACGACGCTGTTTTTCGTGCCATGAACGATGTCGATTTCCCGGTAGCCGACGTGCTCAATGGCATTCATGCCTCGCAAGAAGCCGGTCTAGGTCCGATCAAGGTCAACATGGTTGTCAAGCGTGGCACCAATGACCAGGAAATCATTCCCATGGCCCGCCACTTCAAGGGCAGCGGCATCGTGCTGCGTTTCATTGAATACATGGATGTGGGCGCCACCAACGGCTGGCGCATGGACGACGTCATGCCGTCCGCCGAAGTCATTCAACGCCTGCAAACCGAGTTGCCGCTCGTGGCCCTGGAGCCCTCCAGCCCGGGTGAGACGGCCCAGCGCTGGGGATACGCGGACGCGGCGGGCGCGCATGACCAGCTGGCCGGAGAGATCGGTGTCATCAGCAGCGTAACCCAGGCTTTTTGCGGAGACTGCAACCGGGCCCGCATTTCCACTGAAGGCCAGCTCTATCTGTGCCTCTTCGCAAGTCAGGGCTATGACCTGCGAAGCCTGGTCAGAGGCAAGGCGACGGACAAGGATCTGGCTTCCGCCATCGGACACATCTGGAGTGCCCGTTCAGACCGCTATTCGGCGCTACGCAGCACCATGCCGCCAGACACGGGAGGCGGGGCGCGCCGGGTCGAAATGAGTTACATAGGCGGATGACTGGCACCGTTCTGTGCTGACGGCCCGCACGGTGGCCGACGGAGTGGGCTATTCCAGTTGCCAACTTTTGATGTGTGTCAATGGCGGTGTGCGCCCAACTCCGCAAAATTCGGGGTGAATGCTAGTCATAAGCCAATGCCATCCATGGTTTGTGGTTCAACACAACGATATTGCCATGCCAACCCCAACCACTCCAAGTCCCATCAGCGCAACGCAGGTCAGCGAGTCGCCCACCGAGCGCCTGGACCGGCTGCTCCACAATGCCGCGGCCCCGCTGACAGGAGGCCTCTCGCCGGTATCCATAGCATTGGCGGTGGCTGACTGGGCGTGGCACTTGACGACATCCCCGGGGCGTCAGATGGAACTCGCGGCCCTGGCCACCCGTCTGGCCGCAGACACGTTTCAAGGACGTGACGAAGTCCACACCGACAGCGGAGCTTCCGATGACGACCCGCGCTTTCGCCATGAAGCATGGGCAACTTGGCCCTTTAACCGGATGCGAAGCGGTTTTCGGAATGCCGAGACCTTCTGGAGAGAAGCGTCGTCGGTGCCAGGCATGACAGCCCACCATGCGGCGCAGACCGAGTTCTTTGCCCGCCAATGGCTGGGCGCGATGGCACCTGCCAATTGGCTGCTCACGAATCCAGTCGTGCTGCAGGACGCCATTGCGACGCAAGGGGCGCACCTGCGCGAGGGAATGCAGCATTGGCTGGCAGACACGCTGCACCTGCCTGATCCTGCAGCCACCCCTGTTAAACGCTTTGTTCCAGGCCGTGACGTGGCAGTAACGCCCGGCGATGTGGTCTACCGAAACCGTTTGGTGGAGTTGATCCGCTACGCTCCCCAAACCCCCAAAGTCCATCCTGAGCCGGTCTTCATCATTCCGTCTTGGATCATGAAATACTACATTCTGGATTTGTCCCCTCACAACTCCATGGTGCGCCATCTCGTGTCCCTGGGGCACACGGTTTTTATGTTGTCCTGGCACAATCCCGACGCTCAAGACGCCCAACTGACCATGGACGACTACCTGCAGCTTGGCGTCTTTGATGCTCTGAAAGCCATTGGGACAATCAACGGGAAAACCACGCCGGTGCATGCCATGGGCTACTGTCTGGGCGGGACTTTGCTGTCTATCGCAGCGGCAACGCTGGCTCGGGACGGTGGAAACGAGACCGGCCGCCACCTCCCTGCTCTCAAGACACTGACACTGTTGGCTGCGCAGACCGACTTTTCAGAGCCCGGCGAACTAGGCCTCTTCATAGACGAAAGCCAAATCGGTCTTTTGGACAACATGACGCGCGGGCGAGGTTTCCTGAGTGGCAAGCAGATGGCAGGTTCCTTCCAATTTTTGCATTCGCGTGATCTGGTCTGGACGCGGCAAATGCGTGAATACCTGATGGGAGAGCGGGAGCAGCCCAGCGACCTGATGGCGTGGAATGCAGACACCACCCGCATGCCCGCTCGCATGCACCACGAGTACCTTACCTCACTCTACCTGCACAACGCACTGGCCACCAGCAGCTACCGGGTCAACGGTCACACGGTCTCCCTGAGCGACATCCACCAGCCGGTATTCCTGGTCGGCACACAACGCGACCACATTTCTCCCTGGCGTTCCGTGTACAAATTGCACCACTTGTGCAATTCCGAGATCACGTTTGTACTCACCAGTGGCGGCCACAACGCGGGCATCATCTCGGAACCTGGCCATCCGAATCGAAGCTACCAGATCGGCACACGGCTGGCCCATAGCCCGTGGATTGAGCCGGACAAGTGGATCTCCAACACACCGCATTGCGATGGTTCCTGGTGGCCTGCATGGCACGACTGGCTGGCAGCCCGGTCGACCCTGCCGCGGACCGCACGCCAGCTGCCCGGAACGGCATCCCTGGGCAAGGCGCCGGGAACCTATGTCATGGAGCGGTACGACGATTGATCCGGATGGCTCAGCGGACAATGGCCTCGGGTGTCGTCACCGGACCGTGCCCACTGAATCGGTCCAGCGCCAGATAGATAACCGGCGTGATGTACAACGTGACCGCCTGCGAGAACACCAGGCCTCCCACAACAGCCAATCCCAGCGGCTGACGCAATTCGGCTCCTGCGCCTAGTCCAATGGCGATGGGCAGAGCGCCCATCAATGCGGCCAAGGTTGTCATCATGATCGGGCGAAACCGCAAAACACAGGCTTCGCGAATCGCCTGCTCGGGAGTCATTCCATGGTGCCGTTGGGCATCCAGCGCGAAATCAATCATCATGATGGCATTCTTCTTGACAATGCCGATCAACAGCAGAATGCCAATCATGGCAATCACCGTAAGGTCCTGACCAAACAGCATCAACGTTGCCAGGGCACCAACGGCGGCTGACGGTAACCCGGCAAGAATGGTCAGCGGATGAATATAGCTCTCGTACAGCACGCCCAGCAGCACATAGATCACCAGCAGCGCGGACAGGATGAGAACCGCTTGATTGCCCTGTGAGTTCTTGAACACTGCAGCCTCCCCGCCATAGCTGGTAATGACCGAACTCGGCAAGTTGATTTGATCCCTGGCCTTTTCAATCCGCGACGTTGCATCACCCAGGGCGGTGCCTGGTGCCAAGTTAAAGGAAACCGTAACAGCCTGCAACTGCCCCACGTGGTTGATCGACGTAGGGCCTACGGTACGATTTACCTTCGTGAACGAAGCCAGCGGCACCAAAGCCCCGGTCGATGCGCGCACGTAAATGTTGTTGATCGCGCTTTCATCCAGCTTCGACGCAGTCGCCAGTTCGAGAATGACCTGGTAACTGTCAGTTGGCAAGTAAATGGTGGACACCTGCCGCTCGCCAAAGGCACCAAAGAGTGCCGTGCGAATGGAGTCAATGGATATTCCCAGCGAGTTGGCCCGATCACGATCGATCGTCAACTGCGCCTGCAAGCCCCGCAATTGGGCATCACTGGTGACATCCCGAAACAGGGGGTCGGCCCGAAGCTTCTCCTGCAACTTGACAGCCCATTCATTCAGTTCATCCGCTCGGACACTCTGCAATATGTACTGGTACTGCGCCTTGCTGGGTCTTCCACCCAGTTGCAGATTCTGAATGGGGCGCATGAAGACACTGATACCCGTAACATCGCGCAGCTTGCGACGCAGCCCCTCCACCACCTGCTTCATGGGCTCGCGTTGGCCTCTGGGCTTGAGCGTAATGAACATGCGGCCGGAATTCTGGGCCCCGCTCCCGCCATTGAACGAACTGACCGCAAGTACATTTGCATCGGCGCGAATGGTGGATGCCGCGCGCTCCTGCAACCGCACCATTTCCGTGAAGGACGTATCTTCTGCGGCCTCGGTTGTCACCGTAATCTGGCCAATGTCCTCTTCAGGAAAGAACCCTTTGGGAATCACGTTGAACAGCCATGCCGTGCCCAGAAACGTTATCAATGCAACAGCCAGCACAGTCTTGCGGTGGGCCAATGCAACGTCCAGTGATCGACTGTAGAACCCCAGCGTGATGTTGAAGCCTTTCTCGAAGAAATTGATCAGAAAGCCGTGCTTCTTTCCATGTGGCTCAGCACTCAGAAAGCGACTGGCCAACATCGGAACAAGGGTCAATGACACAAACGCCGAAACGAGTATCGACAAACCGACAACAACTGCGAATTCGTGAAACAGCAGCCCAATGACCCCTGGCATGAAGAAGATCGGGATAAAAACCGCAATCAGAGAGGTGGAGATGGAAATGATGGTGAATCCCACCTCGCGGGACCCGCGCAGCGCAGCGTTGAACGGCTCTTCTCCATTCTCCACATGGCGCATGATGTTTTCCAGCATCACAATCGCATCATCGACCACCAGGCCCACAGCCAGAGTCAGTCCCAGCAGGGATACGTTGTCCAGGCTATACCGCATACCCCAAAGCAAGGCAACTGCACCGATCAGGGAAACCGGAAGCGATAAGGTGGGAATGGCAGTCGCCACAAAACGGCGCAAAAACAGAAAGATCACCAGTACTACCAGCGCGATGGTTCCCATCAGCGTCAGCGACACATCGTGCAACGCTTCACGTACCGAAACCGAACGGTCATTGACCGGGGTCATGTTGACCGACTGGGGCATCTGCTCCTTGAGTTTGGGCATGGCCAGTTTGACGGCGTCCACCACCCGCACCGTATTGGCGCCGGGCTGGCGCAGAATCGCCAATGTGATGGACGGCTCGCCGTTCAGGTTCGCATAGGACTTCACGGTTTCAACGCTGTCCTCCACACTCGCGACGTCTCTTAGCCGGACTGTGATTCCATTGCGAGTAGCCACAATCAAATCAGAAAACTCGACCGCGTTGCGCAACTGCTTGTTGGCCTGCAAGGTCAACAACTGCTTCGCTCCTTCCAGCGTGCCCACGGGCGTGTTGACATTGGCCGAGCGCAGAGCGGCAGACAACTCTTCGAGACTGATGTTGCGTGCTGCTAGCGCTTCAGGGATGACGCGCACGCGCACCGCAAAACGCTTGGAACCAAAAATATTCACTTGGGCAACCCCGTCAATCGTAGACAAGGTCGGCGATATCAAATGCTCCGCATAGTCCTGCAGGTCCGAGAGTGGCATCGACGGGGACGTCAAGGCCACCAGCAAAACCGGGGCATCCGCCGGATTGACTTTGCGATAGGCCGGCAGTTGCGTCATCTCCTGTGGCAACGAACGCTGCGCCCGCAACAAAGCTGCCTGCACATCGAGAGCGGCACCGTCGATACTGCGCCCTTCCTCAAACTCCAAAGTCAGTGATGTACTACCCAGCGTACTGGTGGAACTGATGACCGCCAGACCCGGAATGGTCTGGAACTGCTTTTCCAATGGCAAGGCCACGGACGTCGCCATCGTCTCCGGATTGGCACCCGGCAATCCTGCGAACACATTGATCACCGGCGTGTCATAGCTCGGCAAGGCGGCCACCGGAATACTGCGATAACCGATCACCCCGGCCAGCACAATTGCCAGATTCAGCAAAACCGTCATCACCGGACGACGAATGAAGAGCTCTGAGAGGTTCATGACGCAGCGGACGCAGCTGGAACAGCCGGGACAGCGGGTGACGCAGGGCCGGCGGTCCGCTCTACCAATGGCGAGTCAGGCCGCAGGTTTTGCCGCCCCTCCACGACGACTTTGTCCCCAGACGCAACGCCTCCAACCGCAGAGAATTCACCCTCTGACGCCAGCACTTTGACCGGACGTAAGACTGCCCTGCCCTTGTCCGACAGATAAACAATGGATCCACGTGCGCTTTGGATGATGGCCGTCGTCGGAATCACGATGGCGCCCTTCAAGGTTTGGGAAACCAGCGCAACTTTTACAAAGGCACCAGGCCAGAGTTTGGCCTCGCGGTTCTCAAAACGGGCTCTGACCTTGATGGTTCCAGTTGCAGGGTCCACTGCGTTATCCACGAACTGCAGGCGGCCACTGACACTGTTTTTTGCGTCCCCCAGTTTGGCTTTGACTTCCGCGCCACCCGATTTCAAACCGGCCAGTACCGCATCCAGATTGCGCTGCGGCAGGCTGAAACTGATATTGATAGGATCCAACTGGGTGATGGTGACGAGCACGGTCTGGTTGGCCTGCACGACGGTACCCGGGTAGACATTGACGGCACCCAGACGACCGGCGCCGGCGGCCCGCACACTGTTGTATGACAGTGCCAACTGCGCCGCGTCGAGCGCCGCACGGTCAGCGACAAGATTGGCCAACTGTGCATCCACCTGGGCCTGGCTCGAATCCAGGGCGCCCTGTGAAATGAATCCCTGGGCCAGCAGATCGCGACTGCGCCCCAGTTGGCGCTGTGCATCGGCAAGCACAGCCTGGTCTTTCACCATTTGGGCCCGAACCTTTGCGAGGTTGGCCTCATCCGATCGCGCGTCCAACGTAAACAGGAGCTCTCCGGCATTGACAAACTGCCCTTCCTTCACGTGTACCCGGGTAACCAGACTGTTGGTCTGCGGCTTGACATCCACGCTGGACAGCGGTGTAACCGTTCCTATGGCTTCCAGTGCCACCTCGAAATCCCGTTCAACAGCAACCGACGTGGTCACCGAAATCGGTTGCCCCGGCGCACGTGCCGCCGATGCTGGCGCACTGGCGGCGCTGGCAGGCGCCGCAGGCCCAGAATCGGCCTTGTCTCCACACGCGGCCAATAACAAGGCCGCCGCGAGGGCACCCAAGGAGAAACGGGTTGAAAAAACTTTTTTATTCATGGTGAAAACTGATTATCAGCGGCCAACCTCGAGGGGCGGTACCCCGCCCGGATACTTTGCATAACTTTAAGACCGCAACACTACCGCCTCAGCGCCACCTCGACCCCCCGGTTGGCCAATGCATCGGCGCGCTCGTTCCCGGGGTCCCCCGCATGACCCTTGACCCAGCGCCAGTCTATCTGGTGCCCACTCTGGGCCACCAACTGGTCGAGCTGCTGCCACAGGTCGACATTCTTGACCGGCTGTTTGGCAGCGGTCTTCCAGCCTTTGGCTTTCCAGCCCGCCAACCATTCGGTGATGCCTTTGAGGACGTATTGGCTGTCCAGGTGCAGGGTCACTGCACAGGGCCGCTTAAGGGCCAGCAGCGCCTGGATCACGGCCGTCATTTCCATACGGTTATTGGTGGTTCCCATTTCCCCGCCGAAAAGTTCCTTTTCGGAACCATCGGGTGAGCGCAACAAAGCCCCCCAGCCACCGGGGCCAGGATTGCCTTTGCACGCGCCATCCGTGTAGATCACAACTTCGTTCAAACGTTTGTCTCCATTGCAGATAAATCAATTGTCATGCGTGCGGTTGGCCACCGAGACCGACTTGCCGGCGCTCGCCGGAACTGTCTTCCAGGCCGGCCCCATCAAACGCACACCGCGAACCCGCTTGACGGCCACCAGGAAATACGCTGCGCCAAATATGGGCCACCAGCGCGCACCTGCTTTATCCATCCACTCCATCCGCTGGAGCCATTTGTCACTGGCCACTCCAGGACGGTAGCACCCAAAGTCACCCACCTCGACTTCAAACCCCAGCAAGCGCAGCCAGTCTCGCAGACGCCAATAGCCAATGAACTCGCCGCCATCTGGCAGAAACAGGTTGCCAAAGCCGAGCCTGCGATAGAGATGGCCCCGCTTTTGCGCCAAGCCCCACAAACTCGCAGGGTTCAGTCCACAAATGACCACCCTTCCTTCCGGCACCAAGACGCGCTCTACCTCCCGCAATGCGGTATGGGGATCCGAACTGAACTCCAGAGTGTGCGGCAACAGCACGAGGTCCAGACTGCTGGCCGGAAATGGCAATGCCGAAAAATCGCACAGGAGAGTGGGGTGTTTGACGGGACCCGGAGCACCATCGGACAATTGCTCAGTCGCCAGCCATTGGTGGGGCATGCGGTTGGCCTGCAGACCGTCCAGCTCCGGAACACCCAGCTGCAGGGCATGGTAGCCAAAGATGTCGACCACGGCCGCATCCACGCGCAAGCGCTCCCAGTCCAGCAGGTAACGCCCTGCAGGAGTCTGGAACCAGTCATGCATACCTATAATTTGTTTGCTCATGAAGTTAATACCGCTACCCGCATTTGACGACAACTACATCTGGATGCTCCACGATGGGCACAGGGCGCTGGTAGTAGACCCAGGCGACGCAGAGCCGGTTCTTCAGGCTTTGCAGCACGAGGGCGTGCAACTGCAGGGCATTTTAGTCACGCACCACCATGGCGACCACACTGGAGGGGTTGCTACGCTGCGCGAAGCCACTGGCGCATCCGTACTGGGTCCCGCAATTGAACCCATGCCCGAGCCCATTCGACGGCTGCGTGGCGGCGACACCGCGGAACTCTTGGGTTTGAAATTTCAGGTGCTGGACGTACCCGGTCACACGGCGGGTCATATTGCCTATTTTTGCGAGATCGACGGCGAGGCACCGGTCCTTTTTTGTGGCGACACCCTGTTCAGCGGCGGCTGTGGCCGACTCTTTGAAGGAACCGCGCAGCAAATGCTGGCGTCGCTATCCACTCTGGGCGCCCTGCCAGACCCGACTCGCGTATGCTGTGCCCACGAATACACCCTGAGCAACCTGAAGTTTGCCCTGGAGGTGGAGCCCGACAACCCACGTCTCGTGGCGTACCACGCCGCCTGCCAAGCCCTGCGCATGCAAAATCAACCCACGCTGCCATCCAGCATAGCGACGGAACGCCAGATCAATCCGTTCCTGCGCAGTGACCAACCGACGATCGTCGCTTCGGCCGCCCGGTTTGACGCGGCAGGCCTCGCTCTCAACGGAGCGTTTGCCACGCTGCGCCAATGGAAAAACCAATACCGATGAATGTCATCAAACTCTGCTCCCTCTGTGCCCTCGCATTGCTGACTGCGTGCACCACGACCCCGCCCAGCAGCAGCAGCGCCGCGGCCGGTGACGGGCCGGGAATCACCTTGCGGCCCAGCCACGAAATGGGAACGCGGTCGCAGCCTGCCAACCGTCCCGAAGCGAGCAGCGCATACGGCAGCCATCCGCCACTCGCCCCCATCAATGCGCAACTTACTTCGTCCCGAACCGTGGTGCCCCTGGCCGCGCCGGTTGACCTGTGGGACCGCATTCGCCGCGGCTATGCCATGCCGGACCTGGACAGCGACCTGGTGCGAGACCGTGAGCAGTGGTATGCCACGCGCCCCGACTATATTTTTCGCATGACCGAGCGGTCCAAGAAGTATCTATTCCATATCGTTGAAGAGCTGGAACTGCGCAACATGCCGACTGAACTGGCGCTGCTGCCTTTCATCGAGAGCGCTTTCAATCCCCAGGCCGTCTCGGGTGCCAAGGCCGCTGGCATGTGGCAATTCATGCCCGCCACCGGCAAATACTTTGAACTCAAACAAAATGCCTTCCGGGACGACCGGCGCGATGTACTGGCCTCCACCCGTGCGGCGCTGGACTACCTGCAAAAACTCCACGGCATGTTTGGCGACTGGCACCTGGCACTCGCTGCCTACAACTGGGGTGAAGGCAGCGTGGGCCGCGCCATTGCCAAGAACCAGCGCGCCGGGCTGCCGCTGGGTTACCCGGACCTGAACATGCCCATGGAAACGCGGCTGTATGTGCCCAAGCTACAAGCGGTCAAGAACATCGTTGGCCGCCCGGAGTTGTTCAACTCCAAACTGCCCGTGATCGAGAACCACCCCTACTTCCAGTCGGTCACCATCCGCCGCGATATCGACGTGGCGCTGGCAGCACGACTGGCTGAGGTTCCCCTTGAAGACTTCAAGGCGCTCAATCCATCCATTAACCGCCCGGTCATCATGGCCGCCGGCACGCCACAGGTCTTGTTGCCCTGGGACAATGCCGAGGTCTTCCAGAGCAACCTGGAGTCGTACGGCGGCGGGCGCCTGGCCAGCTGGACTGTCTGGGTGGCGCCCACCACCATGCGGCCGGCAGATGCCGCCAAGCGCGTGGGCATGGGCGAAGCGGAGTTTCGCGCGGTCAATGCCATTCCACCGCGGGTCGTGATCAAGGCCGGGTCGTCGCTGCTGGTACCTCGTTCCAACACCATGAGCCAGGACGTGACGGTCAAGGTTGCGGACAACGGGCAGCTTTCACTGGCACCGGAGGTCGTGCTCAAAAGGACGCTGGTCAAGGCTGGCAAGGGGGAGAGCGTGACCAGCATCGCCCGCAAGTACCGTGTCAATGCCGATCAGGTAGCACAGTGGAACAAGGTGGGCATGTCCGCAAACTTCAAACCGGGACAGCAAGTCGTCGTGTTTCTGACCCCTGCACCGTCCAAGCGCAGCAACACTGGCACACGGTCTGCGTCCCGCAAGGTGGCGCCCAATCGGGGGGCCGCAAAGGGCCGTGCACCCGCCACCCGGGTGGCAAAACGTTGAACAACCGCCTAGCGGTAGCCAATAAACAGAATGGCGACGTTGACGGCGAAAGCGGCGGTCCAGACGACACTGCGCACATTGGCCATGCCGGCAACGTACATCATGATGTACAGGATGCGCAACACCACAAACATGAATGCCAGAATGTCGAGCCGCCCCTGTTGTGCACCTAACTGGTGGGCAATGATGACCGCAGCCATGAAGAATGGCAGCGCCTCAAAACTATTGGCCTGAGCCGCATTGGCACGGCCACGCCAGTCTTTCTGTCGAGCCAGCCAGGCGCGTGGATTCTCGTTGTCGTAGCCGCCCTCACGGCGCGGCTTGCCAAACATGCCCGACTTGGCCAGGCCTGCGCAGCCAATGGGCAACAGTGCCGCAACCAGCAGGCACCAATAGGCGAGTGTGAAATGTACGTATTGCATGAAAGAACGATTGGGTTGACTAGCGTCGGTCGACCAGGGCATGGGCAATCGTGCCCAGGTCGACATATTCGAGTTCACTGCCGGCGGGTACGCCACGCGCCAGGCGGGTCACACCCAGGCCGCGCGCCTTGAGTGCTTCGCTGATCACATGCGCCGTGGCCTCGCCTTCGGCCGTGAAATTGGTGGCCAGGATGAGCTCTTGCACCTCACCATCAAGCGCGCGATCGAACAGCTTCTTCAAACCGATGTCGTGCGGGCCAATGCCGTCGAGCGGGCTGAGCTTGCCCATCAGCACAAAATACAGTCCCCGGTAAGCCCCCGTGCGCTCCAAGGCCGACTGATCGGCCGGTGTTTCAACCACGCACAACTTGCTGTGGTCGCGCCGTGGGTCCAGACAGGTGGCACACACAGGGCCTTCGGTAAACGTGTGGCAGCGCTCGCAGTGCCTGGTATTGCCCACGGCCTGCTCCAGCGCGCGCGCAAGTGCCTGGGCCCCGCCCCGGTCGTGCTGCAACAGGTGGAACGCCATGCGCTGGGCCGACTTGATGCCCACGCCCGGCAGGCGCTTGAGCGCCTGGATCAGTACGTCCAGTGAGTTGGAATCCGCCACGCGTCAATGCATCAAAACGGGAATTTCATGCCGCCGGGCAAGCCGGGCATGCCTGCAGTGAGCTTGCCCATCTTTTCGGTGGACGTATCTTCTGCCTTGCGAACCGCCGCGTTGAATGCCGCAGCCACCAGGTCTTCCAGCATGTCCTTGTCTTCAGCTAGCAGACTGGGATCGATAGTGACGCGCTTGACATCGTGCTTGCAGGTCATGGTGACCTTGACCAGCCCGGCGCCGGACTCACCGGTGACCTCAATATTGCCCAGCTCGTCCTGAGCTTTCTTCATATTGTCCTGCATGGCCTGGGCTTGCTTCATCAGGCCGGCGAGTTGTCCTTTGTTGAACATGGTTTTCCTTCGTTGTAAAAACTTTGCGGGTCAGACCACTTGCGAAGCAATGTGCTCTGACCCCAACTGATTAAGCTGTCTGCCCTCAAAGAGGCTTGATAGAGCCGGGCACGATTTTCGCGCCAAAGTCCCGCATCATGGCCTGCACAAACGGGGCGTCAAAAATAATCTTTTCCGCAGCCAGCTGCTTCTCGGCCGATGCCGCCATGTTGCGCCGGGCCGGGCAGTCTGTCACGCGACCAATTTCCACGACCAATTTGACCGCATGACCGGCATTCTGCAAAGCCGCCGTCAGACGGTCGCGGCTGCCACTCTGGTTCAGCGACTCGCGCTCGACCCGCAGAATCCATTGGTCGGTGTCGCGCGCCACCAGTTGGGACTGCAGTGCCAGTTCCCGCACCATGGCGTTGATGGCCTCCGCCTTGATCAGCTGTTGCACGGTCGCGTGCCAGAAGTCGCCCTCCTCGGTGGGCACCAGCACGGGGGCACCCTGCTGTGCCGTCACATCGGAGCGCGACTCAGCCTGCGTGCGCACTGGAACCGCTACAACTTTCGTAGCAGGCTGCGAATGTTCCACGGGGGCTACCGACTCATTTAGTTCCAACTCATCCAGAAACTCTGCGTCCATGGCCGCGTCGGCCGACTCGGAATGCGCGCCAGGTCGGGCGGACTCCCGCACCACCAGTTGTTGGCCCGGGGGCGGCTCAGAGGCGGGCACCTGGGGATCATCCTCCCAGGGTTGCACGACCGGCGTTCTGGTGCTGGCCGGCGCCGGCTGCGCCATCACTGGCGGCTTGGTCGCTGGATTGGGCGCCACAGCCACCGCTGGGGCGGCAACCAATGCAGGCCTAGCCGGCTGAACCGGCGCCGTCGCAGTCCTATTTAGAGTTTTTTTTTCAGCCAGTGCCGCAGCGCTTTGGGGCTTGAACGCCAGCAAGCGCAGCAGCACCATGGTCAGCGCGGCGTACTCGTCGGGCGCCAGCCCCAGGTCGGCGCGGCCGTGCAGGCAAATGCTGTACAGCAACTGGGTTTCATCGACGGGCATCAGAGCTGCCAGACGGGCGGTATCGGCGGCCTCGGGGTCGCTGTCGTCATCGCCAACCCCACCCATGGCCTGCACCACCGCCATGCGTTGCAGCACAGTCGCCATTTCCTCCAGCGTGGAGGCAGCGCTCAGGCCGTTCAGACGCAGGGTCTCGGAGGTCTCGACGACGGTCTTGCCGTCACCCAGCGCCAGGGCCTCGATCAGGTGGAACACATAGGAGCGGTCCACGCTGCCCAGCATCTGCCGCACCGTGGCTTCCTGCAACTGGCCGGAGCCAAAAGCAATCGCCTGGTCGGTAAGCGACAGCGCATCGCGCATGGAGCCGCGCGCCGCGCGGGCCAGCAGGCGCAGCGCCTGCACGTCGGAGCTGACTTGCTCCACATCCAGGACCTTGGCCAGGTGCTCGCGGATGGTCTCGGGCGCCATGGGCCGCAGGTTGAACTGAAGACAGCGCGACAGCACGGTAACCGGCACTTTTTGCGGGTCGGTCGTGGCCAGCACAAATTTCAGGTATTCGGGCGGCTCTTCCAGCGTCTTCAACATGGCGTTGAAGGCGGTGTTGGTCAGCATGTGCACCTCGTCGATCATGAAGACCTTGAAGCGCCCCTGCACCGGCTTGTAGACCGCCTGCTCCAAAAGGGCCTGCACCTCGTCCACGCCGCGGTTGCTCGCGGCATCCAGTTCGGTGTAGTCGACAAACCGTCCACTATCAATATCAGAGCAGGCCTGGCACACACCACAAGGGCTAGCGGTGATTCCGCCAGTGCCGTCCGGGCCCTGGCAGTTCAGTGACTTGGCCAAAATGCGCGACACCGTGGTCTTGCCCACGCCGCGCGTACCGGTGAACAGGTAGGCATGGTGCAGGCGCTGGGTGGTCAGCGCATTGGTCAGTGCCTGCACCACGTGGTCCTGCCCTACCATTTCGGTGAAATTGCGGGGGCGGTACTTGCGGGCGAGCACGAGGTAGGACATGCCGTGATTCTAAAGGGCAGCAGCCCACGCCACTGGACGAAAGCCCACTGGGCAACTGGCAGCCCTTGCGATAGACTGAAGTCACGTTCATTTTTTGTCGATATGACCAATATGGCGCCTCTTGTTTCCCGCTTCCTCCGTCTGGTTCGTGGCTTGGTCATCGTTCTGATCCTGCCTGCAGGCGCCGGTGCGCTGGCGCAGGACACGCTGCGGGTACTCACCTGGCCAGGTTATGCGGACCCCGATCTGGTCAAGCTTTTTGAACAGCGCACCGGCAGCAAGGTCGAAGTCACCTTCATCGATTCCGATGAAGTCATGTGGCAGAAACTCAAGCAGAACAAGGCGGAAGACTTCGACGTTTTTGCCGTCAACACCGCCGAACTGCAGCGGTACATCCAGGCTGGACTCGTGGTGCCAGTCAACACCGGTGCCATCCCCAATATCGCGAAACAGCTGCCGCGCTTCAAAGACCTCAAGGCCATACCAGGCCTGGTGCATGACAACAAGGTATTTGCCATCCCCTACACCTATGCGGAAATGGGGTTGATCTACGACCGAAAGCAAATCAAGGAGCCGCCCACATCCATACGCGCCCTGTGGGATCCCCGCTACCGTGGAAGGGTACTGCTGTACAACGGCGGCTCGCACAATTTTTCACTTGCGGCACAGGTTCTGGGCGACGCGACGCCTTTCCGGATCGACAACAAGGAATGGCCCGCTGCCGTCGAGCAATTGATCAACCTGCGTCGCAACGCGCAGGGTTTTTACAACCAGCCCGAAGAATCGGTGGAGATGTTCAAAGCAGGAGGCACGGCATTGATGTTTGCCAACTACGGTTCCCAGCAAGTGCAATTGTTGAAAGCTGCGGGACTGGAAGTTGGATACGCGATGCCAAAAGAAGGGGCCCTGGCCTGGCTCGATTGCTGGGCAATTACCCGTAGCAACCGAAACGCGAAACTTGCACACGCCTGGATAGACTACCTCCTGGAACCCCAGCCCTCAAACGCGCTGGTCACGCGACAGGGCCTGGCCAACACTACCTCCGAGTCGCAGACTTTACGCCACCAGGATAGGCTTCAATGGCTGGAACCCGTTGAAGATGTTGATCGCAGAAGCATTCTATGGGAGCGTATTCTTTCGGGTGATCGTGCCAAGAGAGTCCTGGCCCCATGAAACTCGGCATTGCGGTCAAACTCGGGCTGCTATTGGCGATGGTGGGCGTCCTGGCGTCGGGGGTCACAGGGTTTTATGCCTACCAGGCCAGCCGCAGTCTGCTGGTGCAGTCCGCCAAGGCCGAGCTGCTGACGACGACCAAAGTCCTGACCCGGCGTATCACCCTGAGCCGCGAGGAGGTTTCGCGCAATCTGCAGCTGCTCGCCGGGCACCCCGCGGCGGCATCGGCGGCACAGGGCCGATCGCTGGCAGACGAAGACCAAATGGGCACGCTCATGGAACAAATGATGCTTGCCAATCCAAGTTATTTTCAGATCCGGCTTATTTCCGCCAGTGACAGCGGGCTGGAGCGGGTGCGCGTTGATCGCGCGGAGGATCGCATGGTGCGGGTCCGCGGAGACGATTTGCAGGAGAAAGGCCACTTCTCCTATGTCTCCAGTACCTTAAAGCTGGCTACCGGAGCCACGTTCCTGTCGCGTCTGGTCATCAACCACGAGCGCGGTGCACATGCCGGGCTGGACCAACCCTCCGTCATACTGGCCACGCCCGTTCAGGACCCACAGGGCAAGACCGTGGGGGTCGTAGTCATCAATCTTGACCTCAATGGTGTCTTTGCCTCCCTGCGGGCAGATCTGCCGAAGGACTACCAGTTGTTCATGGCGAATCGCAATGGCGACTATGTCATCCATCCAGACCCTTCCCAGGCCTTTGGCTTTGACAAGGGCCGACGCGTGTTCGTGCAAGAGGAATTTGAGGCAACCGCTGCACTGATGGAGGGCCGCGCCAGCAGTGTGGTGACCGAGGTGCAGACCGGCAAGTACGCCAACGCGCCCGTCGTAGCGGCATTTGTAGGCCGCGTCGTCAAGATCAGCAGCGATGAGGACCGCCTCATCGTGGGGCTGGCGCAGCCACTGGCACTTGTGCTCGAACAGGCCGACAGACTGGGAGGGGTCATACTGCAACTGGTCATCGGTCTGGGCGCCGCCTGTGTTCTGTTGGCAGCGATCGTGGCACGTGCAGTTACACGCCCTATCAACTCGATGAGTACGGCAGTCCAGCGCTTCGCCAATGGGCACCAGGTGGCAAAGCTGGCAATCGACAGGCAGGATGAAATTGGTGTCCTTGCCCGCAGTTTTGACACGATGCAAAACGAAATCCGTCAGCAACTCGCCGCGCTGCACGAGAATCGCCTGGAACTTGAACACCTGGCCCGCCACGACGCGCTGACCGGCCTGCCCAACCGGCGCGCCTTTCAGGAGCGACTGGACCATGCCGTGGCCCGCGCGCAGCGCAGCAAGCAACGTTTTGCGTTGCTGTTCATTGATGTCGACAATTTCAAAACCATCAACGACCGTTGGGGCCACGACGGCGGCGACGCAGTTCTCAAAATCGTGGCGCTGCGCCTGAATGCGACCACCCGCAAAGCCGATGCCGTTGCACGCATGGGAGGGGACGAATTTGTGGTGCTACTGGACAACCCGGCGCACCGGGAGGACATCACCGCCATTGCTGAAAAGCTGCTGGAAAGTGTTCGCTCCCCCATTCTCCACAACGGTCAGGAACTGCAGGTCGGCTTCAGTATCGGAATCAGCCAGTTCCCCGACGATGGCCGAACGGCGGCAGAACTCATGGCCCGTGCCGACCACGCCATGTACGACGCCAAGGCAGCCGGCCGCAACGGATTCCGTTTTTCGTCCATCAAAGGCACGCCCAGCAGCCCGACACCACTTTAGAAGGCTTCGCTTGTGAGTACAATTCAGGCTGACGGGCCTTCCCACATGGTGAAGCGGCCAACCGGGTCAGGTGGGGAACCAAGCAGCCCTAACTGTGGAGCCAGTGCTGGGGTCAAGGCTCGTCAACCTCATTCTTTTCACCAGCCGTTGGCACTTTTGACTCTAGTGCGAAGTGCCTTCTGAGCGGCTGATCTTGTTCCAGACGTTGTATTTGCCCACCGGCTTGCTCATTGGCAAACGCTTGACTTCCTTCAGCGTCTGCGCGTCATAAATCACCAGCGCACCGTCCATTTCCCACACGCTGGCCAGGGCGTAGCGGCCATCTTTCGTGAACTCGATATGGGCCAGGGTCTTGCCGGGTTCGCGCACCTGCGCCACCGGCTCCAGCGTGGCCTTGTCGATCAGCGTCAACGTGTCCTTCGCGGTGGGGCTCATCATCGAATCGGTCCAGGCATAGCGGCTGTTTTCGTGGCTGCGCATGAAGAAGCCGGGGCCCGGTACCGCAATGGTGCGTATCAGCTTCCAGCTCTTCATGTCGATGACATCAATCGCATTGCCCTTGAGGTTGGGACTGGCCAGCACCGTAGTGCCGTTCCAGGCCCAGGTGATGCCCGAGCCCAGATGTGGCATGCCGGCAATCGGCAACTCGGCGATCTTGCGCTGCGCGTCCAGGTTCACCACCTGCGCACTGGGCTGGCCGTCGGTCTTCGGGCGGGTCGCGCCCAGCACGTGCTGGTAGCCCTGGTCAAAAAAGAAGTCATCCAGCGGTTCGTCCAACAGCGTGCGCCGCACATTCTGGAAATCCGCCTTGGTAGCCGGGTCGTAGCTGATCTCCCACAGCTCGGCAATGTCCTTGAGCGCGACGATGAAGCTGTTGCGTGGCGCGGCGTCATACACGGCCGACACGCGCGAACTGGTCTTGCCGTCCGGCGTGGTGGCGGGAATGGTCTTGACCAGGTTCAGGTTCGCGTCGAACAGCACCACGCTGTGCGGCAAATAATTGGCCGCCATCACCCATTTGCCATCGCCGCTGACGGCAACATTGCGCATATTCAGGCCGGCGCGCACCTCGGCGATCACGGTGAGGTTCCACAAATCATATTTGGTGATCCAGCCGTCTCGCGAGCCGAAGAACACGAAACGGCCATCGGGCGTGAACTTCGGTCCCCCGTGCAGGGCATAGCGGCTGGGAAAGCGGTGGATGCGCTCGAACCGGTCGCCATCGACCAGCGACACATGGTGGTCGCCACCCTCCACCACGACGAACAGGTTCATGGGATCGGCACTCCACGACGGCTTGGCCGGCAGCTTGGTGGCATCCGCCAGCACCACATGCGAGGCCAGTATGTCGGACTCGGCCCAGCGGGGAGCCGGCTCCACCGGCGTGTAGATCCACTGCGCCAGTGCGGCAATTTCGTCGGCCTTCAGCGTATCCCGAAACGCCGGCATCTGCGTGGCCGGCCGGCCGGCGGTAATGACCTTCAGCGCCTCGGGCTTGCGCAGGCGCGCCAGGCTCTCGGGCAGCAGGGCCGGGCCCATGATCCCGGTGCGCTGCGCACCGTGACAACTCGCACAATGCTGCTGGAACAGCGCGCCGGCATCGAGGGTGGCGGGCGCGGTCTGTGCCACCGCAGCCAGTGACAACAAGGACCACGCCGCCAGCGTCGATAAACCCCGGATGGAATTACGCACCTTCCACCTCCAGTCGGATCACGCGCGCCGCGCCCTTGGTCGAGGCCGGTGCCGCTGGCGCAGACACCACACCAATTTCCTCATCCTGCAAATAGCAGCCAGGGTCCTCGGACCAGGCGTCGCATGTCAATTGCTGGGCGCGCACGCGGGTATTGCCGCCGCAAATGTCAAACTGTGTGCACTGGGCGCAACGTCCGCTCACTTGGCGCGGCTTGGCCTTGAGGCCGGCCATCAGCGGGTCGGTCGTGTCCTGCCAGATGTCGGCAAACTTGCGCTCGCGCACGCTGCCCAGATTGTGGTGCCACCACATGGTGTCGGGATGCACGATGCCCAGGTTATCGATATTGGCCACGTTCACGCCGCTGGAGTTGCCACCCCAGGCCACCAGGCGCTGACGCACTTCGGCTGCAAAGCGGGCATGCAGCTCGGGCTCGCGTTTTTCCAGCCAGTGCAGCAGGTAGGGGCCGTCGGCGTCGTTGTTGCCGGTCACATATTCCTCGTCCAGGCCCTGGACCGCGGCATCCCAGGCGCGATCCAGCAACCGGTCCATCGCTTCCCGGGTAGCCATGTGGTGGGCGTCCTTGCCGCGGTGGGTATTGCCTCGCCCGGCATAGTTCAGGTGCGAAAAATAGAATTTGTGGGCGCCCTCCTCGCGCATCAGATCGAGCAGGGGCGGAAAGTCGTGCGCGTTGAGCGCCGTCATGGTGTAGCGCAGGCCGACCTTGATGCCGCGGGCGTGCAGAAAGCGCACCCCGGCCAGGCTCAGATCGAATGCCCCTTCCAGGCGACGGAACTTGTCGTGCGTGGCTTTCAGTCCATCCAGGCTGATGCCGACATAGTCAAACCCGAGTGCCGCAATCGTGTCGGCCATGGGCTCGTCGATCAGCGTGCCGTTGCTGGACAGGCTGGTGTGAAAGCCCATGTCCTTGGCGCGTTGCGCAATCTCGAAGAAGTCCGGCCGCAGCAGGGGCTCGCCGCCAGACAGGATCAGGGCTGGCACACCAGCCGCCTTGAGGTCGACCATGGCATCAAAGACCTCCTGCGTGCTCAGTTCACCGGCATAGTCGTGGTCGGCCGATTGCGCGTAGCAGTGCTTGCAGGTCAGGTTGCAGCGGCGGATCAGATTCCAGATCACCACCGGGCCTCGTCGGGACAGGGCGGCGCTGGCGCGGCGGGCTGGCTCGGGATAGACGCCGGTGGCCTGGGCGCTTGCCAGCTCACGCATAAATTGGGTGATACGAAACATGATTTTTCAACTTTCAGTAGTGGCGTTCTGCCCCATTCTTGCCAGCCGCAATCCGGTCTTTTTCAGGATGGCGGTGGAATACAAAATCTCATGAGCACGGCAGGCCGCGCCCAGCAGTGCACACAGTTGTTCGGCCTGCTTCTCAACCTCGGCGCGGTCGCGACCGTGCAGCATCGCAAACAGGTTGTAGGGCCAAATGCCGACGTAGCGCGGACGCCGGTAGCAGTGGCTGACACCCGGCAACGCGCCGATCTGCTCGCCCAGACTATCCACCTGCGCGTCGTCCACATCCCAGACGCTCATGCCATTGGCGACAAAGCCCAGGCGATAGTGGTTGGGCACCGCGCCGATGCGGCGGATCAGCCCCTCTTGCTGCATCTGCGCCAGGCGTTCGCGCACCTGCTGGCTGCTGACGCCCAGGCGTTCGGCGATAGCGTCATAGGGTCGCGCCACCAGCGGCAAACCGCCCTGGGAGGCGGCGATCAACTGGCGGTCGAATTCAGACAGTGCCATGCGCGCCTCCATCAGTCGCAGCATTGCCCAGGGGCAGGCGCAACTCGACAAAAAACTCTTTCTCTTTCGGGAACGCGTAAACCTTTAAACCGGTGTCGGCTTCGATGTGGGCAATCGCCTCTGCCGCGGCCTGCGGCGACTCGGCGCCAACGACAAACCACATGTTCAGCGCATGCTCGCGCCGGTAGTTGTGGGCCACCTCCGGCAAGGCGTTAACCAGCGCCGTCACTTCCTCAAAACGATCCTCCGGCGCCTGCAGCGCAGCCAGCACAAACTGCCCACCGGCACGTTCGATCTGGAACAGCGGGCCAAAACGCGTCAGGTAGCCGCGCTCCAGCAGGCTGTGCAGCGAGTCGATCACGGCCGCCTCATCCATGCCCAGCGCAACGCCGACCTCGGCGTAAGGCCGCTCAGACAGCGGGAAGCCACCGTGCAGGTAGTCGATGAGGTGGATTTCTTCAGGCAACAGCATAGGAAACCTCGGTCCTGGCCAGCCCGGCTTCGCACCAGTCGGCGGGCAACGTGCGAAAGCGCCGCGCCCCGGTCTGCTTGAAGCGTTGGCGCGAAAACAGAACCTGATGCGCAAATTGCGCCAAATCACAGTGATCGATGACGCGTGCAATCGCCGCCTGCACCGCCCCGCGGTCGGTGCCATGCACCATGAAATACAGGTTGTAGGGCCAGCCTGGGGCCGGTTGGCGGCGGTAGGACAGCGTGACGCCGGCCTCCCTAGCCACGCGCGCGCCGCACGCGTCAACCAGTTCGGCGGGCACGTTGAACACCGTCATGGCATTGGCGTCGAAGCCAAATTCATGGTGGCGCACGATGGTGCCAAAGCGGCGCAGCGTGCCGGCATCCAGCCAGGCCTGCAGCTTACCGAGCACGCGGTCTGGCGTGCAGCCCAACGCCAGCGCCCATTCGTCAAATGGCCGCTCCACCAGCGGCAAACCTTCTTCCAGCAGCGCCGCCAGCGCGCGGTCCGTGTCGGCCACCACCGGCGCCAGGTGCTGGTCACTCTGCGCCACCGGGGCACCGGCCACGCGCTCGCGCAGGTCAAAGCCGAGGTCGATGCGGTAGGGTCGCACCATGGGCAGGCGCAGCGCAGCCAGCCCGGTATCGCGCTCCAGCCCCAGCATGGCTTGCTCCAGCGATTCGGCGTCGTAGGCGGTCATTACAAACCACAGGTTGAAACGGTCTTCGCGCTCGTAGTTGTGGTTCACGCCCGGATGGGCCGAGACGATGGCAGCAACTTCCTGCAGGCGCTCGGGCGGCACTGCCATCGCGGACAGCAGCGCAGCGCCGCCGGCATGGGCACTGAAGACCCCACCGATGCGGCTCAGGGCACCAGCCCCACTCAAGGTCTTGAGCATTGCCAGCACTTCAGCGCTGGAGCGTCCTAATTGCCGGGCCAGCACCGCATAGGGTTCGCGCACCAGCGGGAAATTGCGTTGCCAGGGATTGAGCAGCGCCAACGCGTCGGGCAGGCTGCTGGGACACAGAGGGTTGAACTGCATCGTCAAAACCCCATGCGCGCCGCGCGTGACGTGAAAAAGATGCCACTGGGCGCATCAATTTGCAGTTGGGCCAGTGTTTGCAGTGATGCTGTGTCAATGACGCTGACGCGGTTGTCGTCGCGCGAGCTGATCCACACGGCCTCGCCGCGCGGTGTGAATTCCATGTGCAGCACGGCCTTGCCCGGGGTCAGCGTGGCAACGATCTTTTGCGTCGGCGTGTCGATGACTTGCACCCGGTCGTAGTCGGGCACCGCGAAATTGACCCAGATCTGGCGACCATCGGGCCGCGCGATCACGAACACCGGTTGCCCCGCCACCGGGATACGCCCCACCTCCTGCCAGCTCTGCGTGTCCACCACCAGCACCTCGTGGCGGCCAATCGCCGGCAAGTAGGCGTAGCGGCCGGCAACGGCCCAGCCGCGCAAATGCGGCATCTTGTAGACCGGCAAGGGCTCCTGCCCGCGGCCATAGCCGTCCAGGATGCGGCGCACGCGCGGCTCCGGCTCCCACAGGTCGACCAAGGCCAGGCCGTCCTCACCAAACAGACCGGCGATGTAGTGGCGGCCGTTGGGCGTGACCAGCGCGTCGTACGGCGATTTGCCGATGTTCTGGAGCTTGGTCAGCTTGGGGCTGCGCACGTCGGACAGGTCGGCAATCCAGATTGCGTTGGCATCGAACAGGCAGTAGGCAAAGCGCCGTCCCGGCAGGTCGACCAGGCCGACGACGCGCGACAGCTTGCCCGGCGCGTATTCGGCCGGCAGGTCGGCCACCAGCTCCAGCGTCTGGGCGTCAAACACCTTGACGCCGCCGGGCGTGTAGTTCTGCGCCGCGACCAGCGTGCCGTCGGCGCTGATGGCGCCGCCAATGGAATTGCCGGCCTGCATGATGCGTGCAACCAACTTGCGCTGCAATACATCGACCTTGGACAGCGCGCCATCGCGCCCAAACACATAGGCGAAGCGGGCATCGCGCGAGAACACCACCGAGGCGTGAGACAAATCGCCCAGGCCGGTGACTTCGGCCACCAGCTCGCGCCGCGAAGTGTTGATGATGGCCAGCGTGCCGCGCGCGCGCTCCACGACTACACCCAGGTCGCCACTGCCCTCCAGGGCCGGGGCGGACCAGCTGGCGCAGCCGCTCTGCAGCAGGGGAAGGGCGGCCAACGCCGCCAGCAGGCTTCTTCGGTTCATTGCATTGGGGGTCATACCGTTCATACCGTTCATACCGTTCATTTCCGTGCTTCCTGCGGGAACCCCGCCAATAGCCGTTGCGCGATCCAGGTGGCTTCCGCCTCGCTGAGCATGGCTCTCCAGGGTGGCATGGGCGTACCCGGACGCCCGCCGTAAATGGTGGCTGCCAGCGACTCCACCGGCTTGTCGGCCAGGGCCGCCGGAGTCAGCGCGGGGCCCAGGCCGCCGGTCAGGTGCATGCCGTGGCAGGAACCGCAGTCCTGGCGCACCATGCGGATCAGCGTCTGCTCGCGGGTGGGCGCCTGCTGGGCTGCGACCGGTGTCGCCAGGAGGACGGTTGCAAGGCACAACAGCCGCAGGCCAGCCTTGATCGGGGAGGAGTTGTCACGCAACATGTGCCTATCATTGCTTGACTTAAGTCATTTGTCCTTAGACTAAATTAAGGACAGACCGCGTGGGGCCGGGCCCAATATGCCAAGCCGACCCTAGGACGAAAACCATGAGAAATTTCGACGATTGCGCACCAATCCCCCAGCAGACAAGCTACAAGGCCATTCCCCCTGCACTCGTGACGTTAATGGGAGCGGGACCGGGCGACCCCGAGTTGTTGACCGTCAAGGCGCTACGGGCCCTGCAATCCGCCGAGCTGCTGCTGCACGACCACCTGGTCAGTGATGCCATCCTGGAGCTGGCCCCGGCCCAGGCCGAGCGCATCTATGTCGGCAAGGAATCCTCACGCCACACCATGCCGCAGGAAGAGATTGGCGCGCTGATGGTGCGCCTGGCCCGCCAGGGCCGCCGGGTGTTGCGCATCAAGGGCGGCGACGGCTATATTTTTGGCCGTGGCGGCGAAGAGGCACAGGTGCTGGCCGCCGCAGGCATCCCATTCGCGGTGATTCCGGGAATCACCGCGGCCCAGGGCGCGGCGGCTGCTTGCGGCATTCCGCTGACCCACCGCGACCACGCGCGCACCCTGGTGCTGACCACCGGGCATTTGCAGGAAAACCGCCAGGTCGATCTGGACTGGCAGGCACTGGCGCGGCCGCAACAGACTGTTGTGATCTACATGGGCCTGGGCACGCTGCCCATCATTTGCGAGCAATTGATCGCCCACGGACTCCCCGCCAGCACACCGGCGGCACTGATCGAACGGGCCACGCTGCCGGAGCAGCGTTGCATCACCGGCACCTTGCGCGATTTGCCGGCGGTCGCCCGATCCGCTGAACTCAAGCCCCCCACATTGATCGTGATCGGAGAGGTCGTAAACTTGCATGCTGCTTTGGCAACCGCACAGGTTTTCGTTCCAAGCTCCACCGATCCATGACCACCGCCCCAGAAAACCCGCTCCAGGTCCACTCCAACGACGTCAGCACTGGCCGTTTCGCGCCCCATGGCGAGTTCCGCATCTGGACCGAGGGCGACATCTTGTACTACGACGCCACCGGCCCCTTCAACCTGGAAGCCCTGCACGCACTGGCGGCAGCCCGCGTCAAGATCGTGCAACAGTGGAAGCCGGGGCGCCGTATCGCGGCCCTGGTGCACTGGCACAAGAGCGCATTGATGTCCCCCGAGGCCTTTGCCGCCTATGGCCAAGGCCTTGAGCGCTTCCACGAAAGTGTCAACCTGCCAGTCGCGCTGGCTTGGGTGGCCTCACCGGACGTGGAAGGCATGCAGCTGATGATCAACAAGTTTGAAGAATTGTTCGCCCGACGCAAGACCAATTTCCGCCTGTTCGACGATCTGGACGCGGCACGCGCCTGGGTCAACCAGTGTCTGGACGCGGTGAACGGCGAACCGCCGTCAACCTGAATGCACTACTACTTTTATAGCAGCTCACATAGATCCGACGAGGGCTAGCGCCCTATTTGGCTTGCAAGAACTGCCGCACCCCCTGCCCTGCGCGCCGCCCACTGGCAAAGCAGGCCTGTAGCAGATAGCCGCCGGTTGGGGCCTCCCAGTCCAGCATCTCCCCGGCGCAAAACACACCGGGCAGAGACTCCAGCATCAAGTCTGGCGTCATCGCCTCGAACAGCACGCCACCGGCCGTGCTGATGGCCTCGTCGATGGGGCGCGTGGCGGTCAGCGTGATGGGCAAAGCCTTGATGGCGGCGGCGAGCTGCACGGGGTCGGCCATCACCTCCTTCGACAGGCATTCGTACAGCATGCCGGCCTTGATGCCGTCGATGTGAAGGCGGCTTTTCAGGTGGCTGGACAGCGAGCGCGTGCCGCGCGGGTGCTGCACCTCGGCCAGCACGCGCTCAGGCGGCATGTCCGGCAACAGATCCAGATGGAAGGTGGCGCTGCCGGTGCGGATGATGTCGTCGCGCAGCAGGCTGGACGCGGCGTAGACCAGGCTGCCTTCCACGCCCGTGGCCGTGGCCACAAATTCGCCCTTGCGCTCAAACTGCACGCCCTGCGACGTCGTCACGGCGATGGCCACCGACTTGAAGGGTTGCCCCGCGAAGCGGCTGGCAAAGTGCTCGGACCAGCCGCCTTTCACGTCAAAGCCGCAATTGGACGGCAGCAGCGGCGCCACGGCCACGCCACGCGCGGTGAGCAGTGGCACCCAGGCGCCGTTGGAACCCAAACGAGCCCAGCTGCCGCCGCCCAGTGCCAGCACCATGGCAGCGGCCCGCACCTGCAGCGGGCCTTGTGGCGTGTCAAAGCACAGAGTGGAGGCGTTGCCCTCCGCCCAGCCGGTCCAGCGGTGGCGCATGTGGAATTGCACACCCGGACCTTGGACGGGATGGCGCAGCCGCTGCAACCAGGCCCGCAGCAACGGAGCGGCCTTCATGTCCTTGGGAAAGACCCGGCCCGACGAGCCGACAAAGGTCTCGATACCCAGGCCCAGAGCCCAGGCGCGCACCGCGGACGGATCAAAGTCCTTCAGCAGGTCTTCAATGGCGGCACGGCGTGCGCCGTAGCGCCCGGCGAACGTGTCCGCGCCTTCGGAATGGGTGAGGTTGAGCCCACCCTTGCCGGCCAGCAGGAACTTGCGGCCAATCGAGGGCATGGCGTCAAACAGATGCACGGCCAAGCCGGCATCGCTGAGTACCTGGGCCGCCATCAGGCCGGCGGGACCACCGCCAATGATGGCGATGGGAACAGTGATGGGCGCGGTGGCAGGAACGGTCAAAGGGTTTTCAGGATTCATGGGGCGGAGAGTTCAATCAAGGTGCCATCAGGGGTCAGGAAGGCGGCACGTACGGTTTGCCCGGGTTGGGCCAGCGCCACCGCGTTGCGGTAGCCCAGCAGCTGTTCGCACAGCTCGGGATGAAGGTGGGGTTGGCGGGTCGATTTATAGTCCAGCACCCACCATTGTCCCCCGTCTGGCGTGGCTGCCCGGCGGCGCACCAGGCGGTCGACGCGCAGCATGCGTCCGCGCTGCACCACGGCCACCTCGTTGCCCTGCCAATCCAGCTCGGCGCCGTCCCAGGCCCAGGCGCCCTCGCCCTGCACAATGGCCAGCGCCATGGCGTGGGCCTGTGCCATCTGCGCGGGCTCCAGCACAAACTCCTGGGCTATTGCCGCTTGCTGCGCTTCGGACGCCAGCTGCACCGGCTGCGCCAACTCCGCCGTCGGTTGGTAGCGCTCCAGCAGGCGGTGCATGGCCTGCCCGATGCGCGAGTCCAGCGTGTCGCCGTCTTCCTCCTCAGTTTCTGCCGGACTGGGGTTTGCTATGTTTTCAATAGCTGCTTGTGCATATTCCACGAGGGCTAGCGGCATATTTGGCAAACACAAAAGGGTGAAGTCGCCATCCGCAAGGCTTTCCGACGGTTCACCACCGTCCGCCAACGCTTGCCACGTCGCGTCTTCGGCGTGGTCCTGCAGGCGCTGCCACCAACTGCCCGGGTTGGTGATATGGGGCTGCAGGCTGGACACCACCAGCGTGCGCTGGGTGCGGGTCAGCGCCACATACAGGGCGTTGAGCTCTTCGCGCCGGCGCGCGGCCTGCTCCACTGCCAGGGCGTCGGCAACACAGGCCGGGGGTTTGGATTCGCTGGCCAGAAACACAAAACGCTGCGGGTGGGTGGCCTCGCCCGGCCAGTCGACCAGCACGCCCATGGTCTGGGACTTGATGGACTCGCCATCAGTGTCCAGCAGCAAGACCAGGGGGGCCTCCAGGCCCTTGGCGCCGTGGACGGTCAGCAGGCGCACAGCCATGGTCTCGGCGCGCACCGGCGCCCGGATGCCACCGGCGCGCAGTGCGCGCACCAGCGCATAGGCCGTGCTGTAGCGCCCGCCGTCCACCTGCAAGGCCGCCGCCAGCAGCGCCCGTAGATTGGCCAGCACGCCGTCGCGCTGGCTGGCGGGGCTGGCCGCGGCATAGCGGGCGAGCACGTCACCGTCGTGGAAGATGGCGCTAAGCGCGTCATGCGGAGGCAACGCATCCACCCAGCGCTTCCACAGGGTCAAGCGCTCACCCAGTGGGGCCAACGCGGGAGGCAAACCGCTGGCCAGCTGCAACACTTGCAGCCAAGGCACTTTGGCGGGCCGTGCAGACGCGTCGCCTGTTTGCGGGTCAGCCACAAGGTCGACTCCCGCGGCTTCCAAAGCCCGCTTGCACAGCACCAGTTGGACCAGGTCGTCATCGTCGGCGCCAAACAGCGGCGACTTCAGCGCCCGGGCCAGCGACAAGTCATGCGCTGGCGACACCAGCACATCCAGCAGCGCCACCAGGTCCTGCACCTCCGGCATGTCGGCCAGCTCGTTCTTTTCGGGTTGCTGGGCCGGGATGTGCAGCCGGGCCAGCTCGGCCTGCATCAGCCCCAGGCGTTCGCGTTTGCGGGCCAGCACCATGACATCACCGGGCTGCAGCACACCGTCCTGCAGTTGCTGGGCCAGCCACCCGGCGGCCTGGCGGCACTCCAGCACCTTGCGGGTTTCCTCGGCCACCACGCGGGGTGTGGTCAGGGAATCGCGCCACACGGCGGCCTGTGCGTCAGTGTTGGCATCGGCGTCCTCGGCGACGGCTTCCCGGGCGATGCGCGGCAGCTTCAGAACAGCGCCCTGCGCAACCGACTCGGTGCTGTGGCTCCGGAACCCTTCAAACTCGCCCGCGTCCTGGGCCTGTCCCATGACGGTGTTGACCAGCCCCATGATGGCGGGGGCATTGCGCCGAGTGTGGTCGCAGCTCAGCAGGTCGCCACCCAGGCCGTCGGCCACGAAGCGCTGCGCGGCCTTGAACACCTGGGGTTCGGCCCGGCGAAAGCGGTAGATGCTTTGCTTGGGGTCACCCACCAGAAACACACTGGGCGATTGCCCGGCCCCGGCGTAGCTGGACAGCCAGGCACTCAGGGCCTGCCACTGCAGGGGGTTGGTGTCCTGAAACTCGTCGATCATCAGATGGCGCATGCGGGCGTCCAGCCGCTCCTGCACCCAGCCGCTGAGCACCGGATCAGCCATCAGCGCCAGCGCAGCGCGCTCCAGGTCACCCATGTCGATCCAGCCGCGCTCGCGCTTGAGCTGGGCGTACTCCACGACCAGCACCCGGCTCAGGCGTGCCAGGCGCTGCTGGTGCAGCCAGGCCTCGTGTTGCGCCTGGGCCTGGGCGATCGCTATCAGGCAGTCCTGCGCCTGGCGCACGGTCTGAATGCCGACCAGCTTGTCGCTGAGCTTGCGCGGTGTGCCTTTTTGCGTCAGCAGGGCGTCCTGCGCAGCGGCCAAGTCGCCCGCGGTGACGGCCTGCTCCAACGTGGTCGCCGCCTCCAGACAGGTCTTGAGCGTAGACGCACCCAGCAGCCGGGCGGCATCCAGCAACAGGCTGCGTACCCGTGCGCTGTCGAGCAAGGCAGCAGGTGTGGTCGCACCGGCAAAGTCCGGGTACTGCGCGGCAAAGTGCTGCACCGACGCGTCGACCACGCCATTGGCATCGGCCAGCGCAAATTCCACGCGTTTGGACAAGGCCGACTCCAGCGCCTTTTGCGTCTGGTGGCGGCCATGGGTGGCCACGGCGTCTCCATAGTCTTGCCGGGCCGACGCGTCCGCGGCCACGCGGCTCTGAAAGCGCGGCCAGACCAGGGCCACGGCCTGGGCGTCGTTCTCCAGCAACTCGTACTGGGTGGGCAGGCCCAGGTCGGTGAGTGCCTGCAGTGGCGCGCTGCGCAACAGCGCGGCAAACCAGCTGTGGAAGGTGCGGATCTGCACTGGCCGCCCGGCCTGCAGCAGCGTTGGGTGCAAAGCGCGCAGGGTCTGCAGCTGTGCAATGGTGGGTTCCTGTGTGAAGCCTCGGGCCAGCAGTTCCTGGCGCAGCGCCGCATCGTCCTGCGCGGCAAACTGCAGCAACCACTCCTGCAGGCGCAGACGCATTTCGCCGGCGGCCTTTTTGGTAAAGGTAATGGCCAGAATCTCGTGCGGCGCGCTGCCGTCCAGCAGCGCCCTGACCATGCGCGACACCAGCATCCAGGTCTTGCCGGCGCCAGCACAAGCCTCCACCGCCACGCTGCGGCGGGGGTCGCAGGCAATGGCGTAGAAACGGGCCCGCTCGATGGTGCTGCCGTTGTGTTCAAAAGCGGCTTGAGTCGTCATGCCCAAAAATCCTTTCGGCACAGGCCGCGGGCCTGGCAGAAGTCACAGGTGGAGCCTTCGCCCAGCGCGGGCAAGGCCGCACCGCCGGCAATGCGCGCCATGTCCTGCAGGATGCCGTTAATCAGGGCGTCCCGGGCCTCCACCACATCGGTTTGCGTATAGGCCTTGGTGCCATCGCGTTCTCCGACATTGACGTAAGCGCCCTGCAATTGGTCGTCGGGCAGCAAGGCGGCGTAGAAGGCCATCTGGGTGTCCTCCATCGCTTGCTTGACCCGTGAAGCGGTCTTGGCGCTGGCCTCGGTCTTGTAGTCCAGCACCAGGTGCGTACCATCCTGGAGGCGGTCGATTCGATCGAAACGGCCTACCAGTTTGACCGGGCCCAGCCCCTGGCTTTTTGCGGTCTCCGCGCTGACAAACACCGCACCCGCCGCCTCGTGACCCGCCAGCCAGCGCAGATAGCCGTCACGCACCGTCGGCCATGCGGCGGCAAACGGTAAAAACTCTCCCTCACCCAGCCCCATGGCATGCGTGGTCTGCAAGCTGGCATCGTCGAGCAAAACCCGTCTGTCTGCAATGTCGGGTTGGACCTGCGCGGCCCAGGCCTCATGGAAACGTTTCAACACTTCGTGCAGCCACACGCCAAAGTCGCGCTTGTCGACTGCGCCCTCCAGTTCCTCGACGGACTGCAGGCCGAGTTGGCGCATCGCAAAAAAGCGGTAGGGGCAATTGCGCAAATCCTCGTAGGCGCTGGCGGACAAGTGGCCCACCGGCACCAAGCTCCCCGTCGGTAGCGGCGGCAGCACCGGTGCCGGTGCGATCCGGCGCCCGACCCGCGGGTCCTGGGCCAGCGGCGGATTACCCCTGGCCAACTGAACCTGCTGCACCAGGGTGCTGGGCAGCAGGGTTTCACCCGCGTCATCACCACACCGCCACAACACATCGCAAAACGGCGTGCGCAGCGCGTGGTGCCAGGCCGCGGCGGCCACCGCCTGCAGGGACTCCCGCGACGGCAACCCCAGGGCGGCTCGCTGCGCGGCCGTCCAGCCACCGGGTGGCTCGGGCGACGGGTTCAAGCGCACTTCATCACAGCCCGCCAGCACCACGGCCGCAAACGGCCGGGCCAGCATCTGGCTCATGGGCAGGATGACCAGTTGCTCGTGCTGCGGGTACGGTGGTGAAAAACTGGCGCCTTCCATCGCCTGGTTCACCCAGGCGGTGAACTCGGCCAAATCCAGGCGCCGCCCTGCCCACAAAGCGTCTTCCAGCAGACGCTCCCATGCGTGCAATGCAGGCTGCGTCAGCCGCAAGGCTGCCAGGACCTTTGCCCCGGCACCATCAAGCTGCAGGGCGTCCCAGTTGCCGCTGCCCTGCAACGCCACGCGCAGGGCCTGCAGCCAGCCCGCCAGAGTGCGCGTGCCCTTCAGCCCTTCCAGCACCGCGCTGGCGGCAGCATGGACCTGTAAACCAGTCGCAGACTTCTGGACCGTTGGCCCCGTGGCGGCGCTGCGCCAGTTGCTGCTTTGGTCGCGCCGGATGGCAGCCTCCAACTCCGTCACCCCTGCAGAGAGTGCCGGTGCGCCCTTCAACCAGGCCAGTACCGCGTCAGACGCGGCATTCCAGACCGCGGCTTTCAGCAACGCCATGACCTGGGCCGCAGCGTGGCTGGTGGACAGTTTCCAGCCATTTTCATCACGGATCTGAACCCCGGCGGACTCCAGCATCGACCGGACACGGCGCGTCAGCGCGCGGTCCGTGGACACCAGTGCCAACGGAAAACGCCCGGCGGCAATGTGCGCAATGGCGCAGGCAGCCGTGCGCTGCGCCTCGTCTTCGGCATCATGGCAGGCGTGCCACGCAATCGCACAGGCGCCTCCCCCAGGGGCCAGTCCATCGGCATTCGCCAGGCTCAGGCAGACCAGGCGTTCACCCCAAAACTGCTGCAGTGCGGCCACCATGGGGTCGACCGCAAAGCCCTGCACCAGCAGCAGACAGTCCACCCCCGAGCGAACACTGGCATCAAACAGCAGGTCGCTGGCATAGGCCGACTGACCCGCCCACTCCACCGCAATGCGCGCCACGGCCGCTTCCAGAGCCAGTGCCGGGTTTTCCATCCCGACCACCGCCGCACGCCGGGCATCTGCAACCCAATGGCCACGGTCACCGGGCGCGCTGGCGGCGGCCAGCGGGGCCAATTGGTGCGCGGCCTGCACCAGCAGACCGGCCAGGCTGTCCTGGTGGGCGCCCATTCCCGCCGCGCGCAGCAGTGCCGCTGCGGTCAGTGTGTCCAGCGCCATGTCGAACGCAATATCCGTCGCACCCGGCTGCGCCCAGCCAATGCGGGCGCTCCAGTTCTGGGTGGTTTCAAACTGCGGGGAAAAGCCATCGGGACTGCACGCGGCCCACAGCCGGGACGCCAGCGGCAACAGTTGGGCATAAGGCAGCAACACCACGGTGCGCGCGGGATGCGCCTGGCGTTGCTGCATTGCGGCGCGAATGGCCGCCAGAAGACCGGTTGCCGGATGGGTCCACACCTGCACCGACGGATGGGCGCTCCAAGACTCGGCAGCCTGCAGGGTGGGGAAATCAATTTTTTCTATGCTGGTCATAGCGGCCGGATACCCGGGAAGATCTTGGTTTCTGTCACAATGACCGCCACTTTAGATGTATTGCAAACTCCAAAAGGAATCTCCATGGCCAGCGCCCTGATCAAACACGTAACCGACGCCACTTTTGAAGCGGATGTGCTGAAGTCTGCACAGCCGATTCTGGTGGACTATTGGGCCGAATGGTGCGGCCCCTGCAAAATGATTGCCCCCATTCTGGATGAAGTCTCCACGGCGTACGAAGGCAAGCTCAATATTGCCAAGATGAACGTGGACGAAAACCGCGAAATTCCGGCCAAATTTGGCATTCGCGGCATCCCGACGTTGATGCTGTTCAAGGATGGCCAATTGGCCGCCACCAAGGTCGGCGCACTGAGCAAAGCCCAGTTGATTGCCTTTATTGACCAGCAACTGGCCTGATTTCGGCCTCGCGACCGCGACACAGCTTCGCGGTCGCTTTTTTTCCTGTCATAATTCAAACCGTTTACCAGCGACCCACAAGGGCTGGTCCCGCTTCCCGGGCTAAGAACACCGAGGCCAAGTGACAGGTCTTGCCTCACCCCCCTCCCCCTGAATTTCTTCCCATTACTCCGAACTTTCGGTCATTTCCCCTACGGGACCCATTCCATGCACTTAAACGAACTCAAGGCACTGCACGTGTCGGAAGTCCTCAAGCAAGCCGAAGAGCTTGAGATTGAAAACACCGGCCGCATGCGCAAGCAGGAGCTGATGTTCGCCATCATCAAGAAGCGCGCCCGCACCGGCGAGCAGATCATTGCCGATGGCGTGCTGGAAATCCTGCCCGACGGTTTT
>Ga0208514_100274_pt1 | contig 34051 bp, 37 predicted proteins | sample LakWasMet70_HOW9_2_FD_183900 | JGI IMG/M metagenome (GOLD analysis project Ga0208514, IMG submission 183900) | Freshwater sediment methanotrophic microbial communities from Lake Washington under simulated oxygen tension - Sediment Metagenome... | ecosystem: Environmental > Aquatic > Freshwater >...
CCTGCTGAATTATGAGACCGTCAAATACTTCAACAACGAAGGCTTCGAGGCCAAGCGCTATGACGAGAGCCTGGAGCGCCTGCGCCGCGCCCGGCTGAAGAGCCAGACCACGCTGTCCATGCTCAATACCGGCCAGCAGCTCATCATCGCGGTCGGACTGGTGGCCATGCTGTGGCGCGCCACCCAGGGTGTGGTGGAGGGGCGCATGACGCTGGGCGACCTGGTCATGGTCAACGCCTTCATGATCCAGCTCTACATTCCGCTGAATTTTCTGGGTGTGATCTACCGCGAGATCAAGCAAAGCCTGACCGATCTGGAGAAGATGTTCTCGCTGATGGAGCGCGAGCGCGAGATCGCCGATGTGCCGGGGGCGCAGGCGCTCAGGCTCTCCGGCGACACGCCGCTGGCGTTTGAGAACGTCAGCTTTGCCTACGACCCCGGCACCCCGGGCAAACCGGGGTCGGGTCGCGCCATCCTGCACAACATCAGCTTTGAAGTGCCGGCCGGCAAGACGGTGGCCGTGGTCGGTCCGTCGGGCGCGGGCAAGTCCACGCTGGCGCGCCTGCTGTTCCGCTTCTACGATGTGAGCAATCCGCAGGAGGGCGGGCGCATCCTGATTGCAGGCCAGGACATCAAGCAGGTGACGCAGGCCAGCGTGCGCCAGGCCATTGGCATCGTGCCGCAGGACACGGTGTTGTTCAACGACACGGTGGAGTACAACATCGCCTACGGCAAGCCGGGCGCCACCCGCGAGCAGGTAGAAGAGGCCGCTGCCTCGGCCCACATTCACAATTTCATCAGCGCCACACCCAAGGGCTACGCCACCATGGTGGGCGAGCGCGGGCTCAAGCTGTCGGGCGGCGAGAAGCAGCGCGTGGCCATTGCCCGCACCCTGCTGAAGAACCCGCCCATCCTGATCTTTGACGAAGCCACGTCGGCGCTGGACTCGGCCAACGAGCGCGCCATCCAGGCCGAGCTGCAAAGCGTGGCCCGCAACAAGACCACGCTGGTGATTGCGCACCGCCTGTCGACGGTGGTGGACGCGCATGAGATCTTGGTGATGGACGCGGGCCGCATTGTGGAGCGCGGCAACCACACGGCCCTGCTGGCGGCGAATGGCCGCTACGCGCAGATGTGGGCGCTGCAGCAGAGTGCGGATTGAGGTTTGAGCATTTTGTGGCTGTAGCCCTCGTGTGGATTGCTCTTGTCGCTATGTAATTTGTAGCGTTAGCTGGGTGGCGGAGATTGACCTCGATTCAGACCGCGCGGAATCCACCACCAACGCGGCGCAGGGTCTGCCAGAATAGTGGTATCCGTTTAACAAGGTTTGAAACCAGCGCAATTTTGGCGCCGCCGACATTGCGTTAGCGTCACAACCGCGTCCATCTGCGAATGCGACCAATCGGTACTCATCACGACCTTCCGCTGCCCGAGTCGGGTGCGGAGATCATCTGGCTCGTGCTGTCGTTTCTGTCGCTGCCATTGGATAGGCAACGGGAACGAATAGAAGATTCCGCCGGGAATTCGCCTCGACTGCTGGATGCGGATCTCTTGCCCTACGTCATCGAAGCACACACCGTGGAGTGGCAAGAAGAGTTCGCACCATGCCCGGCCTTCCACCAACTGCTGGGCGCACTTGCTCGATTGGGTGGGCCTACTAGCTATGCGGAGTTCCTTGGAGGCAGCCTGTGGCACGAGATTCGAAAGTTGAGCGCGGAGGCGCTCGCCGAGTCGAAACTGGCTCCTTGGGACTTGCGGGAAACAGTCAGCCTGACAAAGCTGGTCGAGGTTCATGCCAAAACCCCTCGCGCCCAGTGGCCTAACGGATAAACATGAAGTCGGCACTGACAGGCTGTGGCCCTCGCGCGGATTGCGGGGCCGGTCAATGAGCGCGTGGCCTGTTGGACTATAGTCAAAAGCATGGCGGACGTCGAAGACGTGAACCAACTTGGGCCGCAATACCGTTTACTCGCCAAGAATTACCAACATGCAAATCTCGTCTGCCGCTCTATCCCTACTCATCAAGGCCGAGACCGTCGTCCAGCGGCAATTGGATGCGTACAACGCGCGCGACCTGGAGGCCTGGCTCTCCACCTATCAAGACAATGCGGAGCAATACCTGCTGCATGCGGGGCTCTTGGCATCCGGCCATGCGGAAATTCGCAAGCGCATGGCGGATCGGTTCAACGACCCCGCGCTGCATGCCGAACTGGTGTCGCGCTCTGTCATGGACAACGTCGTCGTGGATCACGAGTTTGTCACCCGCACGTTCCCCGATGGGCTCAAAACGGTGGAAATGATCTGCATCTATGAAGTGCACGCCGGGTTGATCGTCAAGGCGACGTTTGCCATCGGCCAGGCCCGACCCAAGGTATGAGTGGTGGAGGCGAATCAGAAAGATATGAAAACTGGAGAACGCTTGGCTGTCATCGTTATGGGGTTTGTCGGCTCGGTCTGCCTGTACCTTGCAATCGAAGCGGTGATGGTTGGCGAGGTGATCTGCTTGGGTCGGGGCTGTGCGCGCCATATTTCACTCGCCGATGAACCCAACATGTTTTATTTCAATGTGGGTGGCCTATTGTTCCTTGCCACCACACTGATTGGATGGAGTAGCCGACTTGTTTTCGGGAAAAAAATGAGGATCAACCATGAGCTTGCGGAGAGTCACGAATGCATACACCACCTGACGGCCTGCCCATCTACCGGTTGTTGACTGGCCCGGATGACGCAAAGTTCTGCCACCGTGTGAGCGAGGCTTTGGCGCTTGGCTACACGCTCTACGGCTCGCCGGCGGCCACATTCAACGGCGAATCCGTGATCGTGGCTCAGGCGATAGTTTGGCCCAGCGCAGAATCGTCCATTACTTCGGCGCAATCGGGTCGCGGGTTGTCTTGAGCGTTGAGGCTCGGAGTTCTACGGTGTGATGCGTCGTAAATTTTTTACTCTGCTCCTGGCGACAAGTCCTATGGCACAAGCTGCCAATGGCACCATGGATGTTCTTGTCCTCACCGGCAGCGGGGGCGGCAATGCAACGGCCGAAAGCAATGCCCCCGACAACGGCTATGGGCGCGAACTCATCGGCAAGTTGATGAAAGACGCGGGTCTGAGCTATGCCATTGAAGCCCAACCCTTTGCCAGGGCGCTGAAGACCCTGGAAGTTCAGCCCAACGCCCTGCTGTTTCCTTTGCTGCGAAGCGCGGAACGCGAGGCAAAGTACCAATGGATAGGGCTGATGGCCAGAAGAAATTACTACCTCTATCGGTTGGCCAGCCGAAATGACATCGTGATCCCCGCGCTGGAGGATGCCAAGCGCTACCGGGTTGGCGTATTGCGCGGCGATGTGCGGGCCGACTATCTTCGCAAACAGGGATTTGACGAAGGCATAGACAAAGGTCTGGAGGTGGTGAATGTTGCCTTCAGCCTCATCAAGATGCAGCAGGCCAACCGGATTGATCTCATCGTATTCTCGGATGAGGGTGTGAGGCTGGCCTGTGAGGAGGCGAAGGTCAGCTGCGACACGATTGCTCCGGCGTTCAAGCTGGATATTGTTGGCAATCTGTGGCTCGCCGCCAGCCCGCACATGCCTGCCCCGCTCCTGGACAACTTGCGCAAGGCGTATCAGAAGCAAGAGGACTCGGGGTATCTTGGGAAAATGATGAAGAGTGGCCGACCGATTGGCCATTGATTTTTCAACCGCACGACTGGACCAGGGCCTGACTTGCTCATCCGTTCCAATGCGCAAAACACAAATCGATAGACACCATGGAAATTTCAACCGTGCAGACCATCAAGTTGGCAATCGTTGCCGCAACCGGGATGGACAAGGACGCACTGCATATCTACGTTGGCCTTGCCGTGTTTTTCACGGTCGCTGTATTTTTCAAAAAGCCGTTGCGCTCACCCTGGCCGTGGCTTGCCGTACTCGTGGTTGCAGTGGCCGGAGAACTCCTAGACCGGCGTGACGATATCGCCAGTGTTGGATACTGGCGCTGGAAGGCCAGTCTTCACGACATCATCAACACGCAGTTTTGGCCCGCAGCCATCATGCTTCTTGCACGGTTCAGCAGCCTGTTTCAGGATTCAATCGTCAACGTAGGCCGCCAGTCGGGAGTCAGTCTTCGCGATGTGATCCAGCAACCAATCCGAGAGAAATGACCTCCACTTGGCACGATCGATCGTTAAGTCGGCGATCTGTGCCGACATCGTGTTGATGTGGGCCAGCATTTCGTGGTGCTTCTGGATGTGCTCGTGTATTTCCGGGTAATGGACGGCCCGCATCAGCGTCTCTTCGTGTTTGAAATGCACCCGCGTGTACTGGTACATCTGCGCCTCACAACGCGCCATGCTCTCAACATCGGTGGCTTCCAGAAAGTTGTTGATCTTCCTGAACCATTCCTCGTGTTGAGTGTCAATTTCTGCGTTGCCAATTTTGTAACTGTCTTTCCATTCAATGCGCACGGGAAACCTCGATTGAAAATCTGACGAACCTTCGCGACCGATTGTGGTCACGGGACGGCGCGGCGTCTTGATATACCTCAATCTAAGGGGGTAAAGTCTGCTTGTGTGATGGTTCGCTGCGGCGGGCTTTCGGCCGTATTGACCGGAACATTTTGATGGGTACATTCTCAGTATGAAAACTTTCTCGGTCTTGTTTGTCTGTACCGGCAATATCTGCAGAAGTCCCACCGCGGATGGTGTTCTGCGCCACAAAGTCATTGAAAGTAGCTTGGCAGCTTGCGTGACCATCGACTCGGCAGGAACCATGGATTACCACGTTGGTGAGCCGCCTGACGATCGCTCGCAGGCGCACGCCCGCCGGCGTGGCTATGACATTTCTGCCTTGCGGGCCCGGCAAGTCCAGTCCGCCGACTTTGACCGTTTTGACCTGATTGTGGCCATGGACGACAGCCACCTCCACGCGCTGCAGCGGCAATGCCCGACTGGGCAGAAGCAGAAGCTGAAGCGATTCACTGCGTTCTGCCAAAAGTACAAAAGCCACGACGTGCCGGATCCGTACTACGGTGGCGCACAAGGCTTTGAGCACGTGCTGGACTTGGTGGAAGACGGTTGCGATGGCCTGTTGGCCGCCATCAAAGAACAGATCTGACCCCATGCAATCCGCGCATAATCTTGCCCATGGAAACCAAATGGCTTGAAGATTTTGTATCGCTGGCGGAAACCCGCAGTTTCAGCCGGTCCGCGCAGTTGCGCCACGTGACCCAGCCCGCCTTCTCGCGGCGCATCCAGTCGCTGGAGGCCTGGGCCGGCACCGACCTGGTGGACCGCAGCAGCTACCCCACGCGCCTGACGCCGGCCGGCGAGACGCTGTACGACCAGTCCATGGAGGTGCTGCAGGCCCTGCAGAGCACGCGTGCCATGCTGCGGGGCCACACCTCGGCGGCGCAGGACGTCATCGAGTTTGCCGTGCCGCACACGCTGGCCTTTACCTTCTTTCCGGCCTGGGTGTCGTCGCTGCGCGAAACCTTTGGCCCGATCAAGAGCCGCCTGATTGCACTGAATGTCCACGACGCGGTGATGCGCATGGTGGAGGGCAGTTGCGACCTGCTGATTGCCTACTACCACCCCTCGCAGCCGTTTCAGCTCGATGCCGACCGCTACGAGATGGTGAGCCTGGGCGAGGAGGTGGTGGCGCCCTATGTCAAACCCGATGCCCACGGTGCGCCGCTGTTCCAGTTGCCGGGGCGCGCCGGGCATCCGCTGCCGTATCTGGGCTATGCGCCGGGGGCGTATCTGGGGCACATGGTGGAGCTGATCCTCAAGCAGTCCAGCACCGCCATCCACTTTGACCGGGTGTACGAAACCGACATGGCCGAGGGCCTGAAGGCGATGGCGCTGGAAGGACACGGTATTGCGTTCCTGCCGCACAGCGCGGTCAAGAAGGAACTGCGAGCCAAGCGGCTGGTCAGCGCCCTGCCGCCGGATGCCAAGGGCCTGGACATCACCATGGATGTACGGGTCTACCGCGAGAAGCCGGTCCAGAAGGAGCTGTCGCGCGGTGGTTCGTCGGCCGCCCGCGGGGCGGCCGCTGCACACAAGAGTGCCGCCCAGGCGCTGTGGGACTACCTGTTGACCCAGTCCACCCGAAAATGAAACCGAACACCATGCAAGACACCCTGACCCTGACCCGCCCCGACGACTGGCACCTGCACGTACGCGATGGCGACGCGCTCAACACCGTGGTCCCCCACACCGCCGCCCAATTCGGCCGCGCCATCATCATGCCCAACCTGCGCCCGCCGGTGACCACGGCAGCCCAGGCGCTGGCCTACAAGGCGCGCATCCAGGCCGCGGTGCCGCAAGGAATGTCATTTGAGCCGCTGATGACGCTGTATCTGACCGACAATCTGCCTGCCGACGAAATCCGCCGCGCCAAGGACGCCGGTGTAGTGGCCGCCAAGCTTTACCCGGCGGGCGCCACCACCAACAGCGACGCCGGTGTCACCGATCTGCGCAAGACCTACGCCACACTGGAGGCCATGCAGCGCGAGGGCATCTTGCTGCTGGTGCATGGCGAAGTGACCTCGCCTGACATCGACCTGTTCGACCGCGAAGCCGTGTTCATCGACACGCAGCTGATTCCGCTGCGCAAGGATTTCCCCGAGCTGAAGATCGTTTTCGAGCACATCACGACGAAGGAAGCTGCAGAGTACGTGCAGGCGGCGGACCGCTTCACCGGCGCCACCATCACCGCCCACCACCTGCTGTACAACCGCAACGCCATCTTCACCGGCGGCATTCGCCCGCACTACTACTGCCTGCCGGTGCTGAAGCGCGAGACGCATCGCCAGGCGCTGGTGCAGGCTGCCACCAGCGGCTCCGCCAAATTTTTTCTGGGCACCGACAGCGCCCCCCACCCGGCCCACCTGAAGGAGCACGCCAGCGGCTGCGCCGGCTGCTACACCGCCTTCACCGCCATGGAGCTGTATGCGCAGGCCTTTGATGCGGCCGGAGCTCTGGACAAACTGGAAGGCTTCGCTTCTCACTATGGCGCCGATTTCTACGGCCTGCCGCGCAACACCGGCACCATCACGCTGTGCCGTGAATCATGGACCGTGCCCGAGACGTTCGCCTTTGGCGAGGCGCAGTTGAAGCCGCTGGGCGGTGGGGAAATGGTGCAGTGGAAACTGGAGTAAGAGCATGGGCGCCAGAGCGTTCTGCTGCGTGTCCCCCGCCCGCTTTGCGGGCTCCTCCTTTACCTTCGCAGAACACTCTGGCGCCCATGCTCTTAGGCGCTATCGACTGGTCTGCTCCCTGGCTGGCACCCTACGCGGCGGTCGGGCAGGGCGTCGCCGCTCAGGTGGCCACGGGTGCTGCCTGCGCGGATGCGCTAAATGCCGCGCTGGCCCCGCAGGCCACCCCGGTGCACTTCGTTCCGCAAAGTGATCTGCCGGCCGGCGTGGCCTACGAAGGCTATATTTTTGATAGCAACAACTGTCCAACCCGCGAGGGCTTGCATGACTTTTTCAATGGACTCGCCTGGCTGCGGTTCCCTCACACAAAGCGCCGCCTGAACCACCTGCATGTGGCCCAGATCGCGCACACCGGCATCCAGCCGGTGCGCGGCCCGGCGCGCGATGCGCTGACGATTTTTGACGAGAATGCCGCGTTTTTGCAGTGCCCCGATGCACTGTGGGAAGCCCTGGCCGCCAAGCACTGGAGTCGCCTGTTTGGCCCACTGCGCCCGCTGTGGGCCGAGTCGCACCTGGTGCTGTTTGGCCACGCATTGTTGGAGAAGCTGGTCTACCCCCGGAAACCCATCACAGCCCACGTCTACCGTGCACGGGCTGCTAGCCATTCCATAGCGGATCTGGACCATTGGATGGCCACCGACTTGAGCGCCGAGCGCTTGGCCAGCAAGCCCTTCGCCCACCTGCCCGTGCTGGGCGTCCCCGGTTGGTGGCCCGGCAACGAAGACCCGGCGTTCTACACCGATGCCACCGTATTCCGCGCCGCACGCCCCGCACGCCCGAAGCTGGCTTGATACTTGCCCCACGTCGACCCGAGGCGCCGGGCAGACTGGGGCCTCATGAACCTTCGGTTCCGAAATCGGCCCCATTCCGCCCTGCGCCTCGGGCCGACGTTCCTCACGTAGTTGAGACCGGCCAATTCCCCAATGCATTTGGGTAGTTTGAGCCTCCCCTTCCTTGAAATTGCACAATTCAACCTTACCATTCACGCTGTCGGCTCTTGTGGACGGGCCAACGGAAAAAGGAAACCATGAAACGCATTCTGTTATTTGTCTTGACCAACGTACTGGTGGTCGCTGTTTTGGGCATCGTCGCCAGCCTGCTCGGCGTCAACCGCTACCTCACCAGCAGCGGACTCAACCTCAGCGCCCTGCTGGGATTTGCGCTGATCATGGGCTTTGGCGGTGCCATCATTTCCCTGTTGATCAGCAAACCCATGGCCAAGTGGACATCGGGCGTGCGCATCATTGAGCAGCCGCAAAACGCGGATGAGGCCTGGATTGTCGAGACCGTGCGCAAGCTGTCCGAAAAGGCCGGCATTGGCATGCCCGAAGTGGGCATTTTTGACGGCGACCCCAACGCCTTTGCCACTGGAGCGTTCAAGAACTCAGCCCTGGTGGCGGTCTCTACCGGCCTGTTGCAGGGTATGACCAAGGAAGAGATCGAGGCCGTGATTGGCCACGAGATTGCCCACGTGGCCAATGGCGACATGGTCACCATGACGCTGATCCAGGGTGTGATGAACACCTTTGTCGTGTTCCTGAGCCGTGTCATCGGCTACGCGGTCGACAGCTTTTTGCGCAAGGGCGATGACCGCTCCGGCCCCGGCATTGGCTACATGATCACAACCATCGTGCTGGACATCGTGCTGGGCTTTGCCGCTGCGATCGTGGTGGCCTGGTTCTCACGCCACCGCGAATACCGTGCCGATGCCGGTTCGGCTCAACTGTTGGGCCGCAAGCAGCCGATGATCAACGCACTGGCCCGTCTGGGTGGTATGGCGCCGGGCGAACTGCCCAAGAGCGTGGCGGCCTTCGGCATCACCGGTGGCATTGGGCAATTGTTTTCGACCCACCCGCCGATTGAAGAGCGCATTGCCGCTCTGCAAAACCAACAACAGTAACGGTCAGGGGGCCGGTCCGGCGTCGCCACCCGTGCGCACGACCAGATCGGCCAGCATTTCGCTCGACGTATCCAGCCGCGCTGCCAGCACGCGGGCAATATTGCGGTAGATGATGCGGGCGCTGTCGGCATAGGCGTCCACCCGTTCGCGGTCAAAGCGCATCGTCACACTGTCACGCAGTGCCCGGACGGTGGCGGTGCGCAGGGGGTTGCCCACCAGGGCCATTTCACCAAAGCATTCGCCTGCGTTGATCTTCGCCAGCGTCACGACCCGGTCTCCGCGTTGCTTTTCAATGACGATCTCTCCGGAAATCAGCACGTGGAACGAGCTGCCAATGTCGCCCTCGTTGAACACCACTTCGCCGGCCTTGTGCGGCATGTGCTCGGCCATGGCCAGCGTGCTCATCAGGCAATCGTGCGTCATGCCCTGAAAGATCTTGACCTTGTTGGCAATCTTTTGAACGATGGCCGCATCCAGGTTCAGGCCGGCCGGGCGCTGAATGATGTCGGCGCGCACGTTCTCGGCAAAAATCTTGACGACGGCTGGATCAACTTTCATGGAAAACGATGGTACACCCGCCGACCGGCGTCAACCCACTGGTTTGACCCCCGGCAACCGCAGCACGAACTCGGCCCCGCCCTGCGGGTGGTTGTGCGCGGTCAGCGTGCCGCCATGGCGCTCGACGATGCCGTAGCTGATAGATAGCCCCAGGCCGGTGCCCTTGCCCACGGGCTTGGTCGTGAAGAAGGGCTCAAAAATGCTGGATAGGACCTCGGGCGCGATGCCGGGTCCGTTGTCGTGCAGCGTGATCACCAGGAAGTTCGCCTCGCGTTTGGCGCAAATCTTCAGCACCGGTGACACGCCGGGCTGGGCGCTGGCCGCGTCGTAGGCGTTCTGGATCAGGTTCATCAGCACCTGCAGCAGCTGGCCCGCGTTGCCGGGCACCACGCAGCCGGGGCAGGCTTGCAGCTCCACGTCAAAGTCCAGCTTCATGCCGGTGCGCACCCAGTGGATGGCGCGCTCGATAACGGCGTCCACGTCCACCATCTCGCGTTCCTCGCCATCCAGCGCCGAGAAACGCTTGAGCCCGTCCACGATGCTGGCCGTGCGCTGCGCGCCTTCGATGGTGCCGTCCATCAGCGAGGGCAGGTCGCGCAGGATGTGCTCGATGCGCAGCTTCTGCGCCAGCGCCATCAGGGCCGGGTTGTTGCCCAGCGCGGCCTCGGCATGCACGGCGTCCAGGTACTGGCGCAGGCGCGTGGTGTAGCGGTTCAGCGCATGCACATTGCCCAGAACGAAGCTGATGGGGTTGTTGAGCTCGTGCGCCACGCCGGCCACCAAGCGGCCCAGAGACGACATTTTTTCGGCGTGCAGCAGTTGCTGCTGCGTGAGCTTCAGCGCCTCATGTGCCTCATGCAACTGCCGGTAGGCGCGCTTGATCTCCGCCATGGGCCGCCCCACGAACACGTAGCCCACGCAACGACGCCGCCCGTCGTAGCGCGGCGTGGCGGTGAAATCCACCGGCACCGGCTGGCCGGTGGCGTCGTGCAGCATCAGCTCCACCGTCTCGCCCTGGCGCAGCGTGACGGTGCGGCGCATCATGTCCTGCAGCACGTCGGTGCCAGCGCTGCTGTGCAGCAGCGTGCGCATGTGGGCGCCCAGCAAGGCCTCTTCGCTGCAACCCACCAGTTCGCACAGGGCCTGGTTGGTCTGCTCGATCAGCCCTTGCGCATCGGCAGCGACCAGCACATCCGACATCGAGGACAGCAGGCTGTAGATCAGCTGCTGGGACGCTTCCAGTTGGGCATTCTTCTCCTCCAGCGCCACCTCGTCGCGCAGCAATTGCGAATACACGTCGTCCATCTTCTGGATCACGTCCAGCCAGGTGTCGTCATCCACGCCTTTTGGGTGTTCCATCAATGCACCGTACAGACCATGCAGGGGTCAAAGGAGCGCACGATGTGCTGCACCGCCACCGGTGTTTTCTCGCCCGGCTGCACCGGTGCGCCCACCAGTGCGGCCTCCAGCGCGCCCGGCGTGCCGTTGCGGTCGCGGGGGGAGAAGTTCCAGGTCGTCGGGGCGATGATCTGGTAGTTGGCAATGCGCCCACCGCGGATGGACAGCCAGTGGCCCAGGCTGCCGCGCGCGGCTTCGCACAGGCCAAACGCATCGGCCTCCGTCGGCAGCACTGCATCATGGGCGCAGGGAGCATCGGGCTCAACAGCGCGCAGACACTGCTCGGCCAGCATCACCAGCCGCGCCAGTTCGATGGCGCGGGACAGCACCCGTGTTGCAACATTGCCACCGGTCTTGGCCCACAGCGCGCGCACCAGGGGCTGGCCGTCCGCCAGCTGGCGCGCCAGGGCGCCGGTTTCCAGCACGCGGCCGTCCAGCCGGGGCGCCTTGTTCCAGGTGTAGGCGTCGGGCTTGTCCATCTGTGGCAGGGTCAGTCCGACGGAGGGATGCGGCGCGGCACCGGTATCGGCCAGCCAGGCGTGGCGCGCATCCTCGGCGATTTGTGCCGTGTTGACTGGCTGCAGCGTGATGCCGTCCCACACGCCGGGCGCCATCGCATACTGGCCGCTGGGGTCGGCAAAACCACCGTAGCTCAGCGTCAGGTCGGGGCCTCGGCCCAGGTTTTCCAAATGTAGATCGCGGGCAATGGACAGGAACAGCCGCAGGTCGCCATGCAGCGGGTCGCGCTGTAGCCACTGTTCCAGGGCCTGCTCGCTGTCCAGTGCCACCACTTCTTCCAGTGGGGCGGCATACAGCACGCGCTCCAGGAAGCTGCGCATCTCCGCCACGCGCGAGGCCAGCCGGAAGCGTTCGGACCCACTGAGGTTGCGGGTCGATCCGCCGGGGACAATCGATTGCGTGTGCGGCCACTTGCCGCCCAGCGTGCCCATGATGTGCATCCAGCGCTGGCGCGCCGCCACCGCCTCGCGGGAATGCTCACCGGACTGCGTGGAGAAACGCCGCAGCGCCTGCGCATGCCAGGACCGGCCGGCGTAGACCTCGCGCGTGAAGTCCGGCATGAAGAACAGGTAGAAGTGCGTCAGATGGTCGGCCGCGTTTTCGCAGGCCAGCATCAGGTTGGTCAGCCACACGCCGTTGGGCGGCGCTTCCACGCCACAGGCCGCAGCCAGCGCGCGCGCCGCCGCGACCGACTGCGTGACCGAGCAAATACCGCAGATGCGCGGCACGTAAACCATGGCGTCAAACGGGTGCTTGCCCTGCAGGATCTGCTCGAACCCGCGGTACATGGGCGCGTTGACCCAGGCCTCCTTGACCTGTCCGTCGGCCACTTCCAGACGGACCTCCAGATCGCCTTCTACGCGGTTGAATGGACCTACCAGCAAACGTGTCATTTGAGTCGGGTCTTCTTGATGAGGGGCGCCACCACCAGGTGGTCGGACGTCGAGTTGACTTTGACCCGTTTGGGCGTGGCCGATTTGGACAGCGAGGCCAGCGCCACGAACCAGGCTTTGTGCATGTCCGTGGGCAGGCCGATGGGAATGCCCGCCACCTTGGGCGTCTGGTGGAAGGCGTGGCCCGGCTCCTCAAAACCCGGCTCGGTGCAGCTGATGCAGGCATAGCCGCCGCGCGTGCACGAACCCTCGCCATTCCACAGCCGGATGTTGCAGTCCGCATGGGCCTGCGTGCCTTTGCAGCCCATGTGCTCCATCAGGCAGCCCAGGTCCGACGGCTTATCGGCGCTGGCCTTGTATTCGTAGTACTCGTTGCGGGAGCAGGCGTGGTGCACCAGCTGGTCGGCATAGGCGCGGGGCCGCCCCAGCGTGTCGAGTGCGTCCGTCTGCATCGGCAACTCCGCGGCCAGCGCCGCCAGGGTTTCCAGCACCCAGCCGGGGTGGGTGGGGCAGCCTGCCACGTTGACCACGGGCAGGCCCGACGGATCACGCCACTGTGCACCCAGCACGCCACCGGCGTGGTCGCCCTCGTACTGCAGCCCGCAGGCGTCGGTCGGGTTGATGCCACCAGCGGTGATGCCACCAAACGCGGCGCAACTGCCCACGGCCACCACGTGGTGGGCGACCGCGCTCAGGCGCTCCACCCAGTGCAGCATAGGCTCCTGGGTGCCCGCCAGCATGTGGAAGCGCCCGCTGCCTTCGGGGCCACGCAGCACGGCGCCCTCCAGGCACAGCGCGTGCAGCGGCACTTTGCCACTCAGGCAGTCCTGCAGGATGGCCAGCGACTCGTCCCCCGATTCCAATGAGAGCGCCGGGTGCCACAGCAGGTTCACCCCGATCTGGCGCAGCAGGCCGCGAAAATCCGCCGTGTCCGCGCACAGCAACGACATGCTGCAACCGCCGCAACCGCCGGATTGCAGCCACAACACATTGAAACGCGGTTCAGCCATCGGCCTGTCCCTCCAGCCCAAAGCGCGCCAGCTTCTGGCGCAGGCCGACGCGCGACAGGCCCAGTTCCTTGGCGGCGTGGGTCTTGTTCCAGCGCAGGCGCAACAGGGTCTCACGCAGGATGACTGCCTCAATGGCGTCGAGGCGCTCCTGCAGGGTGCCGCCCTGGGGCAAGCCATTGCCCTGCTGCTGTGGAGTCGCCATGCCGGGCTGGCCGTGCAGCACGCGTTTGGACAGGGTGCTGGCAGACACCGTCAAACCGTCGGACAGCGCCACGGCGCGGTAGATCTCGTTCTTCAGCTCGCGGATATTGCCGGGCCAGGGGTAGGCCAGCAGGTTGGCCCGCACATCGCTGGCAAAGCGCACGTCGGGGCGCCCCAGCTCCTGGCCGGCGCGCACCAGCAGCATGTCGGCAATCGGCAGGATGTCGGCACTGCGCTCGCGCAGCGGGGGCACCGACAGCGTGATGCCGGCGATGCGGTAGTACAGGTCTTCGCGAAAGCGCCCCGAGCGCACGTCCTGCTCCAGGTCGCGGTGGGTGGCGGCAATCACACGCACATCGACCAGCACCGGGCGGCTGGCGCCCACGGGGCGCACCTCGCCCTCTTGCAGGACGCGCAGCAGCTTGACCTGGAAAGCTGGCGAGGTGTCGCCAATTTCATCCAGAAAAATGGTGCCGCCATCGGCGCGCTGGAACAGGCCGATATGGTCCTCAAAGGCGCCGGTGAAGGAGCCCCGCTTGTGGCCAAACAGCTCCGATTCGAGCAGGGTGTCGGTCATGGCGGCGCAGTTCTCCATGACGAAGGCGCGTTCGCAGCGCGGGCTGGCGTAGTGGATGCCGCGCGCCAGCAACTCCTTGCCGGTACCCGACTCACCCGTCACCAGCACCGCCAGGTCGTAGCGGGCCACGCGGGCCGCCATCTCGCACACGGCGTTGAGCGGGCTGTTCTCCGAGCGCTCCAGGCTGTCAAAGTCGAATGCGGCGCGCGCCGTGGCCAGCGTCTCGGTGCCCCGGCGGCGCAGCACCGGGGTGCTGGTGCGCAGCTCCAGGTTCAGGCGCTGGGTCTGCATCTGCAGGCTGCGCGCCTCGGCCGCCTTGGCCACGGTGGACAGCAGGTGCTCGGGCACCCAGGGCTTGAGCACGTACTGGTAAATGCCCGCGTCGTTGATGCCGGCAATGATGTCCTGCGAATCGGTGTAGCCGGAGATGATGATGCGCACGGTGTCGGGCCAGGCCTCGCGCACTTCCTTCAAAAACTTGACGCCACTGGTGCCGGGCATGCGCTGGTCGCACAGGATCACGCTGACCTCGTGGCGCTCAAGCAGGCCGCGCGCCTCGTCGGCGGAGCTGGCCGTCAGGATGCGGAAGTCTTCCTCCAGATTGCGGCGTATCGAATCCAGCGAGCGGGTCTCGTCATCCACCACCAGCACCAGGGGTAGAGAGTCGTAGGGATCGGGCAATGCGGGCGGGGACATTGAGAATGCTCTTGTTTTGATAGCTGCTTAGGTAATATTGACGAGGGCTAGAGGCTGTTTTTATCGATGGACTGCCAGGTGGCGGGGGGTCCAGGCGTGCGGCTTGCGATAGACAAAGTGGTGCCGCGCCACGTGGTAGCTGGGGTCGAAGCCGTAAAAGTTGCGGTGCATGCGTTGCAGTTCCTCGGCGCGGTAGTCGGCCAGCGGTTTGTGGGCCTCGTCTTGTTCCCGTTGCGCCTGTTTTTGCGCCAGGCGCTGCGTCAGATTATGCGTCGCGGCCAGCGCCAGGGCGCGCTCCAGAACCTGCTCGCCAAAGTCCACTGTGCCCTCGCCGAATGTAGTGTCCAGCAGGCCGCGCGCCACGGCGTCAACGGCGGTCAGCGGCAGGCGTTCCTGCATCAGGGCGCGGCTGGCCGCCTCGCCAATGCGCCGGGGCAGGGAATAGGTCCAGTACTCCGAACCGTAGAGGTTGCCCATGTTCTTGTAGTGCGGGTTGAGCACCACGCCCGCATGCGCCCACACCACGTCGGCGGCCAGCGCCAGAAAGCAGCCGCCGGCGCCCGCGTTGCCGTGCAGGGCGGCCACGGTGATGCGGTCGGTAAACGTGAGCACTTCCAGCGCCACGTCGTCCATGGCGTTGATGTTGCGCATGGAGGCATCGGCGGCGCTGTCGCCGGCCACGCGCTGGGCGGCTTCGATGTCATGCAGGTGGATGCCGTTGGAAAAGAACTCCTGCCCACCGGCCAGCACCAGCACCTGCGTGGGCCGCGTGCGCACCCAGCGCAGGGCATCGCGCAGCCGTTGGCACTGGCGCTCGGACATGGCGCCGTTGTGGAATTCAAAGTCCAGCCAGCCTACGCGGGCACCTTCGGGGCCGAATTCGCGGTAGCGCAGTTCGTCCCACTCGCCGTCCTCGCGCATCAGGGGGACTGGCAGTTCGGGCAGGGCGGCGGATTGGGTGGCGAAGACGCGGGTGGCGGCTAGCTTGAGTACGTTGGTGGCTGGGGGCTGTGGGGCGGCTGGCTGGGTTGGCGGGGGATCGTCCTCCTGGCGCACGTGGGCTATCCAGATGGCGCCGTCTACGGTGCGGCGCAGCAGGGCCGGGCCGCGACGGGCTAGTACGGTGCCGGGCTCGCGGCCTGAGAACGAGGCGATAACTTGCGCGCTGGCGGGGTGGGCGTCGAACAGGCGGCAGGAGTGGTTGAACAGGGTGTCGAGCACGCCGGGGGAGCCGTCGGCGGCGGCAATTTTTCGGAGGACGGTTTGGGTGGTGTCGGTGGGCCAGTCAATGCGTCTATCGGTTTGGCGCATCAGGGGGTTCCAGGTGCCCGTGGCTTGTGGGTTGTCGTGAGCTGTTGGCGTCAAGCTGCCGGGTTCAAAGCGCTGCAGGGCTCGCAGCACGGCCTGCACGGCGGCATGGGTTACTTCGCGGCGGTAGAGGCTGGACTTGGTGGCACCGGGGCGCGCGGCAAACGGTTCCCAGGCCCATACCTCTCCGGCGTCCATGTCTTCCACCGCCTGCAACACCGTCACGCCCCACTGCGCATCGCCCCGGTGAATAGCCCAGTCAAGCGCGCTGGGGCCGCGGTCGCCGGGGATGCCGGGGTGCACGACCAGGCACACGGTGTGCGCCCAGACGGTCTCGGGTATGCGGCGTTTCAGAAAGGGCGCCAGCACCACGTCGGGCTTGAACATCGCCACCGCTTCCTCGGTGACGGCGTCGGCAATGTCCAGCTCCACCGACACGGTATGGCCCAGCGCTTGCAGCACGCCGAACAGGCGTTGGCTCAGGCTGTTAAAGCTGTGGGTGAGCAGGAGGATGCGCATCAGCAAATCCGCGGCAGCTGCTCGCCGCTGAGCCAGTCCACTACCCGCCGCCCGCCAAAGCGCGTATTCATCTGCACAAAGCAATGGCTGTCCTGCGTGACGGTGCCGATGCGTTGCGCACCTTGCCCCAGCGGATGGGCACGCATGGCGGCCAGCAATTGGTCGGCAACCTCGGGCGCGCAGATGGCGATCAGCTTGCCTTCGTTGGCCACGTACAGCGGGTCCAGGCCCAGCAGCTCGCAGGCCGCATCCACCTGCGGCAGCACGGGAATCAAAGCTTCCTCGATCACCATGCCAACCTGTGACTGCGTGGCGATCTCGTTGAGTGTGGTGGCCAGCCCGCCGCGCGTGGGGTCGCGCAGCACGTGCAGGGCGGTGGGGTCGGGCAGTGCCTGCAGCATGGCTTGCACCAGGGTGTGCAGGGCGGCAGTGTCGGACTCAATCGCGGTCTCGAACTCCAGCGACTCGCGCAGCGACATTACCGCCACGCCGTGCTCGCCCACCGTGCCCGAGACCAGAATCACATCCCCAGCCTTGGCCTGACGCCCGTCGATGCACAGGCCATCCGGCGCCACGCCCACGCCGGTGGTGCTGATGAACACGCCGTCGCCCTTGCCCTTTTCCACCACCTTGGTGTCTCCAGTCACGATGGGCACGCCCGCCTCGCGCGCCGCCGCTGCCATGGATTCCACAATGCGCTTCAGATCGGCCAGCGCAAAACCTTCTTCCAAGATGAAACTGGCCGCCAGATACAGCGGCCTGGCCCCCGACATGGCCACATCGTTGACCGTGCCATGCACCGACAGGCAGCCAATATCCCCGCCGGGGAAGAACAGCGGTGAAATGACATGGCCATCGGTAGCCATCACCAGCCGCCCGCCGGTGGGGAAAGGCAGCAAGGCGCCGTCGTGACCCTGGCGCAGGTATTCGTTATCAAACGCGCGGGCAAATAGCTCGTCCACCAGTTGCGCCGCGGCCCGCCCGCCGGCACCGTGCGTCATGTCGATGTGCCCGTGCTTGAAGTCGATGGGCCGCAGGTAGTTCTTTTTGGGTGTGGTCATGGTCATGCTGCCACCACCGCGATGTCGCGGAAGCGGCCATAGGAATAGTGGGCTGCGCAGGCGCCTTCGTTGGACACCATGCACGAGCCCATCGGGCTCTCGGGTGTGCACACCGTGCCAAACAGCTTGCAGTCTTGCGGGCGCTTGACCCCGCGCAGGATGGCGCCGCATTCGCACTGCTTGTGGTCGGGCACGCTGGCGTAGTGCAGGTCAAACTTGCGCTCGGCGTCCCACTCGGCAAACGCCGGGCGGATCTTCAGCGCACTGTAGGGCACCTCGCCCAGGCCGCGCCACTCAAAGCTCTCGCGCAACTCAAACACCTGCGACACCAGGTTTTGCGCCGCCAGATTGCCGTCGCGCGTGACCACCCGCGAGAATTCGTTTTCGACGACTGCCCGCCCGGCATTGACCTGGCGCACCAGCATCAGGATGCCCTGCATCACATCCAGCGGCTCAAACCCGGTGATCACCACCGGCTTGCGGTACTCCTCGGCAAAGTGCTCATAGGGCTGCGAGCCGATGATGATGCTCACATGCGCCGGCCCGATAAAGCCGTCAATCGGCACGGTGCCCAGCTGGCGCACCTCGGCGGATTCGAGAATGTGGGTGATGGCCGACGGGGTCAGCACATGGCAGCACAGCACGCTGAAGTTTTTGACAGCACGCGCTGCAGCATCGCGGATGACCAGGGCCGTGGGCGGCGTGGTGGTCTCGAAGCCGATGGCAAAGAACACCACCTCGCGATCCGGGTTCTGCTCGGCCAGCTTGAGCGCGTCGGCGGCCGAATAGACCATGCGGATATCGGCCCCGCGCGCCTTGGCCTTGATCAGCGAGAGGCCATCCGAGGCCGGCACGCGCATGGTGTCGCCATAGGTGCACAGCATCACGCCCTGCTCCAGCGCGAGGCGGATCGCCAGATCGACGCGGCCAATCGGCAGCACGCACACCGGGCAACCCGGCCCGTGGATCATGCGCACATTGGCGGGCAGCATGTCGGCAATGCCGTAGCGCGAAATGGCGTGCGTGTGCCCGCCGCAAAACTCCATGAAGTTGTAGGCCACATCGGGGCGCACTTCGGCGGCGATGTTGGCGGCGATGTGGCGCGCGCCGTCCCCATCGCGGAACTCGTCGATGTATTTCATGGCTGGCCTTCTTCCACCTGTGCCAGTTCGGCGAACAGCGCCAGCGTGCGCTCTGCCTCCTCGGGGTCGATCTTGCCGATGGCATAACCCACGTGGATGATCACGTAGTCGCCCACCTGCGCGTCGTCCACCAGATCAATGGACACCTCCTTGCGCACCCCGGCCAAATCGACCACGGCACGCAGAGCGGGCAAGAGTTCCACCACGCGGGCGGGAATGGCTAGACACATGATGGGTTCCTTGGTGTGCTATTGAAATAGTAGCTGACTGCGCTTATTGCACGAGGGCTAGCGGCTTGTTTTTTTGTTGATGTTTCGGTGGTGCGGGCTTTGGGGCGGATTCCAACATCTATGCCTCGCGCCCGAAGGGACGCACGAGGTGCGGTGGATTTCGGCAAAACCCCAAGTCCAGACTCTGCCCCCCAATACCCCGGGGAGCGGGCTGGGTCTGTGCGTGTTGAGGCATGGGTCGGTGAGAAATGGCAAGTACCCGCGGAGTCAAGCATTGTTGAACTCCGCAATGAACTGGGTCTTCTTCCGACCAACTTGGCCAGCCTTACCAATGTCAGGATGGTTGTAAAACTTTCCGCTACCGATAAGCCAAAACACCTTGTCAACAGCATAGGCTGAAACTTCAGCAGCTCCAGCGATCTGAGAAATTACCTTCTGAACTTGGTACGGATTTGCACCTTTCGCGCACAACCCAATGCCGACGAATATTTCGATTACATGAACATCTGGTTTGCCATAGTTAACAAAGCCGAGCTCCTTCAGAAAATCGCAAGCAAGAGGGTATCCGATTCCTTCGATTTCCGCCGCCAAGATCATTGGCAATGCTGCCATTGATCTTGGGTCTCCATACAAATGATTGGCCCATGCATAGAAGTCCTTGCCGTCTTTGAATTGTGTGAAAAATGCAGCGGCAGAGAGAATGGTCTTGCAGTACTTCGGCCAAATGCTTCGTGGTGTAGTTCGAATCTGGCCACGTGGGTGAAGCGTCTCGACTATGACCGTGAGTAGGTGGTTTGGATCATTCGCAAACGCTTCTTTGACTTTCTTTGGGTCAAAGTTGAAGAGTGCCTTACCAAGGTTGTGTATGCCCCCTATGGCGCCGCCGATTACGCCCGCCTTCATATTTGCGTTCTGCGCTGAAACGAGTAATCGTTCAAAGAGTTTACTAATCGGCACAGGAATGTCACTCTGGTCGAACAACACTAGATAGCTCTCCACAATTTCTGCGGCTCTCGGTATTTGGAGTTCTTGAATCAAGAACTTCTTTGCTGCGAGGTATGTGTTGCGCATAGGAGGCAGAGAGTTTGAATTCACCGGCCGACGTGGTTTTGGCACAGGATCGGCGGATTGATGGGGTGGGTATCTGCTTCCTGAATTAGCGTACGCGATCCAGTAACAACCCGGCGGAGCAAGCTGCTACGTCGAACTCTTTGATGATGGCCTCAACTTCGGACCGTGGCCATTTCATATCAGGTAGTGGCTTGGTCACCTTCGTCTGATATGCGAGGATTTGGGCGCCATCGGAATCAGTGCATGGGTGCGCATGAATCAGAGCATTTCTCCTAACTGTCAGCCGTTCGAACTCGTCGCAGCACACTTGAAATTCGACTTGTGAAACTTTGGCAAAGGAAGTAGTCGGATCCCCAAGTACGCTCTGGAACGCATCTTTGACCCGGCCAGATGTCAAAGGAGCACCGCGACTGTACCTATGCACGAAACCGTCCTGCAAATAGTCAATGATGTAGATGATGGTCCATTCGTAGTATGCAAATACGTATACCGCTTTTCCAACGAGAGAGACGTATTCGTCGTCGACCGGAACCCGTGTGGAAGTTTGGAGTGTCATGGAGATGCCCAACGCGATGTAGCTAAGCGCCTATGTTGGAATTTCCAAGCGAGACGACCAAATAAGCTGGCTGGTGAATGACTTCGTTGACCGTGTTTGCAGTCAATGTAGCTTAGGTAGCATCTTTCAAGTGTCATAATTTTGCTATTCATTTCGTAGCTGCCTAATCAAATTCCACGAGGGCTACAGCCGGATTTGATGAAGGCCTATCTCCCATTGCCACTGTGCAGGCCGCAATCCAGGCTTGGCCCAGCGCCAGCGCGGCATCGCCACACGACAGGCTCTTGGTTTGCAGCACGTTCAAACCCGCAGACTCCAGTTGCGAAACGATGCGCTGCGTCAGGATGCGGTTGAAAAAACAACCGCCGCCCAAAGCCACATCACGCAGTCGGTGAATGTGCGCTTGGGAGATGGCGTGGGCGCTCAGGGCGTCGCCAAGTGTCAGATGAAAGCGCGCGGCGGCTTCATCCACTGCGGCGGGGTCGTGACAGTCGGCGGCGATCAGCGTGGAAAGCAACAGAGGCCGCACGTCGATCTGGCCGTCTGGTGTCACAAGCCAGTCGCTGGCGCGGACTTCCAGGGTGTGGGACTGCAGATGGCGCGCCGCTGCTTGTTCCAGTGCTATTGCTGCTTGCGCTTCGAACTCCTGCCGCACGTTCAAACCCAGCAAACCGGCCGCCGCATCAAACCAGCGCCCGGCGGCCGTGGTTTGCGGGCAGTTCAGGCCGCGCTGCAGCATGGTGTGGATGGTGCGTGCGGCTTGTTCAGCCACGGTGGGTGCGAAGCGCGGCACGATCTGCTCGGCCATGCCGCATGCGTGCAGCGCAGCCGCCGCCATACGCCAGGGCTCGCGCGCGGCCACGTTGCCGCCGGGCAGGGCCAGGGGGCTCAGATGGCCGATGCGCGTGCAGTGCGCGCCATCCACCAGCAGCACTTCACCGCCCCAGGCCACGCCATCCGTGCCCAGGCCCACACCGTCCAGCGCGATACCAATCACCGGGCGCGCCATGTCGCTCTTCACGTCGCGTTGTGCGCCATGTTCGGCCAGCACCGCCGCGATATGGGCGTGGTGGTGCTGCACGGCAATGGCGGCCACCCCCAGTTCGTGCGCCAGCCGCAGGGCCAGGTGGGTGCTGAAAAAATCCGGGTGCAGGTCATGGGCCACGGCATCAATGGGGCCGCCCGCCTGCGCCAGCAGCGCGCGCACGGATTGCTCCAGCGCTTCGCAGGCTGCGGGATCAGACAGGTCGCCATGTTGCGCGGACCACAGCGGCTTGAGAGGCGCCGCAGTGTCGAGCAGACAGGCGGCGTTCTTCAGGAACGCGCCACAGGCCAGGATGCGTGCCATTGTTAGCTGTGCTCCGCCTTGAGTTGGGCCAGCTCGGCTTCCAGTTGGGCGATGCGGGTCTGCCTGGCGTCCGGCGCGTGGTGGTGGTGATGGTGCGCGGGCTCGTCGAGCAGCCAGTCCAGCCAGGCCTGCATGCCTTCGCCGGTGGTGGCGGACAGCTCCAGGATTGTGATGCCGGGGTTGACCCGGCGCGCATAGTCCTTGCAGCGCGCCACGTCAAAGCTCAGGTGCGGCAGCAGGTCGATCTTGTTGAGGATCATCAGTTGCGCGGCGGCAAACATGTCGGGGTATTTGAGCGGCTTGTCCTCGCCCTCGGTGACCGACAGGATGGCGACCTTGGCCTCTTCGCCCAGGTCCCACAGCGCGGGGCACACCAGGTTGCCGACGTTCTCGATGAACAGCAGCGACTGGGCGGCGTGCGTGTGGTCATGCCCATGGTCGTGATCATGCGGATGGTGGTGGCCGTGTTCATGCCCGTGATGGTGGTGGTCATCGTGGGAATGTTCATGCGGGTGCGCATGGGGATGTTCATGCGCGTGCTCGTGCGTGGCCAGTTGCGCAAACGCCTGCGCCACCATGGGCGCGTCCAGGTGGCAGCCCTTGCCGGTGTTGACCTGGATGGCGGGGGCACCGGTGGCGCGGATGCGGTCGGCATCGAAGCTAGTCTGCTGATCGCCCTCGATCACCGCCACTGCCAGGCTGGGCGCGTGTGCTTTCAGCGCATGGATGGTGGCGCACAGCAGCGTGGTCTTGCCCGATCCGGGGCTGGAGACCAGGTTCAGCGCGCGCACGCCATGCGCGGCAAAGTGCGCGCGGTTCTGCGTGGCAACGGCGTTGTTGGCGCCGAGCACATCCTCTTCGATCTTGATGGTGCGCTGTTGGCTCAGGCCGGGCACCGATACCCGGGCCGCGCCCGCGCCGAAGTGCAGGTCGCCGGTGGTGGGGTGAACTTCTGGACTTGAATCCGGTTTGCTGGTTCCGGTATTGCTGCAGCCGCAAACGACGCACATGGCATGTTCCTTTGTTGTTCGTGATTGAGTTTAGACAACCTGCATGTCCACCACGCGCAGCTCGGTGCCGCCGGTGGGTTGCAGTTGGTGGCCACCGCACAGGGGGCAGGGGTCCAGACGGGAAAGAATGGCAACGCTTTGGCCGCAGGGCAGGCACCAGGCGCTACCCGCAGGCTCGTCAATATCAATGTGCGCGCCTTCCAGGCAGGTGTCAGGCGCAATGGCCTGCAATGCGAACCTCAGCGACGATATCTCTACGCCACACAGCGCACCGGCTTCCAGGCGCAGGTGGGTGACACGCTCAAACGGGTCGCGCGCGCGGGTCTGCTCCAGCACCTTCAGGATGCCACCGGCCAGGCTGAGTTCATGCATGGGCGTGCTCCTCGGTGGTGGCGGTGCCCAGCACGGTGCAGTCCACGCAGGGGTCGTAGGCTGCGGCCAGGCACCAGGCGGCTGCGGTGTTGTGCGCAGACAGGGCAATTAGTGCGTGGGCCAGCGCGCTGTCGGCATGGAAATTCCATTCGGTGGGGGCCAGCACGCGGTAGTCGTCCACGCGGCCCTGCGGGTCGAGCTGGACCCAGTGCAGCAGCAAGCCGCGCGCCATTTCGCACCAGGCGATGGCCTGGCCTTGGCCCAGCGGCAGCGCGCCGCTGTCCAGCAAGGGGTCGCGATGTCCATGGTCGGTGAGTGGGTTGGCGGCGGTGAGGTTCACAAGTTCCATCCAGCGTGCACCCAGGCGGGTCCAAGCGTTATATGGGAGCGTATCGCGTTCGGCCTGGTGGCGCAAACGCGTCCAGACGCCGGTTTCCGCGCACTGGCCGCGCCACAGCGGGCGTTGCACAAAGTTGGGATCGGTAGCCATGGCCTGTGCGATGGAGCGCAAATTGACGGACTGCACGGATGTGTTGGTGTTCAGCAGGTCCAGGCTGCGGGTGTGCGGTGACAAGCTACACGCCAGGGGATGCCAGTCTGCAAGGCAACGCGCGGGTGGCAGATCGTGCGCACGGCTGCGGCACCAGTGGGCGAATGCATCCGAATCGCCGTGGTGGGTCAGCCAGTGCTGCACTGGTTGCTGCAACAGGCGTTCCAGCCAATTGCGCAACTGCACCAGCGCGGCGCTGGCTTCCTGCGGCGAACAGGCTTGCGCGGGGGGCATCAGGGGCAGTGGGCAATCGCGCAGCCAATGCAGGTCTGGCGCGCGGTGCGTGGCGGTGGGCTGGCGTTGTGGCCAGTCCAGCGCCATGCTGCGCAGAAGGTCGCGTGCTGTTTCCAGCTGCAGCAGCACGGGCGATTCCACCGGCAATACGGTGCTGGCCTGTGGGCAGGCCGCGTGCAGGGCCAGGCGCGCGGTGCGCCGGTGGGCGTGCGCGCACAGCGTGAACACATTGCCCAGCGTGCGCACGATGGACTCGCCCTGCTGCCCGCGCAGTAGCCGGCCCAGCCGCCCGCCGCCCAGCACCGGGCGCTGGCCCGCCACGCTGGTGCGCACGCCGGGGCGCAATGTGTAGTGCCCCGCCAGGGCCATGGAGGGGGTTGGCATGGGGCTGGCGTTCATGCGCTGGCTCCGGCGCGCGGACCACCGCGCCCAAACAGGAAACCGCGGCGGCTGGGTGCCTCCACGGCGGGCGCCGCTGGCGCTGTCGGTGCGGGTGCCGGAGTGCGCAGCAGGTTCAGCACCTCGCAGGCGGTGGCCACGGCCCCCGCGTGGTCCGCAAATTCAAACATGGGGGAGAACAGCGAGCAGCAGGCAAAGGCGCCCACTCCGTCTTCATGCGCGCCGATGAATTCAAAGCGCTCGCCACCGATCTGACGGCTGGCCTTTTGCCCCACGCCTGGCACAGTCTCGCCCGCACGGGCCAGGTCCATCGGCAGGCACACCAGGTTCATGAACCAGGGCGTCACCAGGATGCCCAGCAGCCATTCGCCACCATCCGGGTCGGCCTGCGGTGCAAAGCCCACGGCCTGCACGTGCAGGGCCGGGTTTTGCACCGGCACGTCGCGCATGCGGGTGGCGGCGATGTGGGCAAACACCTGCTCCAGCGTCTGCACGCGGCTTTGTGACCAGGCGCTCATCACAACACCAAAAACTGGTCGGCTGCGCCATCGCACTGCGGACAGCGCCAATGGGGGGGCAGGTTGGCAAAGGGTGTGCCGGGGGCGATCTGCCACTGCGCGTCGCCCTGGCTGGGGTCGTACACCCACCAGCAGATCTTGCATTCCAGGCGGGAATCGGGCGGCAGGCGCGTGCGGTCACCCAGGTAGCTGCCTTCGAATTGCTGGCCGTTGATGCCGCTCATGGTCAGGCCTTGCGCACCCACTTCAGCACTTCGGCGACGCGCTCGGCGGAGTCGCCCAGGTCCTCGGGCGCGGCGCAGGCCACGTCGGGCATGTCGGTCACTTCGACCGAGTTGAGGATGACGGTGTCCATGGAGTTGTAGTACACCACACGCCATGTGTTGGGCACGCAGCAGTTGGTGATGCGGCAGTTGCCATAACCGCGCGACAAAATCAGCACCCGGCCCGTGCCCAGCCGGTAGTCCAGGTAGGCGATGTCTTCCGGCGTCAGCGGCAGCAGGGTCAGGTTGACCACATGGGCCAGGTCGCCCGCGCGCCAGACGCGGCGCTGGTCTTCCAGCTCCACCAATACGCTGGGTACGTTCATGACCTGTGGGGGGATGGGCAGGGCCTCGGGCACGGCGCTGGCGCCATCCATCCCGGCCGCCTCGCGCAGGGCCTCGGGCACGGCGCCCACTTCGATGTAGTCCACCGGGTAGCCCTCGGGGCTGCTGCCCAGCACGCGCCAGACACCGGCAAATACCGACTCCTGAATCTGCAGTGTGGGTGGACCATCCGCGGCCAACACCTGGGCGCTGACCTCGCCTTCGCCCAGCACCTGGTTGATCAGCGTGACATCGGCGCTGGTCAGCCCGGCCAGCGAGACGCGAGCGGTATCACGCTGGGGCGCGCCACCGTGCACGACCTGCTGCAGGGCATCCAGCACTTCCTGGAGCACGCGCACCGCGCCTTCGCAGGCTGCTATGTCCTCGGGCTCGGGCAGGATGGGCGGCTGGTACATGGCCATCCCCTGCGGCATGGCGATGTAGTCCAGTGTTTCGTCTTCGACCATGCCACCGGGGCCGAGCGCGGCCACCACGGGAACAGGAAAGGGCCGGATGTCGCGCAATGGATTCATGGGGTTCTCGCAGTCGCTCAAAAAGGTTGAGAGGGTGTCAAAAGGGGGGCGAAAAGCATCAATGGCAGTGGCTGCCGCTGGCATTGCCGCTGACCACCGGGATGCCAATGGTGGGTGCGCGGCTGGTCGGCGCATCCAGGGCTTCGGACACGCGGGTGAAGTAGTCGCTCCAGTCATGCATGCCCGATACCGTGGTCACATAGCGGCCTGCGCGAAAGAACATCAGCGTCGGCCAGCGCTGCGAGCCGAATTTCAGTGCCAGGGCTTCGGCGCACTCGGGCACCGCCACTGCCATGCCAAATGTGCGCCCGACTCCCGCGCAGGCCCGCTGCAACTCGGGCAGCACCACGGCCACGTCCAGCGCCTCGGGAAAGCGCACCGGGTCGCCGGCAAACAGCAGCACATGGTCGCCCTGTTGTTGTGCCAACCATGCGTCGAGGTTGTCAAAGTCCACCCACTGGGCCTGGTGTTTGGTCACCAGCTGGGCCAGCAGGGGCGGGGCGGCGATGTCGCATGTGTGCATGAAGAACTCCAAGGGTTGTAGGTGTGAGAAAAATCAGGCGCCGGTCAGGCGCCGGTCAATCGTTGCAGCGCGCCCATGTCCATCGCAGACGGCAGGACAAAGCCCGCACGGTCGTCGTCCGGCAGGCTGCCGGTGTCTATCACCGCCTGCAACAGGTCCAGCGTGGCGTTGACCTCCTGCGCCCGCTCGGCGTCTATCACTTCGCGCGCATCGTTCAGGAACACCAGCAGCCATTGGCCGGCCACGCGGTCGCCCACCAGCAGCGTGCTGACCCGCCGCGCCTCACCCCGACCGGCGACATGGGCAAAGCCCGGCTCCACCGCCAGCACCTGCATGGGAATGCCTATGCACATGTCAGGCTACCTTGGGGATGAAACGCTCGTCTCCGATGCGGCAGGCTTGTTCGACGCTGGGGCGCTCGGCTTCGTAGCGCTCCAGAGTCAGCATGGCGCCGGTCAGCGTGGCATCTTCGGGCAGGGGCAGGGGCGTGGGGCGCTGCTGGGGCTGTGCGCCCCATGCACGCAGGCGTTCAATGCCCAGCGCCAAGGCCTCGGGCAAGGTCTGCTTCACGATGTCACGCAGGCTGCCGCCAAAGTCTTCCAGTTCCTCCGGCTGGCAGCCAATCAGCAGCACCTGCCCGGGATAGTGGCCGGTGAACTGGGCCAGGCACAGCACTTCCTGAAAACCGGTCTGGTGCAGGCTCATCTTCTTGGCACCCATGAAGCGCGGCACCTCGTCGTCTTCAATCAGCTTCAGCGTGCCGGGTGCCAGGCCGTAGTCGATGGCGTCAAAGATCAGCAACTTGGTGGCCGATTGCACGTTCTCGATCAGGTACAGGCCCTGGGTGCCGCCGTCGATCAGGTCCACGTGCGGCGCGAAGGTCCACTCCCGTTGCAGGGTCTCGACGCAGCGCACGCCAAAGCCTTCGTCGGCCCACAGCACGTTGCCAATGCCCAGCACCACAATGTGCTCGTCCGGCGGGGTGTAACCCGGGGGGTTACAGGTGGTTTCAGGTGTGCAAGTGCTCATGGGGTGTTGCGCAAGCTGCGTCTGGGTTAGAGAGGAAGGGAGCGCTGGCGCAGCGCGCGCCAGGCGTGGAAGCTGTCCCAGTTGGCCTGCAGCGCCAGCCAGAAGTCGGCCCGCACGCCAAAGGCCACGGCGCAGCGGATGGCGGTGTCGGCCGACATGGCGCGCTGGCCCTGGGTCAGTTCATTGACACGGCGGCGCGACACGCCCAACAGCTGGGCCGCGCGCGTTTGTGACAGCGCCATGGGCCGCAGATAGTGCCGATCCAGGAACCGGCCCGGATGGGTCGGGTGCCGGATCGGAACCCCAGCGGGCACGGTGACGGTGTCGCGGGCCATTGTGTTTAGTCCTTGAACGTGCGGAAGCCCGAGATCATGGTGCTGACGATGCTTTGGCGGCCCATGATGTCTTCGCGGATGGCGGCATAGATGTGGGCCAGGGCAAAGATCACGATCAACCACATGCCCATGTGGTGCCAGGTGTGCACATCCTGCGACTGGCCCATCAGTGGAATCACCCAGCCGAACAGCGTGTTGGCCCATGAGCCCGCCTGGGTGCCCTCGCCATACATGGCAAAGCCGGTGAAGACCATGAACACGGTCGTGAACAGGAACACAAAAAACATCGCAAAGCGGGCCATCGGGTTGTGGCCGATGTAGGGGCCGGGGCGCGGCCCCATGAAGGCGTACCACTTGAACATGGCCAGCATTTCGCGCCAGTAGTCCCGCTGCGTCAGCGGCACCGAATACAGCTCGCGCGCATGGTGGTTGCCCACCAGGGCCCAGTACGAGCGACCCAGCAGCCCGATGGTCATGATGTAGGCGGCCGAAAAATGGGCGAAGCGGATATAGCCCATCAGGAAATGGTCGCTGGCCTCGCCAGGCATGGTGGGCAGCGGCGAACCAATGAAGTAGCCGGTGATGCACAACACGGTGATGGCCAGGGCGTTGACCCAGTGCCAGACGCGCACCGGGGCCTCGTAGACATACACTGACTTGATGGACTGGCTGTGCGCCATCTCCTGTTCTTCGGACGGCAGTGCGGCGTGGAGTTCTTCCACCGCGGTGTGGGCGCTGGTGTTCATGGTGTCTCCTTGAGGTAGGGCGTGGTACCGCGTGGCTTCAAATCTGGCTGAACAGGTAGAGGCCACCAGCGCTGCACAGCGTGCCCAGACCTGCCATGGCCCAGGTGGCTTTGCGTGCCAGGAACTGACGGATACCCAGGCCGGCCACCACGCCGCCACAGTGCAGTGCCGCCGTGGTGGCGACAAAGCCCAGTGCGTAGCTTGCGAAGCCGCTGGCGGGTGCTTCGGCACCATGGGCCAGGCCGTGCAGCGCGGCGGCGACTGCGACCAGCCCCAAGCCCAGGGACGTGGGCACGTGCTGGCTGGAAAACACCAGCATGGCGCCGAACAACACCACGCTGAGCGCAACCAATTGCTCCAGCAAGGGCACGCTGACCCCCATGGCACCGAGCGCTGCACTGGCTACCAAGGCCAGCAGGAAGGTGGCTGGCCCGCGCCAGGTTTGGTGGGCTGGCAGCGCGCGCACCGACCACACGCCAACGGCGACCATGGCCAACAGGTGATCCAGGCCGAACGGGTGGCTCAACCCCTCCAGCAGGCTACTGGTGCCGTGACCCGTATGGGCCTGGGCAGCAGTGGTGGCCAACGCCAGGGCGGCAACACCCGTCGCGCGCAGGGAAGTGGGGGACAACAATTTCATGAAATTCTCCTCAATCGGTTAAACCGGGGACTGGGCCTAGCGGACCTTGACGTTGGCCATTTCCTGTCCGTCCGGGCTCATGACGTGGGTCGAGCAGGCCAGGCAGGGGTCGAAGGAATGCAGGGTGCGCAGGATTTCCAGCGGCTGCTCGGGGTTCACCATGGGTGTGCCCATCAGGGACGCCTCAAAGGCGCCGATCTGGCCCTTGGCATCGCGCGGGCTGCCGTTCCAGGTGGTGGGCACCACGCACTGGTAGTTCTCGATCTTGCCGTCCTTGATCTTGATCCAGTGCGCCAGCGCGCCGCGCGGTGCGGCTGCCGTGCCCACGCCCTTGGCTTCCTTGGGCCAGGAGGCCGGGTCCCACTTCTCGACGTTGGCGGTGGCGGTGTCGCCGGCCTTGATGTTGGCGATCAGCTCGGCGTAGTCGTCCACCATCATCTCGGCGCAGTACTGGCCTTCCAGGCAGCGCGCCAGCGTGCGGCCAATGGTGCTGGGCAGCATCTGCTTGAGCGTGTATTGCGTTTCGGGCAGGCCCAGGGCCTTGGGCACGCCGCTGTTGACCATCATGGCCGAGAACTCCAGTTGCTCCTTGGGCCGCTGGGCGTATTTGTTGCCCTTCAACGCATGGGCATAGGCCAGGATGTAGCGCGACAGCGGGCCCACCTCCACCGCATGGCCGCGCCAGCGCGGGGCCTTGATCCACGAGTATTTGGCGCTCTCGTCGAGCTGCTCGATATTCGTCTTGGTGCCTTTGGTGCCCTTGCCTAGCGCGAAGTTGGGTTCGGTGACACCGTCCCAGGGGTGCAGGCCCTTGGTGTCGTCGGCGTACTTGTACCAGCTGTGGGTCACGAATTCCTGGATCTGCTCCGGGTCGCGCGGGTCCACGGCGTGGATTTCGTCCCACTTGCCGTTCAGGATGGCGCCGCCGGGCAACTGGTCGGTTTTCTTGTCGTAGCTGACCTTGGCGTATTCGCCGTAGTCCATCACATTGGTGGCCGACAAACCGCCGCCGTGCAACCAGCCGGCGTGTTTGTACAGGGTGCCGATAGCGAGCACGTCGGGCAGGTAGACGTTTTTCACAAACTCGTTCATCTCGTCGATGCGCGACTTGATGAAGTTGAGGCGCTCCATGTTGATGGGCGCACCGGACGCACCATTGCCGTCGATGTTGATGGCGCAGGGCATGCCGCCCACCAGGAAGTTCGGGTGCGGGTTCTTGCCGCCGATGATGGTGTGGATCTTGACCCAGTCCTTTTGCAAATCGAGCGCTTCCAGGTAATGCGCCACGGCCATCAGGTTGGCCTCGGGCGGCAGCACATAGGCCTTGGAGCCCCAGTAGCCGTTGGTGAAGGGCCCCAACTGGCCGCTCTCGACGAACTTCTTGATGCGGTTCTGCAGATCCCGGAAATAGCCCGGTGACGACAGCGGGTGGCTGGGTGACACCAGCTGTTGCAGCTCCGAGGTCTTCTTGGGGTCGGCCTTGAGCGCATTGACCACGTCGACCCAGTCAAAGGCATGCAGGTGGTAGAAGTGCACGACGTGGTCATGCACCTGCAGCGTCTTGTCGAACAGGCCGCGCAGCAGGTGGGCGTTCTTGGGGATCTTGATACCCAGCGCGTCTTCCACCGCGCGCACCGAGGTCATGGCGTGGGTACCGGTGCAGACGCCGCAGATGCGCTCCACAAAGGCCCAGGCGTCGCGCGGGTCGCGGCCCTTGAGAATGACCTCCAGCCCGCGCCACATGGTGCCGGTGGAGACCGCGTTGGTGATGACGTTGTTCTTGTCGAGGTTGACCTCGCAGCGCATGTGGCCCTCGATGCGGGTCACCGGGTCGACGACGATGCGCCGCCCCGTGTCGTCGAGCTTGAAGCCTTGTGTTTCGTAAGCACCCATGATGTGTTTCCTTGTGGTCTGGTTCAGGCTTCGGTGGTCTTTTTGTCTTTGCTGGCCGCGCGGCTGATGGCCGAGGCGGCGGCGTGGGCCACGACGGCGGCACCCACCACCGCGGCGGCGGTGCCACCCACCTTGTCGGCATTGGCCTCCACGCCAAACTGCGGGATGTTGGTCAGGCGGTCGTAGAAAGAGCCCTTGTCCCAGAAGCCGTCTTCCGAGCAGCCGATGCAGCCGTGGCCGGCCTTGATGGGGAAGCTGGTGCCCTCGTTCCACATGATGGTGGAACAGGCGTTGTAGGTGGTCGGGCCCTTGCAGCCGACTTTGTACAGGCAGTAGCCCTTGCGCGCGGATTCATCGTCAAAGGCCTCGACAAACTGGCCGGCATCGAAGTGCGGGCGGCGGTAGCATTTGTCGTGGATGCGCTGGCTGTAGAACATCTTGGGCCGGCCCTGGCGGTCCAGCTCGGGGATCTTGTCGAACGTCAGCATGTAGGTGATGACCCCGGTCATGACCTCGGCAATCGGCGGGCAGCCCGGCACCTTGATGATGGGCTTGTCGGTGATGACTTTGTGGATGGGCACGGCGCCGCTCGGATTCGGCTTGGCGGCCTGCACGCAACCCCAGGATGCGCACGAGCCCCAGGCGATCACGGCCTTGGCGTCCTTGGCGACGTGCTTGAGCTTTTCAATGAAGGGCTTGCCGGACTGGATGCAGAACATGCCGTCTTCGTTCAGCGGCGGGTTGCCTTCCACGGCCAGGATGTACTGCCCTTTGTACTTGGTCATGATCTGCTCAAGAATGGCCTCGGCCTGGTGGCCAGCGGCGGCCATCAATGTGTCGTCATAGTCCAGCGAGATCATGGACAGCACCACGTCCTTGGCCAGCGGGTGTGCCGAGCGGATGAAACTCTCGGAACAGCAGGTGCATTCCAGCCCGTGCAGCCACAGCACCGGGGTGCGCGGCTTGGTCTCCATGGCGTGCGCAATCTGCGGCACGAATGACGGCGCAAGGCCCAGCGAGGTGGCGGTCAGCGAGCAGTACTTCATCATGCTGCGCCGTGTGATGCCCTGGCGGCGCATGACCTCATAAAACGTTTCCACAGTGTGTCTCCTCGTTGGTTTTTTGGAGGGCGACCACCGTCAACGCATGGGCCCGCTCGACCAGGGATTCACAAGTTCTGTGCCACAAGAGGGGTCACTGGCGTAAACCCCTAGGCGGATAGGGGCAGCACGCGTGCCTGCACTCTGGGCGGCGTGGGTTTGCGCGGGGTGCACGTTGGGGCTTTTGCAGCGGACCGTTGGGGCGGGTGGTTACTGTGTTTGCAGATTGGTTGGTCCGCTGTCAACTTGGATGGCAGGTGTGACGGGTCATCCTCACCCAGCGCGGCAGCCTACTTGCTGATGAACGCGCGCGTGGGTTTTTGAGTTTCCTGTCCGTTAAACTGCTTTTTCAACCACCACCACCCGGGGTCCAGACCATGATCATCGTGACAGGCAGTGCGATTGCGCGCGAAGGCGCCGACGCGCAGATGCAGGCAGTTTCCCTTGAACACGTGCTGCGGTCGCGCACCGAGCCCGGTTGCATTTCCCACGAAGTGAGCCGCGACGTGGAACAGCCGAACCGCTTTGTCTTTGTGGAGCGCTGGGCCGACATGGCCGCGCTGCAAATGCACTTTCGTGTCGAGGCATCGCGGCAGTTTGCAAAGTCCCTGGCCCAGCTTTCCGATGGAAAGTTGGAGATGACGGTCTATCAGGCAGACGCTACAACTTGACGTAGCGATACTCAAGGGCACCGCACGCTGTTGCCTGCGGCCAGTTGGCAGAACTTGCCGTCTTCACGCATCAACCCGGAGCCCTGTTGCTTGAAATAGCGCTGGCCCGCGTCGTCCGAGCACTGGTTGCCATTGCAGGTGGTGATCCGCGGCGGCCCCATGGTCCGCACCCTTGGGCGCAGTACCACGACAGGCGGCTCGGCCTGCACGTCCGCCCCATGGCAAATCGCGATCTGCCGCGCCCGCTCCGTGGGATAGGCACCCGTGCGCTCTACGCTGCGCACACATTCGCGCACAACAGCATCCGCCATGCCGCGCTGGCGTTGGCTGGCACCTGCCGTGCGGCACGCGGCGAACAGCTCGGCCTTGACGTCTTCCGTGACGGATTGGCGCTCCACATCGCGCGTGCAGTTGGCGTAGGCGGCCTCGTCACCCTTGGCCGCCTGCGCCTCCTTCTCGGCTGCCGCGGCGGCCTGGGCTTGCGTCCGTTGGCGGCTGCTTGCCTCAGCCGCGGCGTGCTCGCGCTGTGTGGTTTCTACGTGTGTGGCTGCGGCTTTGTCCTTTTGCGCCTGCTCCCGCAGTGCAGAGCCGTCCAGCGTATTGCCAGTGGTGTCCACAGGCTTTACGGACTGCGTGCTGTCCGGGCACGCGACATTGCTGTAGGTGACCTTGCCGTCGGGGGCGGTGCATTTGATGGTTTGGCCTTGGACGGT
>Ga0208514_100275_pt1 | contig 33991 bp, 23 predicted proteins | sample LakWasMet70_HOW9_2_FD_183900 | JGI IMG/M metagenome (GOLD analysis project Ga0208514, IMG submission 183900) | Freshwater sediment methanotrophic microbial communities from Lake Washington under simulated oxygen tension - Sediment Metagenome... | ecosystem: Environmental > Aquatic > Freshwater >...
TCTGGTCGCGGGTTTTTTGCGCATCTTCTTTGGTTTTTCTGGCCATGATCTCTAGGCTTATCATTCCTCAAACAATGGCGAGGATTATACCAAAAAATAATTAATCAGTCATGATTGATTAATTATTGAAGGGCGGATAGAATATTGACGTCTATATAGTAAGAAGGCATGTTCATGTCCCGTTTTTCTCTCAGCACGGCCTCTGTCGCCACACTCTTGTTATTGCAACTCTCTGCTTGTAGCAAACCGCAGGAAGCCGCTCAGGCAGCGGCTGGCGCACCTGAGGTCGAAGTGGTGACCGTGCAAACCGCCGAAATCCCCGCTGAGGTTGAATTACCTGGTCGTGTAGAGGCCTGTCGCATTGCAGAAGTGCGTGCGCGCGTTTCCGGTATTGTCTCTAAACGGCTGTATCAGGAAGGGCAAACAGTGAAGGCGGGCACACCGTTATTTGCCCTCAACCCGGAGCAATTGCAGGCTAGTAAATTGGAAGCAGATGCTGAGCTCGCCAGAACCGAAGCTAACCTGGTGAATGCCAATGACAAATTGCAGCGCTACCAGGCGCTGGTAGGCGACCAGTCCGTGAGTCAGCGCGACTACCGCGCGGCACAGGCTGAGGCGCAACTGGCTAAAGCCGAAGTGGCCGCCGCGCAAGCTAAACTCAATCGCGCCAAACTGGATGTGGCTTATGCCAATGTGACGGCGCCGATTGATGGCGTGGCGCGCCGTGCGCTGGTGACCGAAGGCGCGCTGGTGGGTAAAGACGAGGCTACGCACATGACCACGGTGGAGCAAATCAACCCGGTGTATGTCAATTTTGCACAGTCTTCTTCTGAGGTGTTTGCCCTGCGCAAAGCCTTGCGCGACGGCCAGTTAAAAGGCAGCAATGGTCAATTGCAGATTGCCTTGATGTTGCCGGATGGTTCAACTTATCCCAGTGCAGGCAAATTGTCATTTTCTGATGTGTCTGTGAACCAGACGACTGATTCTGTCGTGATGCGCGCCATTTTTGACAACCCGCAACAGGAACTGATGCCAGGCGCTTATGTGCGCCTGAAAATCCGCCAGGCGACCAATCCGCATGCCATCCTGATTCCACGTGATGCGCTGATCCGTGACCAGTTCTCCAGCCGGGTATGGGTGGTCAATGCCAAACAGGAGTTGGAGTCACGCGAAGTGCAAACCGGCGCTGTGATTGATAAACAGTGGGTGATTGAGCACGGCCTGCAAGCAGGCGAGCAAGTGGTGGTCACCAATGCTGCCACGCAAACGGCGGGCGCAAAAGTGACGCCGAAGCAGGTAAGCGCCACAGACAAAATCACCCAGGCCGTCGCACCTTAAAATTAAGAGCCTTAAATCAGTCAGCATGAAGAAGCATAAAAAAGTATAAAGAAGAAGGTAAAGTCATGAGTCGTTTTTTTATTGATAGGCCGATTTTTGCCTGGGTGATTGCCATCCTGATTGTGCTGGCAGGTTTAATTGCCATTAAACAGTTACCGATTGCGCAGTATCCCGATATTGCGCCGCCCGTGGTCAATATCGCCGCAACTTATCCTGGCGCATCGGCCAAAGTGGTCGAAGAAACCGTGACCTCGATTATCGAGCGCGAGATGAACGGTATGCCAGGCCTGATGTATGTGTCTGCTACCAGCAATCAGGGCATGGCTTCTATTAGCGTGACTTTCCGCCAGGGCACCAACCCTGACCTGGCGGCCGTCGATGTGCAAAACCGCCTCAAAAGCGTGGAAGTGCGTTTGCCGGAAATTGTGCGTCGTAGCGGCATCATGGTGGAAAAATCGGCGGATAGCTTTCAGCTGATTGTGTCACTGACCTCAGAGGATAACCGTTACAGTGAGATTGACCTCGGCGAGTTGTCATCGGCGACGGTCATGCCTACGCTTAAGCGCGTGCAGGGTGTGGGTAAGGTGCAGTCATTCAGCCCGGAATACGCCATGCGTATCTGGCCGGATCCGCAGAAAATGGCGGGCCTGAATGTCAGCGTCAGCGAAATTTCCAATGCCTTGCGCAGCTACAATACGCGCCTGACTTTGGGCCAGGTCGGTGCCAGTGGTGTACCAGATGGCGCGCCATTGAGTGTGACGCTCGAAGCCGAAGCCACGCTGAAAACGGTAGAAGACTTTGCCAATGTACCACTGCGCAGCCAGGCTGATGGCTCGGCCTTGCTGGTGAAGGATGTGGCGCGGGTGGAAATGGGCAGCAGTGACTATACCTATAGCTCTAAAGTCAATGGCAAGAATGCCGCCGGCATGGCGATCAAACTGTCACCAGGCTCGAATGCAGTAGAAACCATCAAGCGGGTCAAAGTGGCGATGGAGCAAATGCAGCCATATTTTCCACCAAATGTCGTGTTCCAGTTGTCGTATGACTCCTCGGCATTCGTGTCTATCTCGATTAAAAAAGTGATTCAAACGCTGGTTGAGGCGGTGCTGCTGGTATTCGTGGTCATGTACCTGTTTATGCAGAACCTACGTGCCACCCTGATTCCGACCATCGTGGTACCGATTGCCCTGATGGGGACGTTTGCCGTCATGTACTGGCTGGGTTATTCCATCAACGTGCTGACCATGTTTGGTGTGGTGTTGGCGATTGGTATCCTGGTCGATGATGCCATCGTGGTGGTGGAAAACGTTGAACGCCTGATAGTCGATGAAGGCTTGTCTGCGCGCGAAGCGACTATTAAAGCCATGTCGCAAATCAGTGGCGCGGTGGTGGGTATCACCGCCGTGCTGGTGTCAGTATTTATCCCGATGGCCTTTTTCAGTGGCGCGGTGGGCAATATCTACCGCCAGTTTTCATTGGCATTGTCGGTGTCGATCAGCTTCTCGGCCTTTCTGGCGCTGTCGCTGACACCTGCATTGTGCGTCACGCTGTTGCGCCATGAAGCCAGCCCTAAAGCACGCTTTTTTGTCTGGTTTAACCGTAGCTTTAAGTGTATGACCGAGCGTTACACGCGCCTGACCGGCGGTTTGCTCAACAAGCCACTGCGCTGGCTGGGCGTGTTTGCACTCATCGTGACCTTGGTCGGCTGGCTGTTTATGCGCCTGCCAAGTGCATTCTTGCCAGAAGAAGACCAGGGAAACTTTATGGTCATGGTGTCGTTGCCACAAGGTGCGACACTGGCGGAAACCGCCGAAGTGCTGGGTGATATGAGCCGTTATATCCAGCAACACGAGCCGGTCGATATCATTTTTGAAGTCAGCGGTTTCAGCTTTTACGGCACCAGCACCAATAGTGGCATGCTGTTTATCACGCTGAAAGACTGGGCTGAGCGGCCCAAGGCCGAGCAGCAGGTGCAGGCGATTGTGAATCGCGTTAACCAGCAATTTTATGGCCGCCCCAATTTAAGCATTTTCGCCATGAATGCGCCGCCATTGCCAGAGCTGGGTAGCGTGGGTGGTTTTGACATGAAATTGGTAGACCGTGCGAGTGTGGGCATAGAAACGCTGATGAAAGCGCGCGACCAACTGATTGCCGAGTCGACCAAGCATCCTGAGTTGGCGAATGTCTTGTTTGCCGGTTTGTACGATACGCCGGTGGTGAATATGCAGCTTAACCGCAGCAAAGCCAATGCGCTGGGCATCTCACTGGATGAAATCAACGATTCGCTGGCGACCTTGCTTGGCTCTAATTATCTCGGTGATTTTGTTTATGGCAACCAGGTGCGCCGGGTGCTGATTCAAGCCGATGGCAAACAGCGGCAGACGCTGGAAGATATCAAGAAAATCCGCCTCAAAGCCGCCGATGGTAGCCTGGTGCCGCTGTCTTCCATCATGACGCTGGACTGGGCCATGGGTACCCCGCAACGCACGCGTTTTAATGGCTTTCCGTCATTTAATATCAATGGCGGTGCCGGGCCTGGTTATAGCAGCGGCGAAGCCATGCAGACCATAGAAAAACTGGTAAAAGGCCTGGGCAAAGGCATAGGTTTCGAATGGGCCGGGCAGTCACTTGAAGAGAAGCAATCCGGCAGCCAGGCCATCATGCTGTTTGGTTTGTCTATCCTGATTGTGTTCCTGGTGCTGGCGGCTTTGTATGAAAGCTGGGCCATTCCGTTCGCCGTGATGCTGGTAGTGCCCTTGGGTGTCTTGGGCGCCTTGCTTGGCGTGACTATCCGTGGTTTGCCCAATGATATTTATTTCAAGGTAGGCTTGATCGCGACGATTGGGTTATCTGCCAAAAACGCCATCCTGATTGTGGAGTTTGCGCGAGAACACGTGTTGCAAGGTATGCCTTTGCTTGAAGCCAGTTTATTAGCGGCTAAAGAGCGCTTGCGGCCGATTGTCATGACCTCGCTGGCCTTTGGTGTCGGTGTGATTCCATTGGCATTCTCCACCGGCGCTGCGTCGGGCGCGCAAGTTGCGATTGGTACCAGCGTGCTGGGTGGTATTGTCACGGCGACCTTGCTGGCGATCTTTTTTGTCCCGTTATTTTTTATGGTGGTCGGGCGCTGGATGCACAAACCAGCGGCGATCAAGGATGTTGCATGAAATTAAGTCGACTCACATTGTTACTGGGTTTTATTCTCTCGGCCAGTGCTTGCTCGCTGATGCCTGAGTATTTCCGGCCAGCCGCGCCCGTGCCTGAGGTTTACCCAGGCCAGCCAGCGAATGACACGGTGACTGAAGCGCCACCACTCACCTGGCAAACTTATTTCCCCGATGCCGATTTACAGCAACTGATACAAGTGGGCTTAGCGCATAACCGTGACCTGAAAACGGCCGTGTTACGTATGGATGAAGCCAAGGCCACTTACGGCATACAAAAAGCCGACCGCCTGCCGACCATACAAGGTAACTTGACTTACGACCGTAGTCGCACCGTGTTCAGCTCCAGCCAGGCATTTGAGGCCGAGTTATACAGAGTTGGTGTCGGTATTTCAGACTACGAAATTGATGTGTTTGGCCGCGTCAAAAGCCTGACGCAAGCAGCGTTGGAGCAATACCTGGCAGTAGCTGAAAACCGGCAAGCGGTGCAAGCTACCCTGATCACCGAGATCGCCACGCAGTATGTCAACCTGCTGACTTTACACGCGCAACTCAAGCTGGCGCAGCAAACGCTAGATGACCGCAAACAGACCTTGCATCGGACTCAGCGTCGCTTTGAGGCCGGTTTGGATCAGGTGCTGGATGTCAAAGCCGCCCAAATCCAGGTCGAGCAAGTGCAGGCACAATATGCACAATGGCAACGACAACTGGCCACCACGCAAAATGCCTTGTATTTACTGCTCGGCGAGTCATCACAGCGCACATCGTTAGTCATCAAACCTCTGGCGGATTTAAAACTTGCTGACGTTACGCCAGGCCTGCCTTCCAGCCTGTTGACCCGGCGCGCAGATATCCGTGCTGCCGAGCACCAACTCAAAGCTGCCAATGCCAATATCGGTGCTGCACGTGCTGCGTTCTATCCACGCTTGCAACTCACCACCAACGTCGGCCTGGTTAACTCGGAGTTCTCCAAACTGTTCTCTGACACCGGCAGCAACTACTGGTCTTTCAGCCCGCAATTGACCATCCCGATCTTTAACTATGGCCGCAACAAAGCCAACCTCAACCTTGCGCAAACCCGTGAGCGTATCGAGGTAGTCAATTACGAAAAAACCATCCAGACCGCGTTTAAAGAAGTGATGGATGTATTAAGCACACGCGCAGCGATTGCCGAAGAGTCCGCGGCCAGGGCGCGTTTAAGTGAATTGGAAAGCAGCCGCTTGCAATTGGTTAAACGTAAGCTGGACCAAGGTTTGGTGACTTACCTGGAGTTGCTCGACTCGCAGCGCAGTGTGCTGGATGCACAGTCACAGGCGTTGCAAATACAACAACAGGCATTACAGAATCAGGTGGGTTTGTATAAAGCGCTGGGTGGCAGTTAAATGAAAAGAACACAGCTTGGTTGACGGGTTTGTGCTGGCATTTTAGGATAGACCAACATTTAATCACAATTTGAAAATGTTAAATAAAGCTTCCAGTTTTTCAACCAAAAAAGCATCCATGACGGAAAGTTTTCCGACATTTAGGATTGCTACTTTACGTTAGGTACTCTAGGAGGATCTGTGAAATTCACTGTTGAAGAATTTCTCGCATTCGCAATAGCGGTTCAATCACGAAAATGGGAAACCTCTCCCCAAAGAAAGCCGTATTCCTATGCTGTTGAAGACAAAGGTATCAGAGTAGTACCTTCAACCAATAATAGCCGCCTCATTTCTAATGCCAAAATTCGGCTTTTCTGTGAATTGTATGACGACACCGAAAAACGAATGAAAGAGCTTAAGGGTGAATTCCATAACTCATACTTGAAGCCAATTGCAAGAGCATACGACCCAAGCATTTTCGAATTCAGCTTTCCAGAGGAAATCAAGAGCGAGTCTGTTCTGAAAGAAGGCGCAACTCGTCTTGTTTTAGTCAATGCGTACGAGCGAAGTGCCGAGGCCAGGCGTCGTTGTATTGCAAAGCATGGTGTCAATTGCGTTGTATGTGACTTTAACTTCGAGGCTGTTTATGGTTCATCAGCCGCAGGTTTTATTCATGTTCATCATTTATCTCCAGTTGCGCTACAAGATGGTGAATACACTGTAGATCCGGTTCTTGATCTCCGACCTGTGTGTCCAAATTGTCATGCAGTAATACACATGGGCGGAAAGTGCCTATCGATCGAAGAGGCAAAGGCGCTGTTATGCAGACGTACCTAACAATTCGCTCCAGCGGACAGTCAAAAGCTTCGCTTTTGCCTGCTGCTGAACTCCGACGTTAGCTCTGCCAATGGCACTTACCAACGCTCAAGTTCAGGAATTGGCCGACCGCATTTGCGCAATCCTGATAGCGCATGCCTCGCATGGCCTAGCCACGTCATCTCTGGAAGGGATGGGTGAAATCACCCTTAGGGACAGTTTGATCGTTGCTGCTGCGGCAGCTGGTGCCCAGATAAAACAAGCGTGGGTACTTGAAAGAGAGGTTCTCCCTGCGGGATGGACTGATTCAGCCGTTGATCTGGTCACCAAAACACATTGAAAGAGGTGGGTGGCATTGAGTTGAAATGGTGGAGGCAGACCGACAAGGGAAATGCATCCAATCGTCGCCGAGACCTCGTGAAAGACTTCATGCGAGCGGCCTCTCTATATCCAGCCGTAGATGACTTCACCTTTGTAGCGTTGTTGTCCACGGAAGTTTCTTGGGCATCAACGACTGCTACAAGGGGAACCGATGCCGCCGCAATGGCGCTATTGACGGCCACAAGCTCTCAAACCTGGAACCTAAGCACGCTAGCAGCCTCACCCGCCGTAAAGGGAGCCATTCGCTATCTGAACGGGAAAGTGCCGATCCCGAATATATTCCATTCAAAATTACTTAGCACTCTCGAACTCCACTTTGCTTCAGGCAGGTCAGCCTTCGCAAAGGTATGGCTAGTCAAGAAGCCGAAAAATACACACTACTTCACGCCCGCTGAAGTGGCGGAGTTATTGCAGTTAGGTAGGGTGGGCAACTCGTTGCCCACGCGGTAAAACTCACGCACAATTCCACCATGTCACGTTATCTTCGCATCAATACTGCTGGAGCTACTTAGTTTTTCACGGTTGTGGCTTACCGTAGGCAAAGATTTCTTTGTGATGAGGATGTGCGTGATGCCTTTAAACATGCCATCAAAAAAGTCCGCACTGATCGTCCTTTTACAATCGACGCATGGGTTTTGTTGCCTGACCATATTCATTCCATATGGGCGCTACCACCTAATGATGCAAACTTTGCACTTCGTTGGCAACTGATCAAACGTTATGTGAGCCGTGCTTGCGGTGCGCGTTTAAACCATACAGAATGGATGTCAGCATCCAAAACAAAACATCGTGAATCAACCATTTGGCAAGGCCGTTATTGGGAGCATCAAATTCGCGATGATAACGATTATGCAAAACATATGGATTATTTGCATTTCAACCCGCTTAAGCATGGCTTGGTTAGCAATGTGAAAGATTGGCCTTATTCAACATTTCACCGATATGTTAAAGCGGGCATTTATGATGAAAATTGGGGTGTGGAGCTAGACTTTGTGGAAGGAGCGTTTGGTGACGGATAACGAGCATTTACGCGTGGGCAACGAGTTTCCCACCCTACAGACTAAAGGCGGGGACAGGAAGTCAGGTGAATTTCAGAAGCTAAAGAGTGAGAGTGAAATCAATCGAGTCCGACCCCATTGATTCCCGTGCTGGATATATTGTTAAATCCAGCTACGTAAACACCAACCCTCATGTAACTGCGGAAACTTGGCCAAAGTTTGGTAAATAAAAGCTAATAATATGAAACCACAATCAACAGAGACCTCTAGGCGATTAGGATTAAAGGACGTGTATAAGCAAGTGCAAAGTCGAGATGGGCAACAAGATTTAAGGATATTTAATAATAGTTTGTCGACAGACTTAAAAGGTATTGCTGAAGATGATCGTGCATCTCTAGAATGTTGTTTAATGTATTTACTTAAGCAACTAGCCTACGATTTTTATGAAGAGACTTGGTCTGAGAATGTTCAAGGGCAGCTAAATCGCTTTTTAACCTATGCTTGGTTGAATGCCAGAATCTGGAATGAAAATGGGCGAGATACTTCTTTCTGTACTTACAATGATTCCGGAGTTCAAGAGTTACATTGGGCTACATTTCTGTTAGCGGCGACGGAGCAATGGCCTGAAGCGAGTTGGTTAGCTGAGTACTTGCTGTCAAAGTATGTTGAGGGCGGTACAGAGATTGTGCTGGAAGAAGATCGGCATGACTATGTCTTTCATTATCTGTTCAAACTACTGTTTACCACTCTGATTGATGGACGATGGCCTGAGGCTTTTCCATCTGAGCTTGGTCCCTACGGTGAGTTGTTGGCTAATCGGTTTGACCCTGAAAAGGTATCCATAGCGCTAGGCAAAATAATGGATATTCGCTTTGCGCGTAACCATGCTTACCCGGAAATAGATTCCCCGAAAAGATTTCGCCCTCTAGCATCAAATTTGATTGGAGCAACAGACTATGTAATTTTCCCGGCCGAACTGTGGGCAATCAAAGCACTTTGCAAACGTATTGATAATATCGAGTTGTCTTTGCAGGGTGAACATCCATGGTTACAAGCCGGGTTTATGGTGCCTCCTCCCGCAATCCTTGAGCCATGGAATGACGATGTTACTGAGGTTGTAGTGAAATATGGTAATAAGAAGTTTGGTAAAGATTGGCTGTGTTAATCAATGGGGTCAGACTCCTTTGATTAACACTTTATCTAACGTCCCATAGTGGTGATTCCTGCATTTGCAGGTACTATCTGCCCTCTACCATTCAAGAAGCGTCGTTCCCTAATGCAAAGTGAAGTCAAAGAGCCCGTCAGCCATGCCGTAGTGGCAGCCGTGCAACTGCCAAATATCAGCGATACGGAGTTTGAGGCTTCGCTAAACGAGCTACGCGAACTGGCAAAAACACTGGGCTACAAGATCGTCCACACCTTTGTGCAGAAGCGCGCAGGCTTTGATATTACAGGCTATCTGGGAGTGGGTAAGCGCGAAGAAATTCGTGACTATGTGCGCAGTATGGCCGGAGACCCTGACGCACTTGAGTTTAATCCCGACGCGCTGAATATTGAGGCCGTACTGGTTGACCATGAAATTTCGCCGTCGCAGGCACGTAACCTCGAAATTGAAGTGGGTTGCGAGGTGATGGACCGTACTATGGTGATTTTGGAGATTTTTCACCGCAATGCCCGCTCACGTGCGGCACGTGCACAGGTGGAGATTGCGCGCCTGGGTTATATGGCGCCACGTTTGCGCGAAGCAGCAAAACTGGCGGGTCCACAGGGGCGGCAGCGTAGCGGAGCGGGTGGTCGTGGGGCAGGTGAATCGCATACCGAGCTGGATAGACGCAAGATTCGCGACCGCATAGCCGAGTTGCAACAAGAGATTGTGATTATGGATGGCGAGCGCCGGACGCAACGTGCGCGACGTCAGGAGCGGCAGACGCTGGCGAGTGTGGCGCTGGTGGGGTATACCAATGCCGGTAAATCTACCTTGATGCGCGCGCTCACTGGCAGCGAGGTGTTGGTAGCAAACAAATTATTTGCCACGCTGGATACCACGGTGCGCGCCTTGTACCCTGAAAGCGTGCCGCGCGTGCTGGTCAGCGATACCGTGGGTTTTATCAAGAACCTGCCGCATGGCCTGGTGGCTTCTTTTAAATCGACGTTGGATGAGGCGCTGGATGCTGCGCTGTTGTTGCACGTGATCGATGCCAGCGACCCTGGTTTTGAGCGTCAGCTTGAGGTGACGGATAAGGTACTTGAGGAAATCGATGCCGATGTAGTGCCGCGTATTCGTGTGTTTAACAAAATAGATTATGTCGGCGATGCAGCGGCACAAGCTGAGTGTGAAGCCGCACTACGGTTAAAATATCCGGATTGCATTGTGATGAGTGCACGTCGCCCGGATGAAGTGGCGATGCTACGGCAGAAGATTGTCGATTTTTTCCAGCAGGATTTGGTTGAAACCGAGATTTTCCTGCCTTGGTCCGTACAACAGCTACGCGGTAAAATTTATAGCACCTGCCAGGTATTGAACGAGCGCTCAGATGAAGAAGGCACTTTTTTCACTGTGCGTGGCGAACCGAATGACATCAATAGCCTGCGTGAGCAGTTGATGCCGCTGCAATAAGCGCTCATCGCGGTAGTTGGGGCTGGTCAGGACTGATCAGCGTTTCCACCTTGCGCCAAATGAATAAACGCTTGCACATAATCAATCTGCACATCCGTTTCGCGTATGCCCAGGTAAATCTGCTTGGCAATGCCTTGCTCGCCTAACTTGACTGGCACGACGTCGAAACGGCTTTGATACTCCTCCACCAGCCAGCGCGGTAAGGCCGCGACACCGCGGCCACTGGCGACCATTTGCAGCATGATGTCAGTGGTTTCTATCGGTTTGTGTACTTGCGGGCTGATGCCTGCCGGTTGCAGAAACTGGTTGTAAATATCGAGTCGATCAATATCTACCGGGTAGGTGATCAAGGTTTCACTACTGAGTTGTTCGGGGCGCACATACGCCAGTGGGGCCAGTGCATGCTGGTGATGCACCACCAGCACCTGCTCGTAATCAAATACCGGTTGAAACAGCAGGCCGGGTTTATATAGCGGGTCAGGCGTGACCAGCATATCGATCTCATAGCCAAACAAGGCGCCTATGCCGCCAAACTGGAACTTCTGTTTTACATCTACATCCACATCCGGCCACGCGGCCAGGTAGGGTGACACCACTTTGAGCAGCCACTGGTAGCACGGGTGACACTCCATGCCGATGCGCAAGGTGCCACGCTCGCCTTGCGCAAACTGGCGCAAGCGTTCTTCTGCTAACGAGAGTTGCGGTAACAGCCGGTTGGCCACTGCCAGCAAGTATTGTCCGGCCTGGGTCAGGCGCAGGCTGCGGCCTTCACGTAACCAGATATCAGTGCCTAGTTGCTGTTCCAGCTTTTTTATCGAGTGACTCAGCGCCGACTGCGTGAGAAATAAATGTTCAGCCGCGGCTGTCAGTGAGCCTTGCCGTTCGACTTCGCGAATAATCGCTAAATGGATGCGTTCAATCATGTTTTAATGTATGAATAAAATTAATTGATTGTTGAAATAATACCATTTTACTTCATGGTTTGCCTTTTTTAGAATGCGTGTTCTGAAACGATTATTGACGAGGCTAGCATGGTCACCACACACAATCTTGGATTTCCGCGCATAGGCGCAAAACGCGAACTGAAATTTGCTTTAGAGGCTTATTGGAAAGGACAGTCTTCATTAGACGCATTAAAGCAAGTGGGCAAAGACTTGCGCCAGGGCAACTGGGCGTTGCAATCCGATCTGGATTTAGTGCCTGTGGGTGACTTTGCCTTTTATGATCAAGTGCTGGACATGAGTTTTACCCTGGGTAATTTACCTGCCCGTGTAACGGGTTTTCATGGCGACCCACTGGATAATTATTTCCGTGTGGCCCGTGGACGTTCCGCAGAATCTGGCGAGGAGCATGCGCAGTGTTGTGGCGGCGTGGCGGCGGGGGAGATGACCAAATGGTTTGATACCAACTACCACTATATCGTGCCGGAATTCACCGCCGAGACACAGTTCAAGCTGGATACGACACGCTTGCTGGCGCAGTTGGCAGAAGCGCAGGCGCAAAATATCAAAGCTAAACCAGTGATTGTCGGGCCGGTGACTTACCTGGCGATTGGTAAGGCCAAAGATGCTTCAGACCGCCTGGCCTTGCTGCCGCAATTACTGGTGGTGTATAGCGAGTTGCTCGAGGCGTTGGCGGCGCAGGGCGTGGAGTGGGTACAAATAGACGAGCCTATTCTGGTGACTGAACTGGAGGCTGAATGGCAGCATGCATTCAACCTGGCTTATCACCAACTTAAGAGTAGCCGTGTCAAGATTCTGCTCGCGACTTATTTTGGTCAGTTGGCTGATAACCAATACCTAGCGGCTAATCTGCCGGTGGCGGGTTTGCATGTGGATGCGATTAATGCGCGTAGTGAAGTCGTGCCTTTGATTAATATGTTACCTGCGCACAAAGTGCTTTCTATTGGGGTGATTAATGGCCGTAATATCTGGAAAACCGATTTGAACGCGACGCTGGACTGGCTGGAGCCAATCGCTGAACGCCTGGGTGACCGTTTATGGCTGGCGCCTTCTTGCTCATTGTTGCATGTGCCGGTGGACCTTGATAATGAGGTGAAATTGGATAGTGAGGTCAAGTCCTGGCTGGCATTTGCCAAGCAGAAACTGGATGAGTTACAGGTGTTGGCGACGGCATTGAATCATGGTCGTGCGGCGGTGAAAGTGGCTTTGGCTGTGAATCAGGTGGCAATTGATGCACGCCGTACCTCGAAGCGCGTCCATCAGCCGCAGGTGAAAGCCGCGCTGGAAACACTGACACCGCAACTGGGTCAGCGGCAAAATCATTATGTACAACGTGCCGTCAAACAGGCCGCCTTGCTTGGTTTGCCCAAGTATCCGACCACCACCATCGGCTCTTTCCCGCAGACGGCAGAAATCCGCCATGCCCGCAGCCAGTTCAAGGCCGGGGCGTTGAATCAGGCAGCTTACCAGCAGGCGATGAAAGCCGAAATTGAGCGTAGCGTACGTGAACAGGAAGCCTTAGGGCTAGATGTGCTGGTGCACGGTGAAGCCGAGCGTAACGATATGGTGGAATATTTTGGTGAGCAGTTGGAGGGATATGCCTTCAGCCAGTTTGGCTGGGTGCAGTCGTATGGCTCGCGTTGTGTCAAACCGCCTATCCTGTTTGGGGATATCAGCCGCCCACAAGCCATGACGGTAGCGTGGATCAAGTATGCGCAATCACTGACCAGCAAGCCGATGAAAGGCATGTTGACCGGTCCGGTGACGATACTCAACTGGTCTTTTGTGCGTGATGACCAGCCACGTTCAGTCAGCTGCTACCAGTTGGCACTGGCGATTCGCGAAGAAGTGCTGGACCTGGAAAAAGCCGGTATCAATGTGATCCAGATTGATGAAGCCGCCTTGCGTGAAGGCTTGCCATTGCGCAAGTCACAGTGGAAAGAGTACTTGCAGTGGGCAGTAGAGTCATTCCGCATCACCGCCAATGGTGTGGCCGATGAAACGCAGATTCATACACATATGTGCTATTCGGAGTTTAATGACATCATCGCTTCGATTGCTGACATGGATGCTGACGTGATTACCATTGAAACCTCACGTTCAGACATGGAGTTGCTGGATGCGTTTGATGATTTCAACTACCCGAACGAGATCGGGCCGGGCGTCTATGACATTCACTCGCCGAATATCCCGACCCAGGCGCATATTGTGCAGTTGATGCAAAAGGCTGCCGAGCGTATCCCTGCCGAGCGTTTGTGGGTAAACCCGGATTGTGGCCTGAAAACCCGTCAATGGGCTGAAGTGTTGCCCGCGTTGACCAATATGGTTGCGGCAGCTAAAACCTTGCGCGCAGCTTAACCTTGCCATGAATGAAAAAGCCGCCCTTGGGCGGCTTTGTGTTTAAGTCATTACCAGCGGCGGCTCAGCATGAAGTGAAGCACAATGGCTTCATTGCGGATTTCAGACTCGCCAAATAATCGGCTGTTGTATTTAACGCTGACAGGTAGCATCCATTCGACACCGCCTGTCATCAGCCAGTGTTGGTCGACTTTACGTGCTGCGCCGAAGGTGAGGTGATGTTCAAGGGTTCCTGCCAATAAAGGACTAGAGTTCTGGCGCGGAATCGGGTTTTTGCCGTAATTGTGGCCCGCATAAAGCGTGGTACGGTCATCCCAGTTGTAAGCGACGCCTGTCGCGACCACCCATTGGTCTTTCCAGTCGGCACCCATCGAGCTGCCATATATAGATTGCGCTGAGGCATTGTTTGGTTTGGTGGCGCGCAGGGTCACGTCATTGATCGCATCGCTCCAGTTAAGCCAGTTCAATTTGAATGAAAGCAACCAGTCATCTGTTGGCTTGAACGCCATCCCGACAGCGACTTCACGCGGCAGGGCGAAGCCTTTGATTGAAGCATCGGCATACTTCACCTTGCCCAACCCGAAATCTGTGAAGTCAGCTGTCAGTGTACCGCCGGTCATCGGCAGCTCGGTTTTTTCGGTATAAGAGGCAGCCAGCGTCAGCGCCGGGGTCACACGATATTGCATGCCCAGCTTGAAGCCAGTACGCACTGCGGAGGCGCCCTCTAATTTGTAACCAGCAAAGGGCACAGCACTCACTGAAGTGTTCGCAAAAAAGTCCTGTTCTATGCTCGCATAAACAATATTCAGGCTGGCCCCCAGAGAGAGCTTGTCCGTCACTTCACAGCCGATGCCGGGGATGATCTTGGCGATCCCAAACAGCGAGGACAAATCATCGCGATTGCCAAACGGTGTGCGCAGGTTGTCGAATACGCCACCGGCGCCGCCTTGCGCGAACAAACCTATACCGGCCGTACAGGGCATATTTTCCAGCGGCCGCGCATAGCCACCACCACCAAGCAAGGTGTAGCGGTTGGACGCATGCTCTTCGTTGCGGGGATCTTTGTGCACCAGGTCAGTGGTACGCAGCACTGAGCCAAACATATCCAGCAGCGGCGCCTTGATCTGCGTCAGCCCGGCCGGATTGGTATTCAGCGCACTGGTATCACGTGCTACTGCGACGTCAGCACCACCCATCAGGGTCGATTCGGCACCGAAGCCGATCAGGTTGATGCCGTTGGTGGCATGCGCCGCAACCCCGGTTGTGACCAAGGCGAGGGCGGTTGCGATGCGTAAGGTAGAAATATTAAAAGCAATCATGGCAGGTTTGTTCTTGTTCGTTAGGCGTACTGTCGCATAATTCGACAATTCTGTGTTGCGATAACAGCGCTCCAATCACATGGCTTTTTGGCCTTTTCGGCTATGCGAGAAACATTCACATGGTAGCTAAATTATCGATCAATGTGTTGTAAAAATATTCTTTAATAAAAACAATCAGTTGCTGCCTGTCAATCAAAATATATCAATATATTGTGTTTTGGATAATTGAAAAGCCATAGATATTGTTTTATAGTCGCATCCATACGGTATGCAGAAGAGACTCTTCTTCTGCGTTTAATAGGGAACCTGGTGCGTGAAGTCGCGCAGGAGTCATTAAGCCAGGGCTGCCCCCGCAACTGTGATTAGCGAGTTGTTTGCTGCCATCTAAGCCACTGAAGCGATTCGGGAAGGCGAAAGCAAATAATGACGACCTGAGAGCCAGGAGACCTGCCGTGAAATTTTTTCTTGTTAACGTTTGAGGCGGGGTGTCCTCGGCAGATGCAGTTGGTTAATGTTCGACACTGATTGCTAGTCTGACCTTTGAGCGGGTACATTTTTCATCGTCATGATGGTCCGGGTATTGCCCGGTTAAATGTGTCTGTTTCGGGACCCCTCGCTTCCTGTACTGGGAGCCATCAATGTCAAAATACGAATCCATGCAGGCCACGAAAAGGGATGGCCGCAAGGAACCTATCAATCTCGATAAAATTCATCGGGTGATTGATTGGGCATCACAAGGCCTGAATAATGTGTCGGTCTCCCAGGTGGAGCTACGTTCGCATATTCAGTTTTATGATGGCATCCGTACTGACGACATTCATGAAACCATTATCAAATCCGCAGCCGACCTGATTTCTGAAGAAACACCGGATTATCAGTACCTGGCGGCACGTTTGTCGATTTTTCATCTGCGTAAAATTGCTTATGGCCAGTTTGAGCCACCGCATTTGTTTGACCATGTGACCAACCTGACCGCGCTGGGTAAATATGATCAGCACCTGTTGCAGGATTACAGCCGCGAAGAGTTCGACGTACTGAATGCCACGATTGACCACTGGCGCGACATGAACTTCTCCTATGCCGCGGTCAAGCAGTTGGAAGGTAAATACCTGGTCCAGAACCGCGTGACCAAAAAGATCTATGAGAGCCCACAGTTCTTATACATCCTGGTCGCCATGTGCCTGTTTGCTAACTACAAAGGCCAGGCGCGTCTGGATTACATCAAGCGCTTTTACGATGCGGTCTCAACCTTCAAAATTTCCTTGCCTACGCCCATCATGTCCGGCGTGCGTACGCCGACCCGCCAGTTTAGCTCTTGCGTGCTGATTGAGTGTGGCGACAGCCTGGACAGCATCAACGCTACCACCAGCGCGATTGTGAAATATGTATCGCAACGTGCCGGTATCGGTGTCAATGCGGGCCGTATCCGTGCCTTGGGCAGTGAAATCCGTGGCGGCGAAGCGCAGCATACTGGCTGCCTGCCATTCTACAAACTGTTTCAGTCTGCAGTGAAGTCTTGTTCACAGGGCGGCGTACGCGGCGGCGCGGCGACCTTGTTCTACCCGATCTGGCACCTCGAAGTTGAATCATTGCTGGTGCTCAAAAATAACCGTGGTGTAGAAGAAAACCGTGTGCGTCACCTCGACTACGGCGTGCAACTGAACCGCCTGATGTACCAGCGCCTGATCAAGAGCCAGAACATCACCCTGTTCTCACCGCACGACACACCAGGCCTATATGACGCATTCTTTGCTGACCAGGATGAATTTGAGCGCCTGTATACGCAGTATGAAACCGATGACAGCATCCGCAAACGCACGATCCCAGCGGTCGACCTGTTCTCACTGATGATGCAAGAGCGTGCCGGTACTGGCCGTATCTACATCCAGAACGTTGACCATTGCAATACACATAGTCCGTTTGACCCGGCGGTGGCGCCTGTGCGCCAGTCTAACCTGTGCATGGAAATCGCACTGCCGACTAATCCACTCAACGACATCAATGACACCGAAGGCGAAATCGCCCTGTGTACCTTGTCTGCGTTTAACCTGGGCGCATTGGAGTCCCTGGACGAGCTGGAAGGCCTGGCTGACCTGGTGGTACGCGCACTGGATGCCTTGCTGGAATATCAGGATTACCCGGTGAAAGCGGCCTTGAATGCGACTAACAAGCGCCGTTCACTGGGCGTGGGCGTGATCAACTACGCCTATTACCTGGCCAAAAATGGCACTAACTACACCAGCGACACTGCGCTAGGCCTGACACACCGTACTTTTGAGGCGATTCAGTTCTACCTGTTGAAAGCTTCTGTGCAGTTGGCACGCGAATTTGGCCCATGCGGTGCGTTTAATGAAACCACTTACGCCAAAGGCATTCTGCCGATTGATAGCTACAAGTCTGACCTCGATGCCGTGTGCAGCGAGCCACTGTTGCTGGATTGGGAGAGTCTGCGTCAAGAGATTCAAAAAGATGGCCTGCGTAACTCAACACTGACGGCGTTGATGCCATCAGAAACCTCCAGCCAGATTGCCAACGCGACTAATGGCATTGAGCCACCGCGCGGCCTGGTGTCTGTGAAGCAATCCAAAGACGGTATCCTGCGCCAGGTAGTGCCAGAGATAGACCGTCTGCGTGACCAGTACCAGTTGTTGTGGAAAATGCCTAACAACGAAGGTTACCTCAAGCTGGTGGGCATCATGCAGAAATTTGTTGACCAGTCTATTTCTGCCAACACCAACTACGACCCAACCCGCTTTGAAGGTGGCCGTGTGCCGATGAAGCAATTGCTGAAAGACTTGTTGCAAGTCTACAAACTGGGCATCAAAACGCTGTACTACCATAACACGCGCGATGGTGCGACTGAAGGTGGCACAGAGGCAGAAGACGACGGTTGTGCGAGCGGTGCTTGTAAAATTTAAGAAGTACATCCCATGCGCATCGCGCGTATGGGCTTGGGGTTGATTGAACAAAAAACAGAATAAGTGAGCGAGCGGGATGAAGTGTTATTCGCCCGCGCAGCCACTTATCACTCAGGGAACACGGCCATGGCCTATAGCATCTTCACCAAAATCGATAACGAACAGTTAAAAGAACCCATGTTCTTTGGTCAGCCCGTTAACGTGGCGCGTTATGACCAGCAGAAATACCCGGTGTTCGAGCGGCTGATCGAGAAGCAACTGTCTTTCTTCTGGCGTCCGGAAGAGGTCGATGTGTCGCAGGATCGCGCCGATTACCAAGGTTTGCCCGAGCACGAAAAGCACATTTTTATCAGCAATCTCAAATACCAGACTTTGCTCGATTCGATTCAGGGCCGTAGCCCTAACGTCGCGCTGTTACCACTGGTGTCTTTGCCCGAGATTGAAACCTGGATTGAAACCTGGGCGTTTTCCGAGACCATCCACTCGCGTTCGTATACGCATATCATCCGTAACATCGTCAATGATCCTTCAGTGATGTTTGACGACATCGTGCGCAATGAAAACATTACCGCGCGCGCCACCGATATTGCCCACTATTACGATGAGCTGATCCATCAGACCATGCTGTATTCACAGCTGGGCGAGGGCGAGCATATTATCAATGGCGAGCTCAAGTCAGTGAAACGCCGTGAGCTGAAAAAATTGCTCTACCGCTGCCTGATGAGCGTCAATATCCTTGAAGCGATTCGTTTTTATGTCAGCTTTGCCTGCTCATTCGCTTTCGCCGAGCGCAAGGTGATGGAGGGCAATGCCAAAATCATCCGCCTGATTGCCCGTGATGAAGCCTTGCACCTCACCGGCACCCAGCACATGCTCAACATCATGCGCTCCGGGCAAGACGACCCAGAGTTCGCCGAGATTGCGACTGAACTGCATCAAGAATGCTTCGAGATGTTTAAAACCGCCGCCGAGCAAGAAAAACAATGGGCAGAATACCTGTTTAAAGATGGCTCTATGATTGGCCTCAATAAAGACATCCTTTGCCAATACGTGGAATACATCACCAATAGCCGCATGGCGTCGGTCGGTTTGCCACCGGCATTCCCCAATGCCAAAAACAATCCGATTCCGTGGATCAACACCTGGCTGGCCTCAGATACGGTCCAGGTCGCGCCACAAGAGGTGGAATTAAGCTCTTACCTGATTGGTCAAATTGACTCCGAAGTATCAGCAGACGACCTGAATGGTTTCGAACTGTAAATGAAACAATGATTAGCGTACGCAGTCAGCACAGCCGCTTTAGCCTGCTCCCGCAAGAAACCCTGCTCGAAGGCCTGGAACGCACCGGCCACGAAGTCGAGTACCAATGCCGGAGTGGTTATTGTGGTGCCTGCCGCGTACGCATGCTCGATGGCCAAGTCGATTACGTTGAACTGCCATTGGCCTTTATCGCCGCCGATGAAATCCTGCCATGCTGCTGCGTGCCCAAGTCTGATTTATGGCTAGACTGCGAACTCCGGTTCGATTTGCAAAGCTCGCAATTGCAAGACGATATGTTCCCGGCACAGCAATCGTTGTTTGATGAAGCCTTGCCATTTGCCGATACGCCTGTGAAAAAACTGCTAAGAAGAAGAGTGGTTAGAAACAACGTGCAGGCCAGCAACCTGCCATTGTTCTAATAAAAAAGGCGCTTGAAACCAAGCGCCTTTTTTAACATATTTAATTCACGCCGCAGCGTTAGGCCGCAACCATTGCATTTTCAGGTTCGGTGCCCGCGCACTCGAATCCGCCACCAGGCTGCAACTCAAAATCTCGCAGCGCCAATACATCTGCCTAATTTTAGCGTCAGCCTCATTACGTGACTTGCCAAAAATCTGCAAATTTTCAACCAGCACCCCATTCGCACTGCGAATGGTATACAAATATTTTCCAGACATATCCATCATTTTCAATGTCACCCCGATGATTTTTGATGCAAACGCATCATATTTATTATGATATATCGGTAACATATCAAAGTTTTTTAGGGTTGTATACATTGTAAAGATAGTATTTATATCGTTAATTCAATAATTTAAGCGGTTTTTTGCATAAAACACCTATAATTAACCTGCTAAGTTCACTTCCAAATGGTCGGATTGAAGGTCAGTGATTGACGATCCCGGCGCCAGATAACCTCATGTTGACCGACTGCCAGCCACCAGGTTTGTGTTTCAGGCCTGGGTTTATTCTCGGCAAATGTTTCTGGTTTTAAGACCGCCACACACCATGCTGTTTCTGGATCACGTACGGATTGATACAGAATACAACCCAACGCCACTTCTCTCGCTATTTGTGCAAAGGCTTGTGTGGGGCCGTAATCGGTTTTATCTAACCAACTCGAATCTGCATCAAAGGGCGGTTTGCGTAAATCCACCGCTTGCGCCTTGAGTACCACTTGAAACGCGGTATGTGCAACAGGTTCAATATGCGTCAGGGCGGGTGCATCCATTAAAAACTTCCAGCGCCAGTAACCGAGTTCAGCGGCTGCGGTTGCTACCGATTCCGCGCCATAAAACACACCTGGGTCATTCGCCCCTCTAAATCGTGAGCCGCCTTTGCGCGTTGGGTAACGAAATGGGGTTGCCAGCAGATAGTCCAGCTTTGCCGTCGTGTCAGGGTAAGCTGGCTTGCTGTGATCGAGCAATGCTTCAAGAATATTCTGCTCAGCGGCAGTATCGACTACCTTCATAGTAGAAGCCACATGCTGTGCCTCCACCATACGCCAAGCCAAGCCGCGCCAGGCAAATGCCTCAGACGAGACCGCGTGAGGTGTCCAGGTAGTGTACGACACGCACCAAGCCTTCCGTTTGAGAAATCAGGTCAATCGGGCGTGCATTCAGCGCCAGGTTATTGTTGTTCAACCACACCCGCGCCGTTTCATCATTACTCACTATCGAATCCAGTGAGCGGAACACGCGCACAAACAACAACGCAAAATCCCACTCTTTACGCTTCTGGTCAAGAATGTATTTGCCATCATACAACCGCGTAATCGTCGCCGGACTTAAGCCCAGAATCGTCGCCAACATCGCGCGCGAAAGCTGTAAACGCTCGGCAGCACGGCCTACTGCTTTGCTTAATACATGCGCAGCATCGGGTTGAGTCGCTGTTTCTTTGTTTGCAGTAGTCATAATGTATTGATTTTTCTTTAGAAATTATATCAAAAAAATATTTCTAAGGAAAGTTTACTGATGTGGCAGAGTGAGCGTTATTGAGCAGATAGCCATCTAGTCGTATATTAAAAAGCATCGTGATAAGTGACGTCTTTTAAGCAGATGAATGCTTGTGTTGTTTTGCAAGATGTAGGAAATGTTTTAATACAAACCTATTTTTACTCTGCCCCAATTATTTGATAATTTCTCAAATGGCTATTTAGTCGTCATCTACACCATCATCTATTTGGTTCTCCTCTGTCAATCCATATCTTTCTGAAAAAGGTAAGAATTGACCTAAACGGAAACTAATTTTTGTGATTCCCTTATTCTCATAATCTAAGTCTTTAATATCACAATTGTTAAGAACCGCTCCAACAAATAAAGCTCCTTCTAAATTTGCGCCATCAAAGTTTACATCTGTTAGATAAGCATTTCGAAAGTCAGCGCCAGTGAGATTAGCACCTTCAAAGTTAACACTCCCAAGAGTTGCAGAAATAAAGTTGGCTCCAATTAGAGTGGCATTTTCAAATCTGACGCCATCTAAAAACGTACTCTCAAATCTCGCATAAGATAAATTTGCTTTTTCAAAATGTGATCCTGTTAAACATGAGTAAACAAAATTTGTATTTTCACAAATTGACTCTTCAAAGTTAGCATATCGACAATCTGCACTAACGAGGTTTGAATTACTGAGATTTGTTTTATAAAGATTGGCATTCCATAAATCTTTATTGATTAAATTTAAATCACTAAGATCTAAGTAACTTAATGCTTCTAAAGCAAACAATCTTTCCCAAGTTGGGCGTTGTCTACAAATTGTGGATAACCAAGTGCTAAAAGTTCTTTCTGTCGGAAATTTTAATTTAGAATTTTCGTTAGTGGCTCTCGCGCAAGCATTAAGTGCAACTAAAAGGCCTTCTTCAGCATTACGAGAGATAGTAGTCTCTTCCTCGAAAGTTGGTCTAGGAGTAACTCTTTCTAAGGGCGACCCATGTTTTAATATGCTAGAGAGGAGCCTTGCTAAATTAGATTGCCATTTTTTTATGAGCGATGGTGAAGTTAAAAATAGCTGTTCAATCTCATTGATAATAAAGTTAAAAATATAAGAGTCTAGAGCTGCCGCGCCGCAAGTAATAATCCATTTGTGTAACGCCTCACGTTCATCCCATCCTTCATCAGGATCGATGTCATGTTCTTCAAGCTTTTTGCTGATTAAGCGGATTTCACGAACTACTCTTTTGGCAGTCAAATATTCTCCAAAGCTTTTATGAGTGAATTCGAAAGTTTTTTCTCCACCAAAGTCTTTTCCGTTTTGACGAAAATAGAATGCGGTAAGTAATTGGGTAACTTTCGCTTTCGTATCACTTTCCATGCCGGCCTGAAATTTAGCCAGTAATGAACTTAGGCCGCTATTTTTACAATGACTTTCTATTTCTTTAACAGTGGTAGTGCGGCCATTTCCATGCCAGGAAGAAAGGGCGATTTCTTCTAGGATTCGAACAAAATCTTTTTCCTCTATGCCATCCAGCGCAGCGTAAGGGTTGCTAGCCCATGCACGTTCATAAATTGCTTTTAAAAGATCTGCGTAGATGGCATTTAGGTTTAAATTCTTTGAAAAGTCTAGAATTCCTCGTTTTAAGCTTAATGCCACCAAATAATTTAATAATGGTTGAGTAGTTATTTCTTCCAGATCATCAATATTTAACTCAGCAGGAAGTCCAAGGTAGCTGACTCCTGTTGCTTTGCCATATTTTTTCCACCACTCATTTCTTTGATCAAGGTTAAGTAATCCCCTAGGGTCTGAGTAAATTTTACGGCCATAGTCAGGTACCCAATATGGAAGAACATGAAGAATTTGACCATTTTTTCTAAAACTACTCTCGTTAGCTTGAATCACTAATTCGCGGCCGGTAATAACCACTTGGACAGTGAGTTTTTGCTGATTTAACCTATCTGTTTTTCTTTGTACTTCTCTTACAAAATCTTGCGCTACTCTTTCTCCAACTTTTCCTTGCATTGATAGCTCATCAAGACCATCAAAAATAATAATTATTCTATCTTCCTTATGATCACCAGATAGTGGATTTGTAGCTAGAAAACCATCTTGTTGCACGAATTTCTCAATAGCATCTAACAAGTCGTTCTCGTGATTTAAATGATGTAAGGAAATGAATAATGTGGGAATTTTCCCCGCGGAGGCTAAGCTCGAAGCAAGCATTTTTGCAAACGAGGATTTTCCACTTCCAGGTCCTCCACTTATTAGTCTGATTGCGTCATCCTTATCCGATTTGTTAATCCATAAATTTATATCAGCCTCTAAATCAACTACATGACGAACGCTTTTCTCTGAGGAGCTAATTTCAAAATCCGAGTCATCGTTTTTTTGTATTTGTTTGCCTAAATAAAAAGCTCTCATTGATACATATACTTGATTCAAGCTGAATACTTCAAGAAATAAGGGTTGATCTATTTGTTTTTTTAACCAAGCTGAATAATTCGACCAGCCTTGAACGCGAGCATTCGCTTGAGTAAAAGGCGTATTTAATTTGTTAGTTAATACAGTATAAGTTTGATGTTGACTTACCCATTCTTCATTGAGTGCGTAAGCAAAGTAAGATGGTAGTCTGTCTGCAATTGCATTTGCACTTGGCGAATCAACTTCTAATTGTAAAAGCCAATCTATAAAAGATCTTTTTATTATGTCAATGAAAGGGTCTTTGTCTGGTTTATCAAAAAAGGCTTTGTTAATTTGTAATGAATGCGATTCCAGGTTTGCATTTAAAAACTCAAGTAAACTTTCGAGAGGGAATTCTTGACCCAGCCCTATTTTCTCACCCCATAGAGATTTAATAGTTCTTACAAGCGACCTATAAATCAGCAACCATGCAACCTCTTCGGCTTCTGTTTTCAATCCTAAGCTTGAAAGAATATCTAGAGCATTTTCGTTGGCGCTGTCGAACTTAGAGGTTAAAAGGTTTATGCCTGTTTTAGCGAGGGCCGTGCAGAAACTTTTGAAATTAATTTTTATTGTTTTTCTTAAGGCCGGAGTTGGTTTTGAAGTAGATGTGGTGATTTCATTCATGACTTTTCCTTTTTATTTATATCGTCACAATACTCTCAAAACCTGCTTAACATCAACTGGGGCAGATCTTGCAAAACGACACTCTATCCTTGGTTTGTATCTAATCTCTAGCAGTTTTATTGGTGGGTGAGTATGTCCGCTGTACTTAATCTATAGACTTATATAAACGATTCTGCTGTATAAAGCTAAATATCTGCTGCGGTATTTCAGTAATGACGGTTTCGTCACCGAGACTTAACTGCTCACGAATGCGCGTAGAGGAAATATCTGGTGGGGTAATCGGCAGAAAACTGATCAGGCCGTTTGCTTGTGTAGCAAATGCTTCTGGCGCTGCTGCGATATCTATTAACTTACCCTCATGTTCTGGATGCAAGAGTAAGGTTTTTTCACGATCTGCGCGGTGTACGACCAATATATGGCTGTAGTCTAATAACTCTAACCAGCGGCGCCAGGTGGGTAGTTTTTGGTAGCTGTCTTGGCCCATGATCAGGCATAAGGCTTGGCTTGGAAAACGGTGGCGCAATAAGTGCAGGGTTTCTATGGTGTATGAGGGGCCCTGGCGGTCTAGCTCGCAGGTATCGAGCACGAATTGCGGGCGGTCTTGTATCGCTAGTTGCACCATCGCGGCGCGGTGTTGTGCGGTGACGGCGGGTGTTTCTTTATGCGGTGGAACAGCTGCGGGAATAAAGCGGATTTGTGTGCAGTGCAGGGTGTCTAGCACTGTTTGCGCCAGCACCAAATGGCCGTTGTGGATAGGATTGAAAGTCCCGCCAAAAATGCCTATGAGTTCCATTTCAGCCATTCTTTGGGCGTATCGCGGCGTTGCGCGGTGCTCGAAAACTCGCTGTACTCATGTGTACTATCTCGTTTCCTGCGCTCCGTGCGCCTTGCGCTGCATCCCAAATAATGGCTGAAAGCGACATTAAGCGCGTACGTGGCCGTCACCTAGCACCACATACTTCAACGAAGTTAACCCTTCCAAACCGACTGGTCCGCGTGCATGCAGTTTATCGGTAGAAATACCGATTTCTGCACCAAAGCCGTATTCAAAGCCATCGGCAAAACGGGTAGAGGCGTTGACCATGACGCTGCTGGAATCGACCTCGCGCAGGAACTGGCGCGCTTTGGTGTAGTTTTCGGTGACTATGGCTTCAGTGTGCTGGCTGGAATACTTATTGATGTGCTCAATCGCTTCATCGACGCCACTGACTACCTTGCATGAAATAATCGAAGCCAGGTATTCGGTGTAGTAATCATCTTCAGTCGCGGCAATGGCTTGTGGCACGATGGCGCGCGTTTCTTCACAGCCGCGGATTTCCACGCCTTTGCTAATCAGCATCTCGGCCAGTTTAGGCATGGCGGTTTTTGCAATGCTGCGTGCGACCAATAGTGATTCGGCCGTGTTGCAGGTGCCCAGGCGCTGCGTTTTGGAATTCTCCAGAATACGCACGGCCTTGTCCAAATCAGCTTCGTCGTCCACATACACGTGGCAGTTGCCATCCAGGTGTTTGATGACTGGAATGCGTGCATCGTTGCTGATGCGCTCGATGAGGCCTTTGCCACCACGTGGCACGATAACATCGACATACTGTTTCATGGTGATGAGTTCACCCACGGCAGCGCGGTCTGTGGTTTCAACCACCAGCACGGCGGCTTGTGGCAAGCCTGCTTGTTGCAGGCCTTGATGCACGAGTTTGGCCAGCGCCTGGTTGCAATGGATGGCCTCAGAGCCACCACGCAGAATACAGGCGTTGCCGGATTTGATGCATAAGCCAGCGGCATCAACCGTGACGTTAGGACGTGCTTCGTAAATAATGCCGATCACTCCCAGTGGCACGCGCATCTGGCCGATCTGGATGCCAGAAGGACGATATTTGAAGTTGCTCATTTCGCCAATAGGGTCTGGCAAGCTGGCGATTTGTTCCAGGCCTTCGGCCATGGTCGCGACTGATTTTTCGCTCAAGGCCAGACGGTCCAGCATGGCGGCTTCCATGCCGTTGGCTTTGGCTGCATCCAGGTCTTGCTGGTTGGCGGCCAGTAGCGCTTTTTCGTGCTGGCGGATCAGGGCGGCGATATTGCGCAGGGCCTGATTCTTGGTGTTGGTATCGGCTTTTGCCATCAAACGGGAAGCGGCACGTGCCTGCTCACCCAGTTGTTTCATGTAATGTTGAATGTCCATAACCATCATTCTATCTTAAAACCTTAACGAGACCGTGCTGCGGCCGATCTGGCGGATTTATTCGCTGCCATACGCGCAATGCCACTACATAACCGGGAAAGCTCCAGCCAGGCATCGCCATCCCCTACGCCTTTTGCCATGCGGTCTATGTCTGACAATTTCTGCAAAGCAGCTTCGATATGTTTTTGCGGTAAAAATTCCAATGCGCGTTTAACCAAAGTCTGGCGATCACCAAATAACCTGGCCTGGCTCAAGGCAGCCTGCACGGCCTGGCCGTTTTGCATGGCGAGCCGCACTTGCAATAGGGGGCGGAATAACCATACCAGCGGGTTCATCACAGCGACGGCAGTTTCGCCTTCTTCACGCAGGCCTTCAATAATGCGTAAGACGCGGCTTTGGTCGCCTTGCAACATGGCTTCGCCGAGTTGCGAGACATCAAAGCGTGCCACGTTGAGCACACATTGCCGGATGGCATCTTCAGAGAGTGGGCCGGTTGGATAGAGCAAGCCCAGCTTCTGGATTTCCTGGTGCGCAGCCAGTAAATTACCTTCTACCTGCTCGGCAATAAACCGGCGTGAGGTTTCATCCGCGGTTTGCTGCTGCATGGCCAGGCGTTGCGCAATCCATTCTGGCAGTTGCGGCAGTGGCACCTGGTTGAGCACCAGCAATACGCCGTGTTGTAATAAGGCTTCATACCAGGCGCTGCTGGTCATGTCGCGATCAGGCGCGGGCAGGGTGATGATGATGGTGGTATCAGCCGCGGGCAGTTCGGCCACTTGCTGCAAGGCCTTGGCACCTTCGACACCTGGTTTGCCGGTGGGGATGTTGATTTCGAGAATGCGTTGCTCGGCAAACAGCGAGAAACTTTGCAAAAACTGGCTGACTTGCGCCCAGTTGAAATAACGCTCTACGGTAAAGCTGGCACGTTCTTGCGCCCCGTGCTGGCGGGCGGCCGCACGAATCTGGTCGATGGCTTCAGTGATTGAGAGTGGTTCGTCACCTGCCAACACAAACAAATGCTGTTTTGGCGGCAGGTGTTGAGCCAGTTGCGCAGCCTGTATGCGCATGTTTATTGCGCTTTTTTCAGGGCAGACAAGCGGCGCATAATGCCGTTAAGCACGTCTGTTTGCATGCTGTCACTGAGCAGCTTTTGTTCAGCTTGTTTTGCCAGCAAGTTGGCATCGTTATAGGTATAGTCGCGACGGCCTTCCATGATGATAGGCAGGGTCCAGGTAGCGTCGCTGGCAAGTTTTGTGCGGTATTGCACGCGGTAGTAGAGTTCATACTCTCGCACCACACCGGTACCGCTCAGCGACAGAATGCGCTGTTCGTTTTCTTCTTTGAGCAACTCTAGTTGCAATTCGGCATCTTCGGCCTCGGTGACGATTTTAATGCCTTGTTCTATCAGTGCTTTTTTGAGTGCCGTATTAATCTGGGTAGTGCCTTTGATTTGCACGGTTTTAAACGCAATTGGCGAAGGCTGGCGCAAATGAAAACCGCAAGCAGTGAGCATGACCGACAGGGTCAGCATGCTAAACCAGTAAGCCAGATATCTATGCTTGAGTATGTGCAGCAACGTTCGCTCCTTGCGCTAGGCAACCACAATATTAATCAGTTTGTTAGGCACCACAATGATTTTTTTCACGCTGCCTTCATTGAGGAATTTCTGTACAAAGTCCTGATTAACGGCAGTTGCTTCAATTTGCTCTTTGGCCATGCTTTTAGGGATGCTGATGCTGCCGCGCAGTTTGCCGTTCACTTGCACCACATACTCGACTTCGTCTTGCACCAGCGCTGCGTTGGCTGGTTCAGGCCATTTTGCTGTGAGGATATCTGCACCCAGTTTCAGGCTTTGCCACATGACTTGTGTCACGTGTGGCGCAATCGGCGATAGCACGCGCAACAGAATGCTATAGCCTTCAAACGCTACGGCTTGCCAGTCTTTCTCGGCTTCTTTTTGCACTTTTTCCAGCGTGTTGAGGATTTTCATGCAGGCAGATGCCACGGTGTTGAATTGCAGTTTTGCCAGGTCAGCATTGGCTTGCTTCAACACAGTGTGGATTTCACGTCTGTGGTTGGCAAGTTCACCTGTCAGTTTATTTGGCAAGTCGGCTGGCTGGATTTGCGCTAAGGCATAGCCAAAGTTCCACACACGCTTCAAGAAGCGATGTGAGCCTTCAACGCCGCTATCTGACCATTCCAGCGTTTGTTCTGGTGGTGCGGCAAACATCATAAAGAAGCGCGCGGTATCGGCGCCGTATTGTTCGATCAGCGATTGCGGGTCGACGCCGTTGCGCTTGGATTTTGACATGGTGCCTATGCCTTGATAGTCAATGGCAGAGCCATCTTTAATCAATTTGGCACCGGTCACTTTGCCGTTGGCGTCTTGTACCAGTTCGATTTCTTCTGGAGCGAAGTACTCAATGCCGCCTTTGGCCGTGCGACGCGAGAAAATATGGTTAAGCACCATGCCTTGTGTCAGCAGGTTGGCAAACGGCTCGTCATAGTTAACCAGGCCTAGGTCACGCATGACCTTGCTCCAGAAACGTGAATACAGCAGGTGCAGAATCGCATGCTCAATGCCGCCAATATATTGGTCGACAGGCATCCAGTGGTTAGTCTGTGCGTCAACCATGGCATCAGGGCTAAAGCCTGACGCATAACGCGCGTAGTACCAGCTGGAATCGACAAAGGTATCCATGGTGTCGGTTTCGCGCTTGGCTGGCTGGCCGCATTTAGGGCAAGCGCAGTTCAGGAAGTCTTCGCGTTTATTGAGTGGATTGCCTGAGCCATCCGGTACACAGTCTTCCGGCAGTTTGACCGGCAACTGCTCATCCGGCACCGGCACATCGCCACAGCTGTCGCAGTGGACGATAGGAATCGGGCAACCCCAGTAGCGTTGACGGGACACGCCCCAGTCACGCAGGCGCCAGTTGGTTTGTTTGCCGCCCAGGTTTTTCTCGGCCAGGTCAGCGGCCACAGCATCTACGGCTTGGGTGTAACCCAGGTCATTGTATTTGCCTGAATGGATACATACGCCTTTGGCTTTGTCGCCGTACCATTCTTGCCAGGCACTCAGATCAAAACTTTGGTCGACCACACTGATCACTTGTTTGATCGGCAGGCTATATTTTTTGGCAAAGCCAAAATCACGCTCGTCATGCGCTGGCACAGCCATCACGGCGCCTTCGCCGTAGGTCATCAGCACATAATTACCAACCCACACTGGCACCTGTTCGCCGGTAATCGGGTGCGCAACGGTCAGGCCGGTGTCCATGCCTTCTTTTTCCATGGTGGCCATGTCCGCTTCCATGACTGAGCCTTGCTTGCATTTTTCAATGAAAGCTTGCAGAGCTGGATTATTTTGCGCGGCATGTGTCGCTAATGGATGCTCGGCTGCGACGGCGCAGAAAGTCACGCCCATAATGGTGTCGGCACGGGTGGTGAATACCCACAGTTTGCCGTCGTCAATCAGCTGGTCATCATTATTTTTGATGGTATGCGTAAAGGCAAAACGCACGCCTACGCTCTTGCCTATCCAGTTGGCTTGCATGGTTTTGACACGCTCTGGCCAGCCTGGGAGCTTGTCCAGGTCATCGAGCAATTGCTGGGCATAACCCGTGATGTGCAGGTAGTAGCCGGGGATTTCACGTTTTTCAACAAGCGCACCGGTGCGCCAGCCGCGGCCATCAATCACTTGCTCGTTAGCCAGTACCGTCTGGTCGACCGGGTCCCAGTTCACCACCTGGGTTTTTTTGTAGGCAATGCCTTTTTCCAGCATACGCAGGAACAGCCACTGGTTCCATTTGTAATAATCAGGCTGGCAAGTGGCTAGTTCACGCTGCCAGTCAATGGCAAATCCCAGCGATTTCAACTGCTTGCGCATATAGGCAATGTTGTCGTAGGTCCACTGCGCAGGCGGTACGCTATTTTGAATTGCCGCATTTTCTGCTGGCAGGCCAAACGCATCCCAACCCATAGGCTGCAATACGTTAAAGCCTTTCATGTGGTGATAACGGCTTAATACGTCACCAATGGTGTAGTTGCGCACATGCCCCATATGCAATTTGCCACTGGGGTAGGGGAACATCGACAAGCAGTAGTATTTGGGCTTGTTGCTATCCGCCTTGGCCTGAAAGCTCAGGTTGGACTCCCAATGTTGTTGTGCCTGTTGTTCGACTTCTTTGAATGGATACTGCTGTTGCATGTGCGTGGCTTGAAAGTAACTAAACGAAGCGACAATTATACCCGAGAACTGATAGGCATGTTTTGCGTTGGCAGGTGTTGCCAGTAGAATGCGAACTCTATTTGGCTGATATCAGCCATGGTTGTTTAAAATGGGTTGATATAAACCTATTGTGTGTCTGGCCAATGCCTTGGAAATGGCATTATTATTTATATAAATATAATTTACGTAATAAAAACATGGGGATAACTTTTATCGTCATGATGCTGGTATCAATATTGCAGCCCTTTCACCTGTTTTTATAACAACAGAAACAGAAGAGGGTGTGACACATGAAGAAAAAAAGTTTGTTGATGGCCACGGTGCTGGCGTTTAACCCGGCCATGGAAGTGTTTGCCGAAGAAAAAGAACGCCAGGATGAAACACTGAATATTTCACCAGTTGTGGTGAAAGGGATTTTGCCTGACCGCCTGGAATCGGTGCCAGGTTCTTATTTCCTGGTTGATGAAAAAGCCCTGCAAGAACGGCGACCATTCTCGGTTCAGGAGGCATTAAGCAATGTGCCGGGGGTACATGTTGTGGGGGAGAACAGTTTTGGCCTGGGCGTTAATATCGGCGTGCGGGGCTTGGATCCGAGAAGAACGGCGCGCACCCTGCTGATGGAAGACGGCATGCCTTTGTTTCTGGCGCCCTATGGTGATCCGGCTGCGCATTACACCACGCCATTGGAGCGTGTGCAGCGCATCGAGGTGGTTAAAGGCTCAGGCCAGATTTTATATGGCCCGCAAACGGTGGGTGGCATGATTAATTTTGTGACACGCCCGGTACCCAGTGACGGCCAGGTGCATGGCAATGTCACTGCCACCTTGGGTAACAATGACTTTACCAGCCTCTATGGCAACATCGGAGCCGGTGATGAGCGCGGTGGTTTGATGATTGATGCCTTGCACAAAAAAGGCGATGGTATTCGTGACAATCATGATTTCGAGATTCAGGAATACACGGCAAAAGGGCAGTTAAATTTATCTGACCGGCATACCTTGATTGCCAAGGCCAGTTATTTCCGTGAGAGCTCGCATGTGACAGAAACTGGGTTGGGACTGGTGGAATACCGTGAAGATAAATATCAGGCGCCTACTGGCAAAAATGATGTATTTGAGCACGAGCGTACCACGTTTCAACTACAGCACCTGTTCCAGATCAACCATCAGTTAAAGTTATCTACACAAGCCTACTATGCAAAATCTGAGCGGGCTTCGTTCCGGCAGATTAATGATCCAGGAGGCCTTGGCGGACGCTCTGTGATGGATCGTTGTACAGGACTGGGTGTTGCGACCGAAGCCAATGCTGAACTTTGCGGTGGACGCTGGCGTCCGCGCGAGTTTGAATATTGGGGCATTGAGCCACGGCTGGATGTGCAGCATAGCCTGTTCGGCGTGGAAAGTAATGCAGTCCTTGGTTTCCGTTACCACCGTGAAGATATCCAGCGCAACCAGTTCCGTGGTGGGGATCCCCGTATCCAGAACCAGGAATACGCAGAGGCGTTTGGTGACCATCGCGAGCAGATTCATACCAATGTCGAGGCCAAATCCTATTATGCACAAAATACTTTCTATGTGGGCGAGTGGACGTTTACGCCAGGTTTACGTATAGAAGATTTGCGTATCAGGACCGATATCCTGCGTGCCGAAGGTGCAGTGCAAAACAATGCTGAGTCAAAAGATACCAATCACCAGAGCAAAGTGTTGCCAGGATTCGGTTTAACCTGGAATGGCATTGCAAAAACCACTTTGTTTGCCGGTGTACACAAAGGGTTTGCGCCGCCGCGTCCTGATCGGGATATCCACGCGCCAGGAGGCGCCAATACCGCCGTGGTGGTCAATACCAAGCCGGAGGAAAGCACCAATTGGGAGTTGGGCGCGCGTTCTAACTATATCAAAGGCGTCACCTTTGAAACCACATTGTTCCATACGATTTTTGACGATATTGTGGTGGCGGGCCCGACCTCTGGTTCATTTATCAATGGCGGACAATCGCAGCAAACCGGGGTGGAGCTGGCTGGGCGTATTAACTTTGGACACATATATGACTCTGCACATAATATTTACCTGGCCGGGTCTTATACCAATCTGATCACGGCCAAGTTCAAGAAAACCAATGCGGCAGCAGATGTGTTTAGTGGTGATCGTTTACCGTATACGCCAAAACACTTGGCATCACTGAGCCTGGGCTATGAGCATCCGGTCGGATTCGATGCACGCATTGGTGTTGATTATGTCAGCGAGCAACAAGAGGATGTTTCTTACCGTGCAGGCCGTTCTGAGGCCGATGTGTTATCAGGCCGTACCGGGCGCATTCCGGCCTATGCGTTGCTGAATGCAACGGCGAATTACCGGCCTGTAGGCAGTCGTGTCTCGTATTTTGTCAGTGCCTATAACCTGGCTGATAAAGAGTACCTCACCAGCCGTGTGGATGGCATGGTGGCCGGGCGTCAACGCCAGGTTTTTGGTGGCATCCGTTACGATTTTTAGTCTGTTGTACCGTCAATAAAAAAGCCCGCATCATGCGGGCTTTTTGCTTTAGCACAGTTATTTCAATGCGCTAAAAATGTCTTCTTTAATCGCATTCAACTCGCCCAGGCCGTTGACCTTGACGTATTGTGGCGCACCGCTGACACCGGATTTTGCCCAGTCAGAATAGTAACCAATCAGTTGCTCAGTCTGGTCGTGATAGACCTGCAAACGCTTCAGCACGACCTCTTCTTTGTCGTCATCACGCTGCACCAGTTCTTCACCGGTAACGTCGTCTTTGCCAGCCACTTTGGGCGCGTTGAATTTTATATGGTAAGTGCGGCCAGAAGCCGGGTGGCTGCGGCGGCCGCTCATGCGCTCAACAATGGCTTCATCCGGCACGTCGATTTCCACCACGTAATCAATGGCGACGCCTGCGTTTTTCATCGCCTCGGCTTGTGGAATTGTGCGAGGAAAACCGTCAAACAGGAAACCATTGGCACAATCTGCATCTTTAATACGTTCTTTGACCAGGCCGATAATCACTTCATCTGGCACCAGGCCGCCTGCGTCCATGAATTTTTTGGCTTCCAGACCCAATTGAG
>Ga0208514_100278_pt1 | contig 33637 bp, 28 predicted proteins | sample LakWasMet70_HOW9_2_FD_183900 | JGI IMG/M metagenome (GOLD analysis project Ga0208514, IMG submission 183900) | Freshwater sediment methanotrophic microbial communities from Lake Washington under simulated oxygen tension - Sediment Metagenome... | ecosystem: Environmental > Aquatic > Freshwater >...
TCAGACTGAGCTTGGCTACCCGCCAAACCACCAGTCCATCTTGAAACCTGCTGCAGGACACGACCCTGCAAGGAGTAAATGCCTATGCCAGTCTATGAGCCATTGCGTCTGCATGTGCCGGAGCCCACCGGGCGACCCGGACATGACACCGACTTTTCCTACCTCCCCCTGTCTGAAGCCGGCGCCGTCCGAAGGCCCCCGGTTGATGTGGCGGCCGCGCAGACCAGCGACCTGGCCTTCACGCTGATCCGTGTGCTGGACAAGGACGGCAATGCCGTCGGTCCCTGGGCTCCCGACCTGGACGTGGCCACATTGCGCAAGGGCCTGCGCGCCATGGTCAAGACGCGCGCTTTTGATGCCCGCATGCAGATCGCGCAGCGGCAAAAGAAGATGTCCTTCTACATGCTGAGCTTGGGCGAAGAGGCGATTGCCTGCGCCCATGCCATGGCGCTCAGCGAGGGCGATATGTGCTTCCCCACCTACCGCCAGCAGGGCCTGTTGCTGGCTCGGGACGACTGCAACATGGTGGAGATGATCTGCCAGCTGTTCTCGAATCAGAACGACCCGCTGAAGGGCCGGCAATTGCCGGTCATGTACTCCAGCAAGAAGCAGGGCTTCTTCTCCATCTCCGGCAACCTGGCCACGCAGGTCATCCAGGCCGTGGGCTGGGCCATGGCGTCGGCCATCAAGGGCGACACCAAGGTCGCATCGAGCTGGATTGGCGACGGTGCCACTGCCGAGGCCGACTTCCACACCGGCGTCACCTTTGCGCATGTGTACCGCGCACCGGTCATCCTGAACGTGGTCAACAACCAGTGGGCCATTTCCACCTTCCAGGCCATTGCCGGCGGTGAAGGTACGACCTTCGCCGCGCGTGGCGTGGGCAGCGGCATTGCATCACTGCGTGTCGATGGAAACGACTTCCTGGCCGTGTATGCCGCGTCCCAATGGGCGCTGGAGCGCGCACGCCGCAACCTTGGGCCTACGCTCATCGAGTGGGTCACCTACCGTGCCGGCCCGCATTCCACATCCGACGACCCCAGCAAATACCGCCCGGCCAACGACCCGGCGCGCTTTCCATTGGGCGATCCGATTGCCCGCCTCAAGCAGCACCTGATCAAGCTTGGCGCCTGGTCCGATGCTGAACACGAAGCCATGCAAAAGGAACTGGAGGCCGAAGTGACGGTCGCGCAGAAGGAAGCCGAACGCTTCGGCACGCTGGCCGACGGCATGGTGCGCAGCCCGGCCGAAATGTTTGAAGATGTTTACAAGGTCATGCCCGCGCACCTGCGCCAGCAGCGCCAGGAGCTGGGAATATGAGCACGGACACCACTACCACCCCTATGACGATGATCCAGGCGCTAAGAAGTGCCATGGACGTGATGCTGGAGCGTGACGACAACGTCGTCGTCTACGGCCAGGACGTGGGCTACTTCGGCGGCGTGTTCCGCTGCACCGAAGGCCTGCAAAAGAAGTACGGCACCTCGCGCGTGTTTGACGCTCCCATCTCCGAGGGCGGCATTGTTGGTACCGCGGTGGGTATGGGCGCCTATGGGCTGCGCCCGGTCATCGAAATCCAGTTTGCGGATTACGTCTACCCTGCGACCGACCAGATCGTGTCCGAGGCGGCGCGCCTGCGCTACCGCTCGGCGGGCGACTTCACCTGCCCCATGACGATACGCATGCCCTGCGGGGGCGGTATCTACGGTGGGCAAACCCACAGCCAAAGCCCCGAGGCCATGTTCACCCAGGTCTGCGGTCTGCGCACGGTCATGCCGTCCAACCCGTATGACGCCAAGGGTTTGCTGATCGCATCGATTGAGAACGACGACCCTGTCATCTTTCTGGAGCCCAAGCGCCTGTACAACGGCCCGTTCGATGGCCACCACGACAAACCGGTCGTGCCCTGGTCCAAACACCCCATGGGCAATGTGCCCGAGGGTTACTACACCGTGCCACTGGACACCGCGGCCATCTTCCGCCCGGGCAAGGCCCTGACCGTGGTCGCCTACGGCACCATGGTTTATGTGTCGGAAGCGGCAGCCGCCGAGAGCGGTGTGGATGCCGAAATCATTGACCTGCGGTCCATCTGGCCGCTGGATCTGGAGACCATTGTGAATTCCGTGAAGAAGACCGGCCGCTGTGTCGTGGTGCACGAAGCCACGCGCACCAGTGGCTTTGGCGCCGAGCTGGTGTCGCTGATCCAGGAGCATTGCTTCTACCACCTGGAGGCGCCGATCGAGCGCGTCGCCGGTTGGGACACACCCTATCCGCACGCCCAGGAATGGGCGTATTTTCCTGGCCCCAAGCGGGTCGCTGAAGCGTTCAAACGCGCCATGGAGGCATGATGGGAATCCATATCATCAAGATGCCAGACATTGGCGAAGGCATTGCAGAAGTGGAGTTGGTCGCCTGGCATGTGAAGGTCGGCGACATGGTGGCCGAGGACCAGATCCTGGCCGATGTGATGACGGACAAGGCGACGGTGGAAATTCCATCGAGCGTGGCGGGCAAGGTGCTGGCTTTGGGCGGCACCGTCGGCCAGGTCATGGCCGTGGGCTCTGAAGTCATCCGTATTGAAGTGGATGGGGCGGGGAACCTGAAGCCGGGTGCGGGCAGTGCAGCCCCGGCTGTTGTGCCTGCCGCACAGGCCGCGGCACCTGTATCTCCTCCCGCTGCGAGCCCGGCTGCGGCAGTTGCCCCGGTGAAAGCTGCTGCTGCACCCGCCGTGCCCCATGGCACTAACGGGTCCAATGGTTCGGCCCCTGCACGCAATGGCAACACCAAGGCGCCCGCCGCTCTGGTCCGCGCCCCCGGCGACAAGCCCATCGCATCACCGGCGGTGCGCCGCCAGGCCTGGGACCTGGGTGTGGAACTGCAGTTCGTACCCGGCACTGGCACGGCAGGCCGCATCACCCACGAAGACCTGCAAGCCTACGTGGCCCGCGCCGCGCAGGCCCAGCCTGCCGGTGTGGCCGATCAGCGGTATGCGCAGCGCCTGGACGAGCAGACCGTGCCCGTTATCGGCCTGCGCCGCAAGATCGCGCAGAAGATGCAGGAGGCCAAGCGCCGCATTCCGCATTTCACGTATGTGGAAGAGGTGGACATGACCGAGCTGGAGACTCTGCGTGTGCGGCTCAATGCCCAGCACGGCAAGGAGCGCGGCCGCCTGACGGTGCTGCCCTTCCTGGTGCGCGCCATGGTGCTGGCCGCGCGTTCGCACCCCGAGGTCAACGCCCGTTACGACGACGAGGCCGCAGTCGAGACGCGCTTTGGCGCCGTGCATCTGGGCATTGCCACGCAGACCCAGGGTGGGCTGATGGTGCCGGTGATTCGCCATGCCGAAACGCTGGACCTGTGGGCCTGTGCCGCCGAGGTGCTGCGCCTGAGTGAGGCCGCGCGCAGTGGCAAGGCCTCGCGCGACGAGCTGACCGGCTCCACCATCACCATCACCAGCCTGGGCGCTTTGGGTGGCATCGTCAGCACGCCGGTGATCAACCACCCCGAGGTGGCGATTGTCGGCGTCAACCGCATGGTCGAACGCCCCATGGTGCGCAATGGCGCGGTCGTGGTGCGCCAGATGATGAACCTGTCCTCAAGCTTCGACCACCGCGTGGTGGACGGCATGAACGCGGCGGAATTTGTACAAAAGATACGTGGCTACCTGGAATGTCCGGCCACCTTGTTTGTGGAGTAAGCGGACATGGACATACAACACACAACTTTATTGGTCATTGGCGGTGGCCCCGGCGGCTACATCACGGCGATACGCGCCGCGCAACTCGGCATTGCCACCACGCTGATTGAGGGCGAGCAACTCGGCGGCACCTGCCTGAACGTGGGCTGCATCCCGTCCAAGGCCATGATCCACGCGGCCGAGGCTTTTCACCAGGCGCACACCTTCATGGGCGACAGCACGCTGGGCATCCATGTCGAAGGCGCGCGCATCGACATAACCCAGACCGTGCGCTGGAAAGACGGCATCGTCGCGCGGCTCACCGGTGGCGTCGGCGCCTTGCTCAAGAAGCATGGCGTCAAGGTCGTCAAGGGTTGGGCCACCATCGTGGACGGCAAGACGGTCGATGTAGCCAAGGACCTGGCGGATACCAAGCCGGTGCGCATCCAGGGCGAGCACATCGTGCTGGCCACGGGCTCAGTTGAGTTGGGCTTGCCCGGCATGCCGTTTGGCGGGCGCGTTATCTCTTCCACACAAGCCTTGTCGCCGGACAGCATCCCCAAGAAATTGGTGGTGGTGGGCGGTGGGTATATCGGCCTGGAGCTGGGCCTGGTCTACCGCAAACTGGGCAGTGACGTGACCGTGGTGGAGGCGCAGGACCGCATCCTGCCGCTGTACGACGAAGAACTGACCAAGCCGGTGGTTGCGTCCCTGCGCAAGCTGGGCGTGCAGGTGCTGCTGGGCAGCAAGGTCCAGGGGCTGAATGCCACCGGTGACGCCGTCCGCGTGCAAGATTCCGCAGGACGTGAGAGTGAACTGGCCGCCGACCAGGTGCTGGTGGCTATTGGCCGCGTACCGCACACGCACGGCTGGGGGCTGGAGAAGCTGATGCTGGCCATGAATGGCCGCTCCATCAAGGTCGATGACCAGTGCCGCACCTCGATGCGCAACGTCTGGGCAATTGGCGATTTGACGGGCGAGCCCATGCTGGCCCACCGGGCAATGGCGCAGGGGGAAATGGTGGCAGAGATCATTTCGGGTAAACGCCGCCATTTCGCCCCTGCGGCCATCGCCGCCGTGTGCTTTACCGACCCCGAGGTCGTGGTGGCCGGGCAAACACCGGCAGACGCCGCCAAGGCCGGACTGGACTGCATCACCGCCCAGTTCCCGTTCGCGGCGAACGGCCGTGCCATGACGCTGGAGTCGACCGACGGCTTTGTGCGAGTCGTGGCCCGGCGCGACAACCACCGCATCGTCGGCTGGCAGGCAGTGGGGGCGGGCGTGTCCGAACTGAGCACGGCCTTCTCCCATTCGCTGGAGATGGGCGCGACGCTGGAAGACGTGGCAGGAACGATTCACGCCCACCCGACTCTGGGCGAGGCCGTGCAGGAGGCAGCGCTCAGGGCGCTGGGGCATGCGCTGCACATTTGAGCCCCCGGGTTGGGCGCATCAGTTTGAGCTATGTCAATTTCCCGGAATCGTTCAACCGTAAAATAACCCTCTCTGATCAAAGGGTTATTTCCATGAAAAAACGGTTTCTGTCGGCTGTGCTGACCGCGTTGCTCTCCGTGGTTGTCGCGTCGTCGGCGCTTGGCCAAACGGCCAAGGGACCGGCCGTGGAGATTGATCTGGGCGCACGCCTCAAAGAGGCAGAAGGCAACCCGCGCTTGCTGGAGGCCGTCCACAAGACCGGTAGCAAGGTCGCGAGTTTCTGCGCAAACTGCCATGGTGAAGGCGGCAACAGCCCCAACCCCGACACGCCCAATCTGGCCGGGCAAAACACTTCTTACCTGCTGGAGCAGTTGCGCCAGTTTGCCGATGGTCGTCGGCGCAACATCTTCATGGAAGGCATGATCCGGGCCCTCAGTGCGGATGAGAAGGTGGGCGTGGTGCTCCACTACTCGCAACAGGAAGTCACGTTCAAACCGCCCACCAACGCGGCATTGGCCAGCAAGGGGCAGGACTACTACAACAAAATCTGCTTCCGCTGCCATGGTGATCAAGGGCGTGGCAACGACAAGATTGCCCGGATCGCCGGGCAGCAGCCCGGCTACCTGGCGACGACACTCAAACGCTACCGCGATGGTTCCGGTGTGCGCACCGACCCGTTGATGGCGGCCAATACCAAATCCATGAGTGATGCGGACATTGCCGCTGTGGTGGCCTACGTTTCGTCCATGCGCTAGAGAAGAAACAGCAGGCTAGTCCTCGTGGAATAAGCCTTTGTAGCTATTAATACTATAGCAATTCGTTCTAGAGCGTAGCCAGCAGCGGCTGCAGCACACTGGCACCCAGCTTGCGGGAGCGCTCACCGCTCCATCCCGTGGCCCCGTTGGGGTACTGGGAGTTGTCCTTGAAAGGCATCTCAATGGTCAGGGCCAGGCAGCCAAACTGCTGCGCCACCCAATTGGTGGCCAGCGTCATATTGGCGCTGCCGGGCGCACTGCGTCCATAGTTGAACTCGTCCTGAAAGTCCGGGCAGTTGGCCAGCCAGGCATTCTTGAAGCTGTCTTCCATTTCGGCCACCCGTTCGGTGTAGCCAGGCGTGCCCTCGGACCCGACCACGAAGTTGTAGGGCAAGGCTTCGTCGCCATGCACATCCAGGCACAGGTCCACGCCGGTCTGCAGCATTTTCTCGCGCACCAGAAAGACCTCTGGCGATTGCTCCATGCTCGGTGCGGCCCACTCGCGGTTCAGGTTGGCGCCGGCGGCATTGGTGCGCAGGTTGCCGCGCACCGCGCCGTCGGGGTTCATATTGGGCACCACGTGGAAAACACAGCGGTGCAGCAGCACGCGGCTGACGGCGTCATCCGGGTCCAGCAGGCGCTCCAGAAAGCCCTCAGCAAACCATTCGGCCATGGTCTCCCCCGGGTGCTGGCGGGCAATCAGCCAGACCTTGCGTTTGTTGTCCTGCGATGTAGCGCCTTTGGCATCGGTGATGCGCAGCAGCGTCATGTCGCGGCCATCGAGCGTGCTGCCCAGACGCTCCAGGCGCACGTGCTCCGACTGGGCCACCGCGCTGAGCAGGTCCAGGTGCTGCTCGTAGGAGTAGGGCTCGAAGTAGGCAAAGTACATGCAGTTGCTGGCGGGCGTGGCGTGTGCCGTCATGACCGTACCATCAAACGCGGTGTCGATGCGAAACCAGTGCTGGCGGTCATGGCTGGCCACCACGCGGTAGCCTTCCCAGCCCTTGGGGTAGGCGCAGGCGCCCGCATTGAGGAAGCGCAACGTGACCGCCTTGTCTGCCGCCCCGTGCAGTGCGAAGTGAAACCACTGGGCAAACGCGCTGGCGTTGTCGGCCCGGATGTTGAGTTCGATATTGCGGGCGTTCTCCAGGCTCAGGACCTCAATGGCGCCGGAGTCAAATTGGGTGGAAATGTGCAGATGGGGCATGGTGTGATGGGCCGTGGCTTCAATGGGTATAGACCACTTTAACGGTTTGCCCTGGTTTTGGCTCGCCACCGCCGTAGTACCCGTTGATCAGGCGCAACTGGCGCTCCGCCGAGGTGATGGGAGATGCACTCGCCAGTTCAGCAAAGCCACCCCGGGGATAGGGTACGGTCCTGAGCAGCCAGGGCCGCGCCGCCGCGCTGTCTTGCGCCGTCATGGCCCGGAAGCTGCCTTCGGCCTCACGCAGGGGGCCCTCGGTTCGCTGCAGGGTGGCGCTGTCTTTGGCCAGAGCCTGCAACAAATAGACGTTGTCTTTCGGCCCGCGGATCACGGTGGCCGCGACAGGCCGGGACTGGCCCTGCGCGTCCTGTCGGGTGCCCAGGAAGCGCGTAGCCTGCAGCCCGTTGATGGAAGCCGATTCGCTTCGACCCTGGGTGGGTTTGATCACGTCACGAATGATGGTTGCCGGATCCTTGCCAGCCTGCGCAGGCACCAGGCGCACCACCAGCGCCGCGTCATGTGCGGGATTGACCAGGCTGAGCTTGTCCGCGCCATTCTGGATTTGCCAGGTGGCGGGAGCCGTCACGGCAAACCCAAGGGCCGGGTGGTAATAGTTGCGTCCGCGGCTCAGGCCCTGGTCCGCGCTCTCGCCAAAGGCCATACCCTGGATGACCTTCTGGTACCGGTCACGTCCTTCGTCGGTGTAGGCCGCCTTGTGCTGGTTGGCCAGTTGGGTGATGGCCGACAGGCGCTGGTCGTTGGACGGGTGGGATGCCAGCCAGCTCCCCTGTGTTGACACGGCACGCCCCTCCGATTGGGCCTGGTCGGCGGCAAAGCGCTCCTGGTCTTTCAACACCTTGATCACATCAATCATGTTGCGGGGATCAAAGCGGTTGCGCGCCAGGTATTCGGCCCCCAGTGCATCGGCCTGCAGTTCCTGGTCGCGGCCATACGATGCCACGTAGCCCGCGGCCACCGTTTGCGACACCTGCCCGGCCATCTTGCCGGCCCCTGTCACGCCCTGGCTCTCCAGCAGCGCGCCCAGCACGCTGGCGGCCAGCACGCCCAGGCCCGCATTCTGTTCGCTGGTGGCACGTTGCGCGCCGTGGCGGGCAGTGACATGCCCAATCTCATGCCCGATGACGCCGGCCAGATCGGCCTCGCTGTCCATATAGGCCATGATTCCGCGCGTCACATAGACGTAGCCACCGGGCAGGGCGAAGGCGTTGATCTCCGGCGTATCGAGCACCGTAAAGTGCCATTGCAGCTGGGTCCGATGTGAGTGGGCCGCCAGACGCTGCCCGAGTGCATTCACATAGGCCTGCACCGTCGGGTTGTTGTAGACGCCGTATTCCTGCAGCACCTGCTGGTGCGCCTTCTGGCCTTCGGCGATCTCGGTCTTCTCGTCCATGACCGAGCGCTCGGCCTGGCCGGTGACCGGATTGACCACGCTGGTGCCGCAGCCTGCTATAAGGGCGCCGACCAGGACGCTGGAGAAAATAGTCGTTCGCATGCGCACTCCAAAACAGGGTCAAAAACAAGTCTTGTCGCGATTCTATAAACCCATGGAGGTGCATTCGCCCCTCCCACGCCGCTCAGGGGTTGCTCACAGGCAGTTCGGCCAGCCGTTGGCGATAGGATTTGACCAGGTACTTGGGGAGCCAGCGCTCATAGGCGGCCATGAATACGGCGTGAGAATTCTTCGTGGGGACCAGCCTGGATACATCGGCGAACACGCGATCTGTCTCGGGACTCTTGGTACAGCTGAATCGGCCAGGCAGCAATTCATGGTTGCCATGAATGGGGTAAAAGCGAAATGCATTGGACGGCCCACCGTAGTACTCCACTTCGCTCGGATAGGCCAGCATGTAGTCAAAGCGTTTGCCGGCGAGCATGGCCAGCAGGAACTTTGTGGATTCGTCCTGGTAGGACTGGTGGATGTTCTTGGCACGGTTGCTGATCAGCGGCTTGATGAGTCCGTCAATCCTGGGGCCGTAGCTGCGGCTGCTCGCCACACCCATCCCGATTCCTGATTGTTTGAGGGCGGCGTCCAGCAGGAAGTTGCCTTCCGGGTTCAGGTAAGGCGCAAACCGTTCCTGGTCCTGGGCGCGGATCACGATTCCGATCGGGTACAGATAGCCATAGGGTGCGGTAAACCGCAGAAAGGCATCGCGTTCGGGCGTTTGAAAAGCGCTGATCAGGCAGTAAGGCCCGCCGCGCTGGGCCATCGCCATCGCGCGGGTCCATGGCACGATTTCCTCGTGGAAATCATGCTGGGGCAAAGACCCCTTCAGGTGCTTGTACAGCGCGTCAATGTACCCCCCATGGGCATGCTCACCCTGGCTCATGGCCATGGGTGGAAAATCGGTTCCCACCCAGGCGATGGTGTCTGCTGCGGCATAGCCGCCGCTCAACATGGCTGTCACCAGATACCACTTCAAGTGGCGCCGCGCGCGGCATCTTGCAACGGTTCGTCTCATGGTGTGCTCGTTTCCAACAGGCCTTTGATCAAAATTATCATAGCCTTCAAAGGGGGTGCATTCCACCTGCGAAACCCTTACGCAAACGCGCATGCGCAAGCCATGGACCGATAATCGGGTATGACTCTCAAGAACCCCGCGCCCGCCACGTCCCCTTCGACCGGCTTTGCCAGCCTGGCATTGAATCCTGCCACTTTGGCCAACTTGCAGCAGCTGGGTTACACCGACATGACGCCCATCCAGGCCGCCAGCCTGCCCATTGCCCTTGCGGGCAAGGACCTGATTGCCCAGGCGCAGACAGGTAGCGGCAAGACTGCTGCGTTTGCACTGGCGCTGCTGGCCAAGCTGAACCCACGCTGGTTTGCCGTGCAGGCCATGGTGTTGTGCCCGACGCGCGAGCTGGCAGACCAGGTTACGGTTGAAATCCGCCGCCTGGCGCGATCCGAAGAAAACATCAAGGTGGTGACCCTGTGCGGCGGTATTGCACTGCGCGGCCAGCGGGCTTCTCTGGAGCATGGCGCCCACGTGGTGGTCGGCACACCCGGTCGCATCATGGACCACCTGGAGCGTGGCTACCTGACGTTGGAAGGCCTGAACACCCTGGTGCTGGACGAGGCCGACCGCATGCTGGACATGGGCTTTTTTGACGATATCGCCAAGGTGGCCAAGCAGTGCCCGGCCAACCGCCAGACGCTATTGTTCTCGGCCACCTACCCCGAAGGTATTGAGAAGCTGGCCAAACAGTTCATGCGTGACCCCCAGCGTGTGGAGGTGGCGCCCCCGAAGACCGACAGCCTGATCGAGCAGCGCTTTTATGAAGTCACCCAACCCAACCGGCTGCATACCGTAGGTCAACTTCTGCGGCACTTCAGGCCCGTGAGTACCTTGGCCTTTTGCAATACCAAACAGCAGTGCAAAGATCTGGTCACGCTTTTGCAAGCAGAGGGTTTCTACGCACTGGCCCTGTATGGTGAGCTGGAGCAGCGCGAACGCGACCAGGTGCTGGCCCAGTTTGCGAACCGCAGTTGCTCGGTGCTGGTGGCCACCGATGTGGCCTCCCGCGGGTTGGACATCAACCAGCTGGAAGCGGTGATCAACGTCGACATCACGCCAGACCCCGAAGTGCATGTGCACCGCATTGGTCGCACGGGCCGGGCGGGCGCCACGGGTCTGGCCCTGAGTTTGGCCATCATGAATGACATGGGTCGGATCGGAAAGATTGAGCAATACCAGAACCAGCCTTCCAAGTGGTATCCGCTGGATACGCTGGTGCCCGCCAGTGACGCCCCGCTGTTGCCTCCCATGGTCACGCTGCAGATTCTGGGGGGGCGCAAGGAAAAAATTCGCCCCGGCGATGTGCTGGGTGCGCTGACCAGCACCGAGGGTGGGCCGGCCTACACCCGTGAGCAGATTGGCAAGATTCAGGTCACCGAGTTTTGCACCTTTGTTGCGGTCACGCGTGACATCGCCACCCAGGCCTGCGCCAAGCTCAATGCTGGCAAGGTGAAGGGCAAGAGCGTGCGCGCGCGCCTGATGTCGGTGGCGGACGGTGCATAGTCGGGCTCATGGGCGACCCAGGTCCATGGTCCAGTAGGTTTTGTAGGTCGCGCTGTTGTTGACCACACAGGCGACGCCCACTTGGGTAAAGCTGCCATTCATGATGTTGCTGCAGTGCCCTGCGCTGCTCATCCATGCGGCCATGACAGACGACGCGCTGCTTTGGCCCGCTGCAATGTTCTCACCGATGTTGGACCAGCTGTAGCCAGCGGCCGTTATCCGCTGGTCAAAGGTTCGCCCATCCTGGCTGGTATGCGAGAAATAGTTCTTCGTGGCCATGTCGGCCGAATGGCCGGCCGCCGCATCAAACAACTTGCCATTCCAGGCGAGCGGCGCAGCGGCCGGGTATACCGTGGTGCCACAGGTCCTGGCACTGGCGCGGGCCTGGTTGATCAGGGTCATCAGATCGGTCTGAAAATTTCCCAGGCTACAGGTGTTTGCTGCTGTCAGTGTACCGTTTGATGCAGCTGGCGGCGGATCGACAGGGGTTGGGGTTGGGGTTGGGGTTGGCGCGGGTGTGGCAGGTGTGCCTGGAACCAGCGTGGCCGCCAGCAACGTAAAGGAATTGAGCTGGACGCGCACGTTGTTGTACGTAACGCCCAGGTAGACAACCGAGCCCAGCGTCAGCACGTTGCTGGCGGGATCAAAGGTGTCGGCCGCCGGGGTGCCGTTGTCAACGCCCAGCAGTGTGAACGCATTGATCGTTGCCGACACATTCTGGTAGTTTGCGCCGTTCACCGCGACCGAGGTGATGAACAGCCGGTTGATGGTTGGGTCAAAGCTGCTGGCACCCCAAGCATTGAATGACGCACACAGCGCCAAGACAGCAATACCGCTTGATGTTCGCCTGGCTGTGTGTTTCATGGGACTACCCATCCGTTTGTGTTGCAGAAGATCGCTGTTCAGCGAAGATTTTCCGGCATTTCCCGTTTGCGAGGCGAGCGCAATCGTAACAAGCCGTTTTGTAAGGCAAATTCCTACACGCTTTACAGCCTGATCCTGACTCCAGTTTCGAGGGACTGTGACTACAGTTGCATCAAGCGCCAAACCCTTATCCGGCGCACCGATCCACCTGGAGACCCCTCATGACCACCACCACACTGGCACTCAATCCCTTCAGCTTGATGATGGAGCCCGAACTGGTTCTGCAAACCATGGAACGCTCCCAGCAACTCCGTGGCCTGCGTCGCCACAAGCTGCGTCCACTGGACAAGCCGTTGATTCCCTACACCAAGGAGGCGCTGGCCAGTCGTGCGGCCTTTGACGCAGCGATTGATGCAGAAGATTTCGAAGACCGGGCCGAGTCCTATTTGAATTGACGCAAAGCCGGGAGGGCGGGAGGCTGGTGTGGGGATAAACTGGCCAACCAATTGCTGAACAAGGCCTCTGATGCGTCCGATTTATCGCAACTTTGACACCCAGGCGCAGATCGATGCGCAGTACAACCCCAGCCTGGCATTGGCCCCCAATGACCAGCCTATGGAGCACTTTGCCAGTCAGGCGCAGCACGCCCGGTCCGGCCTGCGCTGCACGCTGAACGTTCCGTACGGCCCCACGCTGGCAGAAACCCTGGACATTTTTCCCGCGGACGTGCCGAATGCGCCGGTCTTTGTGTTCATCCACGGTGGCTACTGGCGTGCGCTGGACAGCAAGGATTTCAGTGGGGTGGCACTGGGACTGCATCCCTTGGGCATCACCACGGTGGTCATCAACTATGCGTTGTGCCCGTTTGTCACTGTGGATGAAATTACCCGCCAGGTGCGCGCGGCAACGGCGTGGGTGCTTCGCAATATTGAACAGCATGGTGGTGACCCGTCGCGCGTGGCGGTGGGTGGGCACTCGGCTGGCGGTCACCTGACCGCCATGTGTTTGCAGACCGAGTGGACACGCGACTACGGATTGCACCAGGACCCTTTCGCCGCCGCTATTGCCTTCAGCGGCCTGTACGACCTGGAGCCCTTGCGTTACAGCTACCTGCAGCCCATGATTCAGCTTGATCCTGGTGTGGTGCGGCGCAACTCACCGGCGTTCATGGCGCGTCCCTGTCGCACCCCGGTATGGATCACCTGGGGCGGGCAAGAAAGTCCCGAGTTTGCACGGCAGTCCCAGATCTACCATGACGCCTGGCAGGCCGCCGGCAACACGTCGACGCTGCAGGCGCAAGCCGACGCCAACCACTTCACTGTGATCCACGGACTCGAAGACCCTGCCAGTGCAGTCTGCCAGTGGCTGTCCAGGACATTGCAGACGGCATGAGCGGTGGCCTTTAGCTTGCCGACTGTCTCACAACACGGTTTGCCGAACTGCGTGTTCCCAGCGCTCCATCAACTCTTTTGCACGGTGTGTTTCAAGGGTCGGCAGGAAGCGCCGCTCTGATCGCCATAAGCCAGACAATTCATCCGTACTTTTGTAGACGCCGGTGGCCAGCCCCGCCAGATACGCTGCTCCCAGCGCAGTGGTTTCCGTCACGGCGGGCCGAACTACAGGAATGCCCAGCAAATCAGCCTGGAACTGCATCAGCAAATTGTTGATGCAGGCGCCGCCGTCGACTCGGAGTTCTGCCACGGCCGCGCCACCAGCCCCCACCGCGTCGCGGCTCATGGCCTGCAACAAAGCCGCGCTCTGGTAGGCAATGCTCTCCAGGGCCGCTCGGGCGATGTGGGCCACGGTGCTGCCCCGGGTGAGGCCGGTGATGGTGCCGCGCGCATCGGGCTTCCAGTAGGGCGCGCCCAAGCCGGTGAAGGCAGGCACCACAATCACGCCACCCGAGTCCGGCACACTTTGCGCCAGGGCCTGCACTTCACCGCTGCCCTGGATGGCATGCAGGCCGTCGCGCAACCACTGCACCACGGCGCCGCCCACAAACACACTGCCCTCGATGGCAAATTCAGTCTGCGCAGTGGCTTGCGCGGCGCTGGTGGTGATCAGGCCGTTGTGCGAAGTTTGAAACGTATTGCCCGTATGCATCAGCATGAAACAGCCGGTGCCATAGGTGTTCTTGACCATGCCCGCCTTGAAACAGGCCTGACCGAACAAGGCGCTTTGCTGGTCTCCCGCGACCCCACCGATGGCGATGGCGTGCCCCAGCAAATCCGGGCTTACCTCCCCATACAGGGCACTGGAAGGTTTTACCGCAGGCATCAAGCTGGCGGGAATGTCCAGCGCGCGCAGCAGCTCGGCATCCCACTGGTTGGTGTGCACATTGAATAGCATGGTGCGCGATGCATTGCTGACATCCGTCGCGTGCACGGCCCCACCGGTCAGGCGCCAGATGAGCCAGCTGTCAACCGTGCCAAATGCGAGTTCACCGTCTTCTGCCTGCTGGCGTGCGCCTGGCACATGGTCCAGCAGCCACTTCAGTTTGGTCCCCGAAAAATACGCATCGACCAACAAGCCGGTTTTGGCCTGGATAGTGGCGGCCAGTCCGCGTTCACGCAATTCGACGCAGGTCGGCTCTGCCCGGCGGTCCTGCCAGACGATGGCATGGTGAATGGGGAGTCCGGTGGTCCGATTCCAGACGACGGTCGTTTCGCGCTGGTTGGTGATGCCCAGGGCGTGCACTTCATGCGCCTGTATGCCCGCCTTGGCCAGGGCGTCGCGTGCCGTCGCCAACTGGGTGCGCCAGATCTCCTGTGGGTCATGCTCGACCCAGCCGGGTTGCGGGTAAATCTGTGCGAGTTCCAACTGCGACTGGGCCAGCACGTGACCGTCAACGTCGAACACGATACTGCGCGAACTGGAAGTGCCTTGGTCCAAGGCCAGCAGGTAAGTCATGGAATCTCCGCAATAGGACAGGTGGCTGATGCCACTGTACAGCGCACCTGCGCATCGGCCAGCAGCGCCGGGAATGGGTCCGGTGGCTCTGCGTCGGTGAACAGGCGGTCGATCTGTGACAGATTGGCGACTTCCACCATGGCCGGTCGATTGAATTTGCTGCTGTCGGCCCCCACCCACACCTCGCGCGCGTGGGCAATGATGGTCTGGGACACCTTGACCTCGCGGTAGTCGAAATCACGCAGCGTGCCATCGGCTTCGATGCCAGAGATACCGATCAAGGCAATGTCCACCTTGAATTGCCGAATGAAATCCACGGCCGCTTCGCCAACGATGCCTTGGTCGCGCCCACGCACCACGCCGCCGACCACGATGACTTCGCTGGTGGCGTTGGCGCTGAGGATGGTGGCCACATTCAGATTGTTGGTGATCACCCGCAGGCCCGAGTGGCCAAGCAGGGCTCTGGCGATGGCCTCGGTCGTGGTGCCGATGTTCAGAATCAATGAACAGTCGTTGGGCACGGCTGCCGCGACAGCTCGTGCAATGCGGGACTTGCCGTCGGCATTGAGACTTTCCCGCTGCTGGTGTGCGATGTTTTCAATGGTGGAGCTGGGTACGCGCACGCCACCGTGGAAGCGCGCGAGCAGTCCTTCATCAGCGAGTCGCTGTACATCGCGGCGCACGGTTTGCAGCGTGACGCCCAGCGTGTTGGCGAGTTGATCCACCGTCACAGTGCCATGGGTTTGCACCAGGGCAAGCAATTGCAGCAAGCGGGGGTGGCGGTTCATTTGTCTTCCTTTGGCAGACCCGAATGGGGATGCTGGATGGTAATTCGAATGGAAACGAATATGTTTAGGGTAATTACTGACTGCAAACGAACAAAAAGGAATAATAATTCACAACTTCGAAAGTCAAACCAACAACACAAGAAGAAGGTGGCGTGATGCAGTTGACCCTTGAAGGCATCCACAAAAAAGTCGGTCCGCAGACCTGGCTGTATGACATGAGTATCGCTCCGCGCAGCGGAGCGGTTACGGTGTTGCTGGGTGCCACGCAAGCGGGCAAGACCAGCCTGATGCGCGTCATGGCCGGGCTGGATGTGCCATCCGGCGGCCGGGTCCTGGTCGATGGAAAGAGCGTGCTGGGCGTTCCGGTCCGTGCGCGCAACGTGGCCATGGTGTACCAGCAATTCATCAACTACCCATCCTTGACGGTCTATGACAACATCGCCTCGCCGTTGAAACTGCGCCGCGAAACGAATATTGACCAGCGGGTGCGCGAGTTGGCGGACAAGCTCCATATCGAGATGTTTCTGGACCGCTTGCCTGCGGAGCTTTCGGGCGGCCAGCAACAGCGTGTCGCCTTGGCCCGAGCCTTGGCGAAGGGTGCGCCGCTGATGTTGCTCGACGAACCCCTCGTGAACCTGGATTACAAACTGCGCGAGGAACTGCGCGACGAACTGACCGCGCTGTTTGCCGCCGGAGACTCTACCGTGATCTACGCCACCACGGAACCCGGCGAGGCATTGTTGCTGGGCGGCTATACCGCCGTGCTGGACGGTGGTGAACTGCTGCAATACGGCCCCACGTCCGAGGTGTTTCACAAGCCAGCTTCGTTGCGGGTCGCGCGCGCGTTCAGCGATCCTCCGATGAACCTGATGGGAGCGATGGTTGGGGCCGACGGCGTGCAACTGGATGGCGGACCCCTGCTCGCGCTGAACGCAGTGGCACCGTCCAAGAGCAAATTGACCGTGGGGTTGCGAGCCAGTGCACTTCGGGTCAGTGAAAGACCGGGTGATATTGCTTTGCCCGGCAAGGTCGAGCTGACCGAGATCTCCGGTTCCGACACCTTTGTGCATGTGCACACGCTGGTTGGCGAACTGGTGGCGCAACTCACCGGGGTGCATTACTTTGAGCTCGGAGCACTTGTGACGGTCTATTTCCACCCCTCCCAGGTCTATCTGTTTGGTGCGGACGGCATGTTGCTGCTGGCGCCGGTGCGCGGCGGGGGGCACTGACATGGCACGTATTGAACTGGACCTGGCCCACGCCTACAAGCGCAACCCCGAGCAGGACAGCGATTACGCGCTGCTACCGCTGAAGATGACGTTTGATGACGGGGGGGCTTACGCCCTGCTGGGGCCGTCCGGCTGCGGAAAGACAACCTTGCTCAACATCATGTCGGGCCTGGTCACGCCATCACGGGGCAATGTGCTGTTTGATGGCCGGGATGTGACCCAAGCCTCCCCGCAGCAACGCAATATTGCACAGGTGTTTCAGTTTCCGGTGATCTACGACACCATGACGGTGGCGGAGAATCTTGCCTTTCCGCTGCGCAACCGAAAGCTGCCCGCTGCGCAAATTGACAAGCGTGTGGGTGAAATTGCCGAAATGCTGGAGCTCAGCGGGCAATTGAACCAGCGCGCAGCGGGACTCGCGGCAGACGCCAAACAGAAGATTTCACTGGGTCGTGGCCTGGTGCGCCCGGACGTTTCGGCGGTGTTGTTTGACGAGCCACTGACCGTCATCGATCCCCACCTGAAGTGGAAACTGCGCCGCAAGCTCAAGCAAATCCACCGCGAACTCAAGCTGACGCTCATCTATGTCACGCATGACCAGGTAGAGGCACTCACCTTTGCCGATCAGGTGGTGGTGATGACGCGCGGACGTGCCGTGCAAGTCGGTTCACCGGCGGACCTGTTCGAGCGGCCCAGCCACACCTTCGTCGGCAACTTCATTGGATCTCCGGGCATGAACTTCTTGAGTGGCAGAGTGGACCACGAAGGCATGCACCTGGCGGGGGCGAGGTTTGCCTTGCCCGCCGGACGGGTTTTGCCTGCCGGAGACATGAAACTGGGGATACGCCCGGAGTATGTGTCCCTGGTGCCGGCGCAAACGGCAGGCGCACTGCAGATGGCGGTCTCGCAGGTTCAGGATGTAGGGACCCACGTCATCCTGAGTGCCCACCGCGATGGGTGCAACCTGAAGGCGCGCCTGTCGCCCGATGCCGCCCAATTGTCTGCGGGTGACGCCGTCTGGCTGAAGGTGATGGGCGAGCACACCTGCTTCTACAAGAACGAGGAGATCGTGCCATGAGCGCCATCATCAAACCGGTGAACCAAAAAGCCTGGTTCCTGATTTTGCCAATGTTGGTCTGTGTGGCCTTCTCTGCCATCGTGCCCTTGATGGTCGTGGTCAATTACTCGGTCCAGGACATCATTTCTCCCGAGCGGCGCGTGTTCGTCGGGACCGAATGGTTTGCCGCGATCATGCGCGACGAAGAGTTGCATGGCGCGTTGCTGCGCCAGATCAGCTATTCGTTTGCCGTGCTGGCCGTAGAGCTGCCTTTGGGCATTTTGTTGGCGCTGTCCATGCCCGCGCAGGGCTGGAAGTCGTCAGCCGCGTTGGTGATCGTGTCGCTGTCGCTGCTCATCCCATGGAACGTGGTGGGCACCATTTGGCAGATATTTGGCCGCACCGACATTGGCCTCATGGGCGCCGCCTTGCAGGGCATGGGCATTGAATACAGCTACACGGGCAATGCAGCCCACGCCTGGCTGACCGTGCTGTTGATGGACGTGTGGCACTGGACGCCGCTGGTGGCCTTGTTGGGTTATGCGGGGCTGCGTTCCATCCCCGACGCCTACTACCAGGCGGCCAGCATTGACGGGGCAAGCAAGCTCGACGTGTTTCGTTATGTCCAACTGCCCAAGATGCGTGGTGTGTTGATGATCGCGGTGCTGCTGCGTTTCATGGACAGTTTCATGATCTATACCGAGCCCTTTGTGCTCACCGGTGGCGGCCCGGGCAACTCCACCACCTTCCTGTCGCAGTTCCTCACGCAAAAAGCCGTGGGCCAGTTTGACCTGGGGCCAGCCGCTGCGTTCTCGCTGATCTATTTCCTGATCATCTTGTTGATGTGCTTTATTTTGTACAACTGGATGCAGCGCGTTGGCACCCAGGCTAAGGAGGGTGGCCATGACTAGCCCGAAGTTCCAGAAACGCTCGCTGTTCATGCTGGCGTACATCGTGTTTGCGCTGTTGCCCATCTACTGGATGGTCAACATGTCGTTCAAGACGAACAACGAAATCCTCGCAGGTTTCACGCTGTTCCCGGACCACTTCACCTGGGACAACTACAAGACCATCCTGACCGACCCGGCTTGGTACTCGGGCTACATCAACAGTTTGATCTATGTGGGTATCAACACGGTCATCTCACTGGTGGTGGCCCTGCCGGCAGCCTATGCGTTCTCGCGCTACAGCTTTCTGGGCGACAAACATGTGTTCTTCTGGCTGCTGACCAACCGCATGACGCCCCCCGCGGTGTTTCTGCTGCCGTTCTTTCAGCTTTACACCTCGGTCGGGCTGATGGACACCCACATTGCGGTGGCGCTGGTGCACCTGCTGTTCAACGTGCCACTGGCGGTGTGGATTCTGGAAGGTTTCATGAGTGGCATCCCGCGTGAGATTGACGAGACTGCCTACATCGACGGCTATTCGTTCCCGCGCTTCTTCATCCGTATCTTCATCCCGCTGATCAAGGCCGGTGTAGGCGTGGCTGCGTTCTTCTGCTTCATGTTCAGTTGGGTCGAGCTGCTGCTGGCCCGCACGCTGACCAGCGTGAATGCCAAGCCGATTGCCGCGACCATGACCCGCACGGTGTCGGCTTCGGGCATGGACTGGGCCACGCTGGCCGCGGCGGGTGTGTTGACCATCGTGCCGGGTGCCATCGTCATCTGGTTTGTTCGCAACTACATCGCGAAGGGTTTCGCGATGGGCCGTGTTTGAGAGGAGCGCACGATGTTTGATTGGATGGCTTGGACCACGCCGGTGGCTGTTTTTTTTTGCTGCATCGTGTTGATGCTGGTGGGCATGACCGTGTGGGAGATCAAATCGCCCACCCTGTCACGCAAGGGTTTTCTGCCCATGGAGACCACCCGGGGTGACCGCCTGTTTGTCGGGCTGCTGAGTGCGGCGTATGTGAATCTGGCATTTGTTGGCATCAGCGGGCGCCTGACCGAGTGGATGGGGCTGGAATCCGAGCCTTCGATCTGGATCAGTTTTGTGCTTTCCATGGCCCTGCTGGGGGTGGTGTTGCGCAAGGGCTGACCCCTACAAGTTTCAAGGTTCGGCTTATATCCCCTGGGGCCGCGCCATTCTTCCAAAACAGGGGCTCATCAGACCGAGGAGATTGACGATGAAATTGAAGTATTCCGTATTGGCCGTCGCCATGGCTTGCGCCGTGGGCAGCCAGGCCTGGGCCGACGAAGCGGCGGCCAAGAAGTGGATTGATAGCGAGTTCCAGCCATCCACCTTGAGCAAGGCACAACAAGCCGCCGAGATGAAGTGGTTTATTGACGCCGCCAAAAAGCTGCAAGACAAGGGCGTGAAGGAAATTTCTGTGGTGTCGGAGACCATTACGACCCACGAGTACGAATCCAAGACATTGGCCAAGGCCTTTGAAGAAATCACCGGTATCAAGGTCAAGCACGACCTGATCGGTGAAGGTGATGTGGTCGAAAAACTGCAAACCTCGATGCAATCCGGCAAGTCCATTTATGACGGCTGGATCACGGATTCCGACCTGATTGGTACCCACTACCGCTACGGCAAGATCATGAACCTGACCGATTACATGGCAGGTTCCGGCAAAGAGTGGACCAACCCCGGTCTGGACCTCAAGGATTTCATCGGCACCAGCTTCACCACCGGCCCGGACAAAAAGCTGTACCAGCTGCCTGACCAACAATTTGCCAACCTGTACTGGTTCCGCGCGGATTTGTTCGACAAGCCCGAACTGAAAGCCAAGTTCAAGGCCAAGTACGGCTACGATCTGGGCGTGCCCCTGAACTGGAGCGCCTATGAAGACATCGCCGCCTTCTTCAGCGAAGACGTGAAAACCATCGATGGCAAGCCGATTTATGGCCACATGGACTACGGCAAGAAAGATCCCTCGCTGGGCTGGCGCTTCACTGACGCCTGGTTGTCCATGGCCGGTACGGCTGACGTGGGCATTCCCAACGGCAAGCCTGTGGACGAGTGGGGCATCCGCGCCTCGGCCGATGGCTGCACACCACAAGGTGCCTCCGTGTCCCGTGGTGGGGCGACCAATTCACCCGCTGCCGTGTACGCGCTGACCAAGTACATCGACTGGATGAAGAAGTACTCGCCCAAGGAAGCCATCGGCATGACCTTCGGCGAAGCCGGCCCTGTGCCTGCGCAAGGTCAGATCGCCCAACAGATCTTCTGGTACACCGCTTTCACTGCCGACATGATCAAGCCCGGCCTGCCCGTGGTGAACGCCGATGGCACGCCCAAGTGGCGCATGGCCCCTGGTCCCAACGGCCCGTACTGGAAGCAAGGCATGCAGAACGGCTATCAGGACGTGGGTTCGTGGACCTTCTTCAAGGACCATGATGCCAACAAGGTGGCTGCTGCCTGGTTGTACGCCCAGTTCGTGACTGCCAAGACCACGTCGCTGAAAAAGACCACTGTAGGCCTGACACCTATCCGCGAGTCCGACATCCAGTCCAAGGCCATGACTGACATGGCGCCCAAGTTGGGTGGCCTGGTGGAGTTCTACCGCAGTCCTGCGCGCGTGGCATGGACCCCCACCGGAACCAACGTGCCCGATTACCCCAAGCTGGCCCAACTGTGGTGGAAGAACGTGGCCGTGGCAGTGACAGGTGAGAAGACCCCGCAAGCCGCCATGGACAACTTGGCCGAAGAGATGGACGCCGTGATGGGCCGCTTGGAGCGCTCCGGCATGGCCGTGTGCCCACCTAAGCTCAATGCCAAGAGCAGCCCTGACAAGTGGCTGAGCGACAAGGGTGCACCATGGAAAAAGCTGGCCAACGAAAAGCCAAAGGGCGAAACCATTGCCTATGACACGCTGCTCAACGCGTGGAAGAACGGCAAAGTGCGCTAATTGCCTTTTGGGCTAGCGCAATGCTCCAAAGATCGGCCGTGTGAGCGCATCTGCCGCACGGCCCTTTTTTCTAACCTCACTTCCATGGCCACCACGATGCAGCCCCAATTCACACGGCGCGATAAACTGATCTTCCGACTGGCGCAAGATCAGGTGTACGACATCGCCATTGTGGGCGGCGGTGCGACGGGACTGGGGCTGGCATTGGATGCCGCTGCACGCGGATTCTCGGTTGTACTGGTCGAATCACACGACTTCGCCAAAGGCACGTCCTCGCGCGCTACCAAGCTGGTGCATGGAGGCGTGCGCTATTTGGCGCAGGGCAATATTTCTTTGGTGCGCGAGGCGCTATACGAACGCACCACCCTGTTGAACAATGCGCCCCATCTGGCGCAGCCCTTGCCATTCGTCATGCCGTCCTACCAATGGTGGGAAACCCCGTTTTACGGCATCGGGCTCAAGATGTATGACGCGCTCGCGGGCAAGGCAGGACTGGGAAAGACCGAATTTTTGAACAGAGACGAGACCATGGCCCTGTTGCCAGAGGTCCAGGTGCAGGGCCTCAAGGGTGGCGTCAAATATTGGGACGGGCAATTCAATGATGCCCGCCTGGCCTTGGCCTTGGCGCGCACCGCGATGTCGCGCGGTGCGTTGCTGGTCAACTATTGCCGCGCTGACGAACTACTGTATGCAGAGGGCAAGATCTCAGGATTGGTTTGCGAAGACACGCAGACCGGAAAACGCTACCCCATCCGGTCCCGTTGTGTTGTCAATGCCGCGGGTGTATGGGTGGACGAGCTGCGCCAGAAGGATGGAATGGCCAGCGGCGCCAACGCAACACGGCCCACCAGGCCCATGGTCGCACCGAGCCAGGGCGTGCACATTGTGGTAGACCGGGAATTTTTGGGGGGTGATGTCGCGCTGATGGTGCCAAAGACCGCCGATGGGCGTGTCCTCTTCGCGGTACCGTGGCTTGGCAAGGTGATTCTGGGTACCACCGACACGCCGCGCCATGATCTCGCACGTGAGCCTCTGCCTTTCAAAGAAGAGGTCGATTTCATACTGAATGAATCGGCGCGGTATTTGCGGCGTGCGCCGACCCGCGCTGACGTCAAGAGCGTCTGGGTGGGACTGCGTCCATTAGTCAAGCCGCAAGACGACGATGGGGACAACACCAAAGGCATCAGCCGGGAGCACACCGTGCTGGTGAGTCGCAGCGGTCTGGTCACGGTGACGGGCGGGAAGTGGACCACCTACCGCGCGATGGCAGAGGATGTCCTGGACGCCTGCGCGGCGAAGTCCCTATTGGAGAGCCGCCAAAAGGGGGTGACCACCCATTTGAAGCTGGTGGGCGCTGGTAGGGCCGAGGAGCACCCACGTTCCATCTGTTCGCCTCCCGGTTTGCACTCTTATGGAGATGAGCAGGCCGCAGTGTCAAGTATGCCGGGCGCCCACACTGTGTTGTGCGACGGGTTGACCGAAGGCATGGTGCGATTTGCCGCCCGGTATGAGTTCGCCCTCAAGGTGGAAGACGTCCTGGCGCGTCGTTCCAGGCTGCTGTTTCTGGACGCACGGTTGGCCGGTTCACTGGCAATGCAGGTCGGCGAAATCCTTTTGCAGGAAACCGGGCTTGACCCTGAGGTCCACGCATTCGTGGAGTTGTCCCGGCACTACTTGTTCCTGCCGACGTAGCCGGTCTTTGCTGTCAAATCCGCCCCCGGCCTTTTTTATTGACTTGCATCAAGTTATGGGCTATTTTGGAGGCGCTGCTCAGGCGTTTGGCGCAAGATACAGCCTTTGCCTTCGGTGCCTTTAGGTCACCAGTGTTAAAGGCTTCTACGGATTCGCACACATGAATAACCTCAAAATCTCCACCCGACTGCTCCTGCTGCTGAGCGTCTTCTCGGTGCTTCTGGTGTGCATCGGGGGGCTGGGCCTGATGGGCATCGTGAAGACCAATGCGGCGTTGCACAGTGTGTATGAGGACCGCACTTTGCCCATGGGCAATTTGTCCGACATCCAGCGGATGTTCATGCTCAACCGGCAACTCATTTCTGACTCGTTGCTCGATCCGACCGTGGAGACCTACGACCGCAACAGCGCCAGTATTGAGGCCAATATTGCAGAGATTGGCAAGCAGTGGGATGCCTACATGGCGGCTGACCTGTCTGCCGAGGAGAGGGGTCTGGCCAAGGTGTTTCTCGAGACCCGCACCGCCTATGTGCAACAGGGGCTTCGGCCCGCCATTGCAGCGCTCAAGGCCAATGACTGGGCCGAAACTTCACGCATCAGTGTCGAAGTGGTGGGCCCTCTGTACAACAAGCTGCGCACCGACATGGCACCGCTGATGAAGCTGCAGGTTGCCGAGGCCAAGAAAGAGTACGACGGCGCCGTCGCCCGCTACGAAACCATTAGCCTGGTGTCGATTTTCTCCATCGTCGTCGGCCTGGTCGTGGCGTGGCTGTTCGGACTGGCGCTGATTCGCAACCTGTCCAAATCACTGGGCAGCGCAGTGGACGTGGCACATGGCGTGGCGCAGGGCGACCTGACGCAAAACATCCAGAGTGAAGGCAAGGACGAAGTGGCCCAGTTGATGACGGCGTTGGCGGCCATGACCCAGTCTCTGGTCAAGGTAGTCTCCAGCGTGCGCCAGGGCTCCGAGGGCGTGGCCACGGCCAGCGCCGAGATCGCCCAGGGCAACAACGACCTGTCGGCCCGCACCGAACAACAGGCCAGTGCGTTGGAGCAAACGGCAGCGTCCATGGAAGAGCTCAGCTCCACGGTCAAACAGAACGCGGACAGCGCCCGCACGGCGAACCAGCTTGCCGTGAACGCTTCCAGCGTTGCGGTCCAAGGCGGCGACGTGGTGGGCCAAGTGGTCGAGACCATGCGCGATATCAATACCTCGTCACGCAAGATATCCGACATCATCCAGGTGATCGACGGCATCGCCTTCCAGACCAATATCCTCGCCTTGAATGCGGCGGTTGAAGCAGCCCGTGCGGGCGAGCAAGGGCGCGGCTTTGCAGTGGTGGCCAGCGAAGTCCGTTCTTTGGCCGGCCGCTCTGCAGAGGCCGCCAAGGAAATCAAGACGCTGATCAACGCCAGTGTCGAAAAGGTCGAACACGGAACCACGCTGGTCGACCAGGCAGGTGCCACCATGACCGAGGTGGTGACCAGCATTCAGCGGGTGACCGACATCATGGGCGAGATCAGCGCCGCCAGCAATGAACAGGCTCTGGGTGTGGCCCAGGTCGGTGAGGCGGTCACACAAATGGACCAGACCACCCAGCAGAATGCAGCCCTGGTCGAAGAGATGGCCGCGGCTGCCAGCAGTCTCAAGAGTCAGGCTCAGGAACTGGTGCAGACCGTGGCGGTGTTCAAACTGTCCGGCCACGCGACGCAGAATCGCGTGGCCCCGCGCGCAGCGCCGCGGGCAGCGCCGCGGGCAGCAGCACCAACCCCGAGAGCGGCGCCAAGAGTGGCCCCGGCTGCGGCGCAGTCACCCAAAGCACTGAAGCCAAAGGCGGCGCCGACTCCCGCCAAGCGGCTTGCACCACCGACCAAACCCGCCGCCAGTGCCAATGCCACATCCGACGACGACTGGGAAACCTTCTGACCGTCAGTTGCGTGCGTGGCTGATCTGCAGGCTGTCCACGCCTTCGACCTCACGCAATTTGCGTGACAGTTCAAACAGGGAATTCGGCTCGGGGCGGCTCTTGAGCGCCACCATCACAAAGTTCCATTGCGTGGCGTGCTGGCTGGCGGAAATGCTGAGCGAGCCCTCTGCCACCATGTAGCCCCATTCAAGGATGGTGCGTTTCAGCTCCACCTCCTTGGGCTCAACGCCCGGCAGGAAACCCATGACGACACCCATGGCGCGTCGCGATGGCAGGCGCACCTCCAGCTTGGGAACCCACATCATCAATACCAGCAGCAACAGGGTCAGCAGGATCGCGGCGCCGAAGAATCCGACACCCACCAGCACGCCAATGGCGCTTGATGCCCAAATGGACGCAGCCGTGGTCAGGCCGCTGATGTTGAGGCCCTCCTTCATGATGACCCCGGCGCCCAGGAAGCCGACGCCCGTCACAATGCCCTGAATCACACGTGATGGGTCGATCGGTAGCGCCGAGGGGCTGCTGCCACCCCACCAGAACCCGGGGTAGCCGCAGAACACCGTCAGGGCGGCCGATGCCATGCAGACGATGCCATAGGTGCGCATGCCGGCTGCACGCCCGTGGTAGGTGCGCTCGTAGCCCAGCAGCAGGCCCAGCATCAGCGCGCCGGCCAGGTTGAAGAACACCAGCAGGTTGACTTCGACCATGGGCTGGGACCAAAAAGACGCGAGGTAAGACGGGTTCAGCGAGATCATCGCATTGCTCCAGGTAGGTAGCTATCAATAGTAGAGCAAAACCGCGGACTTGCGGAACTTCATGCAGACGCCAGCGCGCACTACACTTGCTGTTGAATCTTTGCCCGAACGCTTGCCTGATCAGGACTCCAGACATGATGCAGCCTTCCCGGCCCGTGGTACTCGTCGTGGATGACGGACCCAAGAACATCAAATTGATGGAGGGCATTTTGGTGCCCGCCGGCTATACCGTCATATCGGCCAACAACGGCGCGATGGCCCTGCAAATGTCTCAGGACGCCTTGCCCGACCTGATTCTGCTCGATGTCATGATGCCCGGAATGGATGGTTTTACGGTGTGCCAGCAACTCAAAGACAACGAAAAGACCCGCCATCTTCCGGTCATCTTTGTCACCGCCCGCGACGATATGGAAGCCGAAACGCGGTGCTTTGCACTTGGCGCGGTGGATTTCATCGCCAAGCCGGTGAACATGCCGGTGGTGCTGGCCCGCGTCAAAATGCACCTGGCGATGGAGCGCCAGCGCCGCGGTCTGGAGGGAATGTTTGAAGATGTGATCGAGTTCGCACCGGATGCTTTTGTACTGTGCGACAACCAAGGTATTGTTCGTCGCATCAATCGCCGGGCCGAGCAGTTGTTTGGCTACAGCCGCGAAGACCTGGTTGGGCGCTCGGTTGCCGTCCTGATGCCGCTGCGTTTGACCACAGGTTCCAGCCTGGCCTGTCTGCGCCGCGACGGCAGCGAATTCCCGGCCGACATCAATGTAAGCCCCTTGGAGACGCACCACGGGAGCCTGGTGATGGCCGTCGTGCGCGATGTGACTGATCGCCAGAAGGCGGAGCGGTCACTGGCTGAGTCTCGCGGTCAGCTGCGCCAGCTGGTGACACAAAACGAGGCGGTGCGTGAAGTGGAGCGCAAACACCTTGCCCGCGAAGTTCACGATGAGCTCGGGCAGTTGCTCACCGGGCTGCGTATGGAAATGTCCCTTCTGGAGATGCGCTTTGGCGCAGAAAATCCTGGGCTGGCTGACAAGGTTCAGGGCATGAAATCTCTGCTGGACCGCGCGATTCAGGGGGTGCGCCATGTGGTCACCAACTTGCGGCCCACTGCGCTGGACATGGGCCTGATTGCAGCGCTGGAAAGCGTTTGCACGGAGTTTACGCAGCGCACCGGCATTGCCTGTGTGTTCCACACTGTTGAACAGGCGGTTGATCTGGATGAGGCCCGTGCCGTGGTGGTGTTTCGCATCGTGCAGGAGTCGCTCACCAACGTCGCGCGCCATGCTTGCGCGCGCCATGTCAGCGTGACGCTGGGGCGCGTCGGCAACGCGCTTGGCGTGGAAGTTCGAGACGACGGCCGGGGATTTGATCCACATGTAGCCGCCGCAGTCACATCCTTTGGGTTGCTGGGCATGCGTGAACGCGCGCACGGCTTGGGGGGGCGTCTCGACATCATCAGTTCCCCTGGAAACGGCGTGGTGGTGGGCCTGACCATTCCGTTTGACACGACGACCGGACGGAGCGAACCATGATCAAGCTGCTGATTGCCGAAGACCATGCCATCGTGCGCAACGGCCTGAAGAAGATCTTTATGCACATGCCGGAAATCGTCGTCGCAGGCGAGGCGGTCAACGGCGCCGAGGTCCTGGAGCGCTTGCAGCAGGACAGCTTTGACGTTCTGCTGACCGACCTCAACATGCCCGGTATCAGTGGGGCTGAGTTGATTGTGCGCGTGAAGGCCCGGCATCCCGACTTGCCCATACTGGTGCTGAGCATGCACAACGAGCCGCTCGTGGTGGCAAGTGTGCTGAAGGCCGGCGCAGAGGGCTACATCACCAAGGACTGCGAGCCCGATGTCTTGCTGACGGCTATTCGCAAGGTGGCGGCCCACGAGCGGTATGTGGCCCCCGATTTGGCCGAGAGAATGGTTTTTTCCGCACACCTTGGCGCCGAGACACCAGCCCATGGCCGGCTCTCACAGCGCGAGCTGGAGGTGCTGCGTCTGCTGACCGCCGGGCACACCATCAATGCGATTGCCACGCAGCTGTTCATCAGCAACAAGACCGTCAGCACCCACAAGATGCGCTTGATGGAAAAGCTCAACCTCTCCAGCATGGCGGCGTTGATGCAGTACGCCATGCAGCACGGCCTTTTCGATTCGAATGCTACTGAATAGATAGCTTGGTATTGAATATTCACGAGGGCTAGAGGCCAATTTGCCTACGAACCGCCAGCGCTGAAGCGCTGCATCCCAGCCTTGCCGGCTGACCCTTTGTCAGGATTTCCTGACAGCACGAATCAGCAACGCCCTATGGCGCTGAGCGCGCCAACTGTGCACCATCTTCCCAGGAACACGAACCGACCGGTTTGCGTGGGCCGCAACTGGGGAAGCCTATGAACCATCTGCTATCAAGCGAAAGCCCTGCGGCCATGCCGCCGGCCTCCACCATTGACCCAGGTTTGACCAGCATTCGCGAATTCCTGGCTTTCAAACTCGCGAACGAGGAATACGGCATCGACATCCTGCGCGTGCAGGAAATCCGCTCGTTTGAACGACCCACCCGCATGGCCAATGCTCCGGCGTGCATCCTGGGTGTGGTCAACCTTCGCGGCGTCATCGTGCCGATTGCGGACATGCGCATCAAGTTCAACCTGAGTCAGATCAGCTATGACACGTTCACGGTGGTGATCGTGCTCAACATTGGAAAACAGGTGGTGGGAATGGTGGTCGATGGCGTATCGGATGTGATCAGCTTGACGCCCGACCAATTGCGCCCGGTGCCCGATTTCTCCTCGGCCATCGCAAGCGACCACGTCATGGCCATCGGCTCGCTGGAAAACCGCATGCTGATCCTGCTGGATATCGAAAAGCTCATGTCCAGCGCCGACATGGGACTGACTTCTGCAACTGTTCAATAAACCATTCAAGGAGAAAACGAGATGAATAGTATGACGGTGCGCGCCAAACTGGCATGGGCATTTGGTGGTCTTTCGTTCATGGTTTTGCTGATTGCAGGACTTGCGGTGAAGACGCTTGGGGATGCGAATGAACGGTTCGAGGGCTATGTCAAGGGCATCAACGCGCGAGCCAACACGGCCCACCTCGTGCGAGAGGCCATTGATTTGCGTGCCATCGCGGCGCGCAATCTGGTGCTGGTCACCAAGCCCGAAGATGTTGCCGTCGAGAAAGACGTTGTAACCAGAGCCCATGCAGACGTTGGAGCCAACCTGACCAAGCTGAAGAGCCTGACTGAGGACAAGAGCACGACAGAGGAGGCTCGGCGCATGATTGGAGAAATCGACAAAATCGAGCAAGCCTATGCACCAGTGGCCCTTGGGATTGTGGATCTCGCGCTGAACAAGAAGAGCGAAGAAGCCATTGCCAAGATGAACAACGAATGCCGCCCATTGCTGGCATCCCTGGTCAAGGTATCGATTGAGTTCTCAAACTACACCAGCGGGCGCGCCGCCAAATTGGTGGAGACTGCTGCCGCAGACTACGCTGCGCAAAGGAATTACCTGATCTCTGGATGCCTGCTTGCGCTTGTTGCGGCAGTGGTCGCAGGTGTACTCATCACCCGCAGCCTGACGCAGGCACTCGGTGCGGAACCTTCCGAATTGAGCGATGCGGCCAGCCGCGTGGCAGATGGCGATTTGACGACACGGCTTCAAGTGCGCAGCGGTGACACCACCAGCGTGATGGCCGCCATGGATCGCATGCAAACCTCGCTCACGCGAGTCGTTGCGACCGTGCGTCAAGGCTCTGAGGGTGTTTCGACCGCTTCCGCAGAAATCGCCCAAGGTAACCAGGACCTCAGCGCCCGCACTGAGAGCCAAGCCAGTGCGCTGGAAGAAACCGCAGCCTCCATGGAGGAACTGAGTTCCACAGTCAAGCAAAACGCCGACAACGCCAAGCAGGCCAATCAACTGGCCCAAAGCGCCAGCACCGTCGCAGTCAAGGGTGGTGAAGTGGTGGCCCAAGTCGTTGAGACCATGAAAGGCATCAACGATTCCTCGAAGAAGATCAGCGACATCATCAGCGTGATCGATGGCATTGCCTTCCAGACCAACATTCTGGCCCTGAACGCCGCAGTGGAAGCCGCGCGGGCCGGTGAGCAGGGCCGGGGCTTTGCCGTGGTGGCATCCGAAGTGCGCAGTTTGGCGGGTCGCTCGGCTGATGCCGCCAAGGAAATCAAAAGCCTGATTAACGCCAGCGTGGAGCGGGTCGAACAAGGCACGGTTTTGGTTGATCAGGCTGGAGCAACCATGACCGAGGTGGTGGGCTCGATCCGTCGTGTGACGGACCTTATGGGCGAGATCAGCGCAGCAAGTTCCGAGCAGAGTGCGGGCGTTGCACAGGTGGGCGAGGCAGTTACGCAGATGGACCAAGCCACGCAGCAAAATGCCGCGCTGGTGGAGGAGATGGCCGCAGCTGCCAGCAGCCTCAAGTCACAGGCACAGGATTTGGTCGGCACGGTGGCCGTGTTCAAGCTGGGCGGCCACCCTGCAACCCATGTAGGCACGCCAGCCACGGCGCCCGTTTCCGTGCGTGCACCACAGAGCGCATCCAAAGCATACAAGAGTGCAGAGCGGCGTGCAGTGCCTCCCCCTGCGAAACCCGCCGCACGCAGTGCGGCCCCCAAAGCCATCGCCCACGCCGCCCCCTCAACTGCTGGAAACAGCGATTGGGAGTCTTTCTAAGCTCAAGCATCAATTTGCATGTGTAGTTTGCTATCAAAAAAGATAGCGTATTCCCACTTGCTGTCTAGCGAAAACCACCATGCGAACCAATCTACCAGTCTCCCAGCGCGAATACCAGTTCCCCGGCAATGAAACGCTGCTTTCCACCACCGACACGTCCAGCCACATAGCCTACGCCAATGCGGCGTTTGTCCGCACCAGCGGCTACACCGTGGAGGAGTTGATGGGGCAGCCGCACAACATGGTGCGCCACCCCGACATGCCCGTTGAGGCCTTCGCCGACATGTGGCGCAGCCTCAAGGAGGGGCAGTCCTGGAGGGCCCTGGTGAAGAACCGTCGCAAAGACGGTGACCACTACTGGGTGTGCGCCAACGCAGCGCCCATGCGCCGCAATGGCCAGATCACCGGTTACCTGTCGGTGCGAACCAAACCGGCTCGCGCCGAGGTGGAGTCCACAGAAAAGCTCTATGCCCGCTTCAAAGAAGGACGCGCCAACAGCACTGCCTTCCACCGCGGGCTGGTGGTCCGCACCGGCCTGATGGCCTGGACCAGCGCATTGCAGGTGCTGCCTGCGGCGTGGCGCGTGCGCCTGCCGCTGTTGGGTGTGGGCGTGGCGCTACAGGTGGCATTGTTGCTCTCGGGCCTTGGCGGTGGCGCGCTGCTGGCCATGGCTGCCGCGACGGCGGGTGCCTTGCTGCTGGCGGACTGGTTTATCGAGGCCCAACTCAGTTCACCATTGCGCAAAATCATGGGCGTGGCGCAGCAGGTTGCGAGCGGGGAGGCGGGCGGGGACCTGGGGCTTGACCGTTGTGACGAGATCGGCCTGATTGCCCGCGCCATCAACCAGTCCGGTCTGAACCTGCAGTCTCTGGTGGCCGACGTGCACGAGCAGGCCTCAGGGGTGCAAACGGCCAGCATGGAGATTGCCAGTGCCACCAATGACCTGGCCAGCCGCACCGAGCAGACGGCGTCCAATCTGGAGCAGACCGCTGCGGCCATGGAACAGCAGACCGCCTCCGTGCGCCAGAACTCCGACACTGCCCAGCAAGCCAGTCAGGTGGCCCAGGCGGCTACCCAAGTGGCGACCCAGGGCAGCACCGCCATGGGCGATGTGGAGTCCACTATGGCGCTGATTTCGGCGTCCAGCAAGAAAATCGCCGACATCATTGGAGTGATCGACGGCATTGCTTTTCAGACCAATATCCTGGCGCTCAACGCAGCGGTCGAGGCCGCCCGCGCTGGTGAACAGGGGCGTGGCTTTGCGGTGGTGGCCAGTGAGGTGCGCAGCCTGGCCGGACGTTCGGCTGCGGCAGCCAAAGAGATCAAGGGGCTGATCGACACCTCGGTTGCCAACGTGGAGAGCGGCTCACGCCTGGTCGCCCAAGCCGGTCACACCATGGCCAACGTGGTCCAGCAGGTCAGCCGGGTCAACGACCTGATGACCGAGATCACTACGGCCTCCAAGGAGCAGTCGTTGGGTATCTCGCAGGTGGGCCAGGCCGTCGCGCAGCTGGACGAAATGACGCAGCAAAACGCCGCCATGGTGGAACAGAGCAGCGCCTCGGCCATCAGCATGGGGGAGCAGGCACAGCGTCTGGTGGCTGCAGTCCAGGTGTTCTCGGTTTAGGCTGGCACTGCCATATCTGCGCACCCATGATGCCATGAGCCCTACCTCCAAATACCGGGTGTTGGTCGTTGATGACCTGGCAGAAAACATCCGCTTGATGCGGGCCGTCCTGAAGCCGGCGGGCTATGACGTGCTGTCCGCCATGGACGGCGAATCGGCTCTGCGGATGGCGCAGGAGTCTGCTCCTGACCTGATCCTGCTCGATGTGATGATGCCCGGGCTCGATGGGTATGCGGTGTGCAGCCGCCTCAAGGAGAGTGAGGCCACCCGCAGCATCCCGGTGATCTTCGTGACGGCGGTGGACGACACGGAGGCCGAGACCCGAGGCTTCGCGCTCGGTGCGGCCGACTTCATCACCAAACCCATCAAATTGCCGGTGGTGTTGGCACGCGTCAAGACCCATCTGGCCTTGTATGAACAGCACCGTAACCTGGAAGTCATGTTTCGCGATGTGACGGAATTTGCGCCCGACGCGCTGTTCCTGTCGGACGCCACAGGCCGTATCGTGCGGATCAACGCACAGGCTGAGGACCTATCGGGCTACCGGCGTGAAGAGCTGATCGGGCAAATGATTGAAGTGTTGCTGCCCGAGCGGTTTCGCGGCGGGCACCCGGCGATGCGCAAGCGCTTCGCTACCTCGCCCGTGCCCCGGCGCATGGGGGCCGGACCGGCGGTCTGGTTGTTGCGAAAGGATGGCAGTGAATGTGAAGTGGAGGTGTCGCTGAGCCGCATGCAAACCAGCCACGGCCTGTTGTTTGTCAGTGCCATGCGCGACATCTCGGACCGCCGCCGCCATGAGCAGCAGTTGGTCAGCCAGAACAACCTCCTGCAAGCCATCATCCAGAGCTTTCCTGGTGGCGTCTCGGTGGTCGATGCAGACCTTCGTCTGGTGGCCCACAACGCGCTGTTCCCGCAGCTGATGGACTTCCCACCCGACCTCATGGCCAAGCCGGACCTGCGTTACGAAGACTTTCTGCGCTTCAACGCGCAGCGCGGCGAGTATGGCCCGGGTGACCCCGAGCAGCAGGTGGCGGCGGCGGTGGCGCGTGCCCGTACCTTCCAGCCGCACATGTTTGAGCGGGTGCGGCCCAACGGGCTGGCGCTGGAGGTCCGTGGCATGCCACTGCCCG
>Ga0208514_100280_pt1 | contig 33499 bp, 28 predicted proteins | sample LakWasMet70_HOW9_2_FD_183900 | JGI IMG/M metagenome (GOLD analysis project Ga0208514, IMG submission 183900) | Freshwater sediment methanotrophic microbial communities from Lake Washington under simulated oxygen tension - Sediment Metagenome... | ecosystem: Environmental > Aquatic > Freshwater >...
ACGCCAGCCGCTGGCTGGACGCGCAGGAAACCGTGGAACAGGTCGCCGCGCCGCAGGCCGTGGTGGACTGGCTCAGGGCCTTCATTGCCGAGTTTTACCAGCCCGAGGTGAAGCGGCCCAAGCGGCCCGAAAGCTTCAAGTCGCTGACCGACCGCTTTGGCAACCCCGTGTCCATCAGCACCATCAAACAGCACGGCCCCGGCGACGGCAGCGGTGCAGGTCTGGGACGGGGCCAGGGCCAGAACAAAGGCAAGCGCCATGGCTGACGGTTTCCTGGGCCGTTGGGCTCAGCGCAAGGCTGACGCCCGCCAGGGCAAACTGTTGGTGGAGCCCGAACCACCGGTGAAGCCGGCACCACCCGGCACTGCGGGCCCATCGCCCTCACCGGTTGCTACGGTGGTGCAGGCTCCGCCACCGTCATCCGATGGCGCGCCGCCGGAGCCAGCCGTACCACCGCCGCCCACCCTGCAAGAAGCCCAGGCGCTGGGGCAGGACTCCGACTTCAAGCCCTTCATTGCCAAGGGTGTCGATCCCGCCGTGCGTAACGCGGCGATGAAAAAGCTGTTCACCGATCCGCACTACAACGTCATGGACCGGCTCGATACCTATATCGACGACTACACACAAGCCGATCCCCTGCCGCTGTCCATGTTGCGCCAGATGGCCAGCGCCCAGTTTCTGAAGCTGGTGGACGAAGAGCCTGAAAGCACTGCGCCAGCGCCCACAACGACAACGACAACGAGACAAGACCATGCCCACACTGATTTGCGACTGCAACCAGACCATGCCCCTGGCGAGCCAGACCCTGGGCGCGGCACTGAATGAACCGCTGACACTGCACACCACGCTGTGCCGCCGCGAGGCGGGCGCCTTCCAGCAGGCGCTGGCCTCGGGGGAGGACGTGGTGGTGGCCTGCACCCAGGAAATCCGCCTGTTCCAGGAGATCGCGGCACAGACCGATGGTGCCGCGGGTGTGCCCATTCGCTTCGTCAACATCCGCGAAACCGGTGGCTGGAGCAAGGACGCGGCCCAGTCCAGCCCCAAGATCGCCGCCCTGCTGGCAGCGGCGCACCTGCCCCTGCCCGACCCTGTGCCCACGGTCAGCTACCAGAGCGCCGGGCGCGTGCTGGTCATTGGTGCGCTGGACGCCGCGGAACAGGCCGCCGCGCTGCTGTCCGACGCACTGGACGTCACGCTGTTCAGCACGGGTGCGGGTGACAACGGCGGCGAGCAGGCGCGGCGCTTCCCGGTGCTTGCCGGGCGGCTGGACCAGCTGACCGGCTGGCTGGGCGCGTTCGAGCTGACGTGGACACAAACCAATGCCATCGACCTGGACCTGTGCACCCGATGCAATGCCTGCGTGGCTGCCTGTCCCGAAAGCGCCATCGGTTTCGATTACCAGATCGACAGCGCGCTGTGCAAATCGCACCGCGACTGCGTCACCGCCTGTGGCGCGGCAGGCGCCATCGATTTCAGCCGCGCGCCGCAAACGCACACCGAAACCTTCGACCTGGTGCTGGACCTGCGCGCCACGCCGGCCTTCAGCCAGCACGCCCTGCCGCAAGGCTATTGCTCGGTGGGCAGCAGCGCGAGCGCGCGCACCGATCTGATGACGGCCATCGTCCGCCTGCGGGGGCTGGTGGGCGAGTTTGAAAAGCCGCGCTTCTTTGTCTACAAGCAGAGGCTTTGCGCGCACACGCGCAACACCCAGATCGGCTGCACCGCCTGTATCGACGTGTGCTCGGCCTCGGCCATCCGCTCGGATGCCAAGCGCCAGCAGATCGTGGTCAACCCCAACCTGTGTGTGGGCTGCGGCACCTGCACCACGGTGTGCCCCAGCGGCGCACTGACCTATGCCTATCCGCGCGCCAGCGACCAGGGGCAGACCCTCCAGACACTGCTCTCCACCTACACCCGCGCCGGTGGCAAACATGCGGCCGTGTTGCTGCACAGCCAGGAGGGCGGAGCGCGTCTGCTGGGAGATCTGGGCCGTGCGGCCCGGCTCGACCCCGCCACCCGCGGCGTGCCGGCACGCGTGCTGCCGTTGGCCCTGTGGCACAGCGCATCGCTGGGGTTGGATGTCTGGCTGGCGGCCGTGGCCTACGGCGCATCCCAGGTGTGGGTTCTGTTGACCGATGAAGATGCGCCCCAGTACCGCGAGGCGCTGCAAACCCAGATGGATGTGGCCCAGGCCCTGCTCACCGGCCTGGGCTATAGCGGCACGCATTTCCGCCTGCTGCACGCCCGTGATGCCCGCGACCTGGCCGCGCTGGATGCCGATTTGCAGGCCACGCCGGCGCAGGGCGTGGCGCAACGCGCGGGCTTTGCCGTGCAGGCCGACAAGCGGGCCACGCTGGAGCTGGTGCTGGACCACCTGGTGGCGCAGGCGCCAAAGCAGCCCGACGCCGTTGCACTGCCCGCCAAGGGCTCACCGCTGGGCGCACTGGCCATCAACAAGGATGCCTGTACCCTGTGCCTGAGCTGCGTCAACGCCTGTCCGTCGGCCGCCCTGCAGGACAACCCGCAGACACCCCAGCTCAAGCTCATCGAGAAAAACTGTGTGCAGTGCGGCCTGTGTGTCACCACCTGCCCGGAGAACGCACTGGCGCTGCTGCCCCGGTTCAGCCTGAGCCCACAGCGCAAGGAAGCGGTTGTCTTGAACGCTATGCAGCCCTATGTGTGCATACGCTGCAGCAAGCCCTTTGGCACGCTCAAGGGCATTGAGGCCATGCTCGGCAAACTGGCCGGCCACGCGATGTTCCAGGGCGCGGCCGCCGACCGCCTGAAGATGTGCGGTGACTGCCGCGTCATCGACATCTACTCGGCCGAAAACGAAGTCCGCATTACCGACATCCGATAAGCAACCCACCCACACTGCCATGACACAAGCCCCCATCTCCTCCGCCGGTCTGGACGAAGAAACGGCCCGCGCCGAGCTCTACGGGCTGCTGGCCGCCCTGTACTACGCACCACCCGCGCCGGAGCTGCTGGCCCAGTTGCGCGTGGCTGTGACCGAGGCCCCGGCGCCCGGCGGTTTTCTGGAAGAACCCTGGCGCGCCCTGGTCGGCGTGGCGCGCGCCTGTGACGATGGGGCAATAGCCGCCGAATACACCGCGCTGTTTGGTGGCGTCGGCAAGCCCGAGGTCTATTTGTTTGGCTCGTTTTACCTGAGCGGCTTTCTGAACGAAAAGCCACTGGCCGCACTGCGCACCGACATTGCCGCACTGGGGCTGGCGCGTGACGACGCCATGTCCGAGACTGAAGACCACGTGGCCTACCTGTGTGAGGTGATGCGCTACCTGATCGCCGGAGACGATGTGGCCGTGGCCAACCTGACCCACCAGCAAGCCTTCTTTGCTGCCCATCTGCAGCCGTGGTTTGCACGCATGTGCGATGCCGTGCAGGCCCACCCCAAGGCCCGCTTCTATGCCGCGGTGGCCGACCTGACCCGTGCCTTTGTGGCGGTGGAGGCCCAGGGCTTCGACATGCTGACCTGAGTACGCGGACCGACTACCGCAACGGGGACAGTTGCGTGCGCTCGTAGTCTTCGTCTTCGTCGGGCGGCTGCGGACGTGGTGCAACGGCCTTGGGCTGTTGTTGGATCGGTGCCTGCGCCTTCGGGGGGCGTTTGCTGTGCCGGCGGTCCAGTACGGAGGGCGCTTCTTCTACAACGGCCGGGGCGGGCGGCTCGACATGCGTCCAGAAGCGCGGTGGCGGCATGACCGTGAACGGGCATCCGCAGTCGGGTGCAAAGCGCCAGGAGATGATGTACTTGGAATGGTCCACTGTGGGATCAAAGCGGTCCAGGCCACGCACCAACTGCCGCTCCAACGCAGGCCCGTAGCGCAGGAAAGTCTCATGCCATTTCATCAGCGACAACTGGATGTGCAGTTCGTCGTTGCCCATGCCATGCGGAATGATGATCACCTCGCACGACAGCCAATCGAACGGAATGCCCAGCCGTCGCAAGGTGTCTTTGAGTACAACGCGGATGAGTTCCCGCTGGATGTCGCTCTTTTCCCGTGTGCTGTTCAGCGACATCGACTTTGAGTCCGTCGTCACACTGGGGCCGGCCACGTTTTTTGGTACGCTATTTTTTAGAAAACTGAACATGCGTAACCCTCCTTCACTTCTTTCTTTGACTGTAGCGGTTTGCTGCCGTTTTGAACAGGAGAACTTTCCTGGTATTGCCTGTTTCAAGTGATATACACATTAGGCTTTGCTTGCTAACCCGCACTCCGCTGCATCGCTCTCCACACCACCAGGATAGAACCCGCCCAATGACTCCATCGCCACGCCGCACCACCCACGTCTGGATTCCTTTCCCGCTGGCTGCCCTTTTCGGCGTCTGCCTCTTCTCTGGTGCCCACGCCCAATCCATCACCGAGCCCTCCGCACCGCCCAGTCGGGCCACGGCCGCGAATCCACGCTCACCACCGAGCCGCATGCAATGCTCGCCTATCACCCCCGAGACCAAGGTGCCATGGATTGAGGTATCGCAATTACCGGACCTGACGCGAGACTCAGCCTACTTCGAGGCCTGCTCCGATCTGGATTCAGCATGGACGACCCAGAGCTATCCCAACCCGAAGTACGTGCCCAACCGCACACCAGAGCACGAGGCCCGTGTGAGTCTGTTGTTGCAGGGTATCAAGGACTATGTGGCGGCGGAGTCGGATGACTGGGTCACGTATGTGAATGCTTGGTTGGGGGCGACGTTGCCACCATCCAAGATTGAAAGTAGAACAAATCCTGGCGGGGACTCAACCGTATGGTCAACTTCATTTCGGAAGGATCATTCTCTAACAAGCTTCGGGATTAGTAGCAAAATTCTAGGGGTCTACGGCAGACGCTATGTTTCTGCCCATGGTGAGGTCTCTCAAAAGAGAGAGATGTCTATTTCCGGCCTGACCTCTGATCCAGAGTGTTTTATTTTGGGTGAAGGTTCAGCTGCCTATCGCGCTCACTGCAAGATGGGTTGGGACGCAGAAAAACTATGTATCACCCCGGTTGATGTGCAAAGAGCCTTCGAAAATAAACCCGGCTATCTATTCCGACCAATGAGTGTGCGCACCTCCAACCGCAGGCCCACTTCGCAGGAACTGGCCGAACTGGGTGGACAGTGGTTTGGTTATGAGGTTCACTTGTTCGGCACGCCGGAGACGAGCGGAAACACGGGTCTGATGATGTTCGGCTTCGGCTTTAAGCCCTGTGCTAGTCGAATTCGGATTGACCTCAAGAAGATCTTGCTGTCAACACCCAACGCGAAATAGGACGTGAAGACATCTATGAGGAAAGTAGAGAAATCAACCCTTCTCACCCGGTTCACGGCACTCGCAGTGCTGGCGGTGATATTGACACTCGGGGCCTGTGCGACGGGTGGGCGGCAGGTATTGCATGACTTCTCGTTTGACGGCCAATACGATGGATGGGCGACGACGGTTGATTTGCTGGAGTACAGCTATGGGGACAAGTATTTTGCAACTCGAAACAGCCTTGCAAATCGTGAAGACTCACTCTACAAAGGAGAGAGTTCATTGGGCGCCAGAAAAGGGGTTAGTGGCCCGATGCCCGTCGGTGATTTCATGTATGTGAAGTGGCGAATCAAAGCCACAGGTGAGGTATTGGAAGACAGAGTTGACCTGCGTGACCGGCTTCCCCGCGATATGAAGGACCATGGTCTAACTTTTGTGATCGATGGCAAACAGCTCTATCTCTACGTGGTAACGCCAGAGCCCAAGCGCCCGTTTGATTCGCCACCGATATTGAAGACCGTACGGTCAAGGACCTACGTGACTTACGAAATCTATCCCACTCTTACCAAACGCTGAATTTGGAATCCGAAATATGGGACCCTCAGTTGTAGGCACGCCGCTCCCGCCGGAGCAAGCGGCGACTCTTCCTGGCATGCGGGCAGATACTGCCGCTGCTGGGCCGAGAGGTGCACCAACTCGCGCTCAAGGCAAACGGCTGTGGCAAGACCTTGATGTGGCCTGCCGTGGGCAGGTAACACTAGCAAAATGAGGTCATAGCCCTCGTGAAATATAGCGATACAGCTATCAATAACATAGCACTTGTGCAGTTGATCTGAATGCGTTAGGGGGTGCGGAAATGCGGTATCCACCCGCCCGGCGACCATGGGAATGCGCCCCTATCTGGCACAGACCTTGCTCGCTTCACCAAGGGTAAACGATAGGGAAACTGCAGGCCAGATTCGGTTTGAATCATGCCCTTCGTTCGTCGCTTCTTGCGTAACTAAAATTACATGTCCATTCTCCCCACTTTTTCACTGCCTAGAGACCGTCTGACGCCGACGGTCCTCCGCTGGTTTGGCAGGCTGCTCACTTTGTGCGGCGTGTGCGGCGCAGCGCTCGCGGCGCCCGTACCCACTGGCACCTGGGAGCACGCCCTGTCCGCCTACCAGCCTCCCAAGTACACCAAGGACTTTCGCCACTTTGAATACGTCAATCCCGATGCACCCAAGGGCGGCCTGTTGCGGCTGGGCAATCCGGACCGGCGCACCAGCATTGACAAGCTGAACCCGTACACGATCAAGGGTGTGGCACCAGCGGCATTGCAAATGTTCATGTTTGAGACCCTGGGCACGTTCTCCATGGACGAACCCCAGGCCATGTACGGCTTGCTGGCCGAATCCATGCTGGTAGCACCTGACCTGTCGTCCATCAGTTTCAGAATCCACCCTTTGGCGCGCTTCAACAACGGCGATCCGGTGACGCCCGAGGACGTGGCCGACAGCTTCAAGCGGATCAATGGCAAGCTGGTGCGCCCGGACATTGTTACCCCCCTGGCAGGGATCGCTCGTGTTGTCGTTGTGGACGCACGCACGGTACGCTTTGAGTTAAAAGAACCATCGCTTGATACGCTGTACGCCGCTGGCGCCATGCCGGTCTTTTCGCGCAAGTGGGGTGGCGGTAAACCCCTGGCAGAAGTGGTGGAGGACCAACCCATCACCAGCGGCCCCTACACCATTGCCGAGTTGCAGATGCCCAGTCGCATCGAGTTCAAACGCGATCCCAAGTACTGGGCGCGTGACCTGCCGGTGCGCCGCGGGCATTTCAATTTTGACCGCATCAATTGCCGCATGTATAAAGACAACGACGTCAAACGCGAGGCCTTCAAGGCCGGCGAATTTGACATCACGCGTGAGATGACTGCCCGCGCCTACGACCGCATCCACAAAGGCCCCAAGTGGGACGATGGGCGGATTGCCAAGAAGGCCTGGCAGGTAGAAACCGGCAGCATGTTGCAGGCTTTTGACTTCAATTTACGCAGACCGAAGTTCCAGGACATCCGGGTGCGCGAGGCCATCATGCACGCCTGGGATTTCGAGGCCTACAACCGCCTGGGCACGTTCAGCCGTGCCAACAGCATTTTCAACAACACGGCGTTTGCTGCCAGCGGGGAGCCGACTGCCGACGAACTCAAGCTGCTGGAGCCCTTTCGGGCGCAGTTGCCCAAGACGGTTTTCGGGCCAGCCTTCAAGGCACCGCGCAACGACACGCACCCGAATGCACTGCGGGACAACCTGAAACATGCCGCGCAACTGCTGGCCCAGGCCGGATGGACGGTGGCAGCGGATGGCGTGCTGCGCAACGCGGAAGGAGAAGCTTTCACTATTGAATATCTGGAGCCCCAGCAAGTAGGTCGCAATCCGGAATTTGAGCGCAACCTGAAGAAGCTGGGCATCCAGTACACCGAGCGGTTGGTGGACTATTCGCTGTACCGGCGGCGCCTTGAGAGCTTTGACTACGACATGATCATCATTGTCGAAGGTAAGTTCACGCTCCCCAACCCCGGTGATCTGCGCAGCATTTACGGCAGCGCTGAAGCCGACGTGCCGGGCGGTAGCAATTTGCGGGGTGTCAAAAGCCCGGCAGTGGATGCGCTGATCGAGCGCATTGGCGCCGCGTCCACCATGGGCGAACTGCTGACGGCGTCCCACGCGCTGGACCGCGTCATCATGTGGAACCACTGGCAAATTCCGCAGCTGTTTACCAAAACCGAGCCAACGTCCTACTGGAACAAATTTGGCATTCCCAAAGTCCAGGCCCGCTATTTCCAGATCGACAGCATCCCCGACGAACACAGCCTGCCCTGGCCGCTGTGGACCTGGTGGGACAAGTCGCTGGACGCCAAACCCGCCACCCCGTAATTTGTCAGTGCCTCAACCCGAGTTTTCCCCATGCTGATTTATATTTTGAAGCGCATCGCGCTGATGCTGCCCACGCTCTTGGGTGCGCTGACCATCACGTTTGTCGTGGTGCAGTTTGTACCGGGTGGCCCGGTGGAACAAATCATGGCCGAGTCCCGTGCCGGCAGCGGTGGTGACGCCGGAGGCTACCGGGCCGGGCGCGACACCGACGCCAAGCAGATTGCCGAACTCAAAAAATTGTATGGCTTTGACAAGCCGGCGCACGAGCGCTATGTGGACATGCTGGTCAACTTCGCCCGCTTCGACCTGGGCCGCAGCTTCATGCATAACAAGGACGTGTGGCAGCTGATCAAGGAGAAGCTGCCGGTCTCCATCAGTCTGGGGCTCTGGAGCTTTTTGCTGTCCTATCTGGTGTCGGTGCCACTTGGCATTGCCAAAGCCCGGCGTGAGGGTTCCCGATTTGACGCAGCAACCACGCTGGCAGTGCTGGTGGGCTACGCCATACCGGGCTTTGTGCTCGGCATCCTGCTGATCGTGCTGTTGGCCGGTGGCACCTTCTGGGAGGTGTTTCCGTTGCGCGGCCTGACCAGTGACAACTGGGCCGAATTGGGCTGGCTTGCACGGGTCAAGGACTACTTCTGGCACCTGGCGTTGCCGCTGACCTGCCTGTCCATCCACAGCTTTGCCGTGATCACCATGCTGACCAAGAACACTTTTGTGGAAGAGATCCGCAAGCAGTATGTGCTGGTGGCGCGTGCCAAGGGCCTGTCGCAAAGAAAAGTGCTGTACCGGCACATCTTCCGCAATGCGCTGCTGCCCCTGGTCACGCATTTTCCGGCGGCCTTTGTGGGTGCATTCTTCTCCGGTTCGGTCCTGATCGAAACGCTGTTCTCCCTGGACGGCATGGGCCTGTTGGGCTATGAGGCCGTAGTGCGGCGGGACTATCCAGTGGTGCTGGGCTCGTTGTATTTCTTCACGCTGATCGCGGTGGTGACCAAGCTGGTGTCCGACATACTCTACCGGGTGGTTGACCCCCGCGTGCAATTCGGGAGCGTCAGCAAATGAGCGCCGTGTCCCTATCCCCACTGCAGCGCGCCTGGGCCCGGTTCAAACGCAACCGCATGGGCTACTGGTCTTTGTGGATCTTTGTGGCCATGCTGCTGGTCTCTACCGGCGCAGAGCTGTTCAGCAACGACAAGCCCGTGGTCGCCCGCATTGACGGGCAGTTGCTGTTTCCCATTCTCAACAATCCCAGCGAAAAGGCGCTGGGCGGCGACTTCGTAACGCCCACGGACTGGAAGGACCCGTTTATTACGGAGCTGCTGGAGAAGCCGGGCAACTGGGCCGTGACGGTATTGAATCCGCACTCGGCGCTGTCCATCGATTACTTCAACAAGGCCGTACCGCCGTCACCGCCCAGTGCCAAGAACTGGCTGGGCACCGACAGAAAGGGGCGCGATATGCTGGCCCGCCTGTTGTATGGCTTTCGGGTCAGCATCTGGTTCGCCCTGGCGTTGACGCTGGTGGGCACGACCATCGGCATCATCATGGGCTCCATCATGGGCTACTTTGGCGGGCGCATCGACCTGACGCTGCAGCGGGTGGTCGAAATCTGGGGTGCCGTGCCCGAACTGTATTTCCTGATCATCTTCGCGGCGATTTTTGAGCCGTCGCTGGGGCTGTTGCTGGTGTTGCTGTCGATGTGGAGCTGGCTGGGGCTGTCGGACTACGTGCGGGCGGAGTTCCTGCGCAACCGCTCACTGGAGTATGTCAAGGCGGCGCGGGCACTGGGCCTGTCCAACCTGCAGATCATCCGCCGCCACGTGTTGCCCAATTCGCTGACGCCGGTGATTACCTTCATCCCGTTTCGCATGAGCTCGGCCATCCTGGCCCTGACCTCGCTCGATTTTTTGGGGCTGGGTGTGCCGGCCTCTGTGCCGTCCCTGGGGGAATTGCTGTTGCAGGGCAAGGCCAATCTGGATGCCTGGTGGATCATCTTCCCGACCTTTGTGTTGCTCACGCTGACCATGCTGCTGCTGACCTTTATTGGCGATGCATTGCGCGATGCCTTTGATACGAGAAAGTCCTGATATGCGCAGCACCCCTTTGTTAGACATTGCGCATTTGACTGTGCGTTTTGGTGCCACCACCGTGGTGGACGATGTTTCTTTTTCCATACACGCTGGCGAGAAGTTGGCCATCGTCGGCGAGTCCGGCTCGGGCAAGTCGATCACCGCGCTGTCGATACTGCGGCTGGTGGATGCGGCCACCACGTCCGGCAGCATTGGCTTTGAGGGCAAGGACCTGTGCCAGTACTCCGAAGAGCAGATGCAAGTATTGCGCGGTGCGCAGATCGGCATGATCTTCCAGGAGCCCATGACCGCGCTGAACCCGCTGTATACAGTGGGCCACCAGATTGGCGAGGTGCTGGAGTTGCACGAGGGCCTGCCCAAGAAGGCCGCCCGTGCCCGCGCCATCACCCTGCTGGCGCGCACCGGCATTCCGTCGCCCGAGTTGCGGGTGGACTTCTACCCGCACCAGTTGTCCGGTGGCCAACGCCAGCGGGCCATGATTGCAATGGCCCTGGCCTGCCGCCCCAAGCTGCTGATCTGCGATGAGCCGACCACGGCGCTGGACGTGACGGTGCAGGCCCAAATTCTGGCCCTGTTGGACGAACTGCAGCGCGAGATCGGCATGGCCCTGCTGTTCATTACCCACGACCTGAATCTGGTGCGCCGTTTTACCGACCGTGTGGGGGTGATGGAGCGCGGCAAGCTGGTGGAGATTGGTGCCACCGAAGCAGTCTTCAGCGACCCGCAGCACGCCTATACCCGCCGCCTGCTGGCCACGCGGCCCGAGCGCGTGGTGCAGGCGCTGCCCCCCGCAGCGGAGGTGCTGGTGCAGGGGCGCGAAGTGCGCGTCAGTTTCGCCCAGGCTTCAGGCTGGTTTTCCAGCACCCAGTTTCACGCCGTCAAGAACGCCAGCCTGAGCCTGCACCGTGGCGAGACGCTGGGCATCGTTGGCGAGTCGGGTTCGGGCAAGACCACGCTGGGCATGGCCTTGCTGGCGCTGCAATCGCTGTCTGGCGGGCAGGTCTTCATGGGCCAGCAGCGCATTGACAACGCCGAGCGCGGCCCGCTGCGCCAGATGCGCAAGCGCATGCAGGTGGTGTTGCAAGACCCGTTTGCATCCCTGTCGCCCCGCATGACCGTGGGCCAGATCGTGGGTGAAGGCCTGGCCCTGCACCAGCCCGATCTAAGCCGCGAAGAACACCAGCGCAAGGTGCTGGCGATTCTGGACGAGGTGGGTCTGTCGGAAAAGAACGGCCAGTTTGGCGTGCTGCAGCGCTACCCGCACGAGTTTTCCGGTGGCCAGCGCCAGCGCATCGCCATTGCCCGTGCCGTGGTGCTGGAGCCCGAGGTGCTGGTGCTGGACGAGCCCACGTCGGCGCTGGACGCGTCGGTGCAGCAGCAGGTGCTGGCGCTGCTGGCCGAACTGCAGCAGCACCGTGGACTGTCCTACATCTTTATCAGCCACGACCTGGCGGTGATCCGCGCGATGGCCCACCGGGTCATGGTCATGAAGGATGGCGATGTGGTGGAAGAGGGCGAAACGCTGGCGATGTTTGCAGCGCCGCAACAGGCCTATACCCGCGATCTGATCGCGGCGGCCCATCTGGCGTGAGGGTTACGGCGCGGGCGCATCAGACGGCAGCCAGACACTGAACACGGCGCCGTTGGCGTTTTCGCCGCCTTCGCGCCGATTGGCCGCACGGATGGTTCCACCGTAGCGCTCGACCAGCCCCACGCTGATCCACAGCCCCAGGCCGTTGCCTTCGTTCTTGGTGGTGAAGAAGGGGCTGAACAGGCGCTCCCGAGTGGCATCCATCAGACCCGCGCCGGTGTCGCAGACCTCGGCCATGACACCCGGGCGACCTTGCGCATCGGCCTGGTCACGGGTGCGCAGGCACAGCGTGCCGCCGTCGGGCATGGCCTGGATGGCGTTGACCATCAGGTTGATCAGCACCTGTTGCAGCTCCTGCCGGTTGATGGGTGCGCGCAGGCTGGCATCGAGCTGGCGTTCCACGGTGATGTGGGTGCGCGCCAGCAGGTGCTCCACCAACACCAGTGAGCTGGCGAGTGCGGCGTTGACATCCACGGCCTCCACGTAGCCTGCGTAGTCGTTGGGGCGGGCGTATTGCAGCAGCTGGGTCACGATCAGGCGCATGCGGTCCACCTGCTGGTCCATCAGCTGGAGCTCGGTGCGCACGGGCAGGGCGTGCTCGCCCAGCATCTCGCGCACCAGGTCCAGGTTGCCCTGTATCACCGCAATCGGGTTGTTGATTTCGTGGGCCACACTGGCGGTGAGCTGGCCAATGGCGGCCATTTTTTCCGATTTGACCAGTTGCGCCTGCGCCTGCTGCAGGGACTGGTTGCTCTGCGACAGCTCCTGCGTGCGCGCGGCGACCTTGGCGTCCAGTTCTTCCCCCCAGTGTCGCAGGGCCGCCGTCTTGTCGTCTATCAGATTCAGCAACTGGTCCAGGTGGTTGGCCAGCGCACCCAACTCGTCATGCGCCACGACCTCGCCGACGCGTGCACCGGGCTCGCCTTCTTCCACGCGGCGCATGGTGGCGTTCATGCGCTCCACCGGTTGAAAAATGCTGCGGGCCCGGCGGACGGAGAACCAGGCTGCCAGCACCATGGCCATGGCAAAAATGCCGACAATCAGCGCCACGATGCCGTACTTGGTCATGCGGTAGGGCGTCTCCAGGTAGCCCACATACAGCATGCCTACGCGCTGGCCCGCGCCATCCACCAGGGGTTCGTAGCCCGACACATACCAGTCATTGACCACAAAGGCGCGGTCCAGCCAGGTTTCTCCACGCCCCAGCACGGCGTCGTGCACGGCTTGTGAGACACGGGTACCAATGGCTCGCTGGTCCTGAAACAGGCGTACGTTGGTGGTGATGCGCACATCGTCCAGAAACAGCGTGGCCGTGCCCACGCTGCCCAGGGGGAGCGAGCCTTCAGGGTAAACAATTTTGTTGATGTGGTCGATCAGGGGCAGGTTCTGGTTCAGCAGCACGCCTGCACGCACCCAGGCCACGACCTGGCCTGCGGCGTTGCGCACAGGGGTGGTGGACAACATGACCAGCGCCTGGTCCTCGTGCGTGCGCCCACTGGGGGCCGCACTGGCGGTGGGAATGATGGGGATGTGCAAACGCGCGCCTAGATGCGGTGCCAGATCCAGCATCTGGCTGCGACTCAGGCGCTGGATTTGTGCCGTGGTGTCCCCGGTGGACGGGGCTGGGGGCAGAGTGAGCGCGGCGGTGGTTGGCACGCCGTGGGTGACGTCCCAGCTCGCGGTCAGCAACTGACCTTGAGGACCATACAGGTTGATAAAGTCAAAACCCAGTCGCTGCTGGGCCTGCGTCAGCAGTGCCGTAAGCGCAGGTGTGTTCTGGTTGTCGAGCGCCAGGGCCAGCGCGTGCGATCCGGCGATGGCCTGCGTGCCCATGCCTACATCGTTTTGTACCTGCCCAAAGTAGCCATGGGCCACTGCCAGATCGCTGCGCACCTTGGTGATAAGCAGGCGGTCAAAGGCGGAATTGCCCCAGAGCACCAGGGCCGCCACCAGCAGCGGTAACACCACCACCAGGGGCAACAGCGACAACACCATCAACTTGTGGCGCACCGACAGGTCGTGCCACAGCCGGTGTGACGCCGACGACGTGCTCATGGGGCCGACCATTCCGCGCAGCGCCGCTCCAGGGTGCGCCGGGAGATGCCCAGCAGCTCGGCGGCACGGGTCTTGTCGCCCTGCACCGAGTCGAGTACGGATTGGATGTGCTGCTTTTCCAGCGTCTGCAGGTTGGTGGACGCAGGTTCCGTTGCGCTGGATGAGGGCACCGCACCGTACAGTGCCGAGACGTTGAGTTCACCCAGGATCAGCGAACGTTCAATCAGGTTGCGCAACTCGCGCGCATTGCCGGGCCATGCGTATTGCATCAGGTAGTCCATCTGCGTGTCGCTGATGTGCAGTGGAGAGACGCCCTTGCCCGGCACCAGATGGGCCATGAAGTGCTGCACCAGGTCGGCAATATCTTCCTTGTGTTCGCGCAGGGGCTTGAGTGCGATGTCCACCACTTGCAGGCGGTAGTACAGGTCCTTGCGAAAGCGACCGGCCTCCACCTCGTGTTGCAGGGACCGGTTGGTGGCCGCCATGATGCGCACGTTGACCGGCACCAGCTGGGTGCTGCCCACCGGGCGCACGCACAGGTCTTCCACCGCCCGCAGCAGGGCGGCCTGCAGCGGCAGTGGCAGTTCGGCAACTTCGTCCAGAAACAGCGTGCCGCCCTGGGCGTAATAGAACAGGCCATCGCGCGCGGAGGCGGCGCCGGCAAACGCGCCCTTGGCGTGGCCAAAGAGCGTGCTCTCCATGCGCTCGGGCGACATGGAGGCACAATTGACCGGCACAAACTGTCCGCTAGCGCGTGGGCTCAGGGCGTGCAGCGCGCGGGCGACCAGCTCCTTGCCGGTGCCGGATTCGCCCTGCAGCAACACCGTGCTGTCAACGGCCGCCACGCGGATCAGTGTTTCCCGCAAGGCCCGCATATAGGCCGAGCTGCCAATCAAACCCGAAGCGCTGCCGGCCTGGCGCGACAGGGTGTGGCGCAGCACGAAGTTTTCACGCTGCAGGCGTGATGACTCGAAGCAATGCTTGATGGCGTTAAGCATCTGCGGCACCCGAAACGGCTTCAGAATGAAGTCGGACGCACCGGCCCGCAGCGCTTCAATGGCGGTGTCCAGATCCGCAAATGCCGTAATCAGGATCACGTGGCCTCGGTAGCCGCCTTCACGCAGGACCTTGAGCCATGCCACGCCGCTTTGGCCGGGCAGGGCAATGTCCAGAATGATCAGGTCCACATGCTGCACCTGCAGGATCTCGGCGCCATCTTCCGCGCTGCCGGCACTCAGCACGGTGCGGCAGCGCGGTACCAGGGTCTTGACCAGAAAATTGCGCATGCCCGGCTCGTCGTCCACGATCAAAATGGACCAGTCGGGCCACCCTTCAACGGGTCGCGTGGGCGCGGTTTCGGGCAGGTTTGGGCTGGTGGGGGAGGTCATACGGCGCTTGAATTCTATCGATAGACCCGAGTAATTTAGTCGGGTAAAAATATAAATCCCGTTCCGGGGAGGCGGATCTTTGCGTGAACCTACACGCCGCTATGCGCCAGCGTTCCGCGAATCTGCGACAACTTGTCGCGCGCCGGTGCGCAGTCTGGCGGCTCCGTTGTCTGAACGCATGGGTTTTTGCAGTCGGAGCAGGGTCTTTGCTTGGGGACTTGTTGCGCCGGGTGTCTTTGGCTGGTTGGCATGGAAGCTGCTTTGGCGCATCCCGATTGGAACCCTGTACGTGGCGGTGACGTCCTGCAAGGACGGGCGCCGATGCGGGGCGACGCCCGGCGCGCGGGTTTGCCCACTTGTTGAGTGGCGCGCATGTTGATAGATTTCGTAGCAACCAAGCTATGCAGTTCCGTGCATACGCGAGAACTACACCAGGAGACCGTTCATGCCTTCGTCCTCTTCCAAACTGTCGCGTCGCTCCCTGTTTGTCGGTGCCGGAACCGTTGGCGCGCTGGCGGCCACGGTTGGCGTGTCGCCGGTGACTGCGCCGGTTGCGCAGGCGCCCGTGCCAAAGGCCAAGCCCACGCGCGGGGGTGGCTACGAGCTGAGTGCGCATGTCAAGCAGTACTACAAGACGACCCTGGTCTGATTTTGCTTTTTCCCCTCCCGGTTTTCGGAGACAACCATGTTGCTAACCAAGAAATCTGATGCGTCGGGCGTCAATCCACGCTCCCCCTTTGTGCACAGCCTGCGTCGCGGTTTGGCGCAAGCCTTGCCGACCATGGACCGGCGCGGGTTTTTGCGTCGCTCCGGTTTGGGTGTTGGTGTGGGCCTTGCGGCCTCGCAACTGACCCTGGTAAAGAAGGCGCAAGCCACTACCGGTGAGGTGGCGCTGGGCAAGGGCAAGGTTGAGGTCAAGCGCACCGTGTGCACCCACTGCTCGGTGGGCTGCGCAGTGGACGCGGTGGTGGAGAACGGCGTCTGGGTGCGCCAGGAACCGGTGTTTGATTCACCGCTGAACCTGGGCGCACATTGCGCCAAGGGCGCTGCGCTGCGCGAACATGGCCATGGCGAGTACCGCCTGCGCTACCCCATGAAGCTGGTCAACGGCAAGTATGAGCGCATCAGTTGGGACACTGCGCTTTCTGAGATCAGCGCCAAGTTGCTGGACCTCAAAAAAGCCAGCGGCCCGGATTCCATCTACTGGATAGGTTCGAGCAAGCACAACAACGAACAGGCGTATCTGATGCGCAAGTTCGTCAGCTTCTGGGGTAGCAACAACTGTGACCACCAGGCCCGCATCTGCCACTCGACGACGGTGGCTGGCGTGGCGAACACCTGGGGCTACGGTGCGATGACCAATTCGTACAACGACATGCAGAACAGCAAGTGTGCGATGTACATCGGCTCCAACGCGGCCGAGGCGCACCCGGTCAGCATGTTGCACATGCTGCACGCCAAAGAGACCGGCACCAAGATGATCGTGGTGGACCCGCGCTTCACCCGCACCGCGGCCAAGGCGGATGAGTATGTGCGCATCCGCTCCGGCTCCGACATCCCGTTTCTGTTTGGCGTGCTGTACCACGTGTTCAAGAACGGCTGGGAGGACAAGCAGTACATCAACGACCGCGTATTTGGCATGGACAAGGTCAAGGAAGACGTGATGGCCAAGTGGACGCCCGACAAGGTCGAAGAGGCCTGTGGCGTCAAGGAAGAGCAGGTCTTCAAGGTCGCCAAGATGATGAGCGACAACCGTCCCAGCACGCTGGTCTGGTGCATGGGCCAAACCCAGCACACCATTGGCAACGCCATGGTGCGCGCCTCGTGCATTCTGCAGCTGGCACTGGGTAACGTGGGCAAGTCCGGTGGCGGCACCAATATCTTCCGTGGCCACGACAACGTGCAGGGCGCCACCGATGTCGGCCCCAACCCCGATTCACTGCCCGGCTATTACGGCATTGTGGAAGGCTCGTGGAAGCACTTTGCCAAGGTCTGGGGCGTGGACTTCGAGTGGATCAAGAAACAGTTCTCGTCGCCCGCCATGATGAGCAAGCCCGGCATTACCGTGTCGCGCTGGATCGATGGCGTGCTGGAGAAAAACGAGCTGATCGACCAGGATTCCAACTTGCGTGGTGTGTTCTATTGGGGCCACGCACCCAACTCACAAACGCGCGGTCTGGAGATGAAGCGCGCCATGGACAAGCTCGATTTGCTGGTGGTGGTTGACCCCTATCCATCGGCCACCGCCGCCATGGCCGCCATGCCGGGCAAGCCCGAAGACCTGAACCCCAACCGCGCGGTCTACCTGCTGCCCGCAGCCACGCAGTTCGAGACCAGCGGCTCGGTGACTGCCTCCAACCGCTCCATCCAGTGGCGCGAAAAAGTGATCGAGCCACTGTGGGAAAGCCGCAGCGACCACATGATCATGCAGCAGTTTGCCGACCGGCTGGGTTTTGGCAAAGAGCTGTCCAAGAACTACAAGATGCAAAAGGTCAAGGGCCTGGATGAGCCGGTGCCCGAGGACATCCTGCGCGAGATCAACAAGGGCGTGTGGACCATTGGCTACACCGGGCAAACGCCTGAGCGGCTGAAAGCGCACATGCGCAATATGCACGCCTTTGACGTAAAGACCTTGCGCTGCAAGGGCAAGGTGGTGGACAAGGAAACCGGCTACGACATGAGCGGCGATTACTTCGGTCTGCCCTGGCCTTGCTACGGTACGGCCGAGCTCAAGCACCCGGGTTCGCCCAATCTGTACGACACGTCCAAACACGTCATGGACGGCGGTGGCAACTTCCGCGCCAATTTTGGCGTGGAGCGCGAGGGCAAGAGCCTGTTGTCCGAGGACGGATCACACTCTCTGGGCGCCGATATCACCACGGGCTACCCCGAGTTTGACCATGTGTTGCTGAAAAAACTGGGCTGGTGGGATGACCTGACCGATGTCGAAAAGGTCGCAGCCGAAGGCAAGAACTGGAAGACCGATTTGTCCGGCGGCATCCAGCGCGTGGTGTTGAAGGTGCATGGCTGCCACCCTTTCGGCAACGCCAAGGCGCGTGCCGTGGTGTGGAACTTCCCTGACCCGATTCCGCAACACCGTGAGCCGCTGTACGGCATTCGCCCCGACCTGGCGGCCAAGTACCCCACGCACGACGACAAGAAAGCCTTCTGGCGTCTGCCCACGTTGTACAAAACCGTGCAGCAAAAGAATATTGCCGACAAGGTGCACGAGAAGTTCCCGCTCATCCTGACATCGGGTCGCCTGACCGAATACGAAGGCGGTGGAGAGGAAACCCGCTCCAACCCCTGGCTGGCCGAGTTGCAGCAGGAGGCGTTTGTCGAGATCAATCCGCAGACTGCAACCGAGCGCGGCATCACGAACGGTGGGCGGGTGTGGTTGTCCTCACCCACCGGTGCACGTTTGAACGTGCAAGCGATGGTGACCGAGCGTGTTGGCACCAATACCGTGTGGATGCCGTTCCATTTCTCGGGCCGTTGGCAAGGTGCCGACATGCTGGCGTACTACCCGGCTGGTGCGCATCCAGTGGTGCGTGGTGAGGCGGTCAATACGGCCACCACCTATGGATACGACAGCGTCACGATGATGCAGGAAACCAAGACGACAGTCTGCAATATAGAGAGGGCATAAACATGGCACGCATGAAATTCATTTGTGATGCGGAGCGCTGCATTGAGTGCAACGGCTGCGTGACGGCGTGCAAGAACGAGCACGAGGTGCCCTGGGGCGTCAACCGCCGTCGCGTGGTCACGCTCAACGACGGCGTTCCCGGTGAAAAGTCCGTCTCGGTGGCCTGCATGCATTGCAGTGATGCACCCTGCATGGCGGTGTGCCCGGTCAACTGCTTTTACAAGACGGACGAAGGCGTGGTTCTGCACGACAAGGACGTCTGCATTGGCTGCGGTTACTGCTCCTATGCCTGTCCGTTTGGCGCACCGCAATTCCCTTCGCAGGGCACATTTGGCGTGCGTGGCAAGATGGACAAATGCACTTTTTGCGCCGGTGGCCCGGAAGAGAACGGCAGCCAGGCCGAGTTCGAGAAATACGGGCGCAACCGCCTGGCCGAGGGCAAGCTGCCCGCCTGCGCGGAGATGTGCTCGACCAAGGCCTTGCTGGCCGGGGACGGCGACGTGGTGGCCGACATTCTGCGCAACCGGGTGGTGCAGCGTGGAAAGGGCGCCGAGGTGTGGGGCTGGGGTACCGCCTACGGCAAACAGGAACGCAAGCAGGAGCAGCATCAAGAGCGTGCGCGGGAAGGAACCAAGTCATGAAACGCATTTCAATACTCGTGGCTACCATGGTGGTGCTGACGGCGTGCGGCGAGAAACCGCAAGCACTGGGCTTGCCCAAATCGGATGCTCCGGCTTACGCGGGAACGGGTAGCACGTTTGCGGCACCCGGCTGGAAAGCAGGCGACAAGACTGCCTGGGAGCAGCACCTCAAGGCGCGCCAGCAAAGCAGCCAGAACGACTATTCCCGAATGAACTGAGAGGCACACCATGCTGCGCTCACTTTCACTATCGCTGCTGCTATGCGCGGGGGTCGGTCTGGCCGCCGCGCAGACCCAGCCTGCGCCCGCTTCTGCGCCCCCTCTTGCACCAACGGCTGCGGTGCAGAGCGCCAATATCATGGACGTCCAACCGGAGGCCAGTGCCGATCCCAACTACGCGAAGCAGAACAATGGCGAGCGCGGCAAGGTTCAGCCTGGCAACAACGCGCCCATGTGGCGCCAGGTGGGTAGCGGCACCACTGGTGTCAGCAGCCTGCCCAAGAGCGAAGCACCGGAAGCCGGTAACCTGATCCAGCCATTTGTTCAGTACCCGGGCTCGCGCCTGACCAACGCCGGCGAAGCCTGGCGCCAGGTGCGCAACAACTGGCTCATTCCCTACGGAGGTTCATTCATTCTGATTGTGCTGGTGGCCATCGCCCTGTTCTACTGGCGCGTGGGTTCCATCAAACTGCATGGCCAACCGACCGGTCGCCTGATCGAGCGCTTCACGCCGTTCGAGCGCTCAGCCCACATGCTGAACGCAACTGCTTTCAGCATTCTGGCCATCTCCGGTCTGGTGATGGCCTTTGGCAAATTCTTCCTGTTGCCCATCATCGGCACCGCCATGTTTGGTTGGTTGGCATTTGTGCTCAAGAACGCCCACAATTTTGCCGGCCCGCTGTTTGCGGTGTCGCTGGTGGTGGTGATCGTTACCTTTGTGCGTGACAACCTTCCCGCCAAGGGCGATCTGAACTGGCTACTTAAGGGTGGAGGCATGTTCGCCGAGCACGAAGTCAAGTCCGGTCGCTTCAACGCGGGTGAAAAGGTGGTGTTCTGGGCTGGCGTATTCGTTCTCGGTCTGGTGGTGGTGGGCTCTGGTCTGGTCATGGATAGACTGATACCGGGCCTTGACTATGCGCGCAGCACCATGCAGGTGGCGCACATGGTGCATTCGGTGTCCAATATCCTGATGGTCGTTCTATTCATGGGCCACATCTACCTGGGCACAATCGGTACCGAAGGGGCTTTACAGGGCATGCGAACCGGCTACGTGGACGAGACCTGGGCCAAGGAACACCATGAGCTCTGGTACGACGACGTCAAGGCGGGCCGGGTACCGGCCCAGCGCAGCCCGGTCGCACCGACCGGCTCGGCGCCTTCCACCGTTCAAACCTGAAACACAGCAGAGGCAAGCATGAAAACGATTTTTGTATGGATGGCAGCCGTGGCGGTGGCAGGCTCGGCGATGGCCAAACTCCCAGCGCTCAGCGACGAGGCCAAGGCCAAGGCCGCTGAGGCCGCGGCAAAGACCGCGCATGCTGGCAAGGTGGACGCCTTCCAGCTGTGCAAGGCGCAGGACAGGGTTGCGGCCCGCACCAACAAGGCCGCCAAACCGGCGGGCAAGGACGCCAAGGCCGCGGCGCCGCCCGCGTCAGCCTGTGTCGACCCTGGCGCGTTTGTGTACACGCCCGCCACACCAGCGGCACCTGCCGCGCCAGCAGCTTCGGCAGCCGTGGCGGCGGCACCCGCAGCCGTTGCCGACAAGCCCAAGAAGTAGATACTCTCGCATCCGTCTGCCCATGCTCCACGCCGAACTTCCTTCTCTCACCCAGGCCCAGGCACCGTTGACCCGCGAGGTCATGGTGGTCAACGAATGGGGTGAGTCGGTGACCAGCACCATTCCCTGCGAACGGGCTCTCACCGTTTATGTGGACAAGCGCGAGCTGGTGACGCTGATGACGCTGGGGGGGCATCCCGAGCTGCTGGTGCTGGGCTTTTTGCGCAACCAGCGTCTGGTGCGTTCCGTGCATGACATCGAGTCCATCACCGTCGACTGGGAGGTGGGGGCCGCTGCGGTCAAGACCCGCCAGGGCATTGACAACATCGAACAGCGCACGGCCAAGCGCGTGGTCACGACCGGCTGCGGTCAGGGCAGCGTGTTTGGTGATCTGATGGACGATGTGGACACCATTGTGCTGCCCACCGCCACACTGTTGCAGTCGCAGCTGTATGGTATTGTCAACGCCATCCGGCTGCAGGAAAGTGTCTACAAGGCCGCGGGCTCCGTGCACGGTTGCGCCCTGTTCCGGGGTGACGAAATGCAGGTCTTTGTCGAAGACGTCGGTCGCCACAACGCCATTGACACCATCGCCGGCTGGATGTGGATGAACGCCATAGGCGGTGCGGACAAGGTGTTCTACACCACGGGCCGTCTGACCAGCGAGATGGTGATCAAGGCGGCACAAATGGGCGTTCCAATTGTGGTGTCGCGTAGCGGCATTACCGAGATGGGGCTGGAAGTGGCGCAACGCGTGGGCCTGTGTGCCATCGGGCGGGCGACCCATAAACGCTTCCTGTGCTACAGCGCGTTTGAGCGCCTGGAGTTGCAACCGGAGCTGGCCGGTGCGCGTCTGCGGGCGGTGGCATGAACCGGTTGCCGGGTTCGGCAAAGTGGACCCCATGTCTTGCTACTCCAATCGGCTACTGCTAAGCCTCCAGGCAGCCTTCCTGGTGCTGCTGATGGCAGCAAGCACGACGGCATGGGCCGATTCCCCGAGTTTGCGCACGGCGGCGCAGGACAACAATGTCCTCAAATACGACCCCAAGAATCCGCAGAAGCCCGGCATTTGCGTTGAAGTCATCCAGGCTATCGAGCGGATCGATCCAGGGATCCGGTTTACCGGATGGGATTCGCCCAGGTCCCTGCCCTGGATCGAACAGCGCCTGGCAGGCGGTGAGCTCGACGTGTTTTGTGCACTGATCAAAAACTCGGAACGGGAGGCCCGGTACGGGTTTGTGGAGGTGCCGGTCTACACCGTGCGCCACCGTATCGCCGTTCGCCGGGACGATGCGATCGACGTCACCAGTTTTGACGACATCCGCAAGCTGGGTGCAGACGGTGTGGTGATTGTGGGGCGCGGCACTGCACACGAAAACCATCTGAAAGCGCAGGGTGGTTTGCACCTGGAACTCAGCAGCGGTTCCACCGATGTGAACCTGCGACTGCTGGTGGGCAAGCGTGGGCGTTTGCTGTACCACACGGAGAATGCCTTGTTGCGCTACATCGAAGACGGTCACCTGGAGGACAAAGTCAGACTGTTGCCCACCGTCTTCAAGTCCGAGGCGCTGCTGTTTGCCGTGTCCAACGCGCTAGCGCCAGCAAGCCGTGAGCGGCTGAGAGTGGCTCTGACCAAGCTGTCGCAGCGCGGCGAGCTGGCACGCATTTACATGGGCTACAAGGAAGGGTGATCGGCAGGTTGCACGATGTGCCTGAAATCCCCAGCGGGCGCGGGGCGGGCTGATATGCGCTAAGGTAGCGCCATGACTATTTCTTTCTGGACTCTGGGCTGGCGCACGCTGTGGCGGGATCTGCGCTCCGGTGATTTGCGCCTGTTGATCGTGGCGGTGACACTGGCCGTGGCGGCGCTCACGGCCGTCGGTTTTTTTGCCGACCGGCTCAAGGGCGGCCTGCAGCGCGACGCCCGCCAACTGCTGGGCGGCGATGCGGTGGTGTCCAGTGACAACCCCACGCCCGCAAGCTTTGTGGCCCAGGCCCGCGCACTGGGCCTGTCGGTGGTGACGACGATGGGCTTTCCGACCATGGCCCGTGCCAGTGATGACCAGGGTGGGGCGGCCAAGCTGGTCGCACTGAAGGTGGTAGAGCCTGGCTATCCGCTACGGGGTTCGCTGCGCGTGGCCGGCGCGCCCGATGCACCCGACGCACCGACCCGCGCCATTCCCCAGCAGGGACGGGCCTGGGTGGAGGCCTCCTTGCTGGAATCGCTGGGGCTAAAGATGGGCGACACGCTGCTGCTGGGCGACACGCACCTGACCATTGACACCGTCATTTTGGCGGAGCCCGATCGCGGCGCCGGCTTCATGAACTTTGCCCCGCGCGTGATGATCAACACGCAGGACATCGCCGCCACCAAACTGATACAGCCTGCGAGCCGCCTGACCTACCGCATGGCCGTGGCCGGCGAAGACCAGCCGGTGCGGGACTTTGTGGCCTGGGCCGATGCGCAGATCAAGCAGGCATCGGTGACGGGCTTGCGTGGTGTGCGCATTGAGTCGCTGCAGAGCGGTCGCCCCGAAATGAGCCAGACTCTGGACCGGGCCGACAAATTTCTGAGCCTGGTGGCCCTGCTGGCCGCGTTGCTCAGTGCGGTGGCGGTGGCCCTGTCGGCCCGCGCATTTGCCGCCAGCCATCTGGACGATTGCGCCATGCTGCGCGTACTGGGCCTGAGTCAGCGCACCATCGCCGCCAGCTATGCGCTGGAGTTTGCGCTGGTGGGCGTATTTGCCAGCGCTTTAGGCGTGTTGCTGGGCTACTGCGTGCACTACCTGTTCGTGCTGCTGCTGGCCGGTCTGGTGGATGCCACGCTGCCGGCGGCCACCATCTGGCCGGTGCTGATGGGGCTGGGCATGGGGCTGACGCTGTTGTTTGCGTTTGGTCTGCCACCGGTGCTGCAACTGGCCCAGGTGCCGCCGTTGCGGGTGATCCGCCGCGATGTGGGCAACCTGCGCCCGGCCTCTCTGGGCGTGCTCGCCGTCGGTGTGCTGGGCTTTGCCGCGCTGTTGCTGGCTGCCAGCAGCGACCTCAAGCTGGGCCTGATTGCGGTCGGTGGTTTTGGTGGCGCCGTCGTGGTGTTTGCCACCTTGGCTTGGGTGGCCGTGAAGCTGCTGCGCCGGGTCGTCAACGAGAGCACGGCGCCGCGCTGGCTGGTGCTGGCCACGCGGCAGGTGTCGGCGCGCCCGGCCTACACCGTGGTGCAGGTCAGCGCCTTGTCCGTGGGCCTGCTGGCCCTGGTGCTGCTGGTGCTGTTGCGCACCGACCTGATCGGCAGCTGGCGCAAGGCCACACCGCCGGATGCGCCCAACCGCTTTGTCATCAACGTCATGCCCGAGCAGGCGGATGCCTTCCAGCAAATGCTCAAGGACGCCGGTGTTACGCGCTTTGACTGGTATCCGATGATCCGCGGCCGCCTGGTGGCCGTGAATGGCCGCACCACCACGCCGGATGATTACACCGACGACCGGGCCAAGCGTCTGTTGGATCGCGAATTCAACGTGTCGTTCAACGCCACGTTGCCGCTCAAGAACGACGTAGTGGCGGGCAAATGGACCGACGGAGAGGCGGGCGCCATCAGCGTGGAGGAGGGCATTGCCACCACGCTGAACCTCAAGCTCGGCGACACGTTGCGCTTTGACATTGCCGGCACACAGACCGAATCCAAAGTCACCTCACTGCGCAAGGTGGACTGGGGCTCGATGCGGGCCAACTTCTACGTCATGTACCCGGTGAGCCGGCTCGACGATGTGCCCACCACCTACATGAGCGCCTACAAGGCGCCCGCCGCCAAGGGCTTCGACAATGCCCTGGTGCGCCAGTTTCCCAACGTGACCAATGTGGACACCACGACGACGATTGCCCAGGTGCAGCGCGTGCTGGACCAGGTGATTCGCGCGGTTGAATTTTTGTTTGGCTTCACGCTGGCGGCCGGCCTGGTTGTGCTGTTTGCGGCCGTGACCGCCACGCGCGAGGAGCGCGCCCGCGAGTACGCCATCATGCGGGCCGTCGGCGCCAAAGGCAGCCTGCTGCGCCAGGTGCAGCGCGCCGAGCTAGCGGGAGTCGGCCTGCTGGCGGGCTTTCTGGCGTCCCTGGCGGCAGCCGCTGTGGGCTGGGCGCTGGCGCGCTTTGTGTTCGAGTTTGAATGGACGGTGTCGCTGTGGGTGCCGCTGCTGGGCGCGCTGGCCGGCGCAGTGCTGGCGCTGGCGGCCGGCTGGTGGGGGCTGCGCGAGGTGCTGAACCGCCCGGTGGTGGAGACGCTAAGGCGGGCGGCGACTTGATTCCATCTGTTTGCTATCTAATTGATAGCTATATTGTCATATTCCACGAGGGCTATCGGACCATTTGACTACAAGGCTTTGTCCGCCTTTGGTCCCTTTTGCCCCAACTTGCGGTAAACGGTCGCCCGGCTGATGCCCAGGGCCTGTGCGGCCTGGGCGACGTTGCCGCGGGCCTGGTCGACCGCCTTGCGGATCAGTGCTGCCTCGATGTCTTTGAGCGGCATGCGTCCGCGCGCCGATGACCGGTGGTCGGCGTGCATGGTCTCGGCTTCCTGGGCCGGTGCCACCGGCAGGGCCTGCAGGCGCAGGCCGGTCCACATCGGGATGTCCAGTACCGGGTCGCTGCGGTGCACGGCGTCAAACAGCAGTTCAAATGCAATGCCGAAGACCTCGCTGACGTGCACCGGCGCCGGGCCTGTTGTTGACGGCCCGGGTGCGCGGTGGCTAGCGCCCAGTTGGGGCACCATCTGGCGGGCGATGGGGTTGGCGGCGGTGATCCAGCCATCGGCGTCCAGGCAGACGATGCCGTCGGCGTCGCTACCCACCGTGTTGCCGGGCCAGTTCAGGCGCACCATCAGGCTGTGGGCCTGGGCCAGTACCAGCGCGTTTTCGATGCGGCTGGCGGTCTGGGTGACCAGGTGTTTGAGTTCGGGACGCTCAATGGCGTCGATGCCGGTCAGGTCCAGCATGCCCACGCAGGCGCCGTCCGGCCCCAGCAACGGGGCGCCGGCGCAGCTGTAGACGGCGGTATTGGCAAAGAAGTGCTCACCCCGGTGCAGCCACACGGGTTGCAGCTCGCTCAGTGCCATACCAATGGCGGTGGTGCCCACGCTGTGTTCGGACAGGTCGGTGCCGATGCGGGTGATCAGGTCGGCGCGCGGGTCCGATCGGTCGATGGCGCCGCTGGTGTCCACCACCACGCCGTCACGGTTGGTCAGGATCGCAAAGTAGCGGGTGTTGACGATGGCGCGGCCCAGCTTTTCCAGAATCGGCCGGGCGGTTTGCACCAGGCGCTGGTTGGCATCCAGGGTGCGCTGCATGTGCTGGGGTGACACGGTGTCAAAGGCGACGGCTTGCTGGGGCGCCAAACCCAGGCGCAGGCAGCGCGCCCACGAACGCTCCACCCAGGGCGCGATCCACCCGGCGGGCAACGCACCGTGGTCTCGCAGCGCGATCTGCCGCGCCCGCGCAATCCCGTCCAGGCGCGCGGACGGATCAGCGGGGTGGGGCAGGGGAGATGCCGGTTTCACGATGCGCCCATTCTCGTTCAGACGCGGATTTGCCGGGCTGTTTCATTTTGAGAATTTCGCGGCAAATCCCAATTTCCATAGGGTTAATCCTAGGTCAACCGGTCTTTGATCGGCAAACAATCGCTATGTACTTTGTTTCATAGGAACGGCATTGCATAGGCTGCGTGCCACACCCCAAGGAGAGACGCATGCAAAAGATGTTGCACATCAACGCAGACAAATGCACGGGCTGTATGCAGTGCGAAATGGCCTGCGCGTTCGAGAACTACGGCACCTTCGCCACCGCCAAGTCGCGCATCAAGGTGTTCGACTTCCACCACACCGGCAAGAAAGTGCCCTACACCTGCACCCAGTGCGACGAGGCCTGGTGCCTGCATGCCTGCCCGGTGGAGGCCATTACCGTGGACAAGGCCACCGGCGCCAAGGTGGTGAACGAGTCCACTTGCGTGGGCTGCAAGGTCTGCACCATTGCCTGCCCGTTTGGCACCATCAATTACGTAGAAGAGACCGGCAAGGTGCAGAAATGCGACCTGTGCGGTGGTGAACCGGCTTGTGCCGATGCCTGCCCCACCGGCGCCATCACCTTCATTGACGCCAACTGGACTGGTCTGGGCAAGATGGCCCAGTGGGCCGACAAGCTCGGCAATCAACCCTCTGCTTCCTAGGAGAACGAACATGTCTTGGGCTGGAAAAATCCTCCGCGTCAACCTGACGGCTGGCACCGTCAAATCCGAACCCCTCAACATGGACTGGGCACGCGACTATATTGGTTCGCGCGGCCTCGGTACCAAATACCTGGTCGAAGAGGTGGCGGCCACCGTCGACCCGCTCTCTCCCGACAACAAAATCATCTGGGCCACTGGCCCGCTGACCGGCACCATGGCCTCCACAGGCGGGCGCTATACCGTCATCACCAAGGGGCCACTCACCGGCGCCATTGCCTGCTCCAACTCAGGGGGCTACTGGGGCGCCGAGTTCAAGATGGCCGGCTGGGACATGGTCATCTTCGAGGGCAAATCGCCCAAGCCGGTCTACCTGTATGTGAATGATGACGTGGCCGAACTGCGCGACGCCGCCCACCTGTGGGGCAAGAGCGTGTGGGAGACGGAAGCAACGCTCAAGAGCAGCCTGCAGGACCCGCTGACCCGCGTGTCGAGCATCGGCAAGGCTGGTGAAAACGGCGTGCTGTTTGCCGCCGTGGTCAATGACCTGCACCGTGCGGCCGGCCGCTCCGGTGTCGGCGCCGTCATGGGCAGTAAAAACCTCAAAGCCATTGCCGTGCGCGGCACCAAGGGCGTGGGCAATATCCGCGATCCCAAGGCCTTTATGGCTGCGGTCAAGACGGCCAAGAAGGTGCTGGCCGACAACGGCGTCACCGGCACCGGCCTGCCCGCCATGGGCACCCAGGTGCTGATGAGCGTCATCAATGAAGTGGGCGCCCTGCCCACCCGCAACCACCGCGACAACCAGTTTGAAGGCGCCAAGGACATCGGTGCCGAGGCCATGGCCACGCCGCGCAAGACCGACGGCAAGAAGCACCTGGTCACCAACCAGGCCTGCTTTGGCTGCACCATTGCCTGTGGGCGTATCAGCAAGATGGACGAGACCCACTTCACCATCGAGAACAAGCCGCAGTACCGCGGCGCCAATGGCGGGCTGGAATATGAAGCGGCCTGGGCCCTGGGCGCGGCCAACGGTGTCAACGACCTGGAGGCGCTGCAATACGCCAACCTGTTGTGCAACGAGGAGGGCATTGACCCGATCAGCTTTGGTGCCACCGTGGGTGCCGTCATGGAGCTGTATGAAATGGGCGTGCTGACCAAGGAACAGATCGGCATCGACGCCAAGTTCGGCTCGGCGCAGACGCTGGCCTTCCTGGCCGAGGAGACGATCTACGGCCGTGGCTTTGGCAAGGAAATCGGCCAGGGCTCCAAGCGCCTGACCGCCAAGTACGGCCACCCTGAACTGAGCATGTCATCCAAGGGCCAGGAGTTTCCAGCCTATGACGGCCGCGCCATCCAGGGCATTGGCCTGGCCTATGCCACGTCCAACCGAGGTGGCTGCCACCTGCGCGGCTACACCATTGCGTCGGAGATTCTGGGCATTCCGGTCAAGACCGATCCGCTGGAGAGCGAAGGCAAGCCCGATCTGGTCAAGGCGTTCCAGGATGCCACCGCCGCGTTCGACTCATCGGGCCTGTGCATCTTCACGACCTTCGCCTGGGGCCTGCAAGACCTGTCGCCACAGATGCAGGGCGCCTGCAACGAGGACTACACCATTGAGGAACTGGCCAAGATCGGCGAGCGCATCTGGAACATGGAGCGCGAGTTCAACAACCGTGCCGGCTTCACCAACAAGGACGACAGTCTGCCCGAGCGCCTGACCAGCGTGGCCGGCGCCTGCAAGACCGGCCCCGCCAAGGGCAAGTTCAACGAGCTGGCCACGATGCTGCCCAAGTACTACGCCGCCCGCGGCTGGGATTCTGAGGGCCGGCCCACCGCCGCCACCAAGGCGCGTCTGGGTTTGTAGTGAAAGCCTGACCGGACATACGAAACAGCGGTCTTCAATGACCGCTTTCTTTTTGGAGTTGAAATGACCCACCACCTCATCCTCGGCGCCGGCCCCGCCGGCGTCATCGCCGCCGAAACCATCCGCAAGCTTAGCGCCCAGGACAGCATCACCATCGTCGGCGACGAGCCCGAGCCGCCGTACTCCCGCATGGCCATCCCCTACCTGCTGATGGGCAACATCGGCGAGTCGGGCACCTACCTGCGCAAGAAGCTCTCGCACTTCGACGATCTCAAGGTAAATGTGGTGCGAGCCCTCGTGAAATCTGTCGATGTAGCTACCAAAACCGTAGCACTCGACAACGGAAAGACTCTCGGCTTCGACACGCTGCTGGTCGCCACCGGCTCGCACCCGGTGCACCCGCCCATCCCCGGCATCGACAGCGACGGCGTGGAGACCTGCTGGACGCTGGCCGATGCCCGCGCCATTGCAACGCGGGCCACCCAGGGTGCGCGCGTGCTGCAACTCGGTGCCGGTTTCATCGGCTGCATCATCATGGAGTCGCTGGCCGCACGCGGCGTGAAATTGAGCGTGGTGGAGATGGGCGACCGCATGGTGCCGCGCATGATGGGTCCCACGGCCGGCGGCATGATCCGCGACTGGTGCGAGGCCAAGGGCGTGCAGGTGTTCACCGGCACCAAGGTCGAAAGCATCACCGCCGGTAAACCGCTCAAGGTCAAGCTGTCCAACGGCCAGACGGTGGAAGCCGATCTGGTGATCAGCGCCGCCGGTGTGCGCCCTGCCATTGGCTTTATGGAGCATTCCGGTGTCCGCTGCCTGCTGGGCGTGCTGACGGACGAGCATCTGCAGACCAATGTGCCCGGCATATTTGCCGCTGGCGATTGCGCGGAAGCGCTGGACAAAGTCAGCGGCAAGATGATAGTCAGCGCGATCCAGCCCAATGCCGCAGAGCAAGCCCGCGTGGCCGGCGCGAACATGGTCGCCTTTGCACGCGGCGCGCCGCCTAAGGCCAACCTCAAGGGCGTCACGCAGATCAACGTGCTGGACACGCTGGGCCTGATCTCCACCAGCTTTGGTGACTGGCAGGGCCGCCCCGGTGGCGAGCACGTGGAGCTGACCGATGCCAAGGCCGGGCGCCACCTCAGCCTGCAGTTCCAGGGCGATGTGCTGGTGGGATGCAACAGCGTGGGCTGGACCGAGCATGTGGGGGTGATGCGCGGCCTGGTCGAGGGTCAGGTCAAGCTGGGCGAGTGGAAAGAACGGCTCAAACAGGACCCCACCCAACTGATGGAGGCCTACCTGGCCAGCGCCCAGGCGCAAGGGCAGTGGGCCGGTGCCCAGGATGAACGGAGACGATAGACTGACACATGCACATCACGCTCAAGCTCTTTGCTTCCCTCACCGATTACCTGCCGCCCGCCGCCAAGTACACCAACTTCGTGGAACTGGAGGTGGCGGACGGCGCCACCATCACCCAGGTCACCGAGCCCTATCAGTTGCCGCAGAAACTGGTGCACCTGGTGCTGGTCAACGGCCACTACATTGCGCCGGAGCAACGCGCCAGCAAGGTGCTGCTGGAAGGTGACGTGCTGGCCATCTGGCCGCCCATCGCCGGTGGCTAGCCACCCATATGCAATCGTCTTACGCCGAGCGCTTTGAGCGCGAAATGGCCTGCACCGAGGCCGACTGGCTGCGCTGGCTGCCCGCCGCGGTCGGCGACCACCACTGGAAACTGCAGGAACACTCTGCCGGTGTACGCATCGGCGACGGCGCGCTGGGCCTGAAATGGCAGGTGGGCGAGCCGCGGGTCATCGCCCTGGTAAGAATGCCACGTCTGCTGGTGAGTTTTCGCTTTGCCGGGCTCGATGACGCACAGCGTCTGGCCTTCATGCAGCGCTTTGACTTGTATATGCAGCGGGGTGGAGGGTGAAGTAGCGCCGTGGCGCAGAACCGATTGCTGGAGTATCCTTACTCCTTGCCTTCACACGCAAAGGACCCTTTCCCATGGCGCATCTCCGTCTGCGGGCCTGATTCGATGAAAGCGGCGTCGATCCGGTCCCATCTGTTGCTGTTGGTACTGGCGCTGTCGGTGCCCCTGATCAGTTACGTCGGATTTGAGATCTATGCGCAAAGGCAGCAGGCAGTAGACCATACCAAGAGAGCGCTGCGGATGCTGGCCAAGACGATGGCCAGCAACACCGGCGACAAGATTGCGAGTGCCGAGCTAACCCTGGCGCGGCTGGCAGTGCGGCCCCAGGTCCGCAAGGTCGACCCCCAGGCCTGTGACAGCATTCTGGGCGACCTGCTGGCGCTCAATCCGGACTATTCCAATGTGGCCACCACCACCGTGCAAGGTAAGGTGGCTTGCTCCGCCGTCGTTCCACCGGGTGGCAAGCACCTGGACTATGCGCAGAACCCCGCCTTTCAACACTTTCTGAAGTCCCGGCGCTTTGATGTCAGTCAGCCATTTCCCAGTCCGAGCACCGGCAAATGGGTCACGATCCTGAGCGCGCCCCTCTGGAACGACCAGCACGAGATGGTCGGCGGAGTTCACATTCCGATGGACGTCAAGGCGTTTGACCCCAAAATCCCGACCCAACATTTGCCGGATGGCAGCCGCTATGGCTTCTTCCGCGACGACGGCATCATGGTCTGGCGCAATCTGGACCCCGAGGGCGTTATTGGCAAGCGCCCTGACGCGGAAGCCGCACGCCAGATTGTGAAAATTCGGGATGGCGAGTTCGAGAGTCTTGCGGTCGATGGCATTACGCGCTTTTTCTCCGTGGTGCCCATGCCCGAAGTCGGCTGGGTAGCCTTTGTGGGGGTGCCGGTGTCGGTGGTGTATGCCGAAGCCAACCGGCGCGCGCTGACGACCGCGGTCATCGCCTTGCTGTCCATCACGTTGCTGGGCATTCTGGCCATCGCCATGGCACGGTGGATTGCGCAACCCATTGCCGCACTGGCCCATACGGCGCGCCTGGTACACCGTGGTGACCTGGGTGCCCGCGCGATCGTCGCCGGACCGCGCGAAGTGCAGGAAGTGGCCAACGCCTTCAACGCCATGACAGACAGCCTGCAGTCTGCCTCCCAGGCGCTGGAGGCAGAAATAGCCGAGCGCAAGGAGATCGAGGTCCAGATGCGCGATATGGCTTTCCATGATCCGTTGACCGGATTGCCCAATCGCCTGCTGCTCCATGACCGCATGAGCCAGCTGATGGCCGCCAGTGTGCGCGGTGGCTTCTTTGGCGCGCTGATGTTTCTGGATCTGGATGACTTCAAGCCCTTGAACGACACCCATGGGCATGAAGTGGGTGACCAATTGCTGAAAGAGGCCGCCGATCGCCTGACGCGGTGTGTGCGCCAGATGGATACCGTCGCCCGGTTTGGTGGCGATGAGTTTGTGGTGATGCTGGGCGAGCTGCACGCTGATCGTGTTCAATCGATGGCCCAGGCGCACAGCATTGCGGAGAAGATCCGTGTGCTGTTGGCGGCCCCGTACCTGCTGACCATCTGTCAGGAAGGTCAGACGGACCGGTTGGTGGAACACCGCTGCAGCGCCAGCATCGGCGTGGTGCTGTTTTCTACGGGTCCAGCAAGTCAGGCTGACATTCTCAAGTGGGCTGATGCGGCGATGTACCAGGCCAAGAAAGCGGGGGGCAACACCGTCCGCTTTTCCGATGCTGTGGATTGAACGTGCCGCCTGTGCCTAAAACCCGAATGCCCGCACGCCGGGTTTGAGCATATAGGCAGCCACTTCGGGCGGCTTTGCGACGGTTATGCCGTCTGCCAGATCCGCTGGCGTGCGGTCGGCATTGGGCAGGAATAGTGCGCACACCTCTACGGTGGCTCCGGCCTTCATCAAGCCCGCCAGCATTTGTTTGGGCGTCACATTGCGTGGCTTCAACGCTGCGGGCTCGTACGTTTTGAGTGCCAGTTGGCCGGCAGGGCCGCACAGCAGGACGCGCACGGCTGCCTTTTGTTCCAGCATTTGCGTTGCCAGAACCATCGCCATGCCCTGGGACTGGTTGTCGGCGCTGGTGACATTGAAAAATGTCTCGGTGG
>Ga0208514_100281_pt1 | contig 33487 bp, 25 predicted proteins | sample LakWasMet70_HOW9_2_FD_183900 | JGI IMG/M metagenome (GOLD analysis project Ga0208514, IMG submission 183900) | Freshwater sediment methanotrophic microbial communities from Lake Washington under simulated oxygen tension - Sediment Metagenome... | ecosystem: Environmental > Aquatic > Freshwater >...
CCGCAATCAACTTGGGCACGAACGCCAGGGTTGCTTCGTGGATTTGTGTCACAGCCTGGAACAGACTGACCAACAGACCCACGATCAATGCCGTACCCAGCACCGGTGCGGAAACCATCAAAAGCATCAAAAGTGCGTCTTGTCCCATGGTCAAGACCATTTGTGCATTCATTGCCAGACCTCTCTCTTACATAACAAAGCTGGCCGCCAGGGAGCCGATCAGCAGGTTCCACCCATCCGCCAATACAAACAGCATCAACTTGAAAGGCAAGGCGACCAGCACCGGCGACAGCATCATCATGCCTAGTGACATCAGCACGCTGGCAACCACGATATCAATAACCAGGAACGGAATGAAAATCATGAAGCCAATTTGAAACGCGGACTTCAGTTCACTAATGACAAACGACGGTACAAGGACACGCATCGGTGCGGTGTCCGCTTTCACGTCGGGCGCCAGTTTCGCCAGCTTGGCAAACAATGCAAAATCTGACTGCCTGGTCTGTTTCACCATGAAGCTGCGAATCGGTCCTTCACCTTTTTCCAACGCCTGTTCAAACGTAATCGCGTTCTTGGTCAACGGCAAGTAGGCGTCTGCATACACGCGGTCCAAGGTTGGACCCATCACAAAGAATGTCAAAAACAGCGACAACCCAACGATGACCTGATTGGGCGGGGACGACTGGGTTCCCAAAGCCTGCCGCAGAAGCGACAACACGATGACGATGCGGGTGAAGCCCGTCATCATCAACAACACAGCCGGCAAAAATGAAAGAGCTGTGAAAAATACCAGTGTTTGGACCGGTACAGAGAAACTCATATTAGAGCCACCCGTTCCGACCAGCAAGGGCAGCTGCCCGCTAGTTTGCGCCATGACCGAGCCCTGCAGTGCCAACGCACTGACCGCCAAAATACATCTGACCCACAAGACTGACCGGTTCAAGCCGCACCCCTTATTCCGTTCGATTCAACCCGAGTCGCACAGTCGGCTCCTGTCAGAGTGTTCGCGTCAACGCAGTGCAGGCACGTGATGCTCTGGGCTGTTACGCCCAGCGTTAGCCAAACCCGCCGCCCCTCCGGGCCCACTTCCACAGTCACCACCCTTTGGTGCGGGCCCACGGCCAACGCAGAAATGAAGCGAGATTGCCCACTGTCTTCAACAGCGCCGCCTCCATACCGCTGCTTGAGCCACTTCAGCGCAAAAGGGAGACAGACCAATATCGCAAGAAAAACACCAACCGAAACCAGCGACTGCGTCATCACGACCCATCAGCTCTTGCTGACCCGGCGCAGCCTTTCCGACGGTGTGACCACATCGGTGAGCCGAATACCGAACTTGTCGTTGACAACGACAACCTCGCCTTGTGCAATCAAATAACCATTGACCAAAACGTCCATTGGCTCTCCGGCCAGTGCGTCCAGTTCCACAACCGACCCCTGACCCAGTTGAAGGATGTGTTTGATCGGGACTTTGGTGCGCCCCAACTCGACGGAGAGCTGGACCGGGATGTCCAGCACCATATTGATGTCATGCATGGGGGAATCGCCCACGCTGCCAGACATCGAGGAAAAAGGCTTGGGCGCGTCGCCCGCCAATACCCCGCCCTGGCCATCCGCACTGGGCTCCGTCGCCTTTTGTTCCAGCAAAGCCTCGGCCCAATCAGCCATGCCATCGTCGGCGGCCGATTCGTCAGGTTTGTCTTCAGATGCCATTTTTTTCTCCCAACCAGTTTTGGTCATTGCCGCGCAGGGCCTTGTCTATACGGATGGCGTACTTGGCATTGTGCGTACCGTATTGGCATTCGAATATTGGAACACCATCTACCGTTGCCTGAATCTTGGGCTGTCGATCCAACTCAATGAAATCACCTTTTTTCATGGTCAACAATTGTTCAACCGTTGCATCAGCCCGCGCCAACTCGGCGACTAGGGTAATTTCCGCGGCTTGTATTTCACGGGTCAATACGTTGACCCAACGCCGATCAACCTCAATCGAGTCACCCTGTGTCGACGAGTAGAGCACATCCCGAATCGGTTCAAGGGTCGAATAAGGGAAGCAAAAGTGGATCGCGCCTGTAATGTCGCCAATTTCGAGCTGAAAAGAGGTGGAAATCACGATTTCACTGGGCGTGGCAATGTTCGCAAACTGCGGCTGCATCTCCGAACGCTGGTAATCCAGCTCCAGTGGGTAGATCCCCTTCCACGCCTTTTTGTATTCCGACGTGATGACATCGACCAGCCGGTTGATCACCCGTTGTTCCGTTGCAGAGAAATCACGTCCTTCGATGCGCGTCTGGAATTTGCCAATTCCACCGTACAGGGTATCAATCACGCCAAATACCAACGCAGGCTCGCACACGATCAGGCCGCTTCCCCGCAAGGGGCGGATAGCGACAATATTGAAGTTGGTGGGCACCGCCAACTCCCGCAGAAACGCGCTATAGCGCTGAACCGTTACGGGGCCTACCGATATTTCCGGGCTCCGTCGAATGAAGTTGAACAACCCCACGCGCAGATTGCGGGTAAATCGCTCATTGACGATTTCCATCGTCGGCATCCGCCCGCGAACGATACGTTCCTGGCTGGAGATGTTGTAAGCGCGTACTTCTCCATGCTCAGCCGCCTCCTCAACGGTCTTCTGGCTCTCGCCAGTGACCCCTTCGAGAAGGGCATCTACCTCTTCCTGGGAAAGAAACGACTCACTCATATATAGATACCTGTGAACCCGCTATTGAACAATGAAACTGGAGAACAGCACGCCAACGACCGGGAACTCGGCATGATCCGACTTGGCCTTGGCTTTCTTCTTCTTGGCAGCCGTGCCATCATCATGCTCTGCCGCCTCGCCGCCGCCAAATGGCAGAGAGGTTTCGCGCAAAATGTCTTTCGCAAGCTGCTGTTTGCCTTCCGGTTTCAGTAGTTCCTCTGCCGTTCGCTGCGACAACAACAGCAGAATCCCACTGCGAATCGTGGGCAAGAACGCCTTCACCTTATCTGCGGCTTGCGCATCCGCCACCTCCAGCGTGATCCCTACCTGTGCCACCCGTTCGCCACCCGGGTCCGCCAGGTTCACGACCATATTGTCCAAGGGCAAATAGGCAGGAGGCGCCTTGGGTTTTCCTTGTTCCGCAGACTTCGACGTAGGCGCGTCCTCCCCCTCTTCAGCGGCCGCTGCGCGTTGCTTGCTGATATAGAAGAAAGCTCCGCCACCGCCCAATGCCAATACCAAAACCGCACCGACAATGATGATCAGCATTTTCTTGCTCTTGGCGGGCGCTTTGGTGGCGCCGTCCTCGGCAGCTTCAGGTTTCGCAGACACATTGACTCCTTATTTGACAGAAACGACGCTCACCACACCCGCCCCGGTTCTCCGCGGGAAAGAGTCACAGTGCGACCACATGGTTCAACGCCAATGGTGACACATTCCCAGGCCTTACACAAAAAGATCCAGCGCCCCCCGCGTGGCCCTGCCCGAACCAGCGATCCTATCCCCGCCAGCTGGCTGTTGGGAAACAACAACCGACTGTCGCAATCCCTGGCGGGACCTGCGCTCCTGATCCCCAGAATCTCCTGCGCCCGACGTACCTACGGACACCCCGGAAAGCACCAGCCCCTCACGCTGCAGAAGTTCCTTGAGGTGCACACTTGCACTCTCAAGCGCCGAGCGGGCCAATATCTCGTCCGTGCGGAACGCAATGTGGGCCTCGTTACCTTGCATCCGAATGCTCACCTCGACCGGTTCAGTGCCGATGCCGTCAAGTTTCATTTCCGCATTCTGGACATCATTGCTAATCCAATAGGCGACCTTTTCGGCCACATACATATCAGTGGGAACGGGCAGTTCCACGGCGCCGGGCGCCTGCGCCCCGGCCGCGGTCGGCGCATAGGTCTGCGCCATGGCGCCACCGTCCGGAACGGTTGACCGAAAGACCGACCGCTCACGCGTCGACTCATCACGGCGTACTGGGGCCAGTGTGTTGGCCATCGCCAGCGCTGTGGCCATGGGCGTCGCCGGCTGATCCGTCGGTTTGGTTGCCAGGAAGGCCGATACGCGCGCATCCGGCTGCGCGGCAACATCAGCCGCTACCGCCAGCGCCGCATCGACCGAAGCCTGCCTCGCGACTGCATCGCGCTGCAACCTGCCGGTCTTGGCCACGGACTCCTTGGCGGACTCACCATCCCAAGTGGCCAGATCCTGTGCGCGTTGCGGCATTTCGGCCGAGGCCTGCGGCGGCCTGATTCCCGACCCCACACCCGCAGCGCCACCGGCCGCCTGATCCGATTTTCCCGGCTCCATGCTGCTGGTCGGGGCTGCAGTCCACTGCAACGACTGCGCCAATAGCGCAGACGCTTGCGGCGGCATCTCGGGCACCACAGGCACAACCGTCGCAGCAGCGTCAATCAGTGTCGGCGAATTGGTGGCAGACGCATCGGGAGGAACATCCTGCAGCAGTTTTCCAATCACGTCTCCCAGTGCAACCGCTGTATCCAGGGCGCCGGCCCCATCGGCATCCGTCGGTAGACCGCGCAAACCGTCAGGCCCCCCTCTGAGCGCGGGTTTCAAGCCGCCACCGTTGCCGTCAGCTCCGGCAACACTCAGCGCATAGGCTTGCAGCGCGGGATCGGCCGTGACGGGTGTCGCCGCAACGGCGAGCTCCGAAGTATCCAGAGACGCCAGAATCGCCATGAACCCACCAGGCGCCCCTTGCCCGGAATTGCCCGTGGCACCTGGCTTGCCTTTGGCATGGTGAGCATCTGCACCTGAAGCGGGTCGCGAGGTGTTTTGTGAAGATTTGGTTTCAATGGTCATGTTTTTCTCCACTCATTGGTAGTGCGCGGTTGCGGGTGTACTGCAGGGCTGCGAATTCATCGGTTTGCCGCTGTTCACGCCGCCTTTGCTGGCTTAGCAACGCGATCTGTCGGGATTTCAATATCTGGTTCAAACCCGAGAGCCGAATTTCGGCCTGCATCAGATTGGCCTTGGCCAGTTCCAACTGGCGCGCCGTGTTCGCCAGTACGCCGGACTGGAGCTCGATGGCCTGCTGCAGCCTGTCCATGAACTGGTACTGGTGGCGCACCAGCTCCAGGGAAAGTCCTCGCGCGCCAGATCCCGTCCACCGGGCGTCGGTGTCCGCTGCGTACCCCTTCAGTTGCGCCATCTGGTCACGCGCAAAAGTCTGGCTGCGCTCAACCCGCGCCACGGCCTTGGCCATTTCATCCCGGCGGAGCGACGCATGCTCTATGGCCAACAGGACACTTTTCAGCGCGGACATGGTCAGCTAATCCCCAGGTTGAGGTTGGTCGCTGCATCCATCTCGTCGAGCACAGAATCGATGGATGCAGCCTCGTACATGTCTTGTTGCAGGAACTGGCTCATACCGTCGTGCAGGTTGATCGCCTCATCCAGCGCCGGATCGGACCCCTGCGCATAAGCGCCGATTTGAACCAAATCCCGCCCCCGTTCGTATTTCGAATAGATCGCGCGGAACCGCCTGGCCAACTCAAAATGATCCCGCGACACCACGTTGTGCATGACCCGCGAGGCCGACTGCTCCACGTCAATAGCAGGATAGTGTCCGGACTCTGCCAGCGTGCGCGACAGCACAATATGCCCGTCCAGAATGGCCCGGGCGGCATCAGCGATCGGGTCCTGCTGGTCGTCCCCTTCCGTCAACACGGTATAGAACGCCGTGATCGAACCCACGCCATTGAGCCCATTGCCGCTGCGCTCCACCAGCTGTGGCAGTTTCGCAAAGCACGAGGGCGGATAGCCCTTGGTCGCTGGGGGTTCGCCAATCGCCAGGGCGATCTCGCGCTGGGCCATGGCGTAGCGGGTCAGTGAATCCATGAGCAACAACACATGTTTTCCCTTGTCCCTGAAGCTCTCGGCGATGGCCGTTGCATACGCCGCACCCTGCAGGCGCAGAAGCGGTGGTGCATCAGCCGGCGCGGCAACGACCACTGACCGCGCGCGCCCCTGCTCACCCAGAATGTCTTCAATGAATTCCTTCACCTCACGGCCCCGCTCGCCGATCAGGCCCACCACAATGACATCGGCCTCGGTATAGCGGGCCATCATGCCCAGCAACACACTCTTGCCGACACCAGACCCGGCAAACAAACCAATACGCTGGCCGCGTCCAACCGTCAGCAGCGCGTTAATAGCGCGCACACCAGTGTCCAGCGGACGCCGCACAGGCGCACGGTCCATCGCATTGATGGGCTTGCGGTCCAGCGGCTTGGAGATCACATCTGCGATCGGGCCCAGACGGTCCATGGGAAAACCTTGCGCATCCACCACGCGCCCCAGCAAACCATCACCCAGCGGCAGGCGCAGCATGCCGGCATCCGCGACGGCACCCGTCGGCTCGGGTTCCCCCAGGCGCGGTACGGGCACGTAGGCTGCCGCCGGTGCGACACCGGCGCCGCTGGACAGGCCATGCACATCCCCTGCCGGCATCAAAAAAGCGCGGTCTCCGGCAAATCCAACGACCTCCGCCAGCACCGGCGGGCGGGTCTTCATCGACACCACACACTGGGAACCCACCGGCACCTGGATACCCCGGGCCTCCAGCACGAGCCCGGTCAACCGGGTCAGCGTGCCACGCACCTCGAGCGTGCTGTCGTACGCCACACTGTGCCGGGCACGGTCCAGATAGGCCGACCATTTTTCGGTGGATACAGTCGGTTCAGTCGGCATCATGGGACACCTCCCAGGACGACTCCAGGCCGAGTCGCGCCACGGCCCGACTCCAGCGTTTTTCCATCGTGCCGTCCACCACCGTTCCGGCGGCCTCCACCAGACAGCCGCCACGGCTCACCGATACGTCTGCCAGCAAGGTCAGCGCCAGCCCTGAAAATTCCTGGCGCAAGACATCTTCCAGCACATCCAGATCCAGCGGATTGAGCCGCACGACGGCCGCCTTGCAATCGGCCGCCAGCACACCCAGTGCTTCCCGGATCACGGGCTGTAAGGCGTTGGGATTGGTGGACAGTTCATGGCGCAATACCTGGCGGGCCAATTCGCACGCCAGTTCCAGCACCCCTTTGGCCATCACCTGCTGCGATTCGGCAATCTGGGCGTCGGCCGATACGAACAACTCCCCATAGTGGCGCGCCGCATCCTGACCCTGGGTCTGGATGTATTCCGCAATCAGGCGTTGCCCTTCCAGGGTCGCCTGCGCGTGGCCTTGCGCATAGCCTTCCGAGAAGCCCAACTGCCGGGACGCGTTGTCCCGCGCTTGCTCTTCGGCCTCTTCCCTGGCCTTGACCTTGGCTGCGAAGCGCACCGACGCCTGGTCCACCGCGCCAAATTCCCATCCGACTGCGGAGCCGATGTCGTCACTGGCGATAAAACGGTTATGGACACGTGTCATCAAATCATGGCGTCGTCGCCACCTCCGCCGCCAATGACAATCTGCCCCTCGTCTGCCAGACGGCGCACCGTCTTGAGAACTTCCTTCTGCTGCGCCTCCACCTCGGACAGGCGCATGGGTCCACGGGACTCCAGGTCTTCGCGCAAGGTCGCAGCCGCACGGGTCGACATATTGGCGAGAATTTTTTCCTTCAATTCGGGCTGGGCACCCTTCAGTGCCACGATCAGCACATCGGAAGAGATCTCTTTCAGCACCATCTGGATGGCCTTGTCGTCGAGCTTCAACACATCGTCGAAGACGAACATCTTGTCCATGATCTTCTGGGCCAGATCAGCATCGTGGTTGCGGATGGACTCGATCACCGTGCCCTCAATGGCCGTGCCCATCAGGTTGATCATCTCCGCCGCGGTCTTGACCCCGCCCAGAGACGACTTGCGAATCTTGTCACCGCCGGCCAGCACCTTGAACAGCACCTCGTTCAGATCCTTGAGCGCGGTGGGCTGGATGCCCTCCATGGTGGCCACCCGCAGCATGACTTCATTGCGCTGGCGCTCGGTCAGGTTCTTCAGCACATCAGCGGCCTGGTCATAGTCGAGGTGCACCAGGATGGCGGCCACGATCTGTGGATGCTCGTTGCGCAGCAACTCGGCCACCGACAGCGGGTCCATCCACTTCAGGCTTTCGATGCCTGACACGTCCCCGCCCTGCAAGATCCGGTCGATCAGCAAGGCGGCCTTGTCGTCACCCAGGGCCAGCTTCAGGACCGAGCGAACATAGTCGCCCGAGTTGGAGACCAGCAGGCTCTGGGATGCAGCGACACCGGTAAATTTGCCCACCACTTCATCCACGCGCTCGCGCGTGATCTGCGTGGTCTTGGCAATCGCCTCGCCCAGCTTTTGTACTTCCTTGGGCGACAGGTGCTTGAACACCTCCGATGCTTCTGCCTCGCCCAGAGACATCATCAGAATTGCCGCGTCTTGGAGTCCGTCGTCTTGTGCCATGGTGCTATTTTGCGTCGGCCATCAGGCCGGCGCCTCGCCGTTCATCCACGTTTTGATGATGTTGGCCACCGCGGCAGGGTTGTCGCGGGTCAATTGCCGGGCATCGTCAAGCTGCTTCTCGTGGGCCGAAATCTGCGCCACGTCGTTGGCAGAGCCGGGGCTCGCCAATTGGGGACGCTCAGGCATTTCTGACTCCAGGGCATCCAATTGGTTCATTCGGACGCTGGTGGACGCGGAACTGGCAACGGGCGCCGTGCCCATGGCCTTGATGGCGGGACGGATGACGCCCATCAACACCAGGGCCCCGAACAACAGCGTTCCCAGTGGCCAGGCAAAACTGCGGGCCAGGTCCACCACTTCGGGTTGCCGCCATAGCGGAACGTCGACAATCGCTACTTTTTCGGAAGCAAATGCGGCATTCACCAAATTGACGGAGTCGCCACGCTCCTTGCTGAAGCCAATCGTTTCACGCACCAGCGCGGTCATTTTCTCCATCTGCGCATCGGTCAACGGCGTACTGCTGGTCTTGCCCTTGTCGTTGGTGACGATGGTGTTGTTCAGTACAACCGCCGCGTTGATGCGCTTGATGACGCCCGACGCGCCCTTGACGACACGGATGGTCTTGTCCACCTCGTAGTTGATGATGGATTCGCGCTTGCCGCCACCGGCCAACGGTGCTTGACCTCCGGCGGCCAGGGTTTGTGCCGCGCCGTTGATGGGAGCCGATGCCGCGCCGGGTGGCTGGTTGGTGGTGGCGCCCGGTACACCCGATGGCGGGGTGGTGCCGGCCGCACCGGAACTCTCGACGACTTGCTGGCTGCGAACCGCACTCACCTCGGGCGCCTGGTTGGGTTTGTGCGATTCCGTCGTCGACTCGGTTTGCGAGAAATCCAGCTCGGCCGTGACCTGGGCCTTGACGTTTTGCACGCCCACAATGGGCTCCAGAATGTCCAGAATCCGGCGGCTGTACAGCTGCTCCACCTGGCGCACATACTGCAATTGCTCCGCGTCCACACCCAGTGCGCCACCCGATCCGTCCGAGGGGCTGGAGAGCAGTTTGCCGGTATCGTCGAGTACGCTGACCGCGGACGGGCTCATCTCCGGCACGCTGGAGGCCACCAGGTGAATGATGCCCGCCAGCTGGGTGCGGTCCAGGGTGCGCCCGCCATGCAGGCTCAGCAAGACTGAAGCCGACGGCTTTTGCTGCTCGCGAAAGAATCCGTTCTGGTTGGGCAGGGCCAAGTGCACCCGCGCATTCTGCACGGACGACAGCGCCTGGATGGAGCGGGTGAGCTCGCCCTCCAGGCCACGCTGGAAGGTCAGCCGCTCCTGAAACTGGGTCATGCCAAAGCGGTTGGATTCCATCATCTCGAAACCGTTGACCGAGCCCTTGGGCAAGCCCAGCGACGCCAGCTTGAGCCGTACATCGTGCACGCGGTCCGCGGGAACCAGAATCGCCCCGCCGCCTTCGGCATGTTTATAGGGCACGTTCAGGGTGCTGAGCTGCGCAATGACGGCGCCGCCATCCTTGTCGGCCAGATTCGAGTACAAAACCCGCCATTCGGCTTGGCGCCCCATGACCAGGCCAATGACGCCAATCGCCACGAACAGCACCACGCCCAGTGCCAGTCGCATGCGCTGCCCCTGATCCAGACCGGCCAGGCGCTGGGCAAGTGTCGGGTTAACGGGTAGGGTGGCAACTGCTGGCATTTTGGCTTCCGATGATTTGCTACGCAAATGGGGCGTGTCTCGCCGTATGGATGGGATTGATTATTCGACCCACCTCCAAAAACATTAGGGTAATAAGCACCGCCTTTGCCTGCCAATTCAAAATAATGGCACCGGCAAGGGGGTAATAGGATTGCGGCAACCCAATCAACCAGGGAGATCCACCATGGATTTCAAGCTCAGCCCCGTAACCATGCCGACGACGGTCCGCCCCGGCGCCGGCGTGCGCCCTGCCGCGTCGGCCGGGGCCCAAGGGGTGGGCGGTGGCTTTGCCGGAGCACTCAAAGGCGCGCTGAACTCCGTCAGCGCCGCGCAGAACGAAGCCACCCGCCTGCAGCAGGAAGTACAGATGGAAAACCCCAAGGTCAGCCTGGAAGAGACCATGGTGGCCATACAGAAAGCGCAAATCGGATTCCAGGCCTCGCTGCACGTGCGCAACCGCATGGTTCAGGCTTACACTGACATCATGAATATGCAGGTGTAGGGCTGGCGAAACGGTCAACGACATAATAGTGCTCCAGCCCTCGTAGGAACTGCATATAACGCTATCAAAATAGTAGCACCATCCCTGACATGAAGGCGGATCAGCAATGAAGGCAGTGATATTGGCCGGTGGCCTGGGAACCCGGATTTCCGAGGAGACCGACACCAAGCCCAAGCCCATGGTCGAGATCGGCGGCAAGCCCATCCTGTGGCACATCATGAAGATCTACTCCGCCCACGGCGTCAACGATTTCGTCATCTGTTGCGGCTACAAGGGCTACCAGATCAAGGAGTACTTCGCCAACTACTTTCTCTATATGTCGGACGTCACCTTCGACATGAGCAAGAACACCATGGATGTGCACCAGCGCAGCGCCGAACCGTGGCGCGTGACGCTGGTGGACACCGGCGAGAGCACCATGACCGGCGGGCGCCTGAAACGCGTCGCCGAACACATCCAGGGAGAAGACGCCTTCTGCCTGACCTATGGCGACGGCGTCAGCGATGTCAACATCTCCGAGCTGATCGCCTTCCACAAGGCCCAGAAGGTCCAAGCCACGCTGACCGCCACCCTGCCCCCCGGCCGCTTTGGCGCGCTGGAATTCAACGGCAACAAGGTCGCCAAGTTCATGGAAAAGCCCAAGGGCGACGGCGCCATGATCAACGGCGGCTTCTTTGTGCTGTCCCCCCAGGTGCTGGACCGCATCGGCGGCGACGACACCATCTGGGAACGCGGCCCGCTGGAAACCCTGGCCGCCGACGGCCAGCTCGCTGCCTACCAGCACACGGGCTTCTGGCAGCCCATGGACACGCTGCGCGACAAGATCCACCTGGAAGAACTCTGGGCCAGCGGCCAGGCGCCCTGGAAGGTCTGGAAATGAAGCCCGCCTTCTGGTCAGGCAAGCGCGTCTTCCTGACCGGCCACACCGGCTTCAAAGGCAGCTGGCTGTCTCTGTGGTTGCAGCAGCTCGGTGCCCAGGTCACCGGCTACGCGCTGGACGCCCCCACAGAACCCAGCCTGTTTGACGTGGCCCGCGTGGGCGCAGACATGCAGTCGGTGCACGGCGATGTGCGCGACCTCCCAGCCCTGCTGCGCGCCATGCAGGCCGCGCAGCCCGAGATCGTCATCCACATGGCGGCCCAGTCTCTGGTGCGCCTGTCCTACGACACGCCGGTCGAAACCTATGCCACCAACGTCATGGGCACGGTCCACCTGCTGGAAGCCGTGCGCCAAACACCGGGCGTGCGGGCGGTCGTCAACGTCACCACCGACAAGTGCTACGAGAACAAGGAATGGCCCTGGGGCTACCGCGAGAACGAGCCCATGGGCGGCTTCGATCCCTACAGCAACAGCAAGGGCTGCTCCGAGCTGGTCAGCGCGGCCTACCGCTCCTCCTTCTTCAACCCCACGCACCATGCCCAGCACGGTGTGGCACTGGCCACGGCCCGCGCCGGCAACGTGATTGGCGGAGGCGACTGGGCCCGGGACCGGCTGATCCCCGACATTCTGGCGGCGTTCGAGGCCTGCAAGCAGGTTCCCATCCGCAACCCGCATGCCACCCGCCCCTGGCAGCATGTGCTGGAGCCGTTGCGCGGTTACCTGACGCTGGCCGAACACCTTTACACCGACGGTCCGGCGTTCGCCGAGGGCTGGAACTTTGGCCCGCACGGTGACGACGCCAAGCCGGTGGAATGGATCGTCAGGCAACTGGCCCAGCGCTGGGGCCAGGGCGCCAGCTGGCAGGTGGACGCCGGTGAGCACCCGCACGAAGCCAACTACCTCAAGCTCGACATTTCCAAGGCCGGCCAACGCCTGCACTGGCAGCCCGCGCTGCGCCTGGACGGCGCGCTGGGTCTGATCGTGGATTGGGCCCGCGCATGGCAAGCCGGTGCCGACATGCACGCCGTGACACTGGCACAGATTGCCGCCTACCAGGCGCTAGCATTGGCGTCCAGCCCAGACTGATTTCCGACAAAACACCCTATGCAAAACGCCAAGACCCAGGCCCTGCGCGCGCAGATCGCCCAGCTCGTTGAAGAATACGCCGCCATTGCGCTGGCGCCCGACCTGTTCCTGCCCGGGGCCTCCGTGGTGCCGCCTTCCGGCAAGCTGCTGGACGCGACCGAACTCAAGTACATGGTGGACGCATCCCTGGACGGCTGGCTGACCACCGGGCGGTTCAACACCGAGTTTGAGAAGAAGCTGGCCGCATTTATCGGCGTCAAGCACCTGATCACCGTCAACTCCGGCTCATCCGCCAACCTGGTGGCCTTCAGCACGCTGACCTCTCCCAAGTTGGGTGATCGCGCCATCCAGCAGGGCGACGAGGTCATCGGCGTGGCAGCGGGTTTCCCGACCACCGTCAACCCCATCCTCCAGTTTGGCGCCGTGCCGGTCTTTGTGGACGTGGACCGCCTGACACACAACATCGACGCCGACAAGATCGAAGCCGCCATCGGCCCCAAGACCAAGGCCATCATGCTGGCGCACTCACTGGGCAACCCGTTCAACCTGGACGTGGTCACCGCCCTGTGCAAGAAGTACAAGCTGTGGCTGGTGGAAGACTGCTGCGACGCGCTGGGCAGCACCTACCGCGGCCAGATGGTGGGCACCTTTGGCGACATTGCCACTTTGAGCTTCTACCCGGCGCACCACATCACCATGGGCGAAGGCGGTGCGGTGTTCACCAACCACGACGAGCTGAAGACCATCGCCGAAAGCTTTCGCGACTGGGGCCGCGACTGTTACTGCGCCCCCGGCAAGGACAACACCTGCGGCAAACGTTTTGACTGGCAACTGGGCACCCTCCCCCATGGCTACGACCACAAGTACACCTACAGCCACCTGGGCTACAACCTGAAGATCACCGACATGCAGGCCGCCTGCGGCCTGGCGCAGCTGGAGAAGGCACCGGCCTTCATCGCCGCGCGCAAGGCCAACTTTGCCTTCCTGAAAGAGCGCCTCAAGGACTGCGAGGAATTCGTCAACCTGCCCCAGGCCACCGAGCATTCCGACCCGTCGTGGTTCGGCTTTCCGATCACGCTCAAGGACAACTGCCCGGTTTCCCGCCTGGACTTGCTGACCTACCTGGACCAAAACAAGGTCGGCACGCGCCTGCTGTTTGCCGGCAACCTGACGCGCCAGCCCTATATGGTGGGCGCCCAGTACCGCGTCAGCGGCGACCTGACCAACACCGACAACGTGATGAACAACACCTTCTGGATCGGCGTGCAACCCTCGCTGACGCAAGAGATGATGGAATTCGCCGCCCGCAAGATCGAGAGCTACCTCGGAGTCAACTTCTGATGACCCTGGCGCGCATGCAGGCCACCTGGGATGCGGACGTCGCAGCCATCGCGGCGCGCGATCTGCCCTGGCACAAGCTCTCCGGCGCGCGGGTGCTGGTCACCGGTGCCGGCGGCTTTCTGGGTGGCTACCTGGCACGCACGCTGCTGGGCCTGCACGCCCTGGGCAAGGTGGATGAACCGGTGCAAGTGGTCGGCCTGGTGCGCAACGCCGCACGGGTGCAGGCGAGTTTGGCCGACCTGGCCGCCTCACCCCACTTCACGCCGCTGGCCTGGGACCTGAACACCATTGGCGTCCCCGACGTGGGCGACATCGACTACGTGCTGCACGCCGCCAGCCAGGCCAGCCCACGCTTCTATGGCAGCGACCCGGTGGGCACGCTGCTGCCCAACACCATAGGCACCGCAGCCTTGCTGGAAGCGCTGCGCCGCGCCAAGACTCCCAAGGGCTTTTTGTTTGTCAGCAGCTCCGAAGTCTATGGCGCGGTGGCTGGCGACGCCACACTGGCGGAGACCAGTTACGGCAGCGTCGACCCCGCCACGGTGCGCGCCTGCTATGCCGAGAGCAAACGCATGGGTGAGACCATGTGCCTGGCCTGGCACCAGCAGTACGGCATTCCCACCTTCATCGTGCGGCCCTTCCACACCTATGGCCCGGGCCTGCAGGCCAATGATGGCCGCGTGTTCGCCGACTTTGTGTTCAACGTGCTGCGCAATGAAAACATCGTCATGCACAGCGACGGCAGCGCACGCCGTGCCTTTTGCTACGCGTCGGATGCCATTGCCGGTTTTTTTAGCGTGCTGCTCAAGGGCACACCAGCCCAGGCCTACAACGTGGCCAACCCGGGGGGCGAGTTGTCGGTGATGGAACTGGCCGAGCTGCTGGTCGGCCTGTACCCCGCCAAGCACCTCGCGGTGGACCGCCGCCACGCCCCCGACAGCCCCGGCTACATTCCCAGCGCCTACAGCCGCCTGGTGCCCGATGTGGCGCGCCTGAGCGCCCTGGGCTGGACCGCGCAGATAGACCCCCCCGCCGGATTCCGGCGCATGATTGAGGCTTACACCGCATGAACCCCACACTCGCCGCACTCAAGCAACAGTTCCAGGCCGGCACGCTGTCCAAGCCCGATTTCATCCGCACGGCGCTGGAGGTGCACAAAACGCTGTTTGAGTATGTGGACATCACCCGCAGCACCGATGTGAAAGAGATCGTGATTGCCGCCGATGGCGTGTCCTTCGTGCTGGGCGAGGAGCGCATCCGCCTTTACGCGCCCGAGAACGAGGCCCGCGTGGCGCCGATCGAGGTGATGAACTTCAACCACTACGAGCCGGCCGAGACCCGGGTCATGGATCTGCTGGCGGCCAACGCCCGCAGCATCTTGGACGTGGGCGCCAACATCGGCCTGTATGCCATCCGCTTTGCCAAGCGCTTTGCGCAGGCGCGTGTCTATGCGTTTGAGCCCATGCCCACCAGCCACGCCTTCCTGCAGCGCAATGTGGCGGCCAATGCCGTCGGTGACCGGGTGAGCTGCTTCAACTACGGCCTCTCGGAATCCAGCGGCACGGTGGACTTTTTCATCTCCCCCGCCGCCGGCACCAATGCATCGCTGCTCAACGTGGCCGGTGCGCAGGACGCCCAGCGTGTGGTCGGGCTGACGCTGACCCTGGACCAGTGGACCGCCAACCAGGGCGTGGTGCCCGACTTCATCAAATGCGACGTGGAAGGCGCCGAACTGCTGGTCTTCCGCGGCGGACGCGCCACGCTGGCGAAAGCCCAGCCGATGGTGTTTGCCGAACTGCTGCGCAAGTGGTCCAAGCCCTTTGGCTACCACCCCAATGACATGCTGGCCTTCTTTGCCGAGCTGGGCTACCAGTGCTTTGCCGTGGGCGAGGCCGGTGTGCGCCGCATTGCCGAGGTGACCGACGAAACGCCGGAAACCAACTACGCCTTTTTGCACGGCCAAAAGCATGCCGACACCATCCAACGCCTCACCACACTTGCCGGGTAACACTGCCGTGACGGACACCACCCAACTCGCCCGCCGCATGCGCATCCAGGCGCTGCAAATGGTGCACCGTGCCAAGGCATCCCACATCGCCAGCGCACTGTCCATCTGCGACATCGTCGCCGTGCTCTACGGCCAGGTGCTCAACGTGGACCCAGCGCAGCCCAAGGCCCCGGGGCGCGACCGCTTCATCCTCAGCAAGGGCCACGCCTGTGTGGCCGTCTACGCCGCGCTGGCCGAATGCGGCTTTCTGAGCGCCGACGAGCTGCTGACCTATGGCCAGGACGATTCGGTGCTGATGAACCACATCAGCCACAAAGCCAATGGCGTGGAGTTCTCCACCGGCTCGCTGGGTCACGGCCTGCCGTTTGGCGTGGGCAAGGCGCTGGCCGCCAAGCGCATGCGTGCGGCTTGGAAGACCTTTGTGCTCCTCAGCGATGGTGAACTGGGCGAAGGCAGCAACTGGGAGGCGATGCTGTTCGCCGCCCACCACGGCCTGGACAATCTGGTGGCCGTCATCGACTACAACAAGCTGCAAAGCCTGACCACGGTGGACCAGACGCTGCGCATAGAGCCACTGGCCGACAAGTTCACCGCCTTTGGCTGGAGCGTGCGCGAGGTCGATGGCCATGACCATGCGGCGCTGGCCAGCGCGCTGGGCGCTGCGCCCTGGACATCCGGCAAGCCATCGATGCTGATCGCCCACACCACCAAGGGCAAGGGCGTGAGCTACATGGAGAACATGGTGAAGTGGCACTACAGCACCCCCAACGCCGAGCAACTGGCGCAGGCCCTTACTGAATTGCAGGGGTAACAGCACCATGCGCAACGCCTTTATCGAAGAACTCGTCAGCCTGGCCACCCAATACCCGCACATCGCGCTGGTGGTCGGTGACCTGGGCTACTCCGTGGTCGAACCCTTTGCCGACCGCTTTCCGGACCGCTTCATCAACGCCGGCGTGGCCGAGCAGAACATGACCGGCCTGGCCGCCGGCATGGCGTCCGAGGGTTACCACGTCTTCACGTATTCCATTGCCAATTTCCCCACCTTCCGCTGTGCCGAGCAGATCCGCAACGACGTGGACTACCACCGCCTGCCGGTCACCGTGGTCTCGGTCGGCGGTGGCCTGGCGTATGGCGCACTGGGCTATTCGCACCACGCGGTGCAGGACTATGCGCTGATGCGCTCCTTCCCCAACCTGCTGATCGCCGCCCCCGGCGACCCCATGGAGGTGCGCGCCTGCATGCGCTACCTGGCCGCCAACCCCCAGCCGTCCTACCTGCGCCTGGGCAAGGCGGGTGAGCCCAACTTCCACCCCGCCGTGCCCGACGTGGCACCCGGCAAGTGGCTGAAGGTTGCCAATGGAGCGGACGGTGGCGATGGTCGCTCCACCCTGCTGTCCACCGGCGCCGCGATGGGCATCGCCATGGGCTGGCGCAACGCGCCGCAGTACCGCCAGCACAGCGTGCACAGCATGCCGCTGTGGAGCATGGCCAGTAAGCCGAACCAGATTGCCGCCGTGCAAGCCTTTGACACGGTGGAAACCCTGGAAGACCACCTGCGCGACGGCGGCTTTGGTTCGTGGCTGATGGAGGCGGTGGTCGGGCAGCCGGGTGTGGAGACGCGGCTGCGGGCGCATGCGCTGAGCCCGGCTGTGTGTGGCACCGTGGGGTCGCAAAATATGCTGAATGCTCTGGGTGGGTTGGGGCCGGTTCCACCGGCTTGATTCACCAGTCAAATCAGCCTCTAGCCCTCGTATACATTGCCTGAATAGCTACCAAAACAATAGCAAAATCCTCACACGCGTCCCGGGTGTGAGGACTACTCAGGCCGGCACGGCCTTGACCACGTATTGCAGTGGCAGGCTGTCCTGCACAGCCAGATCGGGGTCCGCGCCGACACCGATAGCCATGGAGCGGATGCCTGCAATGATGTGCTCGTTTTTCAGCTCCCCAAAAATGCGGGGAAAGCCCACCTCCAACTTGAAGCCGGCGCCGGCAAACATTTCCAGCATGGTGGCGCGGGTAAACCAGCGCATGTGGGTGCGGTCCATCAAACCGCCCGAGGGTTCGTAGCGGAAATCACCCACCGCCAGCTTGGCCTGCACGCTCCAGTGCTGGGCGTTGGGCAGGCAGACGATGACGCAGCCGTCGGCCGGCATGTTGCGGCGAATGCGGGCCAACACCTCCCAGGGGTAGCGCAGGTGCTCCAGCACGTCGCCAAAGATCCAGACGTTGTAGTCCGAATATTTTGCGTAGAAGGACTCGTCCACGGCTTCAATGTCCTGCAGCAAAACTTCATCGCAGTAGCGGCGCGAGCCCTCGGCATTGGCTTCGACGACCTCGATGCCGGTGTATTTGCAGGCCGGGTTGATGGCCTTGTAGGCGCGGGCCAGGGCGCCGTTGTTGCAGCCCACTTCCACCACGCCACGGGCATTGGGCGGGATCAGCGGCAGCAGGTCGCGGTTGTAGTTGGTGGGCTCGTCGGGCGCCGCGGCCGCGGCCGGTGCGGTTGTGGGGGCCGTGTTGAGTTGCTGTTGTTGTAACTGCTTTTCCATGACGCTCCTTTGCCATTCTTCAAGGTGGTAGCCGCCGGTGCGCATCACCGTGCCTTGCCAGTCGTGTCGCAAATAGTGCTTGGGCTCGAAAGTGCGCGAGAAGTCGTCCTTGACCCACGGAATACCGGCAATCAGGTCGTGCCGGCCGGCACGGTGGATGGCCAGCATGGGTTCAATATTGGGTGCGCCGTGCTTGGTGGGCATGGGCCAGCGGCGCACCACGTCGATATTGCACAGCATGCAGGCCGGGTGCAGGTAGCGCACCGCGCCCTCCTCGTACGTGACGTCAAAACCGCCTTCGTTGACGTGGTTGACATAACCCACGCCATACATGCCGGGCTTGAGCTGCTCGGCCATGGCTTCCAGCAGGCCGGGGTTGAGCACGATGACATCCGAGTCCAGCACCAGCACCGGGCCGCTCAGATCCAGGTTCATGAAGGCCCAGGCCATGCCGGGGCCGTGGTGGATGTTGTAGTCAAAGTGGATGAACTTCACCCCGGTGTAGCGGGCGCACACGGCCTCGATGGCCGGGGCGTGCTCGGCACTGGAGCCGTCGATGATGGTGACCGGGTTGGCGTAGAACTGCCGGAAAGAGCGCAACAGTTCGTCCACCAACTCGGCCGAGTTGTACGAGACGGAAATCAGCGGGATGCTCTGGATATCCATGGGTGCGCTCAACCCTTGTCGTACACCGCCTGCTCGGCCGGTGCCAATGGGAACGAGGGCTTGCCCTTCATGCGCACGTGCGGCGCCTGCATGGCCCGCTTCTCGATGACCAGCACGCTGTCGTAGTAGTGCATGGAGAATGCGGTGCGGGTGAATTCGTTGACGGCCAGGCCGCTGTTGGGCACGGCATGCCAGGCGTTCAACTGGTCGATCAGACCCTTGGTGTACTCGACAAAATTGACCGGGTCCTTGTAGCCGCCGCCAAAGGAGGGCCAGTAGCTGGTCAGCATGTCTTCGATCAGGTAAACGCCGCCAATTTTGAGCTGGCCCCACATTTCCTCGAACGTGGTGGTCTGCTGCAGCATGGTGTGGCCACCGTCGTCGATGATGATGTCGAACTGCGGGAGGGTCTTGCAGATGTTTTGCAAGGAAGCACGACTTTCCTGGTCGGCTAGCAGGATGGTGATCTGCTCCTCGGCCAGTTCCGCGCAGCGCGGGTTGATGTCGGCGCCATAGATTTTGGCCTGAGGGCCGAAGTAGTGCTTCCACATCTGTAACGAACCACCGTGCAACACGCCAAATTCCAGCAAGGAAATGGGCAGGTTGCGGAACTGCGCAAAGTGGCGTTCGTAGATCTCGAAGTAGTGCATCCACTTGTGGATCATGCGGTGCTCGTGGTTCTCAAAGTAGTCGATCAATACGCTGCCATTCACCGGTTGTTCCATCGTGCCCCCTAGTTGAACCATTGCCTGCGCCACCGTGCGCTCCAGTTGCGCGGATTGAGCGGATGCCCCACGCCGACCACCGAACAGGATGGCCATGGCTTGCTGAAACACGGCGAGCAAACGCTCCACGCTGTAGGCGCCGGCCTTGACCTCTGCGCGCAGCGGCAACAGAAACCACATGCAGGTCACCAGCTTGGAGCTGAGCAGCTCATGGGCCACCGCCGGGTCGGTCATGAATTTTTGCTGTTCATGGGCGTCCGCAAACAGCTCCAGCCACTCGATGTTGGCCTTGATCTTGATGCCATTGCTGCGCTGATCCTGGCCACCGTGCATGCGGAAGTAGCTCAGGGCCTCGGGCAGGTAGACGCAATCCTTGTGCGAGAGGATGGACAGCCAGGTGGCCACGTCCGACAGCGTGGTGTACTGCTTGCCCAGAAAGCGGCCAAACACCTCGCCCACATCGCTCTTGCGAAACAGCACCGTGGTGGGCTCGCCAATCATGTTCTGGCCGTTGGACAAAATCATATTGCCCAGCGAGCGTCCGCCAACAAGGGTGTCGATGTCAAACGTACGCTCGGTGCCGGCGATGGGCGCCAACTCAGCGCCATGGGCGTCAATCAGCTGGCGAAAGGATGTGACCAGCCCTATGCTGGGCTTGGCCAGCATGAAGGACATCATCTTCTGGATCTTATCGGGATGGAACAGGTCGTCGTCCATCAGATAGTTGACATACTCTCCCGTGGCACGTGCATAGCAGTACTGAAAATTTTCCATCACGCCGCAGCCAGGGACCCGCGCGTAGTGGATGTGGGGGTGTCTCTCGATGTAGGGCGCAAAGCGCTCCTGGGTCAGCGTGTCGTCACTGTTGTCGTTGACGATGATTTCGACGTGGGGGTAGGTTTGCGCCAGGGCACTCTTCAACGCCAGTTCGGCGTAGTCTGGCCGGTTGTGCGTGGGTATCAGGATGCTGACCAGTGGCAGGCCGTGGCCGGGAAAACCACCCTTGCCGCCCGCGCTGCCAGGCTCACCGGCGGGGGCTTCATGTATGTGCTTTTGTGTGCTGACAACCATCACTGCGACCTTCCCAAAAATGAGCTTTTTTGACCACCACGCGGGTCTGGCACCACTTTGCAGCCCTGCCCCGCCTGCAGCAGAGTATCGCAGTAGCGAGCGGTGATTTTTTGCTCCTGGAAGCCGGTCACGAATACCCGGTACCAGGCTTCACCGGTCTGGGCCCCGCCCTCGATGTGGTCCAGGTGGGCGGCACGAATCCAGGGCTCGTTCGAACCGGTGGCCCCGCCAGCATAACGCGTATGCAGGTCCCGCCACAGCGGCAGCAGGCTGCTGCGGTGGAACACGCCAGGCAGCTCCACCTCCCATTGGCCGATGGCGTTGGTCGGGGTCAATGCGTCGGCCAGCAACACCGGCGCGCCATCCACGGGCCCCACGCGCAAGTCACCGGCAAACGCGATCTGCAGTTGTTTGCCGGGGCCGTATTCTTCGGCCGCTTCGTTCAGCACCGCGCCCAGTCCCAGCGCGTAGGACAGATTGGCGTAGTTGCGCAGCAGTTCGGCCTTGACGCGCTGGGTCTCGTCCGCGCTGCGCTGGTAGTTCTTGCGGCTTTCCAGCAAGGCGGTCTGGTCGATGGCACCGGCCGCATAGGCCTCGTTGCCGATCTTGAAGATGTTCAGCGCGGAGCGGGTCACCGCCTTTTGCGCCTCCAGACGCCGACCCGTCGTCTTCAGGCTGGCCAGTGCGCTCTCGACCTCGCGCACGGCCTGCAGCACGGTCTTGCCATAGGTCTCCACCATCTCTTCGTAGTAAGACTGGGCAAAGGCCTGCTCGCCGCGCTTCACACCACCGTCAAAGATGGACAGAGCCAGGGCTGCCGCCGTGTTGACCAGAAAGTTTTGCGGCTGGAACAGTGTGGCCAGCGTGGCACCGCTGTAGCCCGCTTGCGAGGACAGATCGATGGCCGGCAACAGACGGGCACGGGCCACGTCGATGTTGGCGTTGGCCGCGCGCATGCGGGCTTCCATCATGCGAATGTCGGGGCGGCCCAGCAGCAGAGCCGACGGCAAACCGATCTGCACCGTGGGCAGTTGCAGGGCGTCCAGACCTTTGTCAGACAGCACGAGGTTGCCGGGCAGCGCCCCCACCAGGCGGGAGATGGCATTGCGCAAGTCCTCCTGCTGGTTTTCCAAACCCGGCAACACCACCTGCTGGCTGAACAGCACGGCACGCTGCTGCTCCAGGTCATCGGCCGTGGCGTCTCCCAGCGCCATGCGCCTTTCCACGTTGCGCAGCATATCGGCGGCCACCGCCTCGTTCTCCCGCGCGATCAGCATGCTATCGCTGACCGACAGGTAGGCCACGTAGGCGTTGACCAGGCTGCCAATGGTGTTGCGCTGTGTGTTCTCGCGCTCGTGTACGGCGCGCGCCAGCTGCATGTCGGCCGAATCGACCAGCGCGCGCTGCTCACCCCACACGTCCAGGCGGAAGGCGCCGGCCAGTGTGACCTGGGAGTTGTGTTGCGAATCAGTATTGCTGCCCTGGCTTTGCACCACGGCGCGCACCGGCGCGCTCAAGGAGGGCAGCCGCCCGGCGCGGGCCTGGTCGGCCCGGATCTTGGCCTGGGCGACCTGCAGTGTCGCAACCCGCAAGTCGGCGTTGTGGGCCAGGGCGCGGTCCACCAGGCGGTTGAGTTCCTCGCTGCCGTACTGCGTCCACCAATTGGCACGCACGGTGCCGGTCGTGGGTGCGGGCGCCGCCTCGGTTGGTGCCATGGCATTGCGGTAGGCCGCAGGGAGCGGGAAAGTGCTGGCATCCACCTTGGGGCCGGTGCTCTCACAGCCGGCCAGCAGGCACAGCGTGGCCACCGCGCCCCACGCGGCCCAGCCTGGGGCTGGTGGCCGGCAGATGGGCGGACGCACGCAGGGACTCATCATGGCTCCCGAATGGATTCTTTGGCCGCCTTGGTCAACGGCCACAACAGGTACGACAGCACCGAGCGCTTGCCCACCAGGATCTCCGCGGTCAGCGTCATGCCCGGCAGCAACACCGCATTGGCCGGCATGTCCTGCAGCCTTGCCGAACCCAGCGTGATGCGCCCGCCATAGTAGGCATCCATGCCGGCCGGGGCGTTGGCGTCGCGGCGGAAGGCATCCTGGCTGATAGTACGCAGAGAACCCTCCAGCGTGCCGTGTTTCTGGAACGGATAGGCATCAATCTTGACATTGGCCACGGAGCCGATCTTGATGTAGCCCACGTCCAGCGAGTCGATCTGCACGTCGGCCTCCAGGGTCTCGCTGATGGGCACCAGCGTGAAGAAGGGCTCTGCCTCTTTGACGATGGAGCCGGCGGACAGCTTGGCCACCTCCAACACGATGGCGTCGGCCGGGGCCGTCAGAATCACCCGGCTCTGGCGCAGGTTGGCCTTTTGCAGCTGGTCGCTGACGGCGTCGCGCTCGCGGGAGACGTTCAGCATTTCCTCCAGCATCTTTTGCCGCCAGCCGGTTTCGTACGCGGCCCTCTCGGCTTCCAGTGCGGCGAGTTCACGGCGGATTTCAATCTGGCGGTTGCGCGCCAGCTCGGTGCCGCGTTCGGCTTCCATCAGGCGGTCGCGCACGTCGAGCAGGCGGCTCTTGACGGCCAATTGTTTGCTGACCAGGTCCGCGGTCATGACCTCCATTTCCTTCAGACCCTTGACCCGCGCCTGCTGGCCTTCTTCGTCACGCCGCGCGGTTTCCAAAGATGAGCGCAGCCTGGCGATGGATTCGGTCTGACGGCGGATCTGCGACTGGTAGCTGGACTGGCGCTCCTTGGCCAGGCGCGACTGGATCTTGCTGTCGGGCGACTCCGCGCCGGGGCGTTCCATGCGCTCGCCCGACAGTTCGGCGTCCAGGCTGGCCCATTGGGTGTTCAAGCTGTCCAGCTTGCTCTTGAGCTGCGAGCCATCGGCCGCGGCAAAGGTCGGGTCCAGCGTGGCCAGCCGGTCGCCCTTGCGCACCACCTGCCCGGCGCGCACGTCAATGGTCTGCACGATGGAAGTCTCCAGCGGCTGGACCACGATATTGGGCAAGGGGGTCACCAGGCGCCCGCGGGCCGTGACGATCAAGTCCACTTCGGAGATCCAGGCCCAGGCAAAAAAGCTCAGCAGCGCGCCAACCAACAGGTGCACAGTGATGCGCGCCATGGGCGGCAGTGGGCGCCGCTCGATCTCGTCGGCGTCCGGCAGGAAGTCAATGGCGGTCTTGTCCGACCCACCCTTGGCTTGCTGCGCTAGATGTGGCTTGTCTGCTGCTGCCATAGGTGTTGGTAGGTTGGGCTCTTGACGAGCAACTCTTCGTGGCGTCCGCTATCGGCCAGCTTGCCCTGCTGCATGACCAGGATGGAATCGGCATTGACCAGCGTGGACAGCCGGTGCGAGATCATGATGACGGTGCGGCCCACGGCCATCTTGCCCAGGTTGCGAATGAAAATGGCTTCGCTCTCGGGGTCCAGTGCGCTGGCGGCCTCGTCCAAAATCAGCACACGGGGCTTGAGCAACAGTGAACGCGCAATCGACAGCCTTTGCTTCTGGCCACCACTGAGGTTGGACGCGTTTTCTTCCAGGATGGTGTCATAGCCCTGGGGCAGGCGCTCGACGAACTCATCGGCACCGGCCATTTGCGCGGCGATGACGATTTCTTCAAACGAGGCGCTGGGTTTGGCAATGGAGATGTTGTCGCGCACCGAGCCGCGGAACAAAAAATTCTCCTGCATCACAATGCCGACCTGGCGGCGCAAGTGGGCCAGCTCGATCTCGCGCGCATCCACGCCGTCGAAACGCACAATGCCTTCGCCCACCGGGTACATGCCCTGGATGATCTTGGTCAGCGTGGACTTGCCGGAGCCGCTGCGTCCCACGATGCCCACCACGGTGCCGGCCTTGATGGTGAACGTGGTCTTGTCCAGCGCCGCGACATTCGCGCCGGGGTAGCGGAAGGTGACGTCGTCGAAACTGATCTCGCCGGTCAGCGTAGGCCGCAGGCCGGCGCCGCCACCGCGCCCCTCGGACGGCCGGTTCATGACCTCGCCCAGGATGCGGACCGATACCGCCGTCTGCTGGTACTCGTTGATCAGGCTGACGATCTGTGTCAGCGGCCCCATGACCCGCCCGGAAAACATCTGGAAGGCAATCAGCGCGCCGACCGTCAGGGTCTGGTCAAACACGCTTTGCGCACCGACCACGATCACCACAATGGGCAACAGCTTGCCCAGGAATTCCGTCATCGCGTTGCCGGTCATCGCCGTCTTGGCCACCCGGAAGTGCGAGGTAATGGTTTGTGCGGACAACTGGTCCCAGGCGCGCCGCTGGGCCGGCTCGATGGCCAGGCCCTTGACCGTGCGCATGCCGTGAATGGTTTCCACCAGCAGCGCCTGGCGCGCGCCTTCGGCTGCGTTCAATGTGTCCAGCTGGCGACGGTAGGTGGGCAGCAGCCCGGCAATGATCACGGCGATCAGGATGGCAAACACCACCACGATGGAACCCAGCTTGACGGAATAGGAGAACAGCAAGGGGATGTAGATCAACAGCGTCAGCGTATCGAGGACGGTGAAGAACAGGCGTCCGGTCAGGAAGCCGCGAATGCTCTCCAACTGCTGCATGACGCGCGCCACCACACCGGCCGAGGTGCTGTCAAAGTAGTCAATGGGCAGCGACAGCAGGTGGCCAAAGGCGCGCCGCGTGATCTGCATGTCGATCTTGTTGGTGGCCGAGAGCAGCAGCAACTGGCGCACATACGAGAACACGGTCTCAAAGCCCAACGCCACCAGGATGCCGGCCGCCAGCACCCACAGCGTGGACACGCTCTGGTGCACCAGCACCTTGTCGATCACCAGCTGGAAGAAGATGGGCGACGCCATGGACAGCAGGCTGAGCGCCACCGCGGCAATGGCAATATCCCTGAAGGCAGTCTTTTGCTTGAGGATTTCCGGAATGAACCAGCGAAAGCTGAACGGCTGCTTGGGGTCGGTCAGCGCATGGCTGTGCTTGAGCAGAATGACCTGCCCGCTCCAGTTCTCCATGAACACATCTTTGTTCAGGTAGTGGACCGAGGCCTTGGGAATCAGCGGGTTCAGAACCGCCACTTCTCCCTCGGCACCGCCGCCGCCCGCACGCACACCGACGATGATGACGGCCTTGCCGTCTTTCAGCAAACCAATGAAGGGGAACACGCCCTCCTGCGCAAACAGGCCCTTCCACGTGAGCTTGGCCAGCTTGCCCTTGAGCCCTATGCCGGCCGCCATGCGGATGACGAGCGCGGGACGCGGCTCCTCATCGGGCAGGGCATGCTCTTCGATCAACCGCTCAGGGTTGACCTGCAGACCATGGTGCTGTGCAATGGCCGTGAGGCACTGCACAACAGAATGTGATTTTTGCTCAGCCATTGCGAACAGGGGCCTTTGGGGAATGCACCAGGGGAATCCAATACAGAGACCCGCTCATGGTCCCACTTTCACCCTGTTCTTAAGCGACAAAAAGGTGGGGCTTCGGGTCTTACTTTTCTTCCGGCCTGCCCGTTGGGCTTGCCCCCACTCCCCCCAACCCCCTCGCCCCGCCGGGCGAGGGGGAGTTAATGCGGACAGCCGATTTGGTGGCTGCGCGCCGAATACGGAATTACTAGGGTGAGGTTGCCACTGTTACTGCGCGGCCAGAATTCGGTAGTCGCAGTTCCGAGCGCCGGGTGAGAGTTTTGCTATGTATTTAGGAGCTACTTGCGTATATTCCACGAGGGCTAGTGGCACATTTCATCAGCAATCATTCCGCCAAATCGTCTCCGGCGCTCGGAACTCCCGCGCGCGAAATCTTCGACCGCAAACCACGTGGGTAGCGCCCCGCCCGTAATTCCGTAGCCGGCGCGACGCCATCAAATCGGCTGTTAGGCTCCCCCTCGCCCGGCGGGGCGAGGGGGTTGGGGGGAGTGGGGGGCGACTCACCGGACGGAGTGAGGACTCCCCAAAAACTCCCGAACCCGACGATCCACCTCCGCCAATTGCGCCGGACTGAGCGCCGACCGTGCCCGTACCCGATTGACCGCCGCCGCCTGGTCGCCGCGCAGCGCCGCCAGTTCAAACCATTTGCTGGCCTCGATCGGGTCCAGTGCGGCGCCCTCTCCGGTTGCGTAGGCCAGACCCAGGCGCGACTGGGCTGCCGCCACGCCGCCCACTGCTGCCTTGCGCAACAACTCGAATGCCTTGGTCTCATCCTTGGCAACGCCCAAACCCAGGCGATGGGCCTGGCCGAGGTTGAACAGCGACTCCAGATCACCCTGTTCGACTGCGAGGGTCCACCACTGCACTGCGCGCTCGTGTTTTTTGGCCCGTGCAAACAGCGCGCCCAGCGTGGCGCTGGCAGGTGCAAACCCGGCGTTGGCGGCGCGCTTGCACAGCAAGGTGGCCTTTTTGGGGTCCGCTTCCACGCCGGGCAGGCCGGTTGCGTACAACTCGCCCAGATTCCACTGGGCCTGCGGTACGTTCTGCGCCGCCGCCTTCTCGAACCAGATGAAAGCGTGGGCCATGTCCTGCTTCACGCCTTTGCCGTCGGCGTAGCAGACGGCCAACGCACACTGCGCTGCGGCGTTGCCCTGGTGTGCGGCCATGTCGTACCAGCGGCTGGCCTCAAACCAGTTTTGTGCAACCCCTGCGCCTTGTGCATAGCGGTCACCCATGGCGCACTGGGCCTGTGCATCCCCTGCTGCAGCGGCGCGTGAGATGGAATCAAAGGCAATGGCTCCGGCGTCTTTTTTCAGGAGTTGGGCCAATGCAAATTGCGCAGACGCGTGGCCTTGCTCGGCCGCCATGGCATACCAGGTGAGCGCGCTGACCGGGTCATGCGTTGTGCCAAGTCCCTGCAACTGCAGTGCTGCCAGCGCACATTGCGCGTCGGCATGGCCCTGCGCCGCCGCCTTGCGGTACCACTGGGCGGCCTGCCCGTGCTCCGATGACTCGAAACCCTGGGCCAGGGCGTACTGTGCGCCCGCATGCCCCAGTTCGGCCGCCTTCCTGTACCAGGCCCTGGCCTGCTTCACACTCTTTTCGACGCTGATGCCGAGTTCGAACATCCTCCCCAGGTGAAACAGATCGTCGGGGCGGCCGTGAACCGCAAATTGTGTCCAGCGTGCATCGTTGATGCGGCGCTCGCGATTGCCAGCCCGGCTCTTGGCGCCGCGGTTCGCTCGCCCGTCTCCTTCGGCATCCAGACGGTCCAGCGCCAGTTGTGCGCCGGGGTGGCCCTGTGCGGCAGCCTCCCGGTACCACTGGCGGGCCAGATCCAAATCCGCGGCAACGCCGGAACCCTGCTCGTGCGCCTGCGCCAACGCAAACTGTGCTGCGGCCACACCTTGTTCGGCCGCTCGCTGGTACCAGGCCAGCGCCAGGCGGTTGTCCTGTTCCACGCCGATGGCACCGGCATAGCAATCAGCCACCGCAAGCTGGGCGTCGGCGAGGCCTTTCTCGGCGGATTCGATGGCAAACTGAAAGGCCAGCGCAGGCTGGCCCGTCGCCAATATCTTGGCCAGCCTCAAGGCCGCCTTTTCGTTGCCACGGTCGTAGGCCTTGATGAACCAGAACAAGGCCTTTTGCGCGTCTTTGGGTGTCCCCAGGCCACCGGCGAAGGCACTTCCCAGCAGATACTGCGCGGCCGTGTGTCCCTTCTCTGCCGCGGCCTTGGTCCAGGTAAACGCCTGCGACACATTCTTCCCCACACCTACACCGGTGGCATACATCAGCGCCACTTCGTATTGGGCGGCGGCATCCCCGATTCGAGCCTCCTTGAGACGGCGCGTGAAAGCGCGCTTGTCGCTGGCGGACGGGCTCTCGCTCATACTTCCACCGCCACACTGGGTGCTGGCGCCAGACCGGCCACCAGGTCCTGGAATCGCACTTCCAGGTCACGCACAAACTGTGGAGTGTCAAACAGCACACCGCTCTCCCGCACCTTGCCCAGCTTGGTGCGCAGTGCGGCGCAGCGTTCGGGGTCGTTGGCCAGCGCCAGCGCCAGGGCTTCGTAGTCGGCCAGGTTGTAGGTGATCAGTTCGGGCAGCCCGGCGGCCGTCAACAACGCGCCGGCCATGCGGGCACCAAAGGAACGCCCGGTATAGGTGACCAGTGGGCAGCCCATCCACATGCAGTCATTGGCAGTGGTGCCGGCGTTAAAGGGGAAGGTATCCAGGAACAGATCGGCCACCAGGTAGCGTGCCAGGTAATTCTCGGGTGAGACGCGCGTGGCAAATACCAGCCGTTCGGGCGCAAAGCCCTGGGACTCGGCAACCTGGCGCAGGTTTTTCTCCGCCCAGGGGTTGTCAGCCAATAGCCAGAGCACGCTGCCTGGAACCTGCCGGAGCAGCGACAGCCATACGGCAAAGACTTCCGGTGTGTACTTGTAGCTGTTGTTGAATGAACAGAACACAAATCCCTGCTCCGGCAACCCACAACTGGCCCGCGTGGGGCGTGGGCCGGAAACCCGCTTGCGGTCACTGACCTGGTACACATTGGGCATGTACAACGGTTTTTCCGAATAGAACTGCAGCTCGGATCGGGGAATCAAGAACTCATCCGCAATCACGTAGTCAATGGAGGGCAGCCCGGTGGTGGCCGGCAGGCCCAGGTAGGTAATCTGGATCGGCGCAGGCCGGTAGCCCAGGATGTTGGCCCGCGCACCGGAGGTCTGGCCTTGCAGATCCACCAGGATGTCGATTTCGTGGGACCGGATCAAGCGGGCGGCCTCTTCGTCGCTTAGCTGATGGATGCTGAAGAAATGGTCCATGCCCTGCTTCACCCGCTGGCGCGTGGCCGAGCCGTCTTCGGGGCTCCAGCAAAAACCATACACCTCAAAAGCGTCGCGGTTGTGCAGCTCGAACAACTGGACCGTCAACAGGGACACCGGGTGCAAACAGAAGTCCGACGAGCAGTAGGCAATGCGCAGCTTCTGGTGGCCATAGGACTGGCGCTGCGTCAGTTGCGGCAGGTTCTTTGCCAGCTTCGACTCTACAAACAATTGCGCGGCGTGGAGTTGGTCGCGCGGGTCATCCGACACGCTGAGCATGGCCAGCGCAGACGTGGCCTCGTGCATCGCTTCTTTGGTGACACCGGACACTTCTGCGTAGACCGGCCAGGCACACTGTTTTTGCCGCAGAAACACCCAGTGGTGCAGCACATCGGGCTGGTCAGGGTCCAGCAACAGGCTTTGTGTAAGGTGGCTTTCAGCCTGCGGAAACTGTTTTTTCCCCTCCAGCACCCGCCCGAGATGGTTCAAGGCCAGTTGCACCAGGGGCCGGTTCGCATCGTCCCGCGGGCAATTGCTGACGATCCATTGCCACTCCGCCATGGCGGCATCCACCTGACCGCTGCGCTCCAGCAAAAGACCGAGATTGAGCCGGGGCTGCGCAAATGCGGGAGCCAGGGCGATGGCCCGGCGGTAGGCCGCTTCGGCGCCTGCCGTATCCCCCAAGGTGTTGAGGGTGGCGCCCAGATTGAAATTGACGGCGTGGGAGTAGGGCGACGGGTTGCGGGTCAACCAGGTCTGGTACAGCAAAGCCGAGAGTGGCAGCAACCCTGCAGCCTCCAGGCGGGATGTGTAGTCGATTAACTCAACGAAAGGTTGCTTACCCTCCCAGGCGAGCAAGACTGTTGCCCCAAAGCTTTCAGCAATTTCCATCCGTTTGCGTTCCTTGACTGACCAAAAAACTCGCGCAACCCAAGCCGCTGGGGCTTGGGTTGGCCGTGCATTTCACTAGCTCGACGCGAGTATATCGGTGTCAGGTTTTCGCGGGATGGTCGTGTTCAGCGTTGTGGCAACTTGTCCCGACGTTGCCGAGGCACCCGAGAGTACGGGCTGGCCGTTGGCGTCGAATTGCTTCATCGCATCCACCATTCCCGTCACCGCTGGAGCCGCAGCAATCGCATGGATCGCAACCCTCTGGTTCGACGCCCCGGTGTCCCCGGAGGCCGCCCCGGTACTGGCGGACCCTGTGTTGCCGAATGCCGCCATGGCATCTACCATGCTGCCCACTTGCGAGCGCATCGGATCAGACACGGCACCAACAGCAGGCGCGCTCTCGACAGCAATATTGGCTGGTGGCAGCTGCAAGCTGACCGCCTGCGCCGGTACGGCTGCAACGTCGGCCACTGGCACCGCGCTGCTGGTCTGGAACCAGACGTCCGCCATGTCGTGCGTCGCACCGTCTGCGGTCGTGTAGTTGGACACCAATCCAATCAGATTGCCGTTATCCGTCGCCGTTGAGGTCTGTGCATTCAAACCAAGCTGTGTGATACCCAGCGAGCTCAAGCTGTGCAGCTCGGTATCCTGGCTCACACCGTCCGCATCCCCATCAACCCAGACCATCAGGTCTGCAAAATTGCCGTCCGAAGCGTTGACAACACCGTCCGCATTCGCATCCAGTTCAGCCAGTGCCGCATAGCCGTTGGCTGCCTTCTGGCCGTTGGCGAGGTTGGTGCCTTCACCAAACAACTCGGTTCCGCCGTTGATTGAACCATCATGGTTGCGGTCCATGACCAACAGGCCATCACCGCCGGTAACCCAGCCCGTCGTCACATTCTGGTTCACACCGAAGATGTCGAACTGCACGCCGTTGGCAATGCTCTGGGTGGAGATGCCATTGCCGTTGAGGTCCAAGACAATCGGTGTTCCGAGTTGCAGATGCGGTGTTTGATCCGTTGTGAAGGCCCCGATTTGCTGGCTCGTCAGCGCTTCGACCTGCTTGGTTGTCAGTGCCGCAACCTGATCCGTTGTCAGTGCCACGATTTGATTGGTCGTGATGCCCTGCGCCACCTGCGCCGTCGTAAGCACCGCTACATCGCGGGTCTCCAGCGCGGCCGTTCCGTCAGTCGTCAGCGCGGCAACCTGGCTGGTCTTGAGTGCCACGATCTGATCGGTTCTCAACGCAACTACCTGATCCGTCGTCAGTGCCGCAATGCCGGCGGTGGTCACGGCCGCTACACCTGACGTGGTCAGCGCCGCGACCTGAGATGTCGTCAGGCCCTTGCTTACCTGGTCAGTAGTCAAGGCTGCGACTCCCGCCGTCGACAAGGCTGCAACATCGCGTGTTTCAATCGCCGCCACTTGATCGGTCGTCAACGAGGCAACCTGGTTGGTCTTGAACGCTGCGATCTGGTCCGTACGCAAGGCTACCACTTGATCCGTGGTCAGTCCTTTGCTCACCTGATTGGTAGTCAGCGCTGCGGTACCTGCCGTGGTCAATGCAGCAACGTCCTGAGTCTCCATGGCGGCTACGCCATCGGTCGTCAACGCAGCGACCTGGTTGGTCTTCAGTGCTGCAACCTGGTCGGTGCGCAGGGCCACAATCTGGTCGGTCGTCAGCGCAGCCACTCCGGCAGTTGTCATTGCTCCTGCACCAGCGGTCGTAAGTGCGGCAACCTGGGCCGTCATCAAGCCCTTGCTGATCTGGTTGGTGGTCAGGGCCGCGATACTCGCCGTGGTCAGAGCGATGACATCACCAGTCTCCATTGCTGCAACCTGGTCAGTCGTCAAGGAAGCCACCTGGTGGGTTTTCAGGGCCGCAACCTGGTCGGTGCGCAGGGCGACGATCTGGTCCGTGGTCAGACCTTTGCTGACCTGGTTGGTGGTCAGGGCACCCGCACCGGCGGTGGTCAGGGCGGCCACGTCGCGTGTTTCCATCGCCGCTATTCCGTCTGTCGTCAGGGCCGCCAGTTGGTCGGTCCTCATCGCTGCAACCTGGTCGGTGCGCAGGGCCACAATCTGGTCCGTGGTCAGTGCGGCAAGACCAAGAGTTGTCATGGAAGCTACCTGTGACGTGGTCAAAGCAGCCACATGGTCCGTGGTCAGGCCTTTGCTGACCTGGTTGGTGGTCAGCGCGCCAATACTGGCCGTCGTCAAGGCCGCCACGTCGCGGGTTTCCATCGCCGCGATGCCGTCCGTTGTCAGCGCCGCAACCTGGTTGGTCTTCAGTGCTGCAACCTGGTCGGTGCGCAGGGCCACAACCTGGTCGGTTGTCAGGGCCGCCACTCCCGATGTCGTCAGGGCTGTGACACCAGCCGTGGTCATGGCCGCTACCTGGTCTGTCGTCAGGCCCTTGCTCACCTGGTCGGTGGTCAACGCGCCTATGCTGGCCGAGGTCAGCGCCGCAATGTCACGGGTCTCCAGCGCCGCCACCTGGTCGGTCGTCAGGGACGCTACCTGGTTGGTTTTCAGGGCCGCAACCTGGTCGGTCCTCAGCGCCACCACCTGGTCTGTGGTCAGGCCCTTGTTGATCTGGCTGGTGGTCAATGCGCCCACGCTGGCGGTCGTCAAGGCCGCCACGTCACGGGTTTCCATCGCCGCTACGCCGTCCGTAGACAACGCTGCGACCTGGTGGGTCTTGAGCGCTGCGACCTGGTCTGTGCGCAAGGCCACTACCTGGTCGGTTGTCAAAGCACCGACTCCGGCTGTCGTCAGTGCGCCCACGCCGGCCGTCGTCAGGGCCGCAACCTGGTCCGTGGTCAGGCCTTTGCTGACCTGGTTGGTGGTCAGCGCGCCAATACTGGCCGTCGTCAAGGCCGCCACGTCGCGGGTTTCCATCGCCGCGATGCCGTCCGTTGTCAGCGCCGCAACCTGGT
>Ga0208514_100282_pt1 | contig 33240 bp, 28 predicted proteins | sample LakWasMet70_HOW9_2_FD_183900 | JGI IMG/M metagenome (GOLD analysis project Ga0208514, IMG submission 183900) | Freshwater sediment methanotrophic microbial communities from Lake Washington under simulated oxygen tension - Sediment Metagenome... | ecosystem: Environmental > Aquatic > Freshwater >...
CTGGCCACCGCCGACCAGAACCCGGCCTGATGTGTGCAACGGCGTGGACTTGGCCTACAATCCGGCAGTCCCGCCTGGGGGAATTTGACCTGGCCAAGGGTGGGGGAATTTAACCTGGCCAACGGGGCCTTCATCGGTCGCGCGGCAGCTCAGGATAGGCTTTCGACCCTTGCGCAGCTTGGTTGACGTGGTTTTCGGCGCGTCTCCGCCGATCTTGTGACGCCCGAAGTATTCAAGCTTAATCGGATCAATTCGTACCCGAATTTTCAAAGTGTCGATACCTAGCGCAGGCTGAATAGCGCGGTTGAACTCTTTGGTGAGGAATGTCTCGTCGGGTGGCAGTCTGTTAAAGGGCTTCATGATGGTCCCATCAAAAGTGTATGTTTTTACGGTATTACGGTAGCGGTCAGCTGCTCAGTTGCTGTGCGACGTCAGCCCCGTCGCGCGGGGGCCAAGCGGTGTTGCACGTTGCGTCAGCTAGCGTTTGAGTCGTGCAACTCTTCGGAAAAGAGCCGCTGCAGATGCCTCGAAATAGTGGATTTATGCAGTCCTGTTCGCTTGGCCATCGTCGTGACGCTCAGACCGTCCGCTCGCCAAGCTCGCAACTGAGCATCGAATTCGTCAGACTCCTCCTGCGAACCAGTCACGCTAAAAGTAAACTTCTGATCGGTTACCTTGAACTCCAGATGAAATAGCCCCTTCAACGAAGGATGATGGTCGCGTAGCTTCGTATGGCGCAGTTCAAGCTTGGTGGACTTGGCGTCTTCCGAATCGAGAGGTGACACCATCAGCGAGAAGTCCAGCAGGTCTTCATGTGCACTGCTACCCCGCTGCTGGCCGTTTTTGCCAGCGTGGTGTACAAGAACAACTGCCCGGTTTTTGAGTCGCTGTTCCAACAGCCACATCTTGATAGTCGCCCATGAGGCCCCATCTTCGCGCCCTCCGGAGCTCCAGGCTGAGAGATTGTCGATAACAATCAGCGACGTTCCATGCGGGATAAATCGCTCAATCGCCTTCTGACCGGCAACGTCGTCGAGACTGCCGATCGCAGAGCTAAGCATCGCACGGCTTACAATCATCAGGTTCTCACTGACTTCCTTCTTCGACTCGGGTCGCAAATATGCGTGGATTGCTTTCAATCGATTTTGCAGACCTTCGGCACGCATTTCACCGTCGAAGTAGACGACTCGCTTTCCGTAACCGAGCCCCCAAGGTTTGAGGCGAGATTTCGTGGACGCGACTGCGAAACAAAGCAAGAGTGCGACCCATGACTTTCCACTGCCGCGCGGGCCAAAAATCATGCCAAGTGAGTTTTGAAGCAAGAAATCTCCCAACAGGGGCTCTTCGTTCGGGAACTCTTGCTGCAGGAAGCGGCCGAGGGTAATGGGGCCGTTCATTTCCGCTTCTCCTCAGTGCCAAAGCGGGCATTAACGATAAGCTGGACGAGGGTGTTGGCTGGGATTTCCAATCCGTGACGGTGGCAGAAAATCGTCGCCTCGAGAAAGGCGTCCACTTCACGTTCGACCCACGCAACTGAGCGCTTTCCAATCGGGACGGGCGGAACAAAGTTACCGTCGGCTACATCACGCCACAAGGTTGAGAGACCTTTACCAGTTCTCTCTGCAGTTTTGAGTGCGCGAACGAAAACAACCTCGTTTCGGGATTGCAGGTTCTCGATGATCGGCTTGATGTACTCTTGTGCTCTCGTAGCATCCATGTAAGGCTCCTTGTGGTTGAAAAGTGAGTCCATTGTTGGCGCTAGGGCGCATTGGATGGCCTAAAAGTTTCCGTCTGCCGAAAGAAAGTTGTTGATGATTAATTCCGAACGTGCTAAGGCCTCGCCCGTTGTCGAAGATTGGCGCTCGCGAGGCGCATATTCCGGTAGCAAACACTGGAAAAATAAGCGGTGGGCTTGGGAGTTCTTGAGACGGAACCCGCGGTACCAAAGGTTGTGTCGCTCGAACAGTCCAACTCTTCATCTCGCCGAGTTCGGGCTGTCTCGTTTCAAAGACTGGACGGAACCATTTCTTGAGGCCGAGTCGATTTGGGCGGTAGAGAACATTCGAGTGGTTCTCCCGTCGTCGCGGCGCAGGGGGCCGCCAACCGAGCCTATTGGTGACACGCAAGTGGCTCTAGTTTTCGACTTTGAATGGGTAAATCAGATGGGGCAGAACGGCGCAATTGATGCGTTTCTTGCGAACTGCCGTGAAGCCTTAGAGACAGAGATACGAAAGGTTGTACGATCTGATCCATACCACTACGACCGAGAGTGGGAGCCCGGTCGGGGTGAGGAAAATAAGCTTGTGTGGGAAGAGCGGCTGGACGTTAAAGGGCCTAACAAGTCTTATTTGGAGGACTACCTATTGATCTGCGACGCGGATGCCAACAACGCTGGAGACCGAGCAATACTAAACGCTCTGTTCGACGTGTCCGAGGACCGGTCCCTTGATGCCTCGATCTACAGCTTGCTCAAGGACTCTACAGCTAAGCTAGAGAAGTTGCGCACCGCCGCGTATGAAATCGTTCGGTGGAAGTACCTGGAGCTTCTGCCGAGGCAGTTCCGACGTGTTCGCATCGACCAAGATTTCTCCGATGCTTGAGAGAAGGCGCAAGTAGCTACATGTGTAGTCATCGCGCGAATTTGCCATTGTTCCTATTTAAGTTATTGATTATTAAAGAAAAATAACTTACATTAGTATTACGTCGTATTGCTCCTGGTGGTAGGTGTTCTCGACCTGCAGCGAGATCTTTTTGCCGATGAAGTCCCCCAGCATGGCCAGGTGCTGCGATTCCTCTTCCAGGAACAGATCGATCACCTCCTGCGAGGCGACGATGCGAAATTCGCGCGGATTGAACTGCTTCGCTTCGCGCAGCAGCTCGCGCAGGATCTCGTAGCAGATGGTGCGCGAGGTTTTCACCTGACCCTTGCCGGCACAGGCTGGGCAGGGCTCGCACAGGATATGCGCCAGCGACTCGCGCGTGCGCTTGCGGGTCATCTCCACCAGTCCCAGCGCCGAGAAGCCGCTCACCGACACCTTGGTGCGGTCGCGCGCCAGCGCCTTCTTCAACTCGGCCAGCACCGCGTTGCGGTGCTCGGTGTTTTCCATGTCGATGAAGTCGAGGATGATGATGCCGCCCAGGTTGCGCAGGCGTAGCTGGCGCGCGATCGCGTGCGCCGCTTCCAGGTTGGTCTTGAAGATGGTGTCCGCGAAATTGCGCCCGCCGACGAAGCCGCCCGTGTTCACGTCGATCGTGGTCATCGCCTCGGTCTGGTCCACGATCAGGTAGCCGCCGGACTTGAGGTCCACGCGCCGCCCCAGCGCGCGCAGGATCTCTTCCTCCACACCGTACAGGTCGAACAGCGGCCGCTCGCCGGTGTAGTGCACCAGCCGATTCAACACGCTCGGCGTGTACACCTGGCCGAACTCCACCAGTTTCAGGTAGTTCTCGCGCGAGTCGACCTGGATCGACGAGGTCTCGTCGTGCACGAAGTCGCGCAGCACGCGCTGGGCCAGGTTCAGGTCCTGGTACAAAAGGCTGGTGGGCGGCCTGGTGCGCGCTCCCTCGCTGATCGCGTGCCAGGTCTTGCGCAGGTAGTCCACGTCGGCGGCCAGGTCCGCGTCGGAGGCATCCTCCGCCATCGTGCGTACGATGTAACCGCCTTTTTCCTCCGGCGGCAGCATGCCTTGCAGGCGCGCGCGCAGCAGTTCGCGGTCGGACTCCTTCTCGATCTTCTGCGAGATGCCGATGTGGTTGTCCTGCGGCAGATACACCAGCATGCGCCCGGCGATGGAAATCTGGGTGGACAGGCGCGCCCCCTTGGTCCCGATCGGGTCCTTGATGACCTGGACCGTCAGTACCTGGCCGTCGAACAGGATCTTTTCGATCGGGGTCGGCGCCGCGCTGGGCGCGCCGTCGTGCGCGCGCGCCTCCCAGATGTCGGCCACGTGCAGGAAGGCCGCGCGCTCCAGGCCGATGTCGATGAAGGCAGACTGCATCCCCGGCAGTACGCGCACCACCTTGCCGGAATAGACGTTACCGGCCAGGCCGCGCGTGAGGGTGCGTTCGATGTGCAGTTCCTGCACGGCGCCTTGCAGGATCAGCGCCACGCGCGTCTCCTGCGGCGTGATATTGATGAGGATTTCTTCGTTCATGTTCAAGGCAGGGCCAGGCCGGCCTTGCGCAGCAGGTTCGCCGTCTCGTACAGCGGCAGGCCGACGATGCCGGAATGGCTGCCCGCAATGTGCTCGACGAACAGGGCGGCCGGCCCCTGGATGCCGTAGCCGCCGGCCTTGTCATAGGGTTCGGGGGTGTTGCAGTAGGCGCGGATCGCCGCCGCCGTCAGCTTGGCGAAGCGCACGTCGGAAATTTGGGTCACCTGATCGGCGAAGTCGGTGAAGTTGACCGCCACCGAAGTCAGGACCTGGTGGGTACGGCCGGACAGGCGGGCCAGCATGTCTTCGGCCTCCTGCTGGCTGGCCGGCTTGCCGAGGATGGCCCCGTCGAGGGTGACCGTGGTGTCGGCCGCCAGCACCGGGCGCGCCACCAGGTGGCGTTGATGCACCACGTTCCAGGCGAAGGCCGCCTTCTCGCGCGCCACGCGCGCCACGTAGACTTCGGGGGGCTCGTCCGAGAGCACGTCTTCCGGCACGTCCGGCCCGCGCGGTCCTTCGCTGCGCAGCATCAGCAGCTCGAACTCGACGCCCACCTGGCGCAGCAGTTCGCGCCGCCGCGGGCTCTTGGAGGCAAGATAGATCTTCCGGTCCAGGCTCTTGAGTGACATTAGACGCGATGATAAGGATGGTTCTGCGTGATCGACCACGCGCGGTACAACTGTTCCGCCAGCATAACACGCACCATGCCATGCGGCAGCGTCATGCTGGAGATACGGATCATGCCGTCCGCCCTGGCCTTCAGTTCCGGATCGAGCCCGTCGGCCCCGCCGATCAGGAACACGGTGTCGCGCCCGTCCTGGCGCCAGACTTCAAGCTGCTGGGCGAGGGCGGCGGAGGTGAGGTCGCGGCCCCGCTCGTCCAGGGCCAGGATGCGCGCGCCCTTGGGCAGCACGGCTTCGATGCGTTCGCGTTCCAGCGCCATCGCCGTGGCCGCGGTCTTGCTGCCGGAACGTTCGACCGGCTTGATTTCCTTGAGCACGATGCGCAGCTCCGGCGGCATGCGCTTGGCGTATTCGCCGAAGCCGGTCTCGATCCAAGCGGGCATCTTGTGCCCGACCGCGGCGATGATGAGCTGCATTACTCCTCGGTTTTCTTGAGGCGCGCGATCACCTTCTTGGCCGGCGCGGCGGCTTTTTCGGTCTTGGCTTTCTTGGCCGAGGCGGTGGCGGTCTTGGTGGCGGCAACCTTCACGGTCTTGCCGTCCGGCGCGGCGCTCTTGGCGGCCGGCTTGCGCGCGGCGGGCTTCTTCGCCGGCGCTGCATCATCGCTGGCGGCGGCCTTGCGGGCGCGCGGCTTCTTCTCGACCACCGGTTCGGCCTCGGCCTGCTGCTTGCCCGCGGCCAGGTGCTTGGACTTGGCGCGCGGGGCGGCGGCTTCCGCGCCTTCCGGCGTGGACTTGCGCTTGGCCGCGCCCAGCTTGACGGGCTTTTCGCCCCAGATCTCTTCCAGGCGGTAGTACTGGCGGATGGCCGGCTGCATGATGTGGACGATCATGTCGCCCAGGTCCACCAGCACCCATTCGCCCGTGTCCTCGCCTTCGATACCGACTACATCGCCGCCGGCTTCCTTGACCTTGTCACGCACGGAGGCGGCCAAGGCGCGGGTCTGGCGGTTCGACGTACCCGAGGCGACACAGATGCGGTCGAACAGGGAAGTGAGCCCGGTGGTATCGAACAGCGCGATCTCCTGGGCTTTCACGTCCTCGAGGGCGTCGATGACGACGGCTTGCAGTTTTTTGATATCCATTAGTTTTTATACAATTGATGGTGTTGAATATAGTCTAGCACTACGCCGGGGATCAGCGAATCTTGTGCATCTTGCCGCGCCAGCGCGGCGCGTACCTCGGTGGCGGACACGTCCACCGCCAGATCCGGCGCCAGCAGCACCCGGCCGCAGGGCGCCGCGCGCAGCTCGGCCGGCGTGCCGCGGCGCGCGTCCACCTCGGCCTTCACCGCGACGGGCAGCGCGTCCAGTCGGTAGCCGGGACGGGCCGCCACTGCGAAGTGGGCCAGGCCGAACAGGCTTTTCCAGTCGTGCCAGCTGTCCAGGTGCTGCAGCTGGTCCGCGCCCATCAGGAACACGATGGAGGCATCCGGACCCAGCTCCGCGCGCACGGCGCGCAGGGTGTCGATGGAGTACGTCGGCCCGTGGCGCTCGATTTCCTGACGGTCGATCAGGATCGGCAGCCCGGCCTCCGCGAACGCCAGGCGCAGCATGGCGATGCGATCTTCCGCGTCCACCTGCAGGCCGGCCTGCTTCTGCCACGGGTTCCCGGCCGGGATCACGCGCAGCTGGTCCGGTTGCAGCAGCTGGTGGAACAGGGCGGCCAGCGCCACGTGGCCTCGGTGCACCGGATCGAAGCTGCCGCCCAGCAGTGCGGCGCAACGGATCACGGTGTCAGCCAGTCGCGGTGCACCAGGAAGTCGGTGTACAGCTGCGCTTCCGGCGTGCCCGGTTCCGGGTGCCAGTCGTAGCGCCACTTCACCAGCGGCGGCATCGACATCAGGATCGCCTCGGTGCGGCCGCCCGACTGCAGGCCGAACAGGGTGCCGCGGTCGAACACGAGGTTGAATTCGACGTAGCGCCCGCGCCGGTACAGCTGGAAGTCGCGTTCGCGCTCGCCGTAAGGCGTGTCCTTGCGCCGTTCCAGCAACGGCAGGTAGGCGTCGATGAAATGGTCGCCCACGCTTTGGGTCATGGCGAAGCTCGGCTCCAGGCCCGGCGCGTTGAAGTCGTCGAAGAAGATGCCGCCCACGCCGCGCGGCTCCTTGCGGTGCTTCAGGTAGAAGTACTCGTCGCACCACTTCTTGAAGCGCGGGTGCAGGTCGTCCCCGAACGGCGCCAGCGCATCATGGCAAACCTGGTGGAAGTGGCGCGCATCCTCGGCGAAGCCGTAGTAGGGCGTCAGGTCCATGCCGCCGCCGAACCACCACACCGGCTCCTGCCCTGCGGCCGACGTGGTGAAGAAGCGCACGTTCATGTGCGAGGTTGGTGCGTACGGGTTGCGCGGATGGAGCACCAGCGACACGCCCATCGCTTCCCAGGCGCGGCCGGCCAGTTCCGGGCGCGCGGCCATGGCCGACGGCGGCAGGCTGGCGCCCTTCACGTGCGAGAAGTTGACGCCGCCGCGCTCGAGCACATTGCCTTCCTCGATCAAGCGCGAGATGCCGCCTCCGCCTTCGGGGCGCTGCCACTCCTCGCGCAAGAACGGTTTGCCGTCCACGCCTTCGAGGGCGCCGACGATGCGTTCCTGCAGGCCGAGCAGCCAGGCCTTGACGGTATCGGGCGTGGTGGCCATCAGTGCTTCAGCCCGCGCCAGCCGATGTCGCGGCGGAACTGCGCGCCGGCGAACTTGATCTGGTCGACTGCCTCGTAGGCGCGCTTTTGCGCCATCTTGACCGAGTCGCCCAGGCCGACCACGCACAGCACGCGCCCGCCGGAGGTGACCAGCTTGCCGTCGCGCTCGGCCGTGCCGGCGTGGAACACCACGCATTCCGGCCCTTCGGCCGGGATGCCGTCGATGACGTCGCCCTTGCGCGGATGGTCCGGGTAGCCGTCGGCCGCCATCACCACGCCCACGGCGGTGCGGCGGTCCCAGTCCAGCTCGACCGCGTCCAGCGTGCCGTTGACGGCGTGCTCCATCACGTTCACCAGGTCGCTCTTGAGGCGGGACATGATGGGCTGCGTTTCCGGGTCGCCCATGCGGCAGTTGAATTCCAGCGTCTTCGGGTTGCCCTGGGCGTCGATCATCAGGCCGGCGTACAGGAAGCCGGTGAACACGATGCCGTCCTTGGCCATGCCCTGGATGGTCGGGTTGATGATCTCGCGCATCACGCGCGCATGCATGGCGGGCGTGACGATGGGGGCGGGCGAGTAGGCGCCCATGCCGCCCGTGTTCGGGCCCTGGTCCGCATCCTGCAGGCGCTTGTGGTCCTGCGAGGTGGCCAGCGGCAGCACGTTCTTCCCGTCGCACATGACGATGAAGCTTGCTTCCTCTCCGGCCAGGAATTCCTCGATCACGATGCGCGCGCCGGCGTCGCCGAGGCGGTTATCCGACAGCATGTGGTCCACCGCCTGGTGCGCCTCGTCCAGCGTCATGGCCACCACCACGCCCTTGCCGGCCGCCAGGCCGTCGGCCTTGATGACGATCGGCGCGCCGTTGGCGTCCACGTAGGCGTGCGCCTGCGCAGCGTCGGCGAAGGTCTGGTACTTGGCGGTAGGGATGCCGTGGCGCTGCATGAAGGCCTTGGCGAAGTCCTTGGACGACTCGAGCTGCGCCGCCTCTTTCGTCGGGCCGAAGATCTTGAGGCCGCGCGCACGGAACAGGTTGACGATGCCGGCCGCGAGCGGCACTTCCGGGCCCACCACGGTCACGCCGATGTGTTCCTGTTCGGCGTAGTCGGCCAGCGCGGCGGGGTCGGACAGGTTGACGTTCTGCAGGCGCACGTCGCGCGCCGTGCCGCCGTTGCCAGGCGCGACATACACCATCTGCACCCGTTCCGACTGCGCCAGTTTCCATGCCAGGGCGTGTTCGCGGCCGCCGGAGCCGACTACGAGGATTTTCATGCTTACTCTTCGATGACTGCGTTGGTATAGACTTCCTGCACGTCGTCCAGGTTCTCGATGGCGTCGAGCAGCTTTTGCATCTTCGCGGCGTCCTCGCCCGTGAACACGGTCTCGGTGGCCGGCTTCATGATGACCTCGGCCACTTCGGCCTTGAAGCCCGTGCCTTCCAGCGACTGCTTGACCTGGGAGAAGTCGTTCGGGGCGCACAGCACCTCGAAGCCGCCTTCCTCGTCCGCGATCACGTCCTCGGCGCCGGCATCCAGGGCGGCTTCGGTCAGCTTGTCCTCGTCGGTGCCCGGCGGGAACAGGAACTGGCCGCAATGCTTGAACATGAAGGCCACCGAGCCCTCGGTGCCCATATTGCCACCAAACTTGCTGAACGCGTGGCGCACTTCGGCCACGGTGCGCACCCGGTTGTCGGTCATGCAGTCGACGATGATGGCCGCGCCGCCGATGCCGTAGCCTTCGTAGCGCACCTCTTCGTAGTCCGCGCCCTCCAGGCCGCCCGAGCCGCGCTGGATGGCGCGGTTGACGTTGTCCTTCGGCATGTTGGCGTCGGCCGCCTTCTCCACGGCCAGGCGCAGGCGGGGATTGGTGTTCATGTCGCCGCCGCCCATGCGCGCGGCGACCGTGATCTCCTTGATCAGGCGGGTCCAGATCTTGCCGCGCTTGGCGTCGGTGGCGGCTTTCTTATGCTTGATGTTGGCCCATTTGCTGTGTCCAGCCATGTCGAAGTTCCTTGGATGGTGACTCGAAAAATGGGCAACATTCTATCACACGGGCAGGCCGCTTTTCCCTTCAGGCGTAGGGCGTGTAGGCGAATCCGTTCTCGATGCTGCCGATCACCTGGGCCCGGTTTTCAAAGCCGTTGGCGAAGAAGATCAGCACGTCCTCGCGGCTGGTCCCCGCATGCAGGGCGTCCAGCCAGTAGTTGAAGCCGTCCTGGTCGTAGGCGCGGTGCAGCACGTTGTCGTAGGTATGGGTCAGGAAGGCCGCGTCGTCCGGCGCCGTGCCATACAGGTCGGTGTACTCCTGGCTGTGCATGAATTCGCGCACGATGCCCTGCATGTCCACGCCGTGGTCGCGCTGGGTCATCCAGTAGCCCAGGCCGCCCAGGTCCGGCTTGCGGTTGAACGCGGCCTGGTACAGGCGGAAGATGTCGCCGCCGTTGCCCTCCACGTCGAAGGCGTAATCGCTGTCCGCGAAGTGCAGGCGTTCGACCGTCTGCAGCACGTCGGCCCCTTCGTCGCCACTCTGGGCCGTCACCAGCAGGCCGTCGGCGGTGACGGTCACGCTGTACTGCGCACGGGCCAGTTGGTACACGGCCGTGTCGGTGCCGGCGCCGCCGGTCAGCCGGTCGTCGCCCGCCAGGCCACTCAGGGTGTCGTTGCCGGCGCCGCCGTCCAGCGCGTTGGCACCGGCGTTGCCGATGATGCTGTCGTTACCGCTGCCGCCGCGCGCATCCAGCACCGGGGTGCCGAAATCGATCGTGATCTGGCCCGCCTGGGTGATGGTCTCGGCCTTGGCGCCCGCATGGCTCCAGTAGCCGGCCTCCAGCCGCAAGGTGAGGTCGGCGCTCAGGCTGGAGCCGTCCAGATCGTGCAGGCCGGGGCCGGACACGAAGTTGGGCGCCTCCGCGCTCAAGGCCTGGGTGGTGCCGGGCGCATCCGGGTTCTTGGACGGGCCCCAGATGTATTGCAGGGCCGCCGTGTCGAGCGGCGAGTACTGCATGCCGAGCAGCGGGCCGGCATGGGTGTAGCTCATGATGCTCCAGGTGTCGATATCGTCCGCGGTCGGCAGATAGGGGCCGGGCTCCGGGCTGTCGTCGATCGAGTTGATCGCGAACGGGTGCTTGAGGCCCAGCGTGTGCCCGAGCTCATGCATCAGCACGTAGTAGAAATGCTTGCCCTCGTCGCTGGCCGGATCCTGGTAACGCGCATCGTTCGACACCAGCAGCTTGGAGCCGTTGAACGGATTGAGTTCGGTGGCGTAGCCGGCGCTGTCGGTTTGCTTGTTGTTGGCCAGGCTGATGGTGTAGGCCAGGTCCGGCGTCTGCGTCTCGACGAAATGCACGTCGAACTGGGTTTCGATGAAGGCGAGCGCCTTGCGCGCGTAGGCCACCTGGTCCGCGTTGAAGGGCTGGAAACCGTTGCGGTCGTCGTCGTTGAAGAAGTTCGGGGCGGTCTGCACGAAGCAGATCTTGATCTCGCGCCGGGAAAAATCGGCCAGCGAGCTGGCGTCGCCGAAGGTCAGCGCGTCGACCCAGTAGGGCAGGGCTTGCACACCGGCTTGGTAGCTCCAGTGCGGCAAACTCGGATCGGTCTTGTACCAGTCGATCGCCACGATGCCGTGTCCGTTGCCGTCGCTGTCGTAGATCCGGTTGTCGCGGTCTTCGATGACGTAGGTGTCGTCGCCGTCTCCGCCATCCAGGCTATTGTTGCCGGCGCCCCCATTGAGGACGTCGTTGCCGGCGCCGCCATAGAGGTTGTCGTTCCCTGCGCCGCCCAGCAGGTGGTCGTCCCCGCTGAGACCCTTGAGCAGGTCCGGCCCGTCGCCGCCAACCAGCAGATCGCTGCCGGACGAGCCGGTGGCGGTGCCCAAATTGTTGGTATAGCGCAGGACACTGCCGTCGTCGAAGATGAAGCGCACGTCCGCGAGCGCGGCCAAGCTGGCCCCGGCCGCTTCCAGCGTCAGCGTGCCGGCCGCGCCGTGCAGCAGGATCGATTCGCCCTGTTGCTCGATGGTCAGGCCGGCGGCGCTGGTGCCGCTGATGTTGATGATGTCGCCCGAATGGTAGGCGATGGACAGGTTTTGGGAGGCGTTCCAGTTCAGGGTCGACATGGCGGGGTGAAACGGCAGCTATAAAAATGGCAATTTTATCAATAGGAAACGATCAGGGGAAGGGGCTGTCTGCAAGCTGTTGCAAATGCGTTTACACTGAATGGATGACTTCGCAGGCTGCACCGCTCCCCACCCACACCACCGACCGCTCCCATCTTCTCGCCGGCCTCACGCTGGCGCTCACCGGCGCCGTCCTGTTCTCCACCAAGGCCGTGGTCGCCAAGCTGCTGTACCGCTACCACATCGACGCCGTGACCCTGATCGCGTTCCGCATGCTGTTTTCGGTGCCCTGCTTCGCGGCCGTGGCCCTGTGGAAGATGCGCACCGAGGCGCCGCTGTCGTGGCCGGACCGCTGGCGCCTGCTGTTCCTGGGCCTGATCGGCTACTACCTGTCCAGTATGCTCGACTTCCTGGGCCTGCAGTACATTTCCGTGGGCCTGGAGCGGCTGATCCTGTTCCTGACGCCCACCTTCGTCCTGCTCATGTCCACCGTCTGGCTCAAGCACCGCATCAGCCGGATCGAATGGCTGGCGCTGGTGACCTCGTATGCCGGCATCGTGTTCGTGTTCGCGCACGACCTGCAGGGTGGGAAAGGCAGCGTGGCGGCGGGCTCGGCCCTGGTGCTGGGCTCGGCCGTGTCGTATGCCCTGTATCTGCTGCTAACCGGCGAAATGGTCCAGCGCATCGGCTCGCTGCGGCTGGTGGCCTACGCCATGTGCGTGTCCTCGGTGGCCTGCATCGGCCAGTTCTTCGTGCTGCGGCCGGCGGCCCTGCTGATCCAGCCGGCGCCGGTGTATTGGCTGTCGCTCGTGAACGGGATTTTCTGTACCATCCTTCCGGTGTTCATGACGATGATCGCGGTGCGCCGCATTGGCGCGGCCACGGCCTCGCAGGCGGGCATGGTCGGGCCGGTTTCGACCCTGTTCCTCGGCGCGCTCATCCTCGACGAACCCATCACCGCCATCCAGCTGGCCGGCACCGGCCTGGTCCTGGGAGGCATTTACCTGCTGTCCAAGAAGAAGTGAGACCATGAAACCACGCATTGCGCTCATCGCGCACGACAAGAAAAAAGACGAGATGGTGGCGCTGGCGTCCGACTATGTGGACTTCCTGCGCGGCTGCACCCTGATGGCGACCGGCACCACCGGCGGACGCCTGGCCAACGAGCTGGGCCTGACCATCGAGCGCAAGCATTCGGGCCCCTTCGGCGGCGACCTGCAGATCGGCGCCGAGCTGGTCGAAGGCCGGCTCGACGCGGTCGTGTTCCTGCGCGACCCGATGACCCCGCAGCCGCACGAACCGGACATCAACGCGCTGGTGCGCGCCTGCGACGTGCACAATGTGGCTTGCGCCACCAACACCTCGTCGGCTCACCTGCTGCTGGCGCAGCTGCGCCTGCAGGCAATGAAGAAATAAGGAGAAGCACGATGGCTCACGCGATCCGCATCCGCCAGACCGGCGGGCCCGAGGTCCTGGAGTACGTGGAGGTCGAGGTCGGACCGCCCGGTCCGGGCGAAGCGACGGTGCGCCAGCACGCCATCGGCATCAACTTCATCGACGTGTACTTCCGCACCGGCCTGTACCCGCAGCCGCTGCCGGCCGGGATCGGCATGGAAGGCGCGGGCGTGGTCGAGGCGGTGGGCGAAGGCGTGACCCATGTGCGGCCGGGCGACCGGGTGGCCTATGCCGGCCGGCCCACGGGCGCCTACGCGGACCTGCGCAACATGCCGGCCGCCATCCTGGTCAAGCTGCCGGACGCGATTGCCTTCGACACGGCCGCGGCCATGATGCTGCAAGGGATGACGGTGCAGTACCTGTTCAAGCGCACCTATCCGGTCAAGGCCGGGGACACCATCCTGTTCCATGCCGCCGCCGGCGGGGTGGGGCTGATCGCCTGCCAGTGGGCGCGCGCGCTCGGCGTGACCATGATCGGCACCGTGGGCACGGACGAGAAGGGCGAACTGGCGAAGGCGCACGGCTGCGCCCACGTCATCAACTACAACCGCGAGAACGTAGTGGAGCGGGTGCTGGAGATCACCGGCGGGGAGAAGGTGCCGGTGGTGTACGACTCGATCGGCCAGGACACGTTCTGGAGTTCGCTCGACTGCCTGGCGCCGCTGGGGATGATGGTGAGTTTCGGCAGCGCCTCGGGTCCCGCGCCGGCGTTCACGGTGCAGGACCTGGCTTCGCGCGGCTGCCTGTTCATCACGCGCCCGACGCTGTTCACGTATGCCGCCAAGCGCGCCGACCTGGAAGCGATGGCGGCCGACTTGTTCGCGATGGTGGAGAGCGGCCAGGTGAAGATCGACGTGCGCCAGCGCTACCACCTGTCGGAAGCGGGGCGCGCGCACCGCGAACTGGAAGCGCGCCAGACCACCGGCTCTTCCATCCTGCTGCCCTGACCCCGTCATCCCCGCGCAGGCGGGGACCCCTGGTAGGAGAGCGAAGTGGTGCTGCTCTTTACCAGAGGTCCCCGCTTCCGCGGGGATGACGGTAGTTCACTGCTTCGGTTCGAGCTTGAGTTCGACCACCCGCGCCTGGCCGCTCGGGCCGGGGAAGCCTTCAAAGGCGCTGCGCACCAGCGCCGGCATGATCTCCGGCGTGGAGGCGTTGCGGCTCAGGTTCCGCACCGTGACGTCGAACAGGCGTTTGCCGTCGGCCAGCGCGCGGATCCCGACCTGCAGCTCGCGCCGGTACTGGTGTTCGATGTAGTCGTCCACCCGTCCATACCAGAACGGGTCGTACCAGTAGCCGTAACGGTACGGCCGCATCCAGCCCCAGTGGTCGTAATAGAACGGCGGCGAGACCGCGATCACGCGCACCGGAATGTCGGTCGCCATGAAGCGCATCGACACGGCCAGGGTCGGCTTGCCGCTGGCGCCGGCGTCATGGAAACCCAGGTGCTCCAGCTCCCCGCGCACCAGATTCTGGTAGCTGCGGTATTCCAGCGTATCGTCCTGCGGCGGCGGCGCGTCGAACACGTAGGTCTTGTCGGCCAGGTTGGCCGGCCACTGGTGGAAAGTGGTGACCTGGCTGGTGACGGTGGTGGCACATCCCCCAAGCAGCAGGGACAGCCCGGCTATGGCGGCGGCGAATAGGCGTTTCATCGGAAGCTCCGGTTCGAAGGTTGGATTTTCGGCAGCCTCCAGTCTACGACCGGCGCATCGCCACCGCACACAATTTGCAGTTTGTTACTGAACGCACATCCCCGCAACAGGCGGAACGAGCCACCCGGGCCGCCTTGGTAAAATAGCCGTCTTCGCAACGCTTGCCGACGAGCTCACCATGCGTACCGACATCCCGCAGACCATTTACCGCAAAGACTACCGTCCTCCCGTGTACCTGGTCGACACGGTCGAACTGGGCTTCGACCTCGACCCCGCCCGCACCGTCGTGGCCAGCCGCCTGACCATGCACCGCAATCCGGACGCCAAGGGCCGCGACATCGAACTGTATGGCGGCGACCTGGAGCTGGTGGCGCTGCGCCTGAACGGCGCCACGCTCGGGGCGCGCGACTACCGCATCGACGGCCACGTGCTGCGCATCCCCAACGCGCCGGACCAGGCAGTGCTGGAAATCGAGACCATCGTCAGCCCGCAGAACAACACCACCCTCAACGGTCTGTACACCTCGAACGGCAATTTCTTCACCCAGTGCGAAGCCGAGGGCTTCCGCAACATCACCTGGTTCCCGGACCGGCCGGACGTGATGGCCCGCTACACGGTCATGCTACGCGCGGACAAGGCCCGCTACCCGGTGCTGCTCTCAAACGGCAACTTGATCGAGCAGGGCGACTTGCCGGACGGTCGCCACTATGCCAAATGGGAAGACCCGTTCAAGAAGCCTTCCTACCTGTTCGCCCTGGTCGCCGCGCGCCTGGTGTGCCAGGAGGAGACCTTCCGCCTGGCCGACGGGCGCGACGTGCTGCTGCAGGTCTGGGTCGAGGAGGGCAACCTCGACAAGACCGACTACGCCATGCAGTCCCTGAAGCGCGCCATCCGCTGGGACGAGGAGCGCTATGGCCTGGAACTGGACCTGGACCGCTTCATGATCGTCGCCGTGGGCGACTTCAACATGGGCGCGATGGAAAACAAGGGCCTGAACATCTTCAACACCAAGTTCGTGCTGGCCAATCCGCGCGTGGCGACGGACATCGACTACTCCGGCATCGAGGCCGTGGTGGGCCACGAGTACTTCCACAACTGGACCGGCAACCGCGTCACCTGCCGCGACTGGTTCCAGCTCTCGCTCAAGGAAGGCCTGACCGTCTTCCGCGACCAGGAGTTCAGCGCCGACATGATCGGCACCCCGAGCGGGCGTGCCGTCACGCGCATCGACCAGGTGCGCACCCTGCGCCAGGCCCAGTACCCGGAGGACGCGGGGCCGATGGCGCACCCGGTGCGTCCGGACTCCTTCGTCGAGATCAACAACTTCTACACGGTGACGGTGTACGAGAAGGGCGCCGAAGTGGTGCGCATGTACCAGACCCTGCTCGGACGCGACGGCTTCCGCAAGGGCATGGACCTGTACTTCGAACGCCATGACGGCCAGGCCGTGGAATGCGACGACTTCCGCGCCGCGATGGCGGACGCGAACCGGCGCGACCTGACCCAGTTCGAGCGCTGGTACAGCCAGGCCGGCACGCCGGTGGTGAAGGCCGAGACGCATTACGACGCCACCCGCAAGACCTACGAGATCACGCTCACCCAAAGCTGCCCGCCGTCGCCCGGCCAGCCGAAGAAGCTGCCCTTCCACATTCCGGTGGCGGTGGGCCTGGTCGGCCGCGACGGGCGCGACCTGCCGCTCACCATCGACGGGCGCAAGGCCGGCACCACGGCGGTGCTGGAATTGACCAAGGCCCGCCAGACCTTCCGCTTCGGCGGCGTGCTGGAAGAACCGGTGCCGTCGCTGCTGCGCGACTTTTCCGCCCCAGTGATCCTGGACTACGCCTACAGCGACGCGCAGCTGCTGCACCTGTTCGCGCACGACAGCGACGCCGTCAACCGCTGGGAGGCCGGTCAGCGCCTGGCCATGGCGCGCCTGCTGCGCCTGACGCAGAATGTGCGCGACGGCGACGCGCTGCTGCTGGACGACACCTTCATCGAGGCCATGCGCACCACCCTGGCCGACACCTCGCTCGACCCGGCCTTCCGCGAAGTGGCATTGCTGCTGCCCTCGGAAACCTTGATCGCCGAGCAGTCCGCCGCGGTCGACCCGCAGGCGATCCACATGGCGCGCCAGTTCATGCGCACGACCATCGGCCGCCGCCTGCAAAAGGAGTTGCTGGCACAGATCGAGGCAAACCACACCCCGGGCACCTACAGTCCGGACGCGCACAGCGCCGGCAAACGGGGCCTCAAGAACCTGTGCCTGGCTTATCTCGCCGCCGCCAGCCTCAATCTGGAACTGGCCGAGCGCCAGGTGCGCGCGGCGGACAACATGACCGACCGCCAGGCCGCGCTCACCTCGCTGATCCATGCCGATGCGGCCGTGGCGCCGATGGCGCTGGAATCCTTCTACCGCGACTTCGAGCACGACGCGCTGGTGATCGACAAGTGGTTCGCGCTGCAGGCGGGCGCGCCGCGCACCGACGTGCACGCGGTGCGCAAGCTGATGCGCCACCCGGCCTTCACGCTCAAGAACCCGAACCGCGCGCGCAGCCTGCTGTTCACCTTCTGTAACGCCAACCCCGCGCAATTTCATGCGCCGGACGGCAGCGGCTACGCGTTGTGGGCCGAGCAGGTGGTGGCGCTGGACGCGCTCAATCCGCAGGTCGCCGCCCGCCTGGCGCGCTCCCTGGACCGCTGGCGCCACTACGTGCCCGCCCTGCAGGAGCGCATGAAGCGCGCCCTGGAACAGGTCGCCCATGCCGGCAAGCTGTCCAACGACGTGCGCGAGGTCGTGACTAAAGCGCTCGCCTGACCCAAGAATCCGCAACTACTCCATAAGGAAAACATGAAACGCGTCAGTCTCACCCAGTATCTGGTGGAAGAACAGCGCCTGCACGGCTCGATCCCGGCCGAACTGCGCCTGCTGATCGAAGTGGTGGCGCGCGCCTGCAAGTCGATCGCACACTCGGTCGGCAAGGGCGCGCTGGGCGATGTGCTCGGCACGGCCCACACCGAGAACATCCAGGGCGAAGTCCAGAAGAAGCTGGATGTGATGTCCAACGAAATCCTGCTCGAAGCGAACGAGTGGGGCGGCCACCTGGCCGCGATGGCGTCGGAGGAGATGGAAGAAATTCACCCGATCCCGAACCGCTATCCGATGGGCGAATACCTGCTGCTGTTCGATCCGCTGGATGGCTCGTCGAACATCGACGTCAACGTCTCGATCGGCACCATCTTCTCGGTCCTGAAGGCCCCGGAAGGCATGAGCACGCCGAGCGAGAAGGACTTCATGCAGGCGGGCGCGAAGCAGGTGGCCGCCGGCTACGCCGTGTACGGCCCGCAGACCATGCTGGTGCTCACCACCGGCAACGGCGTGAACTGCTTTACGCTGGACCGCGAGATGGGTTCTTGGGTGCTGACCCAGCGCGACATGAAGATTCCCGAGACGACCAAGGAATTCGCGATCAACATGTCCAACCAACGCCACTGGCACACGCCGGTGCAGCGCTACATCGGCGAACTGCTGGCCGGCTCCACCGGCCCGCGCGGCAAGGACTTCAACATGCGCTGGATCGCCTCGATGGTGGCGGACGTGCACCGCATCCTGAACCGCGGCGGCGTCTTCATGTACCCGGCCGATATGCGCGACCCGTCCAAGCCGGGCCGCCTGCGCCTGATGTACGAGGCGAACCCGATGGCCTTCATCGTGGAACAGGCAGGTGGCGCCGCCACCGACGGCAATCGCCGCATCCTGGACATCGTGCCGCAGAAGCTGCACGAGCGTGTCGCCGTGTTCCTGGGTTCGAAGGAAGAAGTCGAACTGGTCACGTCCTACCACCAGCAATAAAGTTGCCTTCTTGCGCGTATTGAGTGGACTCTGCTAGAATACGCGCTCTTTGAGCCGCTGTAGCTCAGTCGGTAGAGCAGCGCATTCGTAATGCGAAGGTCACCAGTTCGATTCCGGTCAGCGGCACCAAATTCAGTAGTAAAACAAAGGGTTACAGGCGAGAGCATGTAGCCTTTTTGTTTTTCGACGCTTCCTTCCGTTCGGGTGGCTGCTGTGTAACCCGGCTCCGTCTAAGGTTTCGTTGGTCCGTTGTGAGGATGCGTTCGCTCTTTGCTTGCGCTCATATAGTGGCGGTACGATAACGCCATGACCCGCTACGCCCCCCTCTGTCCACACATGTCCCGGCTGTAACGCTTTCTTCTTGCGCAAGCCATTCCGTAGCGTCAATTTTTACGGCACGCAGGATTGGTCCGATGGCGTGCCGACCGCGTTCTGGCGCTTTGAGCCCTTGGTCCGTTGTAATGCCTGCGCGGCGCTATTTTGGGTGGACGATATCGAGCCGGTCGGCATTCTGCCAGACAAGCCGGCGCCAATTGGCCGGCTGACATGGGCTTGGCTGCGCTGGCGTGGCGATCCGGAAGGGAGACTCCACGAACAGCAGGCATGGGCTGACGCCATGACGTCGTGGGGAAGTGCACTATATATTGGCAGGGTCGGTTTTGACGACGTTGTGTACGTGTTATCACGTTCGAGGGGTGTTGGCAGAAGCCGGCTGCTGTGGCTTAGGACTCGCATTTGGTGGAGCTTGAACGACCGCTACCGTACCCGGATCGACGGGTCGCCCGTTCCCGGCGTTCCCAGCTGGCCAGCGGCGGCAGAACGGAACAATATGGAAGTCATCCTGGACATGCTGCGCGATGGAGAGCAGCACCCGGCCGGCCAGATCCAGCAGGGGGAACTGCTGCGCCTTCTCGGCCGTTTCGACGAAGCGATCGCTCTGCTGAGGGCCGTGCCTGCGGACGGCCATAGCGAGGTTAGAGCAATGAAGATCGAGCGGCTCGCGCGTAACGGTGATACGCAAGTGCGGGAATTAAGCCCTCCGATTTGGTGAGTATCCTGCGACGACCCGCTTCCTCCATCTCTGTTCGCTTCTCATTCATCGGATGAATCGACATCGCTGATCAGCCCTTGCTGGTCGAAGCGCACCACCCAGCGCAGTGTCTGATCGGCTCCGTACACGGCGCGGTAGCTGCGGCGGGAGCGGTCGGGAGACTCGCCCAGCAGCACGAGACGGGTCAGGTCCGGGAGGCCCCCGGTCTGCAGCGGCAGCCATTCGTTCAGGTCGGCCAGTTGCTCCTTCGCAGAGCCGCTGAACTGCGTGGCATCGGCCTTGCCCTCCTTGAGCGCGGCCAGCGCCGCCTTCACGCGCGTCGTGCGCGCCGGATCGGCGTCGGCGATGCCGGGGGCGTTCAGGGTCTTCACCGGCGGCAGGTAGAAGTTGGCCACGCCGTGCGCCAGGTTGGGCATCAACTTGAACTGGTTGGTCAGGACCACGATGCCCAGCTTGCGCGCCGGGTAGTAGACCACGTCGGACAGGGCCGGCCCGCCGCTGTGGCCCACCTGGCGCTCGCCACGATAGCTGCTCACGGTCCAGCACACGGCGAAGCTCGCGTCCTTGCCGTCGTTGAGGCGATAGGGCTTCCACATCGTTTCGTCCAGCGCCGCCGGCACCAGCTTGTGCGCCATCACGCCTTGCAGCAGGTGCGCCATGTCCTCGATGCTGGTGTAGGCGCCGCCGGCCGCGTAGGTGTAGGCGGGATACAGGAAGCGGTAGGACTGCAGGCCGTTCGCGCCCGGACGGTAGGTGACGACGCGATTCGGCACGATGTCCGCGTTCATGCGGCTGCCGTCCGGCGTCACGCTGGTGTGGTCGAAGCGCACCGTCATGCCCAGCGGCGCGGCCACGCGGTCGGCGATCAGCTGCTCGTAGCTCTTGCCGCTCACCTTTTCCATGATGTTGGCCAGCACCGAGAAGTCGAGCGAGCCGTAGGCCGACACCGCGCCGGGCTTGGCGGCCAGGGTCTGCTTGCGCGCCAGTTCGACCGCGTCGTCGGTGGTGTGGGCGCTGGCGGGGAAGGGGCCGGGCTTGAGGCCCGAGGCGTGGGCCGCCAGCTGGCGCACCGTCATGCCCGCCCAACTGGCGGGCGTGTTCGGCACATAGCGCGCGACCGGCGCATCGAGCTCGATCTTGCCCTCGGCGACCAGCTGCATCAGCGCCAGAGAGGTCAGGAGCTTGGTGGACGATGCGATCTGGAAGGCCGAATGCGGGGTGACGGGCGTGTCCTGTTCCAGATTGGCCTTGCCGTAGGTAGAGAGCTTGACGATCTGCCCGTCCTGCACCACGGCCACGGCGGCGCCGGGAATGTGGAAGCGGACCATCTGCTGCTCCATGTATTGATCCACGGTCTGCGCTGGCGGCATATGCATGTTTTTCTCCTGCGGAAAAATCGTATGGTAAGCGCGGCGGGAAGCGAATTTGTCGAAATTTTGTCGCTCCTGTGAATTTTGGATAGCTTTGGAAACGTTGGCAAAGCTTATACTCTGCCATTCCATCGTGTCCGCGGAGTGTGTTATGAAAATGCGCCAGCTGGTTCTGCTTTCCTGTGTCGTCGTCGCCCATGCCGCGCTGGGAGCCACCGGCCTGTGGCGCTCCTACACCATGGCCGGCACCGGCGAGAACGACAGCTTCGCCAACGGCGTGAACAACGCGGGGCAGATCGTCGGCGTCGTGCACTCGGACCAGGGTGTGCAATCGTCCTTCGTGACCGACCATGGCCGCCTGCTGCTGCTCGACGACCTGGGCGGGGGCGGCGGCAATGCCAATGCGATCAACGACTTCGGCACCGTGGTCGGCACCGCTGCCACGCGCGAAGGCCGCTGGCATGCGTTCACCCTGCAAAAGGATGGTTCGCTGGCCGACCTGGGCACGCTGGGCGGGCCGGGCAGCAGCGCCCGCGCCGTCAACAATCGCGGTCAGGTGATCGGCTACTCCGACACCAGCGACGGCAAGTGGAGCGGCTTCCTGTACGAGGACGGCAAGATGACCAACCTCGGCACCCTGGGTGGACGCTTCTCGGCACCGATGGCGATTAACATGTCCGGCACCATCGTCGGCCTGTCCGAGCGCGGTGACGGCAACAAGCACGCCTTCCTGTATTCGAAGGAAAAAGGCATGGTCGACCTGGGCACCCTGGGCGGGCGCCACAGCGTGGCCACCGGCATCAACGACGCCGGCCTGGTGGTGGGCACCTCCGAGACCGCGGATCACCATTGGCATGCCTTCACCTACGACGGCAAACGCATGACGGACCTGGGCCAGGCCATTGGCGACGGCAACAGCTACGCCAGCACCGTGAATAACCTCGGCACGGTGGTCGGCATCTATGTCGACGGCCTGCGCCGCACCTTCGTGTACGACGACGGCACCATCACCGTGCTCGACGCCGAGCATGGCCTGTACCGCCCGATGGCGATGAACGACCATGGCCTGGTGGTCGGCCAGCGCTACGCCTTGTCGCACATGCGGGCATCGTTCATAGTCCCCAACGGCAGCGTGCTGCCCGACTGGTCGACCCGCACCAAGATGATCGTGCTGGCCGCGCTGCTGCTGTTCCTCGTCGCTGTCGAGGTGCGCCGCCAGCGTAATCTGATGGGCTAATTTTCGGTTGTGATCACTCAGGAAGGCGTGCCGGCGATTGTTTGCCTTAGCTTGGAGGCATATCAACAGGCGCAGGAGACGCAAGCGCTTCTCAAACTACTGGCGCTTGGACGTCGTGAGATCCAACGTGGCCGTAGCCGGTCCATATCCGAGGCGCGCACGGAACTCGAACAAAGATTGTTGGTTTCAAAGGCTTGAAGTGTACGCGGTTCGGATTCTCGACTCTGCGGTCGAAGATATCGCGGAGCAAATCGCATACGTGCGCTATCAACGCATCATCCGATTCCCATAGGCCAGGCAATTCTGTCAGCGCTCATCGGCTCTGTTAGCCATCGCACGGTGGCACCGCGGCCACCGCTATATGGTTTGTTCTCGACGCAGAAGTTCAGAAGGCGCGTCCTCACGTACGCACGTAGGTGAACTATTTACTCGAGGAACGGATCATGGATACAAATCAGAAATCAAACGAGGGAAGCGGTCGTGACCTGGGTCGTGAAGGAGCAGGCTCCAGCTTGGGGAAGGATACGCAGAAACCCGGCGGCATGCAGAGCAGTAGCGCCGCCGGCAGCACCGGCAGCATGGGTAGCACGAGCGGCGGCGCCGGCACTTCGTCCGGCATGGGCGGCGCCACCGGCGGCATGACCAGCACCGCCAGCACGCCGCGCACCGGCAACGGCGCGGCCGGCATGCACGCCCATTCAATGGACGAGAACATCGAGCGCGGCAAGCAGAACCTGCACCGCTCGATCGACCAGGCCGCCGACGCGGCCCAGCCCTTGGTCGACCGCCTGGCCACCAGCGCGCACGCCGGTGTGGACCGCATGTCGAGCGCACTGTCCGGCGTGGGCCAGACCGTCAGCGAGAAGTCGCACCAGCTGCGCGACGCCTACGGCGAATACCTGGACAGCGGCCGCGATTACATTCGCATGAAGCCCGCTACCGCGGTGGCGGGCGCCTTCGTCGCCGGCTTCCTGCTGGCCAAGATCTTCAACGGTTCGCGCCGCGACTGAACCGTCGCCGCGCTCATGCGGGCCGGCTGTCCGACACGGACGGCTGGCCCGTTGTGTTTTTATGGCTGTGGCGCTGGCGCCAACGGCGGAAGGCGCGCTCGATGTCGTCCACGTAGGTGAACACGGCCGGCACCACCAGCAGGCTCAGGGTCGTCGAGGTGATCAGCCCGCCGATCACGGTGATCGCCATCGGCGAGCGGAACGCGGGATCGGCGCCCATGCCCAGCGCCAGCGGCAGCATGCCGGCGCCCATCGCGATGGTGGTCATCACGATCGGCCGGCTGCGCTTATGGCAGGCGTCGACCAGGGCGTCGAAGCGGCTCAAGCCAGCCGCGCGCGCCAGGATCGCGTAGTCCACCAGCAGGATCGAGTTCTTGGTCACGATCCCCATCAGCATGATCAGGCCGATCATCGACGGCATCGACAGCGCCCGTCCGGTGAGCAGCAAGGCGACGAAAGCGCCGCCGATCGACAGCGGCAGGGCGGCGAGAATCGTGATCGGCTGCATGAAGTCTCCGAACAGCAGCACCAGCACGCCATAGATGCACAGCACGCCGATCGCCATCGCGACGCCGAAGCTGTCGAACAGGTTGGCCATCTCCTGCGCGTCGCCGAGATCCTCGACCTTGACCGACGGCGGCAGGTTGTTCAGCGCGGGCAGGGCGCGCGCCTCTTCGTTCACTTCACCCAGCGAACGGCCGCCCAGTTCCACCGTGATCTGCACGTTGCGGCTGCGGTTCAGGCGGTCGATCTGGGCCGGTCCGCTGGCCATCTCGATGCTGGCCACGTTCGACAGCAGCACCGGGCCGTTCTTGCCCGGCACCGTGAGGCGGCCGATGGCGTCCAGGTCGGCGCGTACCGCGTCCGGCAGCTTGACGCGGATCGGCACCTGGCGCTCGGTGAGGTTCATCTTGGTCAGCGCCTGGTCGTAGTCGCCGGCGGTGGCGATGCGTACCGTCTCGCCGATCGCCGCCGCGGTGACGCCGAGGTCCGCGGCGCGCGCGAAATCGGGCCGCACGATGATCTCGGGCCGCACCAGCGAGGCGCTGGAACTGACGTTGCCGATGCCTTTCAAGGTGCGCAAGTCGCGCACTGTGGCTTGGGCGGCCTTGTTCAACGCCTCCGGATCGTCACTGCGCAGCACGATCTCCATGTTGACGCCGGTGTCGGCCGCGCCCACCTTGAACTTGGCACCGGGGATGTCGGCCAGCCTGGCGCGCAGCATGGCGTCGATCTGTTCGAGCGACTCCTTACGGTCGTTGCGGTGCACGGTGCTCACGGTCAGCACGGCGCGCCTGGCCTCGGCCGCCGCGCCGGGCGCGAATGCGTCGCCGCTGGAGCCGCCGCCGATGGAGCTGAACACATGGGCCACGCCCTTGACCTGCAGCGCCGCGCGGCGCGCCTGTTCGGCGGCGGCGTGGGTCTGAGACAGCGTCGCGCCGGGCGGCAGCTCCAGGGTGATCTGGGTCTGGTTGCGGTCCGCGGCCGGCACGAAGCCGGTCGGCAGCAGGCCAGCCAGCGCAATCGAGACGACGAAAAACACGGCCGAGGCAATGGCCGTGATCTTCCGGTGGTGCAGGCACCAGCGCATGGCTTGCAGGTAGCGCCGCATGATCGGGCCGTCGCCGGTTTCCGCGTGCTTGGCCGGTTTCAGCAGGTAGGCTGCCATCATCGGCGTGAGCAGGCGCGCCACCACCAGGGAAGCGAGCACCGCCAGCACGGCGGTCCAGCCGAACTGCTTGAAGAATTTGCCGGGTATGCCGCCCATGAACGCGGTCGGCAGGAACACGGCGACCAGGGCGAAGGTGGTGGCGATGACGGCCATGCCGATTTCGTCGGCCGCTTCCAGTGCGGCGCGCATCGGCGACTTGCCCATCCGGAGATGGCGCGAGATGTTCTCGATCTCCACGATGGCGTCGTCCACCAGCACACCGACCACCAGCGCGAGCGAGAGCAGCGTCACGGTGTTGAGCGTGTAGCCGAACAGATACTGGCCGAGGAAGGCGGGCAGCACCGACAGCGGCAGGGCGGAGGCGGCCACCAGCATGGCGCGCCAGTCGCGCAGGAACCACCAGACCACCAGCACAGCCAGCAGGGCGCCTTCATACAGCAGCTCCATCGAGCCGCGGAAGTCCTCCTGGACCGGGCTGGCATTGTCCACCACCTGGGTCAGGCGGATATTCGGATACTGACGCTGCAGATCCGCGACCGCTGCGCGCGCACCGTCGGCGACTTCGATTTCCGAGGCGCCTTTGGTGCGGAAGATCTCGAAGCCCACCACCGGGCGGCCATCCTGCTCGGCCAGGGCGCGCGGCTCGGACACGGTGTCCGTCACGGTGGCCACGTCGGCCAGCCGCACATGGCGGCCATCCGGCAGCGGCAGCTCCATGCGCGCCAGCTCCTGCGCGGTGCGCACGGTGGCGATGGTGCGCACGGCCTGCTCCGCGCCCGATACGTCGCCGCGTCCGCCCGGCGCCTCGCGCTGCACGTTGCGCAGCTGGCGCGACACGTCGGCTGCCGAGACGCCCAGCGCCGCCATGCGGGCCGCGTCCAGCTCGACCCGCATCTCGCGGTACACGCCGCCGACGCGCTTGACCGCGCCCAGGCCCGGCACCTGCAGCAGGCGCTTGCTGATCTGGTTGTCCACGTACCAGCTGATCTCCTGCGCGTCCGGCTTGACGCGCGCGTTCGGCGCCGCGTCGGCGGCGAAGGTCAGGACGACCCGGCCCGCGGTGGCGGTCTTGGTGACGGTCGGCTCGCGCATTTCGGCCGGCAGATCGGCCTTCACGCGCGAGACGGCGTCGCGCACCTCGTTCACGGCGTCGGACAGGTTCTTTTCGAGGATGAATTCGACCGTGATGTTGGCCACGCCATCGAGCACGTTGGTGTAGATGTTCTTCACCCCGGGCAGGGTCGCGACCGAATCCTCGATCTTGCGCGCGACCTCGGTTTCCAGCTGGGCGGGGGCGGCGCCGTCGAGTGTGGCGGAAACCGTCACCAGCGGCAGTTCGATGTCGGGAAAGTCCTGCACGGCATTGGCGCGGTAGGCCAGCAGGCCCGCCAGCGACAGCAGGATGAACAACATGATGGCCGGAACCGGGTTCCGGATCGAGAGCGCGGAGAAATTCATGGGCGCTCCTTATTTCGCGGCCGGCGCGCGCCGCACCAGGTCGCCGTCGTTGAGGAAGCCGGCGCCGCTGGCGACGATCTCCGCATCCGGCGCGAGGCCGGACACGACCTCGATCCGCTCGCCGGTGCGGCGCCCCGTTTGCACCTTCAGCTGGCTCACGTGCAGGTCCTGATTCAGACGAAACACGTAGGAAAATCCGTCGCGGATCGCGACCGCCTGCTGCGGGACCGTGAGCGCGGACGATGCGCCCAGCTCGAAGCGGCCGGTGGCGAACATGCCGGCCTTGAAGGGAGCGTTCATGCCGCTGGCGGACGGCAGGTCCACGTAGACCAGGGCGGTGCGGTTCTGCGGATCGACGGTAGGCGCGATCATGCGCACCTTGCCGCGCAGCTCGGTCCCGCTGGCGGCGCGCACCACGGCCGGCGTGCCGGCCCGGATCCGTCCCAGCTCCGCGGAAGTGACTTCGGCCCGCCATTCCAGCCGGCCCTGGCGGATCATGCGGAACAGCTCCGTGCCGACGCCGACCACCGCACCCACGGTCGCCGTGCGGGCCGAGATGACGCCGTGGTCCGGTGCGGTGACCTGGGTGTATTTGAGACGCAGCTGCTGCGCTTCGAGCGTCGCGCGGGCGGCGGCGATGCGCGCCTTGGCCGTGGTCTCGGCCGTCAGGAACTGGCCGATCTGCTGGGCCGACATGGCGCCACTGCCTTGCAGGGAACGCGCCCGGATCGCGTTGGCGGCCGCTTCCTGCGCCGCGGCTTCAGCCTCCTGCAGCGCGGCGCGGGCCTGCGCCACGTCGGCGTTGACGGTCTCGGACGCGAACACTGCCAGCACCTGTCCCTTGCGCACGACGTCGCCGACGTTGACGCGCACTTCGGCCAGGCGCAAACCGGCGGACTCGCTGCCGATCGACGCTTCCTGCCAGGCGGCCACGTTGCCGTTGGCCGTCAGGAGCAGCGGTAGCGTGGTGCTGGCCGGGCGCACCGTGGTGACGGTGAGCGCCGGGCGTTGGACCGCCTTGTCGTCTTCTTTTGCGCGCAGGTGCGGTGCGGCGAAGGCGATGGCGAGGAGGGCCGCGCCGGCGGCCAGAGCGATGGTCTTGTGGTTCATGTGCGTGCGTCCTTCGTTCATTGGTTCCGGGCCCGGTCCCAGCCGCCGCCGGCGGCGCGGTACAGGGCGACCCAGGCGTTGCTGCGTTCCTGGTCGAGCTGGATGACGGCGTTTTCCGCGGCCAGGCGCGAGCGGCGCGCGTCCTCCAGCTCCAGCAGGCTGGCCATGCCGTTGCGATAGCGGTCTTCGGTAGCCGTGTAAGCGGTGCGGAAACCGTCCAGCGCCGTGCGCGCGTCCGCTTCGCGCGCGGCGGCCGCGGTCACGTTGACCAGGGCCTCCTCGACCTCGCGCACGGCGTTGCGCACGGTGGAGCGGTAGGCGGCGAGCGCGCTGTCGTACTGGGCGCGCGCGGCGTCCACATTGGCGCGGCGCGCGCCGCCGTCGAACACGGGCAGGGTCAGGGCCAACGGGCCGATGCTCCAGGTGTCGGCGTGCACGGTCTGGCCGCCGCTGCGGAAACTGCCGGCGCCGACCGAGCCTTGCAAGGTCAGGCGCGGCAGGCGCTGGGCGCGGGCGGCGTCGATTTCGGCGGCGGCCGCGAGGACGTCGCGTTCCGCGCTGAAGACGTCCGGCCGCTGCGTCAGGGTCTGGGCCGGCAAGGTATCGAAGGCGAGGGCGGGGGCCGGAACGCCCGGCTGCGCGGCCAGGCGGGCGCGCAGCTGGTCCTCGTCCGCTGCGGTGAGCGCGACCAGGGCCTTGAGCGTGACGTCGCACTGGGCGCGCTGCTGGGTAGCGCGGGCCGCGCCTTCCGCCGCGCTGGCGCGCGCCAGGGCCGCCGTCGCCGGCGCCTGGAAGCCGGCGTTGGCGGTGAGCGCTGTCAGCCGCGCGGTGTCCGCGCGCGAGGCGGCGTCTTGCTGCGCGACCGCCTGCAAGCCGAGGCAGGCGCGCAGGCCGTAGTACAGGCGCGCCGTTTCGGCGGCCACGGACACGCGGGCGTCATGCCAGCCGGCTCGCGCGCCCTCGTAGCGCGCCTGGGCGGCGGCGCGCTGCCCGCGCCGGGCGCCGAACAGGTCGATCTCCCAGGCGGCTTGCAGCGCGCCCTGCGCGGTCGTACCGAGCGGCAGTTCGCTCTGCTGCGAGGCGCGCACCACGCTGGCGGCGGCATCGACCGTGGGCGCGAGTGCGGCGCCGGCGGCCACGCGCTGGGCGCGCGCCTGGGCCATGCGCGCCTGGGCAGCCGCCAAGGTCGGGCTCGCCGCCTGCGCCGCGGTCATCAGTTCCGCCAGCAGGGGATCGCCCTGCGCGCGCCACCACTCCTGCAGGTGGACCAGGGCTCCGCCATGCGGCAGCGGCGCGTGCCACCCCGGCGGCGCGAGCGTGGCAGGTGGAGGCGGCGGCGGAGCCGAGGCACAGGCCCCCAGCAGCAGGGCGCAGGCCAGCGGGGCGAAGCGCTGGATCATGGAGCTTCCTTGTGGTCCCAAAAGCTGCTATTTGAACATGGAAGCTTGTCGATTGATATACGCGAGATGGAATGCCGAGGATAGAATTGCAAGATTGCGTACCGATTGGAGGGGACATGTCAGGTCAGAGGCGTTTTGTCGCGGGCGTGGTGGCGGGAGCCCTGTTGTCGATTTCCTCCTTCGCGGCGGCGGACGCGGCGTTGAACGCGGCCGCCCGCGCCGCTATCGTGCGGACACTGGTCACGGAGATGAACGCGAATTACATCGACCCCGCCGTGGCCAAGCGGGTCGGCAGTGCGATCGCCGGGAAGGATGCCGCAGGAGCTTATGCGTCCGCCGCCAGCGCGCAGGAGTTCAGCGCGGCGCTGGCGCAGGACCTGCGCGCATTGAGCGGCGACCTGCATTTCAACGCCAGGTTCGACGCCGGGTTTGGCCAGCGCAGCCGCGCGGTGGCGGATGACGAGGGCGTCCGGGCGGTCCGCGCCGGCTATGGCATCGAAAAAATCGAACGCCTTCCGGGCAATGTCGCCTACATCGAGCTGCGCAATTTCGGTCCTACAGAACTCGTCGGACCGGTTTATACGGCGGCGCTGTCGCTGGTGGCGGGCGCCGATGCGCTGATCCTCGACCTGCGCCGCAACGGCGGCGGGTACTCCGCCAGCGTCGCTCAATTGATGAGCCACTTCTTCCCGCCTGGCGACAAGCGTCACCTGAACGACATCTACGACCGTCCGTCCAACACGACCTGGGAGTCCTGGACCTCGGCGTCGGTCACCGAGCGTTACCGCAAGCCGGTGTACGTGCTGACGTCGGCGCGCACGGGTTCGGGTGGGGAGGAATGCGCCTACGACTTCCAGACGCAGAAGCGCGCGACCCTGGTCGGCGAAACGACCGCCGGCGCCGCCAATCTCGTGCGCCCGTTCGGCGTCGGACACGGCATTGTGGTCGCGATCCCGACCGGACGCTCGATCAACCCCATCACCAAGACCAGCTGGGAGCACGTCGGCGTGAAACCCGACATCGCCGTGCCCGCGGAGCAGGCGCTGAAGGCGGCGCATGCCGCGATCCTGCGCACGCTGGTGTCAGCGGCGAAGGACAACGGCGAGCGCACGAAACTGCAGCGCGCACTCGCGATGGTGGAGAAAGGAGAGGCGGAAAAGCCGATCTACACGCTCAGAGGCGAGCCCTGATCCAGGCACCGGCACAGTCGCTTACATTTGCTTACACTTGATACCCGGCGTTCTCCTGCGCTTCATGCCGCCGGGCTAAGATGGCTCCGTCACGTACGTAGCGAGAGCATATGAGCATCCGTCACCTGATGGTCGCCGTCCTGGCCGCTGGCGCCGCCGCGCTGGCTGCGGCGCAGACCTCGCCGCCGCAGGCGCAGGGCGCCCACATCCTGAACCGCATCGCGTTCGGGCCGTCGCCGGCCGACCTGGCGCGCGTGAACGCGCTCGGCGTGCGCGCCTATCTCGAGGAACAACTCGACCCGCAGCGGATTCCCATGCCGCCGGCGCTCACCGCGCAGCTGGCCGCGCTGGATGCGGCCAACCTCGCTCCCGGCGCCGCCGTGCAGGCTTACCGGGAGCTGCGCCGCGTCGCGCGCGCGGATCAGGACGATTCGAAGGACGAGCGGCGCATGGCCGCACGGCAGGCGGCCTACGAAATCGAAGCGGCCCGCTTGCTGCGCGCCTTGTACAGCCCGCGCCAGCTGGAGGAAGTCCTGACCGACTTCTGGTTCAACCACTTCAATGTCTTCATCAACAAAGGCCTGGACCGGGCGCTGGTGGCCAGCTACGAGCGCGACGCCATCCGTCCTTACGTGCTGGGGAACTTCCGCGCCATGCTGGGCGCGACGGCCAAGCACCCGGCCATGCTGTTCTACCTCGATAACCATCTCTCCACCGCGCCCGATTTCGTTCCGCGCCGCGGCGCCGCCCAGGGCAACCGGACCGGCCTGAACGAAAACTATGCGCGCGAGCTGATGGAGCTGCATACCCTGGGCGTGGACGGCGGCTACACCCAGCGCGACGTGACCGAGCTGGCGCGCATGCTGACCGGCTGGACCTTCACCCCGCGCGACCTGTCCGGCCCCAACGACGGCTTCCGCTTCGATCCGCGCCGCCACGACCATGGCGTCAAGCACTGGCTGGGGCGCGAGATCAAGGACGCCGGCGTGGCCGAGGGCGAACTGGCGCTCGACGTGCTGGCCATGCACCCCGCCACCGCGCGCCATGTCTCCTACCAGCTGGCCCAGTATTTCGTGGCCGACGAGCCGCCGCCGGCCCTGGTCGAGCGCATGGCCCAGACCTGGCTCGCCACCCAAGGCGATCTGCGCGCCGTGACCCGCACCCTGCTGCTCAGCGACGAGTTCCTGTCCGCCGCCACCCAGCAGACCAAATTCAAGACGCCGTACCAGTTCGTGCTGTCCGCCGTGCGCGCCAGCGGCGTTGCGGTGAGCGACCTGCGGCCCCTGATCGGCGCCCTCAGGCAGGCCGGCATGCCGCTGTACGGCTGCCTGACGCCGGACGGCTACAAGAACACCCGGCAGGCCTGGCTCAATCCGGACGCGCTGACCCGCCGCATCGCCCTGGCCACCGCGCTGGCCGCGGGCCGCAAGCCCTTCACCCAGCCGGTTGATGCGGCCGCCCTGCAGGACACGCTGGGCCCGACCGTGTCCCCGCACACGCGCGAACTGGTGTCCCAGGCGGCTCCGCCGCTGCGCGCCGCGATGTTGTTGGGCAGCCCGGATTTCATGCAGCACTGAGAGGAGCTTTCATGCGACGCAGGCAGTTTCTGAATACGCTCTCGCTGGCCGGCGCTGGTCTGCTCCTGCCCGTGGGCGCCGGCGCCTGGGCGGCGGCAGCGGACCGTCCCACGCGCCGCAAACTGGTCGTCGTGATGCTGCGCGGGGCGGTCGACGGCCTGAACGTGGTTGCCCCGTATGGCGACCCGCATTACCGCGCGCTGCGGCCGGCGATCGGCCTTGAACGGCCAGGCACGGAAGGCGGCGCGCTCGACCTGGACGGCTATTTCGGCCTGCACCCGGCGCTGTCGCCGCTGCTCCCGTTCTGGGAGCGCAAGCAGCTCGCTTTCGTGCACGCCAGCGGCTCGCCCGATCCGACCCGTTCGCACTTCGACGCGCAGGACTACATGGAGTCGGCCACGCCGGGCGCCAGGAACACCCCGGATGGCTGGATGAACCGCTTGGTGGCCGCGCTGCCGGGCGCCTCGACGCCAAGCCGCGCGCTGTCGATCGGTCCGGCCATGCCGCGCATCCTGGCCGGCGGCGCGGCCGCCGTCAATCTGCCCAACGGCGCCGCCGCCACCCGGGCCGACGTGCTGGACCGGCCCGCCGTCGGCGCCGCCTTCGATGCGATGTATGCCGACGATCCGCGCTTCGGGCGCGCCTACCGCGCCGGCCGCAGCGCGCACAAGGAGGTCATGCAAGCCTCCGAGGCGCGCGAGATGCGGGCCGCGGACAACGGCGCGCCGCTGCCCAACGGCTTCCCCGACGACGCCGCGCGCCTGGCGAACCTGATGCGCAACGACCCGAACATCCAGCTCGCCTTCATTGCCCTCGGCGGCTGGGACACGCATGCCAACCAGGGCGCGGCCACGGGCCAGCTGGCGGGCCGCCTGCAGCCGCTCGCCCTGGGCCTGGCGACGCTGGCCCAGCGCCTCGGTCCGCTGTTCGAGGACACGGCGATCGTCGTGATGTCGGAGTTCGGACGCACCGCGCGCCAGAACGGCAACGCCGGCACCGACCATGGACACGGCAACGTGATGTGGCTCCTGGGCGGGAAGGTCGCGGGCGGGAAGGTGCAGGGCGAGTGGCGCGGCCTGGGACCGGACGCGCTGTATGAGGGGCGCGACGTGCCGGTGACGACCGATTTCCGCAACGTCCTGGCCCAGGTGGCTGAACGCCATCTGGTGTTGCCGGATAGCACGCTCGCACGGGTCTTTCCCGCGCTGCCGCAAAATCCTGCTGGGCTGCGCCTCTTCCTATAGTAGTTTTACGGTATTGCACTGCACAATAAATCGGAATATAGTTGAACCGTCTCCTCCAATTTCTCCAAATTGGATTCAGCCCGGGTCTCTGACCGGGCTTTTTTTTTGTTTTGTCACAGGGCGGCACAGCACGCGGGATCGACACCGGAAGCTGCCATACACTCGTCATTCCCGCGGAGGCGGGAATCCATGACCGCATGCATCGCCGACAAGGCGTCCATTTGCCATCAGCGCCCTACCATGGATTCCCGCCAATGAACTGACCCCTTATTGTTGGACAGCTTGTTCGTGGATCCTTGCGAACTGAGCCCGGTATGCGACCGGGCTCAGTCCCCCGAGCTTCATTTTGATGCGGTTGTGATTGTAGTAGTGGATGTAGTCG